>Ga0209400_1004075_pt1 | contig 10421 bp, 5 predicted proteins | sample M_130807_EF_Meta_FD_187313 | JGI IMG/M metagenome (GOLD analysis project Ga0209400, IMG submission 187313) | Freshwater microbial communities from Lake Montjoie, Canada to study carbon cycling - M_130807_EF_MetaG (SPAdes) (version 2) | ecosystem: Environmental > Aquatic > Freshwater > Lake... | reverse complement strand
GAGCGAGCCGGTAACGGACTGCATTGGCGATCTGTGCCGCCAGCGCGGGAACGCCAGTGGTGCCGCTATATCGCGACACGAAGATGTCGTTGACGAGTTCATTGATGTGATCGGTATCGGAGGCGACGGGCGAATCGGCCGACACTCCGCCGGCGATGGCCAGTACCCGACTGCAGAATCCGTGGATGGTGGAGATGGTTGCGGTGTCGAACTCCTCGAGTGCCGCCCGCAGATTGGCGAGTCGACGGCCGTGTTCGGCGTCGTCGACCGGTTGACCGGCCCCGACGATCGACAGCGCTCTGAGCACGACATCGGTGGTGTCGGGACCGCCTGCTTCGAGATGGGTGATGGCGTCAGCGATGCGTTCACGGATGCGGCCACGCAATTCAGAAGTAGCGGCCTCGGTGAAGGTGACCACACACAGCTCCGACGCACTGAGGCCCAATTCGGCGATGCTGCGAACTGCGAGTGCCGCCAACGCGAAGGTCTTGCCGGTGCCGGCACTGGCCTGGAGCATGGTGATGCCGGTGGGGAGCGGGCCGCCGAGATCGAAGGGCTCGAACTGTGCGACTGCGGTGGGAAGAATGGGATCAGTCATCAGCGGACCCGTCAGTGTCGGAGACCGCATCAGCATCGGAACCGACGGCCGCACCGCCGGGTTCGATGACTGTCCCGAATTGTTCGACTGTGCCCCAGATGCGATCAGCCCAGTAGTCGAGGCGGGTAACGGCTGATCCGTCAGAGCCCAGCTCGTCGGGCCGGGCCGGCAGTGCGCACAGGGCATCGAAGTCGATGTCGAGTTCGGGTAGTGCGCTGACCCAACGGTCACCACGATCACCCTTGAAGCCACTGCTCGGGTTCGGGGTCCACGCACCTCGAGCGGATTTCATGTCGCCGGAATAGACGTGGCGGGAGGTGGCGGGGAACGCCGGGATGACGTCACACAATGCTCGCTGTCGGAGATCGTGGAAAACCGCCAGCGCCTCAGCAGCTCGGAAAGGATCGACCAAGCTGACGCGACAGGCCCCGGCAGCGGGATCACCCTTCTTGCCGACCCGACCGATGGCCACCGCGTTCCACGCCCGGGATGGGTCGTGCAATGTGAGTGCACAGAGATTGATGAGCGCGGTGAGGATGGCCACGGGCTTGAGCCCCGAGGGTGACAACGCGACAACGGTGTCGCCGCACACACCTTGCACATTGCCCTCGACCACGACGCCGAGCGACCCGGTGAGATCCAGCCGAACTGCCATCGTGGCGGGTTCGTAGGGTTGTGAGCCGAGTTCGGTCTGCAACACCGACAGCAAACTCGTCACCCGAGCACGAACCTTGGCAATGGTGTCGTCACCGAAACGTCCCGGCGGCACCGACCCGCGGGCGCGCTCATGGGCCTCCCACTGTTGAGTGGCCGTTGCCACCGCGACCGGATCGGCAGCAAGACCAAGCCCGAGACTCGAACGCAGCAGTTCATCGGCGATGGCCCACTCCTGCAGACCACCAAGCACGAGCGGAATCTGATCGTCGCCGAGTTCGTCGGGATCGAGAATCGTCATGCCGAGGCGATCGCGCAACAGCACCCGCGCCGGGTTCTCGACTGCCGCGCGCAGCTGATCGAGCGAGACCAACGCAGTGTCGGTGGAACTCGGTGCGAGCGCCGGGAGCGGGCCGGCGAGGAACGGCGAGCGTTGCGCATTGCTGCGGCGGGCCAATGCCGCCTCGAGCGCTCCGCGGTCGAAACTCCATGCCGATGCGGTGCCCAATAGCTCGGGGATGAACGCGTTATCGGACCACGCCTGCCGGGGATGATCGATGGTGAGCGCCGCCGTGGCACGAGGACCTTCGGATGCCTGCACGGTGAGATCGATGGCGTCGAGGAACTCGGCGACGGCCACCGCTGGCGACAACGCCTGATTGGTGCGGACATCGCGCCCGGTGCTGAGCAGGACGAGACGTTGGCCGGCACACAGCACAGCGTCGAGCAGTTGGGCTCGATGCTCACTGCGCGAGTCGCGGTCGCCGATGCATGGGGTCATGGCGATGAGATCCTCGGCCGCAGCCATGGCTCCGGAACCGAGATCGTCGTCGATGCCCAACAGACACACCACCTGATGGGGCACACCGCGCTGGGCGGTCAGCGAGGACACGGTGACCGAACCACTACCGAACCGGGGACGACCACCAGAAGCGTCGAGGCGAATGCGCATGAGTTCAATGAGTTCAGTTGCGGGCACGACCGTGGTGCGCCATACGTTGCCAACCTTGGCTTCGTCACGGAATCCATTGATGGCGAACTCGACATCACGCCATTGCCAGGATTCGTCGGGGCTGGTGTCGCAGAGCGCATGCAGACCTTCGAGCAGGCGCTCGCTCCAGTCGTGCACGGTGGCATCGGTTCGCAGTGCAGTGGTGACGCGACGCAACTGATGCAGCAGTTCGGCGAAGGCGCCGGCGAGTTCGACGTCGCCGCCCTCGAGGTCCGGGAACGGCGCAACTCCGAAAGAAGCGACACGGGGACCTGCTGCGGTCATGGTGGAACCCACAAGCAACTGATCAAAACCGGACTGCCAGGTGTGAGCCGACAGATCGGCAGGCAGGCCGAACCGAGCGTGATCGGTGCTGTCGAGGCCCCAGCGAACATTGGTAGCCCCAGCCCAGTCCCCGATATGGGAGATAGCCGCAGCGTCGAGACCGAAGCGCAAACGCACTGGCGGGCGGGCCGCGAACTCCAGCACCTGACTGGCCCGGAAGCGACCGTCGAGGAGATCGAGCAGCGCACCAGCGGTGTCGAGCAATGCGCTCTGCTGACGGATGGTTCGGTCGGCGATGCGCACGGGAATGCGCGGCACCCCGCGCTCGGGATCGCCGGCGAAGGTGGCTTCGACGAGCGGCGCGAACTTTGCGATGTCGGAGCACAACACAGCGACATCGCGGGGCGTGAACCGAGGTGAACCGGTGGCATCGACTTCTGCGAAGAGATGCAGCAGTTGATCGCGCAGGATCTCGACCTGACGAGCAGGGCCGTGGGCACGGTGCCACCGAATGCTCGCGTCATCAGCATCAAGCACTGGACGTGCATCGGACGCCAATGGTTGCTGATCGGAACGGATGTCGTGCTGAAGCCGGGTGAGTACCGAAGCCGACTCGGGCAACGCGGGAACAGTCGAGGGCGCGATGACACTGGCCGGGACATGCGAGGCGGCATCGATCAGGAGGGCGTGGGATTCACGTGATGCCCGACCCCACGTGGTGACCAGCGGATGACCGACGCCAGTGGGCATGCGGGGATCGCCACGACCTACTGGCAGCGCGAGCTGTGGTTCGAGCTGATCGCGGACATGAATCCAGCGCTGGGCCGAGGCAACCGGCGCATACACGTACACATCGAGTTGGGTAGAGAGCGCGGCGATGACCTCGAGATGCGAGGACGGCAGACTGGCCAGACCGAACAGGAACACCCGCTGACGCAGATGCGGATGCGGACCGACCTGATAGGTGCCGGCCCGGAGCTGATCGGTGCGCTCGACCATGCGCTGGGCATCGGTGGGCACAAGATGTGATGGATCGGGACTGAGGTGCGTCTGCACGGCCCGCCACAACGCCGGCTGCCACAGCTGATGTGGCTCGAGTGCCGAACCGGTGGCATCGACATTGCGGCCCTCGGACCACTGCACCACCATGCGATGGCGATGCAGGGTGTAGCGATCGAAGAGATCGGCGATGGCCCGGGCCCGCAGAGCATCGGGGCGTTGCTCGAACTCGTGGGCTCGGTTCTGCAACACCTCATAGATCGCCCAGGTGAGCGGGCCGGTGGTCCAGATACCGAGCTCGAGATCGTCGCCGAGCGCAGCGTGAACAACCGTGGCCGGGAAGACATGCTTGATGTTGGCGACTATCCCATTTGAACGAGCACCATTTGAACGACCACCGTTCCCAAGGCCCCCGTTCGCAAGACTGCCGGCTGCCCCAGGATCCGCTGCCCCAAGATGACGCGACAAACGGGCCCGCAGCCAGGCTTTGGCACCCTCGCCGGGGACGACAACAAGTTCGGATTCAAAAGGGTCGGAACCGGGAAGGGGATTGGCCAGAACCTCAGCCAGTGCATCGGCCAGAGGCTCCAACGACCCCGCCACGGTCAGATAGAACGCCATGGCGCAAACCTACTCATCGGGTGTGACAGCAGTTGCGTGCGGTGTGCCGCTACCTTCACCGTGGTAGCTTTTTTGGGCAAGTGACCGCCGTCCGAGGAGCCCTGGAATGACAGACACTCCTACAACGTCGGTCGCTCGGGAGATCATCAGGATTGACCCCAAATCCGTGAGTGTCGGCTCACGGCCCACGAGCGCATGGCTTACAGGGCTCGTATTCTGGTTGGTCATTTCAGTGGTGCTCCCCATTGCGGCGAGCGGTGGCTTCATCGACACACTGTTCATGCCTGCCGGGTTCCTCTGTTACGTCACAATCCAGTTTTCGGCCATCCGCATCTCCCAACTTCTCATTGCTGGCCGACCCCGCTACATGGCGATCAACTTCTGGATCTTCGTGTATCTCTTCTTCGGGGTCTCAGCATTCGCGCAGGTCGATCGGAATCAGTACGGCAGGCACGAGTCCTACGTAGGCGGTCAGTACACCCCGAAGGTGCTGTTCACCGCCCAGTTGATCGTGCTGGTTGGCTGCTTCATGTACGAGGTCGGGGCTTATCTTGCAAGGCGCAGGCCGGCCAAGGCCCTCATGACCACACCTCGGCAATCTTCAATCTCCGTGCCAGCACTCAAGATCGTCAGCGCGATCGCAAATTTCGCCGGACTGATCTACGCGACCCGGGCCGGCAGTTCACTGATCGGAACGCGAGATTCACTTGAAAATTTCGACGCCAACGCGGTCAACAACATCGTCCGCGTGCTCCTCTTCGTCTCGGCGTTCCTCGTCATCTACGCAGTCCGCCGCGGAAGGATCCTCGAGTGGCGGTCGTTGTCACTTTCCACCAAGGTGAATTTCCTCCTCTGCATCACGCTCTGCGTCGTGGTGAACAATCCGACGACGACCCAGCGTTCCGTCGTAGCCGCAGTTCTCGGTGCGCTCGTCGTTGCTGCGGTGCGTGTCAACTCAGCTCGATTCGTCCGACTTCTCATCATTGGACTCATCAGTTCGACCATCGTGATCTACCCGCTGCTGAGCACCTACTTCCGACGGGCAACGCCCGTCGAAAACGCCACGCGACAGGTCGACAGCAGCGTCGTCGGGCAGCTGGGGGAGGCCGACTCGAACTTCGGTATGTTCACCCAGGTGGCAGATGGCGTGGAGTACGTGAACGCCAACGGTCATTCGTTCGGAAGATTCCTGCTCTCCTCGACGCTCGTATTCGTCCCTCGCTCAATCTGGACCAGCAAGGCATTCGACGTGGGCGACACGGTGCACGACAAACTCGGCTACCCGAGCCGGTTCAACTACTCAAGTCCTCTCTGGATGGAGTCATACATCGAAGGAGGGTTCATCTGGCTGGCCTTGGTTTTCTTGGCTCTGGGGGCCCTCAGCATGTTGTTGGACATTCATTACCTCACGTTCGCGCAAGGCCGGCTCGCAATCATCACACCCGTTCTCGCGTTCTACCAGAACTACATCCTCCGAGGCTCGCTTCTCGCGGCAATGCCCATGCTCTATGTGATTCTCTTTGTTATGTGGTTCGTCACGAGACGGCCGTCCACTCGCGAGGTCACCGAACTCGCCGTTGCTGAATCGACCCGATAACTGCCGTGGCCGAGTCGCCCATCGGCGGGCCGGAGTCACCGACGTTTCAGTGCTGACCCGCAGCGCTCCCGAGACTGATCTCGACAACCTGCCCTGTCATGCCGCTCGCGGCGTCAGCAGCGAGGAACATCACCGCCCTCGACACCTCCTCGGGAGCCAACCAGGCCTGGCCCATCCGATTCATGGCCTGATAGCGCGGCACCACGTCCTCGCGGGTCGGTGATTCGAGATCCGGGCAGAACAGCGAATACATCGCCGGGTTCTGCAACATCGGGGTATCGACCGCTGCAGGGCACACGGCATTCACCGTGACACCCCGACTGGCCAGTTCCATCGCGAGCGTCTTGACCATGCCGATGATCCCCCACTTGGCGGCCACATAATGGGAAAGGTTCGGATTACCCATGCGCCCGGCCATCGACGAGGTGGCGATGACGCGCCCATACCGACGTTCGATCATGTGCGGCACCACCGCCCGCATGGTCTTGAACGTGCCGGTGAGATCGACAGCGATCATGTCGTCCCACATCTCGTCGGTGATGTCCTGGAAATGGCTGAAGGCCACGATGCCGGCGTTGGCCACACAGATATCGATACCGCCGAAGGCCTCGATGCCCGAAGCCACCACTGCGTCCATCGCCGCGGTGTCGCGCACATCGGCCACCATCGAGATACAGCGTCGACCGGTGGCCTCCACGAGCGCGACCGTCTCAGCAAGATCGGCTTCGGTGCCCAACGAATAGGGCACTGTGGCGATGTCGGCGGCGATATCGCACAGCACGAGATCAGCACCTTCGTTGGCGAGGGCCACGGCATGGGCCCGGCCCTGACCACGGGCAGCCCCGGTGACGAGCGCGACCCGACCGGCGACGGAACCGCTCACCGAACCGGCACTGTTCGATCCGACTTCACCCATGACCACTCCCCTCGACGACGACGGTCGCGAACGCTACCGGTCGGGGCATAGAGTCGCCGTCGTGAGGTGCCGGGAGGGGGAATCCCGGGCCCTGCCGATCCGATTCCATTTCCTAAGGAGTTCCCATGCCGGTCAGTGGTCAGCGCGATCCAGACGAGGTCAAAGTCGTCCTCGAGGCCTGGATGGCCCAGCAGATGCCCGAGTGCACGAACGTCGAGATCACCAAGCTCGTCGTGCCCCAGACCAGTGGTTTCTCCAACGAGACATTCCTCGTCGATGCCCGCTGGACCGAGGCCAACGGTACGGCGGTCGATGCCGAACTCGTGCTTCGCTCCCAGCCCACGATGAACCTGCTGTTCCCCGAGATCGATCTCATCGCCCAGCAGTACCAAGTGATGACCCAGCTCGGTGCGCATAGCAATGTGCCCGTGCCCCGCACCCGCTGGGCCGAGCGTGATGTTTCCGTGCTCGGTGGTCCGTTCTTCGTGATGGACCGCCTGAACGGTCTCGTCCCCGGCGATACGCCGGTGTACACCTCCGAGGGTTTCGTGGTGGAAATGACCGATGCGGCGCGCGCTGCATGGGCTCATAACGGCATCGAGGCGCTCACCCGGGTGGCCAAGGTCGACTGGCGAGCCGCCGGCCTCGACTATCTCGATCAGAAGCATCACGGTCCGCTCGGTCCCGAGCAGCGCCGCGGGTACTTCCGCAATTACAAGGAATGGGCGCTCAAGGGCACGGCCCATCCCATCATCGATCCGGCCTGGGACTGGCTCATCGCCAACTGGCCGGCCGACGGCGAGTTCATCGAACTGTGCTGGGGCGATGCCCGACCCGGCAACCAGATGTACGGCGGCCCGGACCTCAGCGAGGTCATCGGCGTGTTCGACTGGGAGATGGTCTCGCTCGGCAATTCCGAGAGCGATCTGGGTTGGTGGCTGTTCCTGCAGCGCTTCAGTCTCGAGACCGGTGGCGCCGAACTGCTGCCGGGCATGCTCGACCGTGAGGCCACGATTGCCCTGTGGGAAGAACTCATGGGCCGACCGGCCACCAACGTGGCGTTCTACGAGCTGCTCGCCGGTTTCCAGTTCTGTCTGGTCATGGTGAAGTTGTCCGAGATGTTCGTCATGGATTCGGGCGATCCCAACATGGCGATGATGGCTGTGCATAACCCCGTGGCGGGCATCACTGCCTCCATGCTCGGGATCGAGATGCCCGGCCTCTGATCCGGAACAGCTTGCTGATTTCGATCCGCACTCCGACATCGCTAAATCACGGCAAAATCAGCCCTCGGCGGCTGTTCACCATCGCTCAGCCTGCGTAGGGTCGGCGCCGTGACTCGCCCCTTTCGTGCTGCCCTGCGTGCAGCCGCAGCTTCTTCGGTGCTGTTCAGCGCGTCGGTGGGCGTAGTGGTCACCACAATTTCACCGGCACGGGCCACTGTTTCCGCTGGCGATCCCGCCGCGGGTGCGTCGGCCGTTCCAGTTGCACCAGCCGGGCCGGTCACGGTGCCCGCCTCCACCGCCGCTCTCGCCACGAGTGCCCTCTCACAAACCTCTCGCTACATCCTCCAGTTCGGTCCGAGCACCGACGCCACTGCCGAAGCCACCGTCCATTCCCAGCGCGGTATGGCGGTGCAATCAGTGCTCACCAATGTGTTCTCCGGAGAGATCGCCGATCTGAGCGCGTCGCAGGTCAAGGCGTTGCGCCTCAACCCGAAGGTGCGCTCGATCGAGGCCGACACGCCCGTGCAGGCAGAAGCCAGCCCATCGACGGTCACGCAATCTCCGGTCACATGGGGCCTTGATCGCATCGACCAGCGCGCCAACACGCCTTCGAACTCCTACAGCTACGACACCACGGGCACCGGGGTAAAGGCCTACGTGGTCGATTCGGGAATCCTCGCCACACACACCGACTTCGGCGGGCGGGTGACCAGCGGCGCAAACGCATACACCGGTGTGAGGGATAGTCGGGGAACCAATGATTGCGATGGCCATGGCACCCATGTGGCCGGCATCATCGGCGGCAGGGTCTATGGCGTGGCCAAAGAGGTCACCCTCGTGCCGGTACGGGTGCTCGACTGCAACGGTGGTGGCACGGCATCAGGCATCATCAATGGCCTCAATTGGATTATCGGCAACCATCCGGCCGGAGCGCCAGCCGTAGCCAATTTAAGCTTGGGCCTAGATCGAAGTGATCTTGTCGATGAGGCAGTCCGCGCCACGATCGCCGACGGTGTGTCGATGGTCGTTGCAGCGGGAAACTCGAATCGGAACTCCTGCGAGCGATCGCCCAGCCGGGTCGCTGAGGCGGTCACCGTGGGGGCCATCGACTCCAGCGACCGTCGGGCCTACTTCTCGAACTTCGGATCCTGCGTCGACCTCTTCGCCCCCGGGGTCTCCATCACCTCGGACTGGAAAAATGACGGCATTCCGGCGAACAAGAACCGCTCCACGATGATCGTGAGCGGGACATCAATGGCCACGCCGCATGTGGCCGGCACTGCCGCTCTCATCCTCGGCGTCACCCCCACCCGTGTCCCGGCGGATGTGTCTGCCGATCTCAAGACGCTCGCTACCGCTGGGGTGGTCAGTAACAGCGGAGAGGGATCCCCCAATCTGCTGCTGAACACCGGAGCCACGCCGCCGCCGATCACCGAGCCTCCGGTCGCGCCCACCGCAGTGAGCGCGACCACTCCGACCAATGCCACAACCACCGTCACGTGGCTCCCCTCCACCTCACCATCGATCCTCGATCAGACAGTCAACATTTACCGTGACGGAACACTGCTGCGTTCGACTGTCGTCGCCAGCGTCACGAAAACCATGATCTACGACTCGATGACCACAGGGGCGAGTTACACCTTCACGGTGCAAGCCCGGAACACAATCGGGCTCAGCACCGCATCTTCGCCATCGGAACCGGTGGCGTGGCGCACTGTGCCGTCGATACCCACCTCAGTCACCGCTTCCGTGGACCCTACGGGCACCGCATCGGTCACTTGGAGTGTCGCTTCTAATGGGGGGTCATCCCTCACCGAGCAGACCGTGCGCACCTATCGGAGTTCCGGCCGCAGCTTTGAGCTCATGGCCACCACCTCCCTTTCGGGTTCGGCCACCGGGTTCACCACAGCCACTCCGCTCGAGGCCGGCATCGCCTACAAGTTCACTGTGCAGGCGCGTAACACCATCGGAACGAGTAGCGCCTCGGCCTACTCCAACACCGTCACCCGAATAACGGCGCCGGCCCCGCCTACGGAGGTCCAGGCCTCTCTGAACTCGCAGTCTCGTGCCGTCATTGTCTGGGCCAAGGGTTCCACCGGCGGGTCGGCATTAAGCGAGCAGTCCATCACTCTCTATGCCAACGGCATTGTGGTGAGCTCCTTCAGCGTCAACGCCTCCGCAAGGACCGCCACGACGCCCGCTGCACTTCCCATCGGCGTTCGCTACACGTTCACCGTGAAAGCGAAGAACGCTGTCGGGTGGAGCACTGAGTCGAACCGATCGAACGCCGTGACGCGTCTTCGCTGAAAGCGTGGTTCAGACGATCCGAACCTGTTCGTCGTCGAACTCCACGATGTCGCCGACACGCAGCTGACGACCACGGCGGATCTCGATCTCACCATTGACCAGCACCTCGCCACCGGCGAGCAGGAGCTTGGCATCGGCACCGGAATCGACGAGGTTGGCCAGCTTCAGCAACTGGCCCAGACGAATGGTTTCCGTGGTGATCTCGATGTCGTGCACGATGACAGCAT
>Ga0209400_1004072_pt1 | contig 10424 bp, 23 predicted proteins | sample M_130807_EF_Meta_FD_187313 | JGI IMG/M metagenome (GOLD analysis project Ga0209400, IMG submission 187313) | Freshwater microbial communities from Lake Montjoie, Canada to study carbon cycling - M_130807_EF_MetaG (SPAdes) (version 2) | ecosystem: Environmental > Aquatic > Freshwater > Lake... | reverse complement strand
CAAGCCTTTTGTTCCTGAAGCAAAGATTAAAAATCCAGAGGACATAATTGAACCTACTCCAATCGTTGAAATTGGATATTTACTTTTATTCATAATATCAATCAAGGCAAAAGCTTGATATAACTCACCACCAGTAGAATTGATATACAGAGTTAATACTTTATTTTGATTTTCTTTTTTATCATCCAAGTTTTCATAGACAATCCATTGAATTGTCTTTTTGATGTTTTCTTCTGAAATATCACCAGTTAGAAAATGGGTGTGGTTTGAAAGAAATCTTAGCTCGATCCTATCTTCAGCTGATAGGTCGCTGGAATGTTCGTTTTTGGTTGCCATGGGAATTGTTTGTATTTGTTTATCTTTATATGTATATTATATCACATTTCAATCGTTATACCTGGTCCCACTTGGACCAGTTTTTTAACTGACTTCCAAGGAAACTCACCATTATATTTCTGTTTATTAACTTCATTACCTTTATCAAAGAATTCATAATTAACTGAATTTGCGTTTCCGTCAAGCCTATAGCATGATGTATGGACATTGGTACAATCAAACTTTGGAAAGTTGGTTTTTAACGCATTAAAAAACTGCCTATCGGCACCCCATTGTCCATACCAAGCATGACCGATACGAACAGCGATATCCCGCCGAATAGCAAAACTGCTGGTATCAATATGATAAACCCTATCATTAAAGTAAACAGGCCATTTGCCCAGCGATTCGCAATTATCATCGCAAAGAAACTTTCCATTTTTATCATAAATCTTCCTAAGTGAATATACCCAATCATTACCTTCCTCAATCTTATTTATCATCTTATCAATATGACAAGGTTCAAACCAATTATCTTCATCCAAATAAACAACAACATCAGCGTTGACAAGGAATGAGCAAGCTGCATAAACACGGTGTCCATACCATCCTTTACCAACATTTTCTTCAAGCTCAATCATTCTTGTTTTAGAGAATGGTTGAATCATTTCCTTTACAATGGGTTCATACTGGCATCCATCTATAAAAATATAGTGTGTAATATCATTATAAGTCTGCTTATCAACTGATTTTAAGCAATCTAAAAGTTCTGGTTTACCTATTGTAGGAGTTACGATAGCTACTTTCATTTATACCAAGGCGCCAATTCAAATCGTTCCCAACTTTTAAGAATATCAGATGATGAATTCATTTTATTTGATCCACCGACACCATATTTGAACAACACATTTTTTACATCCATTTCACGGTTGTTAGTTGCATTACGGTCACCACCATTTGCAAAAATAATTTCATCATTAGGAAATGTTTGTTTGACCAGCTTCAATAACATTATAGCTGAATCATCATCATCATTAAACTCCATAACATAGTCAACATATCTAATTGATTTAACAATTGCAAATCTTTCAGACCAAGGCATAAATGGTTTACCCTTTTTACGGGTTAACCAATCATCCGAATTAATTCCAACCACAAGTTTATCACCAAGAGCTTTCGCTTCTCGGAAATAAGTTATGTGACCAGAATGTATTGGATCAAATCCTCCAGATACTACAACGATTTTCATAATTAAACTGGAATATTAATGTCGGGAAATGCTTCTTTAATTAGTTTTGGTGTAAGGTATTTAACTTCTAAATTTTTATTTAGCAATTTACATAATAACAGAGCTTCGTCTTTATGTAAAGCTTCTAAAATAACAACCAGCAATTGTTTTTGTTTTAGTTCAGTTAAACCTTCTGCTCTTTTAGGATGATTCTTAATGAACCGATACATCTTGGGTATTTCAGTATCCAAATAAGCAAAGTTTAGTCCAGCAGGTTCAATCGCTGGCCGATATGGAGGTGCAGCTACATCAAATACAACCTCAGGATTAAATGCCATGATTAGAAATTGCTTAAATCTTTCATCACCATCCTTTTTCAATACAGCAACCCTTTGTTCTCTAGTAGTTGCTTTATCAAACTGCTCAAATATTTCAGAATATAACAGATTGGAACTCATTTTGTGTCCTTAAAATTCATCAATTATTCCAATTAAATTTGTCAAACGATTAGCAATCATATAGGACAAAAATTCTTGGCGGGTATGACCCTTTGTATTTTCATAGCTATCTATAATACTTTTTTTAAGACTTTCTGGAATCTGTGTTAAGTCAATTAGCATTTCATTTCGCTTAAAGTTTCGTAACATTTCATCGTTACAGAATTCTTTTGGATCCTGATTCAACCAGTTAATGATTTTAGCTTCAGTAATTGGCTTTTGCCGACCACCTTCAACAAATACACCATCGGATGATAGAATATTTGGAATACCATCACCCTTGTCACCACGAATGATTAATTGTTTTAATTGCACCGTAGGAAAAGGTTCTTTAATTGCTTTTTTAAGTATTGGTGAGTATTGCTCAACATTATGATATTTCTGTAATTGTGCAAAGTCTTTATCGGAAGATAGAATCATAATCTTTTCACTGGCAGAATATTTCATAGCCAATGTACCAATCACATCGTCAGCCTCAGCAGTATCAACATCCAATACTTTATATGGTGAATGTTGTTTTAGCTCATCACGAATTTTATTTAGCACATCAAAGATTGAGCCCCAATCGTGACCAGAGGATTCTCTTGCCTTCTTGCGGTGAGCTTTGTAATATGGAAACACATCACGGCGCCAGTATTTTTTATTATCGCAAGCAATAATAACTTCGGGACCGTGGGATTCTTTGAACCTTTTAACATAGGTGCGAATTGTGTTCAGTATCATGTGACGAACCAAACTCTCATCAACCTGAGTTTTTGAAGAACCAATTTGTTCCATCAAGTTAGCGATAGCTACCTGATTAAAGTCTAATAATATAATTTTATTTCTCCATTACGATACAACCATTCTAATGCATTTTGCGATTAAAGTGTGGCAATCGTTTTTCGGTAATGATGTCAAACAACTTATTGTTTATTTCGGCAATCTCATCTAAGGTAAGATAATCAGGAGATAATTGCCCATCTAATACTGCCATGGCAACTATCTCTCTATCTTCGGTCACTTTGAACCTTGGATAAATTTAACAATAATGTAAACTATTCCAGCAACAATCAAAGCTATAAGAGTAATAATAACTAATGTCATAATCGTATTTTCTTTCTTGGTTTCTTGGTAGCTTTTGATTCAGCACTTAATTTTTCGGCATCTTCAATAATCAAATTGCAAAAGGCTACCAATTTCTTTAACTCTGCCCTTGAAAAATTGGAATATCCCTCTTTCAAATCTTTGTCATCAGTATTCAGCACTTCTTGAAATTCATTTTTATGCTTTTCAAAAATAGGTATCAGCATCTTAGCGTGTTTGCCTTTAACACGACCATGCATTACACCATAAGGTGATGGAATTCTTGTGAACCCACCAAGCACATATTCATCAAGCGCACCCTCAAGGTCTCCTGCAATCTCGGAGACTTTATCTCTCATGCGGTCTTGTATAGATATCACTACACCACTTGAATCGTCCTCGGTCTCATCCAATTCATCCTTAGATAATAGCTCAATAACCTTTTCTTTGGTTTGGGTAATTAATTCATCACTTACAATAGTACCATTACTAATAATTCGGCAAAGAAATCCTGTGGATTGATAACTTTTGCTGGTATCAAGCCTGCCTTTAATCTTATTCTTTTTAGCGTATTCGGAAATATACCGAACCGCACTCTTGGCATCTTTATGAGAATTATACCAGTTTAGTGCAGCTGCGATGTCGCTTTGTGATTCTAATTTATCATACTTGGGCTCGGCTGTCTTGCCTAGTATCCCATCAATTAGCGCTTTGTGTCTTGTTTGCCTTACCATTCATTAGTTCCTCAAAGGTATATTGTCCGTAAGAATCAATAAACATAATACCATCTTCCGTTTCATTTAATGTCTTACTTATACACTTTGCAGCCTCAAGCGCTTCTTTTGCCGTTTTTAGTGTAGCACAATTGCCGAACATTTTATTCAAAACATCAACTTCTACATTATAATTTAGTTTATCATCATTGTAATTACCAAAGAGGTAAACAAATTGGTCAGAGGCTGTAATACGATAACCGTCTTTGGTTACCAATACATAAATGCCGTTCATTATCTTTCCAATATCACATATTCACCAAAGTAACCATCAAAAGTTTTTACGAGGTGTTCATAATTACCTTTTTTCATTTCCTCAATACAGGTTGAAGCATTAAGGCCAAATTTTCTCGCATTTTTCTGAGCAAATCCCATTAGATAAAAAGCATTACCTTGGGGACCAGTCAAATCAATCACTAGAGGTCTTTCAATCTTATCAACAATCATTTTTTTTCCATAATATATTTAATCACCTCAGCGGCATCTTTATAACCAGATTTTTCAACTGCAACTTCAATCATATCCATTTGTATCTCATGCAAACCTGATACAAAGGTCATAATATCTTTTTTACCTAATGTATAGGTTATACTATACAAATTCTTTTTTGGTGGTTCGGGAGTATTAATCATTTTATTATTCCAAAATATAAGGTGATTTCCATTGACCAATATTAATATCAACATAATAAGCAGTATTGAAATAATCAACTTGAGCATCCGACTCATCATACCAGTCAGCACCTTTTAATGCAGCCATCGCTTCAGTTAAAAATTCTTTAGATTTACCTGAAAAATGTTCTTGAAACCAATAGGGATTAATTTGAAGGCTTTTCTCAGCAGCAGAGCCGTTGCGAAAACCGCCAGGCTGATTACCGACAACTGAATTATAGTTTTTAATAAAATCAATCTTACCAGATTTTACTGTTAAAACAATGGTAGAATGGTTATTCACTTTCAACGAGCCCTTAACACCGTATTTTTTCAATACAGGTTTTAACTTAGAAGCAATAATTGATTTTTTCTGTTGATTCATATAAGCCATGATTTAATTCCTTTTCTATTTCAATACAACCATTATATCATATAATTCGGCAAATGTCAAGCTGCCACTTTCAAATAGTATAAATTGTTGTTTTCCTGCAACATCAGATTATTGATGTATTCTTTATTTAATGCTAATCCAACGGCTAATTCTTTGGATTTTACTGAGGTTAAAAATTGATTGTCTTTAATGATACTATATTGGTCATATTCAAATATTATGTCCACACCAGTAGTATTCATTCTCATAATAATCTCTCACTAAAAATCCATTATATCACATAAGGAGGCAAATGTCAAGCTTTATTTTTCTCAATGAAATCAAGAGCTTGGAAACAAAAAACCGAGGAATTAATCCTCGGTTTTTGTGTGAGAAGCTAAATCAATTAAAACGAATACTTCACACCAGCGGTGATATAATTACCGTTATAGGTTTTAGTGATGTTATTACCTTTCTGATAAGCATAATCAGCAACAGCCTTGATATTGTCAGCTAATGGTAATGAAACACCAAATCCAATAATGCCAGCGCCACCGTTACTTGCTTTGGTGCTTTGTGGATCTAAGTATGCAACACCCACACGAACATTAGTTTGAAAATAACCAATCTTAAATACATCATAGCTGCCAGAAGCAATATAACGATTTACATTGGTCACATTGGTTGTGCTGCGGTCAGCAGTAGCTTGAACACCAAAGTCTTTTAGTCCCAATTTACCAAGATTATCACCAAGGGATAATCCAACTAAATTTTCACTCTTACCATTGGTACCACGAGCTGTACCACCATAAACACCAACATCAACTGCTAAAGCTAAACTTGATACTAACATCAATAATGCAAATAGTGACTTCTTCATAACTTCTCCTTCGGTTTAATAAAATATTATGCAAAGAAACCAGAGATTCTAGGTGCGAATACAAAGGTTGCTTCATAATGAGTTAAATCATTTGGGTGCCACTTATCATTTATAAAATTAGGATCAATTAGTGATTTAATGTTCCATCCTAAATTAATATAAATGCAACGATTACCAATCCTTTTAATGTAAGTGTATTGGAAAAGACCAGCGGCCTTTACTAGACAATGCCCTTCTTTTGCCCCATCATTGTCTTTAATATCTTTATCACCAGAATATGTTGCATTTGTGCCGTTAATGTATCGACAAGCAAAAGCATAAGCTGGATTACGCCATAACCAAAGCACTTGATTCCTATAGCTCTTTGAATGGGTGATTTGCCAAAGAACATCACCATCAAGCGAATTGTCTGGAGTTTGAAACCACCATAACCACTTAGGCAACCAACCATCCTTTGCGAATAGTGGTAATATTGGTGCTATAACCATAGCAGTCAATGTCAGGAATAGTGATATTGGTACAAGTAAAACATAATAGAAATATATCATAGTTTTATATTTATCATAAATGGAGCGGGATATCGGGCTCGAACCGACTACCTGAACCTTGGCAAGGTTCCGCTCTACCAAATGAGCTAATCCCGCATGGCAATCTTATTACTAAATAGCTGTTTACCACACCAACCAAAGGTTAAAGATGAAAAGGCTAATCCTTGCTTTTTTCATTATGTTTCCAGTGATTGCGTTCTCAGAGGTTTTTGATAAACCAGTTGAATGTTTCAATACCGAAAATCTTCTACAAACTATCAAAAATAAACACCAAGAAGAAGTTGTATTTTACTTGGGTAATGCTATAACTAAAAATAAAAGTACCATTGTGATGTTAAAAAACCACACCACAGGTACATGGTCAATAATTGAAGTTTTTGGCGAAAACTCTTGCGTTCTAGCCGTTGGAAAAGAAACGGCAATTTAATTTGGTGCCCCTTGATAGAATTGAACTACCAACTCAAGATTACAAATCTAGCATTATACCGTTTAACTAAAGGGGCTTTGTTTAACTAACAGCACCATTTGGATGGCGATAGGATAATTTTCCATTTTCATCACGAAATGAAACTCCTGCCCAAAAATATTCTTTTTCTTCAAAATGCTTCACTCTTTCGGGTGTGTGCTCAGAAATATCAATTTTTACTTCGCCAAGATATTCTTGCCAATTATCATCAGCAACACGAGCAATTTCCATAGCGGTATCTTCATCGGCAGCTTCAACTAAGTGAACTTGACGGTGCATACCGATAGTTTCAACGATAAATGTTTTCATAATTAAGAGTTTCCTTTAATTGATATCTCGGGACGGAGAAAAGTTAATAAAATTAAGATTGCTGCCCATGTTTGCCATGTAAAATCAATATTTAATGACGGAAATAAAATATTTAGCGACCAAATAATTAAAATTGGCCCGATAGCAAGAAAAAAGAGAAAAATTAAAATTAATCCAGCAATTCCAAATGCAGATATCACCATTTCTGCTAGTTTTCTAAACATTTTCTTCACCAAGAGCAAAATTAATTTGTTTTATTGAGTCCCAGCGAAAAGACCGCCAAGATTGTGCTTCAATATCAAAAACCGGTTGCACTTCCGTGTTAATTTTTTTCGTTTTTGAAAAATCAATTGGATTATTTGTATTAGTAGCATGAATTGGTGCTTTTGGAATCAAATTTTCACTCAAGGTGCAATTCATTACACGCTTGGTGCCGTCTTTTTTCGTAAAAGTAACACCAACTACACGCTCTTGTAGTAAAGTTTTCAACCAATCACGACCAACTTCATCAGCAAACGCATTTTCTTGTGGTGTGTCCCATTCTGGAGTTTTCCATTCAGGAGATTCTGCATCTTCGTCATTATCCTGAGATTCAAACTCTATTTCTTCTTCTAATTCTTCCATTTGCTCACGCACATTGTATTCTTCAAGCAATTCTTCAGGAATATTATCAAGTGAAGCTATGCCATCAATGTTATAGCAATCGTCCCATTCACCAGAAACCTTGCCAATGAATGCCATACCTGATTCATAGTAGGTTGCTTCAGTATACCAATCGGTATTTTGTGATAGGTATTCATACATAGCAATTGGAGGGCACCATGCTGTGTCAAAATTTACTCTGATGGTGTTATCATCGGTTCGTTCATGTGAATATACAGACGCTTCCCATTTAGTTCCCCAATTAGCAGTATTCCAACTATACCAATTTTCTTTTTCTTCAGCAGGAATCTTTACAAAAAAGGAAAATAAACCATCCTCATCGGTCAAATTTTTCAGCCGAGCTTCAAGCTCATCAACTTTCGCCGTATCTTCATTATAAAATTCTGCATTGTTAGCACACCAATTAGGCATTTTTACTTCCTTTCATCAATTATTCGCAATCGCACCTGCATATTTTGCCATTTTAACACAGCCTAACACTCTTTTGAGGTAATCATCAAGCCATTTATAACTATTTTCCGTTTTTTTAACGAAACAACCAAATAAATTTGCCCCTAATAAGTTTTGCACATAGGCTTCAGGATCGCCAAAGATAGCTTCAAAGTGGTCATCAAGAACTGGAACACTATCTTTGCCTGGCTTAAACAAAACAACATGGTACATATCACCTAAACTATTGCCAGCAACTTTATCGCCCTTGTCAAAGTCATCCAAAAAATCAAAGTAGCGCAATTTTAATCCATCATCTTCTAAATTTGGTAATATATAAAAACCATCATATAGTTTTGAATCGGACATTGTGATGTTCTCCTAGAATACTTTTATTTAGAAAGTAAATATAAAGATACAATTGCTACAATCGTCCATTCTAATAGTATAAACTGGCAATTTAATTTGTAAATCAATCTCCGAAACCAACCAATTTTATAAGACATATTCTTGTTCGTTTCCTTGATCCACTTCAGAAAGCAATTCATCTATCACAAACGCAGCGGTATTAAAAGTGACCGATTTTCCTTGGTGACGATAGTTTTCTAGAATTTTATGCTTCGCATCTTCCAATACAGCAACATATACTGCTCGTGTAATTTGTTTCATTTAGACCCTTAGGTAAATACCAAAAATATAAATTGCAAGTAATCCGCCATTAACTGCAACCATGGCTTTTTCTTTAATGCAAACACCCCATATTAAAAACAAAATGGCACCTGTATTCAGTAACCAAATGTTCAATGGGTCATACATCAATGCGGTTGCTAATGCACCACATAAAGTAACAAAAGTGGCAATCCACTTTATTGTTGCTATCATAACTTCTCAACCAATTCTCTAAATGCTGTTCTTGTCATGCAATCATATGGATCATAATTTAATAATATCATTTTTTTAGTTCCACGATTTACTGCATAATGGTAATTCTTGCGGTTATCTTCTTCTTCCTCTACGGAGAGGTAGTAGTAATAACCACTATATTCAATAGGTATAATTTTCACTAAGCTTTTCATCCGAATAATTTTTTTCCATCGTGGTGACCCACTCAGAATATTCACGAGCCCGCTCATCCGACAACCACTTCGCCTGTGCAATTAGCTCAGGTTCGGTTTCTTCAATCAACCAACCACCTTGACGAAGCTCTTCACGACCAGCGAAGCTCTCCTTCATTTTATCCATTTCATCATGGATAGCATTGATTTGTGCTTTCAGGTATTTTGCATTCCGCCATTGTTCAGGAGTGGCAAAGCGTGGGCGCCAGCCATAAAAGTCCTTATGAAAGTCACTAAAGTAACCTTGCAATTCTTCCACTTTGGTTCGTTTCACAATCAATCCTTATTCACTTAAATTCATAATACGAGCATCATAATCTCTTGAGGCTTGCATTGGTACAAAAACAAATTCACCAACACGATTACCCAAGGCCTTGTAACCAGCTTCTGTAAATTCTTTACCATCATACACATCCTTGGTAACACGAATTTTGAAAGCTTTATAACCTGCATCGCTACTCATTTCAAGCACGACACCTTCAACAAAGCAATCGGTACGACCAAGCATTGGCTTAAAATCATAAGCACGAATCGTTTGGTTCACTTTTGCAATCTTCTCAAATTTCAACATTTTACTGCCTTTCTTAACTTAACAGGATCCATTATACACGAACCACACCAAAAGTCAAGCCCACCTGTTGCCTAAAAACAACAAGCGGTAAGCTACTGATTCCATTAGAGATTCTCTCAAGGTTTCCGCGGCGCTCCGCGGCTTTCCTTCTCCTGCTTCCTAAAGAAATCCATTTGTTGCTTATGCTTCAAAGAGCAATTGAATACCACTATAACCACAGTAAGTATCATAAGGCCAAGTATTACACCAATTATAATCATTTCACCCCTTTCTTTGCCACCGAGTGAACCACTTTCCTGCTCACTGCCACTTTTTTGGCTACGATGGCATTGGTCATTACCATGCTCTTAACTGGTCTTAATGGATTAGTAGCCGGTTCTCCAACCTCCACTATAACATTGACATATTCCTCTAAACGCTTGATTCGTATGCTTTCAAACTCCACTTGAGCGGCATAGAACTCGGTATGAGTTTTTGCTTCTAGAAATGCCTTTCTAGATTTCTCAAGCTCAATTCTTGCCAAATCAATTGAAGTTGATGGG
>Ga0209400_1004064_pt1 | contig 10435 bp, 10 predicted proteins | sample M_130807_EF_Meta_FD_187313 | JGI IMG/M metagenome (GOLD analysis project Ga0209400, IMG submission 187313) | Freshwater microbial communities from Lake Montjoie, Canada to study carbon cycling - M_130807_EF_MetaG (SPAdes) (version 2) | ecosystem: Environmental > Aquatic > Freshwater > Lake... | reverse complement strand
GACAACGATTTTGAAGTTGCCACTGTCAGCGTGTTCAAATTGGGCGGAACTGGTAGTTTATATCGTATAACTTATGTAGGCTCTACAAATAGTGGGTGGGCTGTGAATATTGAACGTGTGGCACAAGGATAATTGATGTCAATAACCATACGATCAGCACAGACAATACAGGGCGGTGTTACCTTGCGAGGTAACACTAACACTCCTGTTGTTCCATTATCTATCCTGTTTGAACTTGATGCCAGCAACTACACATCGGGTACGACTCTGTTAGACATTTCAGGTAATAACAGACATGCTACAATACACGGTAGCCCTACTTGGGATAGTGAAGCGGGAGGATGTTTTATCTTTAACGCCAATCCTATCAAATATATAGAGGTCGAAGGTAGTGACAGCGGTTGGGGATTAGCCGGAGCACCTGCCCAGGCTACACTTAGCGTATGGGCAAAGATATCTACTAGTGGTTACTATCAACATGTGGCCGGGTGGCGCGGCGGATTGAATTTTTGGTTTCTTATACTCGATAATGGATCTATAACAGAAGCCAGGGTTGACAATGGGCCCGTCTACGATATAAACATAAATTACACCACATATTTTAATGCCTGGAAATATATTACGCTTGTGGCCGACGCGGCCAACTCTCGTACCAAACTATACATTAACAGTATAGAAGTTGGTAGTACTACGGGCCTAAGTGGAAACTTTTCCTCCGCCAGTAATAATTTTACACTAGGTTGCGATCTTGGAAATAGTTTTGCTATGAATGGTAAGATAGGTGGAGCAACGGCCTACAGTAAGGCATTGACACAGCAAGAAGTCACTAGTGAGTTTAACAGAACCAAAACGAGGTACGGTGTATGAGCCTAGTATTAAATTCAGGATTTACTATTGGCCCGGGCGTAGTACTAGATGCTAATCCTTATATCCCGCCTGCCCTATCAATAGTTACAGATGGACTGGTCCTACACTACGATTTTAGCGATCCTGCTTGTTATTCGGGTGGTGTTACTGTAAATGATTTATCAACAGCCAATAATGAAGGCTCTGTGGTAACTGCCTACGGTCATGTATCCTATGTTAGCAGTGGAACTAACAGTTATTTTAACTGGGACTCCAATTCAGGCGGCGACAGTGTAAATTCATTTGGTAGCAGTATATTTACAGAGTCAGCAGATGTCTATAGAGATTTTACAATAATATTAGAACCTGATTTTACCATGAGCGGCATGGGCGGTGTAATTTGCGTCCCTGGAGATAAGAGTTTACGAGTTTACAACAATGGCTGGGCATTACCCAATCCCGGCAACGGCGATGACTGGGACAGCACCGGATCAGCAACTTTCTATGTAAATGGACAAGCAAGTAATCAACTGCTATCTGGATGGAACATTATCGGCGGAGCAAATACCAACCCTGCGTTCCTTACACCTAACCAATTATACATTGGCACCAGCGGCTATGGGAATAGACACATGCAGGGTAAGATCGCCCTGGTCCTGATGTATAACAGAGCACTGACAGAGCAAGAACAACTACAGAACTATGCGGCTCTACGAGCAAGATTCGGACTATAATAGGGTAAATACAGATATGACAGCAATAACATTTCCCTCAACGCCCACAGTGGGCCAAAGTTATGTGGCTACCAACGCGGTAACCTATGTATGGACCGGCAATCGTTGGTCTTCTAGCCAGGCAATCACTAACAATCAAGCAAAATACTATGTGGAGGGCGGCGATTCAGCCTGGACCTACACTACAGCAACAGATGTCACCTTGGATGGTGGAACAGCATAATCGGAGCAGATAAATGACAACAAGAATCAAACTACGTAGAGATACAGCGGCTAATTGGACTACTAACGATCCCATATTGGCCCTAGGTGAAGCAGGTTATGACACTACCAACAACGAACTGCGAGTCGGTGATGGCACCACAGTATGGAGCGGATTAGACGCCATTGGTGGCGGAATCAGCAATGCTGTTGCTATTGCTCCGGAATTTGGCCCTGCCATAACTTTTGCCCGTCCAGAAGATGTGGCAACAGATGCTGTCAATGCTGTTGACGTTATTGACACTGGTGTGGCACTGGGTCGTAACAGTAACTATGGTGGGTTGTTAAACACCCTAGAAGATAACCTAAACGGTTATGGTAGTGGCAGTGGTCAAAGTTATGTTGGTCAACCAACACATACAGAGTGGAACACAGATGGTTTAGCAGATTTAAGCAACGTGACCACTAGAACCTATCAAGACTTTAGGGCTATGAAACAAGACCTAGGCGACAATGCATTTCTTGCCACCTATTTGGTCATGCACGATACACTTAACGACAAATATTATACATTCAAGTTCAGTCGCTGGAGTATGGGCGATAATGGTGGTGATGGCGGATACAGTTATGTTCGTAGATTGATCAACCATACCCAATATTTTACTAAAACTAACTATGGCAATGAACTCGATACAATCGACACTGGCCTAGTTATTACTCGCGGCAATAACGGCGGACTCTATAACGACGAGTCTGAAGGCAATCACGATAGTGATGTTAGCCCACAAGGTACAGAGTGGAACATCGATGGTTGGAGTGACCTAAGTAATTTACTCACAAGAACATATACTAACTTTACCTCAGCGTTCAGTTACCAAATTGGCCTTAGGATCCTTGGTAAAGAAGCTGTCATGCACGATACTATCAATGACAAGTATTATGCTGTAAAATTTACACAATGGACAAATAACAATAACGGTGGCGGCTTTACATGGCAACGTAGATTAATTGATACTACACAACTTGACGAAGGTATACACTTTGGTGATGGCACAGTACAGACCACAGCCGGCGTTACATTCAATGAAGATGGCAGTCTGAATTTAGAGGGCGGATTGGTCCTGCCATATCAAAATAATTTGGGCTATCGAACCGGTTACAACCTTGACGGTCCGACATTAAGGTTAAGCAACGACAGTCAAAATCAAGTTATCGTCACAGGACCAGCGGCCACAGCGGACAATTCATATGCTCAACGTATTGTGATCCAAGGCCAGCGTGGCTACGGCTCAACCAGCACTCAAGGTGAAGGTGGTGATGTTTATATCTGGGGCGGAGTTGGTGGCGAAACCAACAATAACACTAACGGCTGGGGCCAAGGTGGGGGCAGTGGTGGTGATGTTAAATTACGCGGCGGTGAAGGCCTTAACAGCGATGGTGGTTATATTAGGATTGAAGCCGGTAATGTTGCTCACTTTAACACCTCTACCACAGGCGATGCTGGATTTGTAGAAATCACCGGCGGCGATGTAACCGTTGAGAATGCCGCAGGCAGTAGTCGTGGTGGCGATGTTAGAATCACAGGCGGTCGTGCTTACACAGCAACCACACAGTCTGGAGTTGTACAGGTAATCACAGGCGGCTACGTCAACCAATCTGGTGACAAGATTTGGGAATTTGGCAACGATGGCACATTAACATTACCAGAAGGCGGTATTATTTCCAACGGCATGGGAGCCATTAGACTCGACCCTGCAGGATCTGGTTCTAGTCAAGCATTGTTAATTTATCCCACAGTCCAGGATGGCAATCACATACACTTGACAGCAGGGGTCGGCACGACTGATCTATATCTAGGCAATGACAGCCAGTATGTCAAAGTAGATAATAGTGGCACCATAGTTGTTGGCACACTAGGTGCTAACACAAGTACCTGGACATTTGGCACAGATGGTACTACTTACTTCCCTAACTTCACATTTGAAGCAGGTGATGGCACAGCAGGACAGGTATTGGCAACTAACGGCAGTGGTAGCGTTACATGGACTACTCCTATAGCGGCCACAGGCAACGCCAACACAGGTGACTTTACATTTACTGCTACCACCTTGGCACTGGCTACTAACCTAGACATGACATTACATACCAATGGAAATGATTGGGTTTTTGGCACAGATGGTACATTAACATTACCTGGCAACCTAACATTACCCGCAGGTGGTGATATTCGAGATACAACTTCCAACATTAGTGTGTTAAAAACACGCATAGGAGATATATGGAGTACTTCTAGCGATATACATCAATTAACTATAGCCAATGATGAAGGTAAATTGATCACTGTTGCAGGTACAGGAGTTGGTGTTTTTAGATTGCCACAAATGACCGCAGATATGCTAGGTGCTGAATTTGAATTTTATTTTAGTATAGATGCTGGTCAAATACATATACAAAGTTATTATACTGGAGTCAGAGAAACTACTGATGTCTTTAGAGGATCAATATATGTAGGAGTGGATAATGCTACTACAGGTAAACTACACATAGCCACAGCAACAACTTCAACAGCCTGCGATCTATTCCTTGGACAACATCATGCCAAGGTCGGAAGTTATGTTAAAGTTAAAGCCATTGAATTTGATGGCGTAGGTGTTTGGATGTTCCAAGGAATGTGTGTAGGTGATACAGGACAAACACCTAACAGTTCAGACCATCCTTTCCAAGACTATAACTAACGAATACCCTGCTCACGCAATTTCACACAAGTATCGCACCGTCCACAAGGTGCGATATTTTTTTCACTGTACACTGGCTGTCGACACGACCAAAACATATTACGCAGACTTTCTGGTAGACTATTGTAGATTTCACGCTTGGTCATATCTAGCACAGGATATATTTTCTCCACAGGTGTAAAGGCCGCAAGTATAGCATTGGCACGTATCCTGCGTTCTTCTAATGCATGATTATGATCATTAGCCTGCATCCCCATGGCGACTCGTACAATACGGGGATTCACACTGCAAATATAGCCAGCAAAGAAGTTGATGCTGTCCGTGTCATACATAAACTGTCCATTATAGGGCTGTGAACCTATTTCACTTTCACTGTAGATAAAACTGTGGCCCATGCTTTCTAATTCTTTAAGCACACGATCAACAACTATGGCTTCAGCACGATCTCTGTGTTCTACATTGTGATGGTGTATGTGATGTATGTGTAGAGTATGGTCCTTATACTCAGGCTCTGTTAACAGTTTGTAGATCATACCCAGGCTGTCTAGGCCACCTGAGTACATGGCTAATATTATCGGTTGTTCCATATGTAAAATGTATAAACTAGGTTGACGGGGTGTTCTTGGGGAACAGGGGTTAATTCGTGTGCTCTAGGGAAATATTGAGCATACTTTGTGGGCCAGTTGGGGTTTAGGAAACTACGGGCAATAAAACGATCACAATTTGGCAATACTGCTTTTAACAACTGCTCGCAGTAATCTTTACCAAATGCTAACGCACCGTCTACGATAATAGTATCCCAGTGTTTGTCTAGTGTAAACCAATCCCTAGACTGGATTTTAGGGTCATCATATACAGGATTTACGTCCCACGCTTCTGTACACAAGGGCAACAGCAGTCGAGTGCTACCTAACAGTAGAACACGCCCTGTACAATAACCTTCAAATACAGAATAATCGTCTTGATTTGGTGCCGCGGGCCACTTTAGTGCTGGCCAATAGTCTTTATCCTGTATAATACTCATCGTGATATTTAATGATAAACAACCTAGGAGAACACTAAATACGGTATGACTATACAAGTTCAAAGTTTTCTCAATAGTGCTACACGGTTATCTACCACAGCAACCACCGCCACCACAGTTGCCCAACTTAAAACATTGGTAAATGCTCTAGAAGGTGTAAGTACATCTGTTATGGAGTTTTATGTTAAGGACAATGCTACCACTGCTACGGTATTAGTCAGTGGTACATTGGGTTCTTATGGTATCACTACCGCTACTACAATTTACAGCAGTAACATTATTTCAACACTGGCAATATCAAGTGGAACTACTCTCACAAAAAATATCAATCCACCCCATTCTAATACTGAAATTGTTGCTCCTTTCTCGGCTATTTGGAGTTTAAATTACACAGGTGCGTTGGGAGCAACAAATGATGTCTCATACAAACTGTATGTGACACAGTTGGGATTAGGCTCTGCAATCACATTGACCAGTCATCAAACAGGTGATTTCGCAGTAACAGCGGGTAACTTCTTGTATGATGAATATGGAAACAGCATTGGCATTATCAAGGGCAATACCACAATAGACAATTATATGGCCAAAGCCGCGGCTGTTTGTGGTGCATTGTCCAGCACTATAATAACTGCCGCAACATACAAAGGCACATGGAACGCTTTTAGTGATACTCCCACGCTGACGGACGGCGTTGGCACCTTGGGAGATGCTTACGATGTAACGACTTCTGGAACTAGTGGTGAGTACCCTGAATATCTTGAACAAGACTGGCGCATCTATGACGGCTCTGTTTGGCAAAGAGTTGCTAAAACAGCTACAACAGAATGGACCGTAACACCAGCCACCGGTGGACTAGCAGACAAAGCGGCTAGACAACTAGCCAAGTTGGAACTAGCACAGTTACGCAGACAAGCAGGCGGCGATACTAGTACTACTTTTTACAGAAATAGTAACATTTATGATATAGATTTACTAGCAGACAAATATATCAGTCCTACCAGCACGGTAGGAACTACCAGCACATTATCTATCGGTCGTCCTTGGATCCAAGATCAAGTATACACAGGATTAACATTTACCTATGGCGAGGCCACAATCAGTTTTACTCTAAAAGCCAATGGAACTTTTACTAATGTTACCTGTCCATACGGTGCTGGTGGATTTCCTTATGGGGAGGGCGTTGACCCAGTGTTGCTAATGCCAGGTAACCAGTTAGTGGGCGGCACAACGCCAGCCAATGACATATATTGGGAGTACACTGTTGATGTGCCTGGTGGAGCAATAACTGGATTTACTTATAGATCAGGCACTGCACCGTAAAAAGAATTTAAGAAAGATTATATGAAAAAATTATTAGTATTATTAGCATTGTTATCAACACAAGCATTTGCTTGGGAACAACGCCAACCATTACCGGTACAAGCATGTCAGGTACACAGCCCATATGGTTTTGCACAAACACAGCGTACAGCGCAACCAATTTGCCGTGAAGCTTATCTAGTAGCATATGATGCACCAGTTAAGATTCCAGTGTATGTAGCATACACACTATTACCACAGAACGCACTAGGATGCTTTCCACGTACCAACGCTTTCGTAGCTGATCAAAGCCTAGGCGGTACAGGTGCTCGTCCAGATGACTACGCAGGAACCGGATATGACAAAGGTCATGCGGCTCCTGATGGCGACCTAAGCTGGAGTCAACAGGTCGAATATGAATCATTCCTAATGACCAACATGTACCCACAACACGGTAGCTTAAATCGTGGCATTTGGAAATTGTTAGAAACATCAGTACGTGGATGGGCAGTACAATTGAATCAACCTTTTACCATATACGTTGGGGCATTTTATGGCGCCAGCGACAAGACGATTGGTCGAGGTGTAATCGTACCTCACGGTTATTATAAAATTGTTATAAACAATGCTACCAAAGAGATTGCCGGGTGGAAATTCCCCCATGTTCCGCCTTACCCTAATTTAGGTAATGATATGCGATTATTTAGAACTCCTGTATCTCAGATTGAAAGTGAAGCTGGAGTAAAATATACATTTCCTGCAGGAGCAAGAGAATTAGAACCGGGGCGCGAGTGGCCTGTAGATTTTGGTGCGTTAACCAATGCAAAACGTGCAAAATGCGGAGCCTCTAAAGATGACTGATCCGAATAAATATCCCGTATATCCAGAAGACGATGGTACAGACCGACCAAGGAATCCGTATAGCCCGGTTTAAATAGGATTATTATGAAGACATTTAAAGATTATCTACAGGAAGCAGAACGTAAAAAAGCTCCCGGCGAAGAGCCTAAAAAGAAAACAACCACTCAGGATCGTCCTGACATAAACTTAGGTCCTGATCTAAATGGTCCTCAAGATCAACCGTTGGCTAATCGTCCCGAGGAACCTCGTACTCCTCCTCCTGATGCTCCGCAAGCACCTCAACAAAAGAAATCTAGTCAAGCTGATACCTTAAGAAGAACCAGCGGCATACAAAACCCCAGGATGGGAGACTTGTTAAGTCGTATGCGTGATATAGCGCCCGATGACGATGATTGGGGATTCCCTGAGCCAGAAACAAATACCGAATTAACAACCAATGTTAATACTGAAAACTTGCCATCAGTGGCAGGTGGCCAACTACAAGCGGCCGGTGTATCTAATCCAGACTGGCACAAGGTTGCCAATCTACCGGGTAACATGCAACGTGCTATCCGTGCTCTGGGCAAGCAATTATTTTCATCAATGACACGCACCCCTACCAACGACATATGGATGGTGGCTAACCTAGGTGGTCAAGGGCCCAACACTAGCCAAGAAGTTAACTCTGTGGCCAACTGGGTCCGACGACACGGAGAAGATGTCAGTACAGGCAACATTGATTTTGATACTAGTATTCCCGGATACAATGCCGATATTAAACAATATTCCGCAGGCGGCATACGTTGGTTAATGGTTAGAGATGAGTTCGGCAATTACGTCTATTCTTGGCCTGAAAACGACAGCATTGACGCTGGAAACAGGGCAGAACTGGGCCATTCTAGACCAGATCCACTTAGAATTGGAAGATAAATATCCATATGAATAAACAACTCTATCATTCTTTTGCTGACCTAGGCGAAGCACTGTTATTTGAAGCCAGTACTGTTTCTTCTGTGGCCACTGGCCCGGGAGCCCAACAAATTCTGAAATATCTTCATTCAGCTCAAAAATTAGCACACAATCAAGAATTTTCACCAGCAACAAAAATTTCCTGGAGCGAACTAAAAGACGCGGCCAAAGGCGCTTGGGTTATTTTAAATTATCCCAAAGGCACAGGAGCTATCAAGGCACATCAAGGTTCATACCGTGCTGTGGCCAGCACAGGTGGCGAAGTAGAAAGTTTTAGCAATGACCGTGGCGGCAATATTTTAGAATTCTTAAAAGGAAAACTCGGCGGTAATCCCAAGTCCATGCAGATAGGTAAGGACTCCGGTGGTGTATCTATACTCCATAGAAAACGATCCGAACTTAATAAGGCTCCGGAAGCAAACACTGTAAATCCTGCAACACTATTAAAGAAATTCAAACCACTATGGATCAAAGGAGCGAATGCGGCCATTGCCGATATCAAAGGTATGGTTGGCATAATGATCAAAAATGACTCCTTTGAAAAAGCTGGCAAAAAAATAGAACAACTAAAAGCATTGACTGGTACCGTTGACGCTGTAGAATCTGGCACAAATGACAATCCAGAATTATTTAAAAATGCTGTAGAAACAGCCATCAACATGGCGGCCCATTATTACTATCCAGAAGAAACTGGTGAACTTAGTAGGGGTTATAGGACTGGCAGTTTCAATGCCGCAAGCCAAGCTGGTCCGATGAAATTACTAGCAGACATAAGGAACGGCGACACACAAAAACTAGGTACAATTTTATCGTTCTTCAAGAGGAGTTTAATATCATGAAGGTAACATCATTGCTTGAAGGCACCACAATTAAACCTAAACGCCAGGTAAACGAAGCTAATGTTTCCGCTAAGATTTTAAAAGATCCCAAGCAGACTAAAATGTTGGCCATTGCTTTTAGACACGATCACACTATTCCACGCCATTTAGTTGCCAAGTTAGGTCCTAGGCCAACCGATCAAGAAATCGTGCAGACTTGGAGTGAATTAATGGACAACACTCTACGTTCAAACAACTATGGTGACCTAAGTGCTGATGGTAAATTTGACGATTGGCTAACACGCCTATACATCAACGGCCAAGCTGACTACGAAGATATCAATGGTGAAGGTGGCGATGCTCTAGGTATTTGGAAAGCTCTAAGTAAGCGTGGTTTATTGAAACCTCAAGATCAAGACTTTAACAGATTTTCAACAATTAAACAATTACAGCGCCTACGTAACGATCCACAGTATAGAAATGAACTTGCACGTATCAAAGATGCTGAAAAAATTGAAAAAATGAAGCGTGACAAGTCCGATACTGTGATCGTTGACAATGAACGTTATTATGCTATCGTTCCATTTAACTACGGTGCTTGCTATACATTTGGCAATGCGGCGGGATACAAGCCAAACTTCTGCACCAGTTCTTCAAGTGGAGCAGATTGGTTCCAACGCTATGCTCCCAACGGTATGATTGTTAGTATCACTGACAAACAAAATCAAGATGTAGCAGATGGTAAATGGCAATTCCATGCGGCCACTAATCAATTGGTCAACGGTGATCAAGAACGCAGACACGACATTCGATGGAATGATGAAAAGTTTTCTAAATTGTTTCCTGGGTTGATGAAAGAAATCATCCAAGGAATTGAAACGCATGCGGAAGACATCAAACAGAAGAGCGCCAAATTAACTCGTGGTGGTTACGATATCGCCGCCGAAATTGAAGCTATTAAAACAAAAT
>Ga0209400_1004059_pt1 | contig 10447 bp, 11 predicted proteins | sample M_130807_EF_Meta_FD_187313 | JGI IMG/M metagenome (GOLD analysis project Ga0209400, IMG submission 187313) | Freshwater microbial communities from Lake Montjoie, Canada to study carbon cycling - M_130807_EF_MetaG (SPAdes) (version 2) | ecosystem: Environmental > Aquatic > Freshwater > Lake... | reverse complement strand
TGGTAGATGGTCCCGAAATTGGCAAGTACCGTGTGACTTGTACGTTTATGTGGCCTTTAAGACTCATGCCCGATCCCAGAGGCGGGCGCAGATTGCTGGCATTTGACTGTGAAGTTGAATATCAGCGTAAAGAAATAAAGATTCCCATCAAGATCACAGATCCCAGTGATTATCGTCCGGGCACACACAAAGCCAAACTCACAACAAAAGATGTGTGGCTTGTGACAATTACCATGCCCAAGGCACTCATGAACGACATCCGCACAGGATCAATTGAAATGGAAGATCAGGACATTGATCTGGACGAATTGGATCAGGCCTACGAACAAGATTTGGACAAAGAGGAAAATCAAAGCGATGAACAAGCCAACGACGCTCAACAATCCCTTCAACAGCAATCAGCCGCTCCCGGCCCTGCTGTCTGAGGGTCTGCAATATAAAGACCTAGAGGGCATGATGAAGCCCACTATTCACGTGGACGAATTCGCCGCCAAAATGGGTGATGACGATGATATCATTGTGCTGAGTTTCTTTGTGCGTGATTTGTCGGCTGCCAAAGACCTAGTGGGATGGTTTGAAAAGGGCTATGACTTTGTGTTGGACGCTGATCGTAGCCCAGGTGAAATCAAGCCCAGCCGTTATCTAGTGTATCTTGAACTGCGTCGCCGTCGTAGTGCCGCACAGCATGTGCAAACATTACTGGACGATTTAGGCACATTAACAGAATTTGCTCCAGAAGAATGGCGCATGAAATATGATGGTCAGGATCATGAATGGTCGGAAGAAACCTTTAGAGATCTAGTGCCATTGACTCCGGATGCATATCGTGCCACACATGAACAAGACTTGAATACTGTGCGCACAGCCGCTGGCCTAGCACCCAAAAAGATTCACAAGCCCACGCCCGAAACACTGGCCATGCAATCAGCCGCAGGAATACGATAATGAGAATACGCGACATACTTTTTGAATTTGCACCCTCAGGTGGCGGAGATTCAGGCAACTACTTCCAGGCCCTGGCCTCGGCCTGGTACAACGGTACCTTTGATACAGGCAGCCTGCAAAAAGGCATCAAGAGTCAAGAAGACGTTGAACGCCTGCTGAATCGTGGCATTGTTTGTCCCGATGGCAAAACACGTAAACTGCATATTGATTACAACTCGGACTTTGATGGTGTGGAAATCTACAGTGATGACTACTATGAATACGGTGATCATGATGACACCATAGACAGTCGCACAGGTCAAAAGTGGGGACCATATGACTTTATGGCTTTCTCAGATGAGGACTTGAGTGAAGGCCTTAATGAATTTGTAACACCACAAGCAGTGGCACAGGATCCGGGCCTGGAACGTGAAAAGGATGTGGATGTTATTTTCTATGGTCACCCAGGAAAAGACTACAACGCTGAAGATGCCTGGGCCGCACTAGAAGAAGTGTTGCCTGCAGAATATCCCCCAGGTAGCGAAAAGGCACAGTACAAAGTTGCAGAAGTTGCCAAGAGTGGTGGTGCTGTGGTAACAACCAAACCCCTAAGTGTAGCAAAACAACTGGTGTCAACATTCACGGGCTATGGCATTAAATCACGCATCGACGGAAACTTAAATGAATTTGCCGCCGGTGGCGATTCTGGACGCTGGTACACAGATGATCAAATGACTGATCTGGTGGGTGATGGCTGGTGGCAAGACATGGACGTCAGCGGTGCAAACATTGGCGTACCTGATTCAGAAGTACCAAAAAAATACATGATCCAACAGGCACAACGCTGGTTAAAACGTCAAGGTTATAGTGTTCAAGTATTAAATTGTAAAGCAAATGATGACGACATGGAATGGTATATTGAAGGCGCATTTCCCAAAGGTCTAACGGAATTTGCAGCCGATGACGGTGACAGCGGCGGTGAAGACGATGCCTTGCACAAGTATGCCAGAATGTGGTGGGCCGGTGACGAAGCAACACAAATGCAAATTGAAAAGGTCTTGGCTCGAATGGGCTGGGAAATTGGCGAAGACGAAGGCGGCTACGACAACGGCGGTGTGTTTGTGGTACGTGCTGGTGATGAGAACGGTGACAGTTATACATCCTGGGCCGCAGAAGATTTAACTGAAGGATTTGCAAGACGGCCGAGACCAATGAACTCTTTTAAATTGGCACAGATTGGCTACACTCCAGACGGTCCGTTACCTATGGCTGACTATTCTAAGTATCCAACTGCGGTTATAATAAAGGCCATAACAGATTTAAATCAAGACCGAGAAAAAAATCCCGAATTAATTAAACTGCTTACAAAAGAATTATTTAAAAGAAGACAACAGCAAGGCATGGCGGAGGGCGACTTGAATGAAAAATCCACAAGCCAAGCACAGTTCCGCACAATGGCGGCTGCCGCACATGATCCCAAATTTGCAAAAAAGGTTGGTATTAAACAAAGTGTAGCACGAGAGTTTAACCGGGCCGATACGGGTCAAGACTACAAGTCATTGCCCAAGAAGGCCACTGAAGGTGCTCCTGTCACAACAACTCCCGGATCCATTGAACCAGGTGGTGCAGTTGACAACTTTAAGCAACAAATGGCCAATAACACCGAGCGCGACATGGCAGAAGGCAACCGAAAGCCCGAGCCGCCCGAAGCCGATTACGGCGACGACTATCAAGACATGGTCAAGCGTGTGAAAAAACTAGCAGGACTAGGTCCATTAAAAACAGTATATGACTCTAACAAGCGTGTGTACAAGAATGTACCTACAGCGGTGCAACCTCGAAAATGACAAGAACTACAGCAAATGGTCGCCCAGTTCCTGTGCTACGGGGCTCAGCAGGACCCGCAGGGCCCACAGCACCCAACCCCAAGATCACACAACAGCCCATACCCCCACAACAGGCAATGACACGACTGCCGCAGCCTGTGATCAGCATGGGACTAGGACTCAAACTCAACCCCTAAAATGAAACGCACCGTACACCTGGTACAGGTCAACGATGTCATAGGTAACAATGTTATACTACCCTTGGCTGTTGGCATAATTTGGCAATACAGTCAACTTGACAGCAACAATCAACACAACTGGCGTCTGGGACAAATAGTGTATCAGCGACTGGATAATGACTCTCAAGTGGCCGAACTGGCACAGGGCCACATGGTGGTGTTCAGTCACTATGTATGGAACAGTGTGTATCAATTTGATCTAGCAAGACAAATCAAACTGCTCAACCCCAACATCACAGTGGTGGTTGGTGGACCCAACATCAGTCCCGACAAACGAGACTTTTGGCAAGAACACGGCGACTATGTGGACATCGCTCTTGTGGGCGAGGGTGAACACAGTTTCAGTCAGTTGCTACAGTCTTGGCCCGGGATTGAAGGTGTGCCTGGGGTATGGACCCGTGATTACTACCATGGCGAGGCCGAACGTGTGCAAGATTTCCCACACAATGCCAGCCCGTATCTGGCAGGATTCTATCAAGACATTGTGCAACATGAACAAGCACAGGGTCGTGTGATACAGGCCATTATACAAACCAATCGTGGTTGTCCCTATCACTGCACCTTTTGCGAAGAAGGTAGAGACTACAAGAACAAACTGTTCTTTTATGACCAACAGCGTGTGCGTGACGAGATTGAATGGTGCGCCCAAAACCGTGTGGAGTTCATAAACATAGCCGATGACAACTGGGGCATTGTGCCACAGGACGTGGAACTCATGCGTTGGATACGTGACTGCAAACTGCGTTATGGTTATCCTGACTTGATTGATGCCACCTTTGCCAAGAACAATCCCGACAACCTGCTGGCCATGGCCGCTGTAGATCAAGAACATCACACACAGTTATTGCGTGGAGTCACAGTGGCCCTGCAGAGTCAGCATGAGCCCACGCTTGCCAGCATACGGCGTTTTAACTTGATCCCGCACAAGCAACATCAGTTGATCACGGGGCTAAAACAACTGGGTGTACCCACTTACACTGAAATCATATGGCCCTTGCCTTACGAAACATACTCAACATTCCGTGCTGGTATTGATCGTACTATCAGTGCGGGACTGACCAATTGGCTGGGAGTATACCCACTCAGCATGCACCCGGGCACTGAACTCTACAACGACTTTCACACAAAGTTTGGCATGATCGAACAACAGAGTGAGAATGCCAATCGTGTGAGTACCAAAGAAGTTGTGAACATTGTGAATCGCAGTGACTGGGTCACCAATGCGGAACTGGTGCGGGGACAGGTGTTTTATGCATGGTTGGTGTGCTTGTACTTTTTTGGATTTGCAAGACACAGTCTTGACCAAGCGGCTTCAGTTGCTGACACCGTGGAGCAGTGGATCCGCTGGTGTGAACAGCACCCCAAGTGCAACATGTATCAGCACAATCAACGCATAACTGAGTGGTGGCAGGCTTGGTCCAATGGTGAGCCTGTGCCGGACCTGAGTCGTTTCCCCGATTCAGACACTGTACACTGGAGTCCGTACACACACCTGGCCAGTTGGTTGCAACAGGATCTTGAAGCATTGCATCAAGACTTACAAGCATTTGGCCTCACAACTGAACAAGATTCACATTCGGCTGTGAGGTACGGTCAAACATATCCCTATGTTACAGATCAACACCAAATGATCTCAATTGATCACGAACCACCCAAATTTGCATCAGAGTTTGAATTTTGTAGATTTTACTACTGGTGGCGCAGAAAAAGAGGACTCAGTCGCACTGTGATTGGTATAAGTAATACAGCAAGGGTATCACATGAGAGCAAGCGAATTTGTCACTGAAAAGAAGCGCATGAAGCGACTGAAAGAACTCACATTCATGGGCATGAGTCCTTGCACCAAAGACTGTTCGGGACACCGTGCTGGTTATAAATGGTCAAAAGCACGTGGTGGCGTCAGCACAGCATCCTGGAGCAACAGTTTCAACAAGGGTGCTGAAATAGCCAAGGCTGGCTATTAAAGTCGGGTATAAACAAAATACAATCTGTCATTGGCATCCTTTTTATAGGTATCCAAACGCAAACGGTAAGTTTCAGCAAATTCATTCACAACTTCAAATGTCCAGGGAAAGATTTCCACATAAGGCCCTGTTCGATGTGTAATCCCGGGATTGGCACGTAAAAAGAATTTTCCGCCCTGTTTCAACAAACTCACACAGTGCGCAAAACGTTGTTCGATTTCATCTCGCGAATTAAAGTTAATTGACCCCAGTGCAATGATCACATCGTAAAAATGTTTTACCTTGTAATCTAATATGTCTACTTCATAATCTGCGCAGTTATTGTAAGGATCAATTCCCACTAGGTTATGTATGCGACCTTTAAAAGGATGATAGCCACAGCCTACATCCAGCACACGCTCGGGATTCAATTTATTAATTTCATCTGCTAGGTCCCAGCCTGTGTGTTCATAGTCACCTGTGCGTGGTTTCCATATTTCACTAAAGAAACGCAGGATATAACGTTCGCTCAAGTCATCTGTGATGCCGCGTAGGGTGCCCACATAATCGCAAGGCAAACTTAGTTCTGCTTCTACTGAGTCTTTAAACTTTCTATAACGTGCTGGAGTCCAGGGCAAGTCCTGTACATGGGTATCAGCGTCAATAGAAATATCAGCATACTTGGGTAAATTAAACGCAGTCTGCAAATTTTTTGTGATTAGGTTAAAAATTTTAGTGTTCATAATAAATTTTGATATATAAAAGAGATTTTCAACAGTATTTAAGGAGTTTACATGTCAATCAAAAAATTATTAATCGCCGCCGTGCTAGTGCCTGTACTAGCATTTGCCTGGGAGCCTGTCAAACCCGTCACAGTTGTTATAGGCAACACACCCGGAGCCGGAAATGAAATGGCCTTTCGTAAACTGGCAGAAATCGTACAGAAAAAGAATCCCAACTTTGTGTATGTTGTACAAAACATTCCCGGTGCTGACAGTGTGATTGCCAACAATAAGTTTTTGGAAGCCGCCAATGATGGCTACACCATTAACTTGCCCAGCCACATGAGCAGTTATGTCACAAATGATATCTGGGAACGGAACATAAAGAAGTACAATTATGACTCATTTGTTGATGTATTGACCATGGGCAAAAGTCCACTAGTACTGGTTGCAAGTGTAAAGAGTGGAATTGAAACACCCCAGGACTTTGTAAAATACATTCAGTCCGGCAGAAACGTTAATGTAGCCATTGGCGGTGGAGCACACCGTACAGCATTTGAATATTTAATGGATCGGGCACGTGGCAACCGAGATGCTGTTCGATCAATCAAATTCAATGGTCCTGTTCCTGCATTACAGTCAGTGGGGCAATGGGACGGAAAGACTGGTACAGAGTTTGGCATCATGCCCATTGCTGTGGCCAAGGCATTGATTGATGGGGGAAAAGTAAAGCCCATTGGGTTCACTGGCACAAGAAAGATGCCACAGTTTCCCAATGTACCTCTGTTGAATGGGGTGGCACCAGGTATCAACGTGTATGCGGCCTGGAGCATACAGTTACCGCCGGGCACCAGCCGAGACATTACAGAATGGTATCAACAACAATTCTCCTTGGCTGTGCGCAGTACAGAGTATCGAGAATATACAGATGCCAACGTTATATTCTATGCCGAAGATGAATTAACTCCTGTAGGCTTACGTAAGCACATGGATGAATTACGCACCGCCTTTATTCCTGTGCTGAGCAAGATTGATTTAAGTAAAGAATGAAATATATCTTTGTAGCCGGTGCACCGGGCTCAAAATGGTCAAGTGTAGTTAAAAATATCTACTATAGCCCTGACGTTGATCGGAGTGATTATTCTGATACTAGAACGTACTATCACGATGCTTCGGGAAAAAGAGAACTCATGCACCTGGGTGCGTACTTTGACCCCGGTATGGAATTCAACTTGCCGGACAACCTGTTCCGGTTTAGCAAATCGGGTCTGGAAGACATATTCAACAGTGCGTTCTCAGGTGAAGGTGTGCGCATTGTGAAAAGTCATATATTTGCTCTCAATATTGATTTTTTACGTGCTTGCTGGCCCGACTCACCTGTGGTGCTGGTGCACAGACCCGATGATGCTTGTTTAGGTTGGTGGGTCAAATGCGGCCATTTTGACATCACTTATCCTGACTATGCAGAATACTACAAAAATCTCCGTGAAATGAGTGTTCATATACAAAAGCAAAACACAGGTATAACAGATGCCATATGGAACTACAAACACAAGAATTTACAGTCACCTGCCAACAATTATGAACTGTGTGACATCTTGGGCCTGGCACAACCACCCAGCGAATATCTACAAAATTACACCGCGAATGATATCACAGTACGGGTCATAATATGAAATCAAATTGGGCGATATCAAAATCAAAGAGCACATATCATTTTGATCCCACACAAAAGGATCAAGCACAAGATGTTGTGACATACCTGGGACACACGGAACCCACATGGACACAGGATCTGGCAGATATCATTGCTGGAGCACGGCCCGCCACCTGGGCCACACGCGGCTACAAAGGTGAAGGAATCGAAGCACCGCCAGAAGAATTGGAGCGAGAAGAATACGACTTAACAGCAAATGGCATGCCCATTGACCTGCCCATCACGCATTTGAACTGGCGCATGCCCGAGAGTTTACAACGCATGAGCGATGCATTTGCATTAGACAACTGTATGAATCGCATCCACGTACAGCAACCGGGAGAAGTGTGGAATCTGCACATAGATAAATTGCAAAAATGGGATCCAGATCATCCCGAACAGATCATGCGAATAATGATACAATTGACAGACTGGCAACCAGGGCAGTTCTGGAGTTACGGCAACTACTGCTACAGCCAATGGCGTGCCGGCGATGTCACAACGTTTGACTGGGCCAATATTCCACATTGTACCGCCAATGCTGGATTTGATCCCAGAGTAACATTACAATTAACAGGCACTAGAACTGCCGCAACCATGGACTACCTAGCACAATTACCACGATGAAAACAATCTTAATTTTAACAGGACCGCAAGGCTCAGGCAATCACTTGTGGTCAAAGATATTTGCCTTACATCCGCAGGTGACAGGATGGTCGGCACTATTAGACAACTACTGGATAGGACATGATCAGGAGCCATTTGCTGAGTACTGGCAAGATCCTGACCAATTGAAGTATTTTAAATGGGCGCAGAGCGACTGGTATGTGACGTCAATGAGTGTGCCGTATATGATGAATGGCGAGCCCACTGTGCCCGATTTCAAAGCATTTGTGAGTCGATTGCAGGTAGCAGGACTCAGAGTAAAATTTGCTGTGCTGGGACGTGATCGTAATATAGTTCAAATGCAACAGACCCGTGTACGTGGTGCGCCCACACTGGCCACAGCACTGGCAGAGTTTTCGCAATTGGCTGCGCCTGTGTTTCTAAGTTATGAAATGTTGCATCTTTATGGCCAAAAGTATCTAGAAAATATACAACAGCAATTGGCCTTTCCCATTGCCACAGACGATCCTAGAATACGAGACATACTAGCAACGGATGCTAATACAAAATACTTCACCCCCATTAAGCATCATCCCACAGATGATCTTGCACGTCATGCTTCAAGGAGACACACATGAAACAACCACAACGTATATTAATAATGGGCCTGCCAGGCTCGGGCAAAACTTATCTTGCTGAACAATTAAAACGCTATTTAGAAGATCACGTCAACCCCATTAATGAAAACTCTTTAAGACCCATTAGTGATGCACGAGTCACCGTGTCCTGGTTAAATGCCGATGACATACGCAAAAAGTACAATGACTGGGATTTTTCTACAGAAGGGCGAGTTAGACAAAGTTTGCGTATGCGTGATCTGGCAGACGAAGCCAATACAGACTATTGTATTGTAGACTTTGTAGCGCCTTTGGTTGAAATGCGCAACAACTTCAAAGCAGACTGGTGCATCTGGATTGATACAATAGATCGGGGTCGTTACGAAGACACAAACCGAATGTTTGTACCACCCGAAGTTTATGATTTCCGCGTCACAGAACAAAACGGAGAGAAGTGGGCGGAGTTTATCGGCCAGCATATCATAGACAATCAACGCAGACCTGTGTTTGATTGGCAAGCAGAAACAGTACAAATGCTGGGACGTTGGCAGCCATGGCATGCGGGACATCGTGCGTTGTTTGAACGTGCCATAGCCAAAACCGGGCAAGTTGTTATACAAATACGTGACTGCCAGGGCTGGCAAGGCACCAATCCCTTTGCTATAGATCAAGTGAAGAATTATATACGCAGAGATCTGGATCCCATTTATCAAGGACAGTACGAAATACAAGTTGTTCCTAATATTGTTAATATCACTTATGGTCGTGACGTGGGTTATCGAATCGAGCAAGAATCCTTTGATGACGCAATCACTGATATAAGTGCTACTAAGATAAGACGGAGTATGGGACTAGACTAAGTCAATTCCGTGCTAAATATTAGCATGTGGATCTTGCACTTTCTTCCTGATGCCGTTATCGTATGGTTTTGTAACCTACTACTCCTGACAGGCCTGGCGGCCACTGTGGCAGGCTTTGTTGCGCATCGGATTCCTGTACTGTGGTCGTATCAACTGGCGTTTAAACTAGCCGGTATTGCACTGCTAGTACTGGGTGTTTACTTTCGTGGTGGGCTTGCTGTAGAACAAGAATGGCGTGAGCGTGTGGCCGCTGTGGAAGAACGACTAGCGGTGGCAGAAAAGGCATCTGCAGAAGCCAATACCCAAATAGAATCGAAGTCACAAAAACAAACAGCCGCAGTACGTCAGCGCACAACATACATCCGACAATATGTAGACCGTGAAGTTGTTAAATACGATGCTGGTTGCACCATTCCTGAACCATTCGTTCGAGCGCACAACACGGCCGCTGAGGCACCTAAGAAATGAAAATAACAGATATATTGTCAGAAGCCAGTGACGACTCAGGCGACTACCAACAGATGCTGGCATTTACCCGTGCCAACAGAGTGGGCGGCGTTCCTGATTCACAACAAATTCCCCTGGCTCTGTTTAAAGAACTAAAGAAACAACAGCAACAAAATCAAACACTGGGTGCTGAACTAGACGCGGCTGAACAACGAATTGATCAAGCCATGAAGTCAGATGAACTCAGCAAACAAGAACTGGGCATGCATCGTACGGAACTGGATCGTGAACGCACAGCAGGCGACGAACAAAAGGCCACTGTGTCACAACTGGGACAACAGTATGCTGAACGTGAACAGGCCAGCACAGAACAAATCAAGCAATTGACCGGACAATTACAACAGGTGCGCAACATGCCTGGCGTAAATAAAAAGGCCGCTGAGGAATTAGAAAAGAAAATAAAGGAACTGGGCGAAAAGAGTGTGCCGGTGGCAAAACTAGCAGAACTAGAATCTACTATTGCTCAAATACAAACCTCAAGCATTGCAGATGACAGCACAATAAAAG
>Ga0209400_1004052_pt1 | contig 10454 bp, 10 predicted proteins | sample M_130807_EF_Meta_FD_187313 | JGI IMG/M metagenome (GOLD analysis project Ga0209400, IMG submission 187313) | Freshwater microbial communities from Lake Montjoie, Canada to study carbon cycling - M_130807_EF_MetaG (SPAdes) (version 2) | ecosystem: Environmental > Aquatic > Freshwater > Lake... | reverse complement strand
AGAGCAATACGACCAGCAATATGGTCAGTGGGTTAGCTCTGAGGTAAATTCAAAGGTATGAGAATGTCTTATTTTCTGACAAAAATTTTTGGGCTACTGCTGCTCGTATCGACGCAAGTATTTGCAGCGCCAGATTTTTTGCCGCCAGAAAAAGCTTTTCGCGTAGAGGCTACTTGGCCAGCAAACTCTAATCAAGTTGAGATTGAATTTGTTCCTGTCAAAGGTTATTACATCTACCAGGAATCACTTAAATTTGACCTCGGTATAGAGACTTCTAAGCTATATAAAATAAGCCCCTCACTGCCACTAGGTATTGAAAAGTTTGATGAAACTTTTCAGAAAAAAATGCAGATTTATAAGCAGCCATTCATGGTGCAGTTAGATGTGAAGTCAGACGCGGGAAAGCCACTTCATATTGAAGTGAGCCTGCAGGGTTGTGCGGAGGCAGGCATTTGTTATCCGCCAATGACGCTGAAGTTTCTGCTTACAGGACCAGGCGTGAAGGCGGCGCCGATACCAGAAGTATTGGATGGTTCACAAAATATAACTCAATCCAAAGTCGAATTCAGTTTGGCCGATTTGTGGCGTGATCGAGATGACATTAATGCGATTAGCCGCTTTTTAGCAAACACTTCTACAGCCTATTTATTTTTGGCTTTCTTTGTATTGGGCCTTGCATTGGCATTTACGCCTTGCGTTTTACCAATGCTCCCAATTCTCTCTAGCGTGATCTTTGGTTCGCAAGGTGGTAAAGCGATTTCTAAGGGGCGTGCAAGCCTCTTGGCACTCTCTTATGTGTTGGGTATGGCCATAGTCTATGCCTTGGCAGGAACCTTGATGGCTGCCTTAGGCGGTAGCGTACAAAGGGTTTTACAAAGCCCAGTTGCATTGGCTGCCTTTGCTTTATTGCTATTGGCCCTCTCAGGGAGCTTATTTGGGTTGTATGAGCTACGTTTACCGCATTCATGGCATCAGCAGGTTGATCGTCTGGCAGGACGTCAAAAGGGCGGTAGCGTCTTTGGTGCCTTCGCTTTAGGCGGAATCTCTACTTTAGTTGCAAGCCCCTGTATCACGGCACCATTGGCAGGCGTATTAGCATTTATTGCCCAAACTGGATCTATGTCCTTAGGGGCTGGATTACTTTTTGTCATGGCCTTGGGAATGGGCTTGCCGCTCCTCTTCATTGCCATTGAGGCCCGCGTTTTGATTCCTTCGACCGGTATTTGGATGGTTTGGTTACAGCGCACCTTGGGGGTGTTGCTCGTGGCAACTGCAGCCTGGATAGCATCTCCATTGCTGGGGCAGAAGGATGTCAGTGGGTCTGTAAAAATAATCAATGGACAAAAAATTCATCAAGTTGGTGATTTATCTTTCGCAGTGATTCACTCTCTGGAAGAGCTTGATGCAGAGCTTCGTCAAGCAAAGCAAGAGAAAAAATTGGTGTTACTCGATTTTTATGCAGATTGGTGTATCAGCTGTAAAGAGATGGAGATCAATACTTTTGCCAACTCAGAAGTGAGTAAAGAATTAAAACAATTTATTTTGTTACAGGCTGATGTGACAAAGAATAGTCCTGACAATCAAGCTTTACTAAAGCGCTTTGGTTTATTCGGCCCGCCAGGTATTTTGTTCTTTAATCTCAACTCTGAAGAACAAAAAGATCAGCGCGTGATTGGCTATATGCCACCCCAACGCTTCATTGACCGCCTACAAAAGTTACCTTAGAGCTAGTTCATGCCCAGAATACATTCTATTTATATAGCTTCTCAGGCCGGGGAGCCAATGAATAAAAGGGAGAGCGTAAGACTAATTGTTGGGGCAGGAATTGAGGGCGATAGATATGCGCTTGCTATCGGAGCATTCTCTGACTCAATTCCTGCAAAGATCAGAGATGTATCACTGATTGCGCTGACAGGAATTGAGGATGCGAATCAAGAACTAGAGGCAGGTGGATTAAAGTCCTATCTTCCAAGTGAGGTCAGAAGAAATATCGTCATTGAGGATATGAGTTCGGATGCTCTCAATCAATGAATTGGAAAGGAATTTTCTCTGGGCTTCATTAGGCTTAGAGCTACAGAGTTATGCACTCCTTGCGAGCGTCCAGCAAAACTGAGTGAAAAGCTAAACTTTTTGTCAGCTTTTAAAAACAGAGGCGGTATCAGAGCTCAAATTTTAGATGCTGGCGATATCACGGTTGGTGATCAGCTTAGCTAAATCTTACTTGCCCGACCGCATAAGTCTTGCAGCTTCGATTGCAAAGTAAGTCAGAATGCCATCTGCACCAGCGCGTTTAAATGCTAGTAGAGCTTCCATCATCACAGCATTGTGATCAAGCCAGCCATTTTGTGCAGCAGCTTTAAGCATGGCGTATTCACCGCTCACTTGATAGGCATAAGTGGGGTAATCGAATTCTTCTCTAACGCGACGCACGATATCTAAATAGGGCATTCCAGGCTTAACCATGACCATGTCTGCACCTTCGCTAATATCGAGAGCAACCTCCCGCAAAGCTTCGTCACCATTGGCACAATCCATTTGATAGGTTTTTTTATCTGCTTTGCCCAGGTTCTTTGCTGAGCCTACTGCATCTCTAAATGGACCATAAAACGCAGAGGCATATTTAGCTGAATAAGCCATGATGCGCGTATGAATTAATTTCTTTTGTTCGAGCGCTTCCCGAATTTTTCCGATGCGCCCATCCATCATGTCTGATGGTGCAACGATATCGACACCAGCTTCTGCTTGAGCAATTGCTTGCTGTACCAAGATCGCAGTCGTCTCATCATTAAGTATGCGACTTTGCTCATCGAGCACGCCATCTTGGCCATGACTGGTGTATGGGTCAAGCGCAACGTCTGTCATGATGCCTAAATTCGGGAAACGTTTTTTGAGTTCACGAACCGCGTTAGGAATGAGACCATTTGGATTAAAAGCTTCTCTGCCATCGGGAGTTTTTAATGTTGCATCAATCACCGGAAATAAAGCTAAAACAGGAATGCCTAAATCTACACATTCTTGTGCAACATTAAACAGTAGGTCTAATGAAATACGATTGACGCCTGGCATAGAAGCAACTGCTTCAGATTTGCCTTTACCCTCCAGTAAGAACACGGGATAGATCAAGTCATTTGCAGAAAGATTATTTTCTTGCATGAGACGGCGTGACCAATCATCACGACGCATGCGGCGAGGACGGTGCCTTGGAAAGTTGAGCAAAGAGTTAGCTTGTGATTTCATCTTTATGGGTTTCTGTTTCAAATAGCCATTTAATTACTAAATTATCTGCCTCTTCAAGGCCAATACGTTTTGTACTTGAGAATAATTGTGCCGTAAGTTGCTTAGAGTCGCCCGTCCCATCGGGCAAAGCGGGGTCATATTGTTGCAATTGCTTCTTGACAGCATCAAGAGTGTGCTTGCACTCACTTTTATTGAGTTTGTCGCATTTGCTCAGCAAAATATGGATCGGTTTGCCGGTAGGCACAAACCACTGAATCATTTGCTCATCCAGGTCGGTAATGCCGCGCCGGGCATCCACAATGAGAACCATGCCGACTAGTTGCTCACGTTCCTGAAGATAGTCACTGAGAAGGCTATTCCAGTGATATTTAGTCTCATGGTTGACCGCGGCATAGCCGTAGCCTGGTAAGTCCACCAGATAGGCTAAAAGCTCATCTTTGGCGAAAAGCCCGAAGTAGTTGATGTGTTGGGTGCGACCAGGCGTTTTACTGGCAAAAGCAAGCCTTTTTTGATTGCATAGAACGTTAATAGCGCTGGATTTACCAGCATTTGAGCGGCCAGCAAAAGCCACCTCACGCAAAGGTGTGGCGGGCAGGCAATGGGTGTCATTGACTGTGGTGGCGAATCGGGCTTGAAAGAGTTTAGACATGTCCTGAAGCTATTGTAAAATCATGAAATAATTCATGGTGTTGGGTAAAAGAGTTGTAAATATAGGGCCCAAACACTTTTAGGAATTTTTGCCAAGGTAAACATAATGCGTCAAAGCTCCAAAATCTCCAAATTAACTGGTTTGCGTGCTAGTTTTGTGGTTCTCTCTATTTTCGCTCTGATAAGTATTTCTGGAGCTGCTATGGCCGCCGATCCAGCTCCAATGCCTCCAGCTCAAGCCAAGGCTGGAGTGCCAGGCAAGCCAAAGGTTGATCCTGTTGCAGGCGAGGCTCTTTACTCTAATGGGGATGCAAAACGTGGCGTTACAGCTTGCATTACTTGCCATGGCCCTAAAGGTCAAAGCGCAGTCAGCGCCTGGCCTAAGTTATCTGCACAACATGCTGCATACACAAATAAGCAATTGAAAAACTTCAAAGAGGGTAGTCGTGCCAACCCGATCATGATGGGTATGGCTGCGGCATTGACTGAGGAAGATATGCAAAATATTTCTGCATATTTAGTGAAGCAGCCTCTTTCACAGGGGGTAGCTCAAAACAAAGAAACTATTGAATTAGGTCAAAGTATTTATCGTGGCGGTATTGCTGCAAAAGGCGTTCCAGCTTGCGCTGCATGCCACAGTCCAACCGGCGCCGGTATTGCCGCTCAATATCCACTCTTAGGTGGCCAATGGGCTGATTACACGACTGCGCAGCTGATCGCATTTCGTGAAGGTGTTCGTAAAAATAGCAGCCAAATGACTGCCATTGCCACTAAGCTTTCTGATGTAGAAATGAAGGCAGTTTCTGATTACATGGCTGGCTTACATTAAGAAATGATTCTCAGCTTCAAATAAAAACCCCGCTCAGGTAGCGGGGTTTTTATTTTGCTTCCATTTCCAAGAAATTACTTTGGCAAGATGGTTTCGCTTGCAAATAAGTCAGATGTTTTTTCACGTGCACGAATGACGTAAACATTTTTTCCATCAACCATAATCTCAGCTGGTTTTGGGCGAGTGTTGTAGTTAGATGCCATGACAAAACCATAAGCACCAGTTGAAAGGATTGCTAGGAGATCACCTTCTTCCACGGCAAGTTTGCGTTCTCTTCCCAACCAATCACCAGACTCGCAGACTGGTCCTACAACATCATAGGTCGAGCTCTTAGCCTCTTTGGTTTGAACGGGAACAATGCCATGATGCGCTTCATATAAGGCTGGGCGCATCAACTCTGTCATGGCAGCATCAACAATGCAGAAATTTTTCTCGGCACCAGGTTTAAGGTATTGAACAGTGGTGAGGAGCACGCCAGCATTGCCTACTAAGGATCTGCCAGGCTCTAGAACAATATCTAAATGAGCAAAGCCACGCCCCGCTACATGGTTTAAAAGTGCATTCGTGAAATCGGTAATATCGGGTGGTGTTTCATCGCTATAGGAAATTCCGAGGCCACCACCTAAATCAAGATGGTGAATCACAATGCCTTCCTTCTGAAGCTGCTCTACTAAGTCTAAAACTTTATCCAAAGCGTCTAAGTAGGGCGCAGTAGTAACAATTTGAGAGCCAATATGACAATCAATGCCTACTACATCAATCTGTGAGAGGTGACTAGCCTCACGATATGTTTTTAAAACTTCGTGATACGCAATTCCAAATTTATTTCCTTTTAAGCCGGTGGAAATATAAGGGTGTGTTTGTGCATCGACATCTGGATTTACGCGTAAAGATACTGGCGCGCGGCAGTTTAGCTTGCTAGCAACACGATTAATGTTATGCAGTTCGGCAGTTGACTCAACGTTGATGCACTTAACTCCAGCCTCTAGAGCTGCAGCGATTTCAGTAGCGGATTTTCCGACGCCGGCAAATACGAGGCTTTTAGGATCGGCACCGATTGCTAATGCACGCGCTAATTCTCCTCCGCTCACTAAGTCAAATCCTGCACCAAGTTTTTTAAAGCAATCAATCACCGCCAGATTGCTATTTGCTTTCATAGCGTAATGGACGCGTGCGCGACGTTTGCCTTTGTTATCAATGCAGGCCTTGTCATAAGCTTGGTAAGCTTCAGTCAGAGCTTTCTTGCTGTAGACATAAAGTGGCGTACCAAATTCTTTTGCTAAATCGGCCAGCCGAACTTCTTCAGCGTACCAACTGCCTTCGCGTTCAGTAAATCCAGATAATGGTGGAAGTGGAATTGCTTTGCTTGTCATTGCTTTGCCGGTGATGAATTGCTGGTGCTAGCAGGGTTTTGTGGTGGATAGAGCCTGCCTTTAGGTTCCAGCTCTGTAGGGGCTGGGGGCGCACTGGGTGGATTTGGCATAAATAAAGGACCCCTAACCCCACATCCAACAAGGGCTATTAGTAGGGCAATGCCAAAGGCTCTATTAAGAATCGCTATCATGAATGTCTCTAAAACGAATGATTGAATATAGCATGCAGGACTCTGGAATGAATCCAAATAATTTGACCGTGGAAGCCATTGATGACAAGCAGTTTCATCAGCTAGGCAGCAATTTATTACAGTCTATTGAAGTAGCCTTGGAGGCTGCTGATGACGAATTGGATCTGGATTTAGATGTGGAACGCCAAGGCGGGAATGTCATCAATATCCGCTTTAGGGATAAAAGCGTAATTGTGGTCAATACCCAGCCACCTTTACACGAAATTTGGGTGGCAGCGAAGTCTGGCGGTTATCACTATCGTTGGGCAGGCACCATGGCAATGCCTTTGTGGCTCGATACCAAAACTGGCCGAGAGCTCTTAAATGATTTGACGCAGTTTGCTAGTGCTCAGGCTGGTCAGGCTGTGAAGATTGGGCTGATTAAACCTTAAGTCTTTAGACTGCACCAGTAGCAGATAAAGTTTCGATCACTTGGGTATCAGGTACGCTCTTAATTTGAGCCTTACCCATCTTCTCTAGGATGACGTAGCGAATTTGGCCGCCCTCAGTTTTCTTATCCACTTGCATCAGCTCCATATAACGTTCTGCGCCAAATTTAGGCGGAACAGTAGGCAGATTCATTGATTTGATAATCTTGGTGAGACGCTCGAGCTCAGCTTTGCTAATGAGGTTTAAACGGCAAGATAAGTCAGCACCCATCACCATGCCGCAGCCAACAGCTTCCCCATGAAGCCATTCGCCATAACCCATGCCAGCCTCTATCGCATGTCCAAATGTATGGCCAAAGTTGAGAGTTGCACGAATGCCGCCCTCTCTCTCATCTGCAGAAACTACTGCAGATTTAATTTCACAAGAACGCAGTACTGCATGTCCCATAGCGTTTGTATCGCAGGCCAGCAATGCCCCTGTATTTGTTTCAATCCAATCTAAAAATTGGGCATCTGCAATGGCGCCATGTTTCACCACTTCGGCAAGGCCTGCTGAGAGCTCTCTCGGTGGCAAAGTTTTCAGTGTGTTGAGGTCTGCAATTACCGCAACAGGCTGATGAAATGCCCCAATCATATTTTTACCCAAAGGGTGATTGATGCCAGTTTTACCGCCAACTGAAGAATCAACCTGGGCCAATAAGGTCGTTGGTACTTGAATGAAGCGAACACCACGCATGAAGCTGGCGGCAGCAAAGCCTGTCATGTCGCCAATCACGCCACCACCTAAAGCAATCAACATGGTTTGCCGATCGGCGCCAAACTTTAAAAGATCATCAAAAATAAGCTGAAGATTTTTCCAGTCTTTATAGGACTCGCCGTCCGGAAGGGTGATCGTTCTAAGGGGCTTACCAAATACCTCTAAGGTCTTAGCCAGGCGGGCTGCATAAAGCGGCGCAACTGTAGTGTTAGTAACGATATAAATTGAAGTGGATTTTTCACAGGCGCTAAACAAGCTGGCTTGATCAATGAGATCGCTGCCAATATAGATTGGATAGCTACGGTTACCAAGATCAACTTCAAGTGTTTTCATCATAGTGCCAGTATATTTAAGCGGAAAGTTCAAGTTGCATGATTAAGGTATTGACCAGCTGATTCACGCTGGGCTTGCCAGTTTCAATCACATGATCGGCGATTTCGCGATAAAGAGGATCGCGAATAGTGTATAAATTTTCCAGAATTTGTTTGGTATCGCCATTGAGAAGCAAAGGGCGTCCGTCGCCCCCTTTAGTGCGATGCCAAAGCTCATTTGGATTTGCATGAAGATAAATAACGGTACCATGCTCGCGGAGCGCTTGACGGTTGTCGGGAAATAAAACAGCACCACCACCCGTGGCCAAGACAATGTTGCGCTCAGTTGTAATTTCTCGAATGACTTGCGCCTCTCGTTTGCGAAACCCTTCTTCGCCTTCCATCTCAAAGATCACTGGAATCTTGACGCCACAGCGCTCTTCAATCACATGATCAGCATCCAGAAAGCGGCGACCTAATTTCTTAGCCAGCATTTTGCCCACGGTCGACTTACCAGCGCCCATGAGGCCAATGAGAAAGATATTGTTCGTCGGAGAGTTCACCCTTTGATTTTATTAGGGTTTATCAATAACGGTAGGCGTTAGGAAGACAAGTAGCTCAGTTTTGTCTTGTAATTTAGATTTATGGCGAAATAAGTGGCCAATGAGAGGAATATCACCTAGCAAGGGGATTTTGACTTCATCTTCCCTTTCGGTTGTCTGAAAAATGCCTCCAATAATGACTGTTCCTCCGCTCTCAACGGTCACCTCAGAACTCAAACTTTTAGTATCAATGGCATATCCCTGCTCTGTTTTCATGCCAACGGTGTCCTTATTAATGCCAACAAGCATGGAGATTTTTCCGTCAGGATGAATTTTTGGCAAAACTTCTAAGCGCAAATTAGCCTTCCGAAATTGCAATTTACTGCCATTTTGTGAGGTCGTTTGATAGGGGAGCTGATGTCAGACAAGGCATCAAAACTCAAAAACAAGGGTTTTGGAACTTTTAGGCAAAATACTTAAGCACCCTATAATTTGAGCTTATGGCCCTCCCCCCAAAAGACAAGCCGCCGCAAAATCAGCGCCCAAGCCGTCAAGACGATAGAAGTCCGCGATACTCCCGAGTGGGGCCTGACTCAACCCGAAAATCCTCTAGCAATCCTTTGGTGAAAGCCATATTGATTATTGGCGTGGTGTTTGCCATGGTAGTGACGCTGTTGATGGGCTACACATTTTTAGTAGCCAAACCAAATTTACCGAAAATCTCAGCTTTAACCGATTACAACCCAAAAACCCCGCTCCGAATTTATACGGCTGATAAGGTTTTGATTGGCGAGTTTGGGGAAGAGCGCCGCAAAGTCATCCCACTGGCTGAAATTCCAAAAAGCATGCGTAATGCTGTCTTAGCTATTGAGGATGATCGCTTCTACTCCCATGGCGGTGTCGACTACGTCGGGATTTTGAGGGCTACCTTGACTAATTTGCGGGGAAATTTATCTCAGGGCGCTTCCACCATCACCATGCAGGTGGCTCGAAACTTTTTCCTGAGCAATGAGAAAACATTCAGTCGAAAAATCTATGAAGTTTTATTAGCCTGGGAAATCGAGGCGCAACTAACAAAAGATAAGATTCTTGAAATCTATATGAATCAGATTTTCTTAGGTCAAAGGGCTTATGGTTTTTCAAGTGCCGCCCAGATTTACTTTGGCAAAGAATTAAAAGACATCACGATTGCAGAGTCTGCAATGTTGGCAGGATTACCAAAGGCACCTTCCGCGTATAACCCTGTCTCGAATTTCCGACGAGCCAAAATTCGTCAGGAATATATCTTGCAGCGCATGCGCGATTTGGGATACATCAGCTCTGAGGAATATCAAATAGCCATGATTGAGGAGTTGCGTATTCGCGGCTTGGGTAATGAATTTACTGTGCGCGCAGACTTCCCTGCAGAAATGGTTCGACAGTTACTTTTTACTCAATACGGTGAGGCGATTTATTCTCAGGGAATCGATGTCTATACAACGATCTTAAAGGCGGACCAAGATGCCGCTCATAAAGCTGTGCGTCGTGGCATATTTGAGTATGATTTACGACACGCTTATCGTGGTCCAGAGGGCTTTATTGATCTTCCTGAGGATCGTGTCAAGCGGCAACGCGCTATCGATGAGACTTTACTTGCCTATCCGCAGTTAGATGATTTGCAATCTGGTGTTGTGCTCGATGTGAAACCAAAAGAAATGCAAGTTATGATTGCTACTGGCGATACAGTCATCTTAAAAGGTGATGACATGAAATTAGCCTCAGCATCAATTACTGATAGCGCTCAGCCCAAAAAACGTTTACGTCCCGGTGCGATAGTGAGATTACTTTTAGACGGGGGGGTGTGGAAGTTGGCGCAGCTACCTCAAGTCGAAGCAGCTTTTGTTTCAATGAATGCAGATACTGGCGCGATTTTATCCTTGGTCGGGGGTTTTGATTTTCGGCGCAATCAATTCAACCACGTGACTCAGGCTTTACGACAGCCCGGCTCTTCGTTTAAGCCATTTATCTATGCCGCAGCAATAGAGAAAGGCTTTACACCAAACACGATGGTCAATGATGCACCTTTATCGATTGGTAGCTTGGAAACAGGTAGCCAGGCTTGGGAACCAAAAAACTATGACGGTAAGTATGATGGCATG
>Ga0209400_1004051_pt1 | contig 10455 bp, 7 predicted proteins | sample M_130807_EF_Meta_FD_187313 | JGI IMG/M metagenome (GOLD analysis project Ga0209400, IMG submission 187313) | Freshwater microbial communities from Lake Montjoie, Canada to study carbon cycling - M_130807_EF_MetaG (SPAdes) (version 2) | ecosystem: Environmental > Aquatic > Freshwater > Lake... | reverse complement strand
ACGAGAATCCATTGTTAGCTCCTATTTGTTTTGTCGTACTGGATAAATTGCTTAATCATTCGTTGGCGTTTGTCGGGGTCATCCCACATGCCGGCTTCTTTGATTGCTCGAACCCGCTCAGGGCTCAAAACATAGCCGCCACCAGAATTCCGACTACCAACTGATTCACGCACAGATCCCGTTACAAAACTCTTGGGCCTACGACGACGCTCGTCATTTGATTCAGTATAACGATTAGGTAAACGACGTTGCAAGCGATTATCAAATTCTTCCCAATAATCATCGCCAGTCGGGTCCCAACCTTCAGAAACCATCCGCTCGTCAATCAATTTGGCAATCTGACTGTCTTCGTCTTTACCGCTCGGGTCATACCAAGGGTTACGAGCCATCCAGTCTTTTGCCATATCAATCATTCGCGGATCCACACGCTTTTCCGGCTCCGGCATGTGTTCTGCTTGCTTACGAAACTCTTGCATCTCACGCAGGCGGTCGCGCGAAGCGATGTAAGCCTCTTGGGCTTTAATCATTGCGTTACCGTCTGAGTTTTCAGTCGCCTCACGAATTAGCGCCTGCGCATATTGCATACGCTGCGCTTCATCTTGAATTGCAGAATCAAGACGCGACAAATCGTTGTTGTAGCTCTTACGCTCAATAACAGACAAACGATCCATCAACTCCTGATTCTGGCGCTTCAAATAATCAAGCTGCGCCTTTTCAGCGTTACGCTTTTCTTTAGCGTATTGCTTCTTTGCATGACGGCGTTGACGGTTGGCCTCACGAACGGCTTCCTTCTCGTCTTCCGACATGTCACTGGTTGTAGGTTGGTCGTCTTCGTGACTATCCTGCTCAATGGGCTCCTCACCCTCCGGCAGTTCGACAACCGCGGAACCATCAATCTCTTCAATGACATCGATGGGGTTTTCTTTGTTCTCGCTCACAGAAAGGCCCTCATAGCTAGCGGATCACCAGTTACCTTTGCGATAACCTCGTGGTCGTTGAGAATCATGAACAACGCCGGCTCTTCCAAGTCGTCGTCTCCCGGCACCTTGACTTCCCATCGGTCGCCACCCCACTTCGGGACGCGCAGATAGTCGCCAATCTCACACCAAGAGCCCTCCGGCCACGATTGCATCGTGTCGCGGTGCTTGAATGCCAGTGGGCCAATATCAACTACCTTGGCCACCATGTTGTTCCACTTCTCGGTTTCCTTGGTCTCTTCAACCAAGATAATCCCCGCCTGCCCAACCTTCTTTTTTGCACGACGCAGCTGTACAAGAATGCGTCCGCCGAGAGGTTTAGCACCGGGGTCTACGCTCGGAAATGCCCAAGCCAACTCAGCTTCGTTAGAAGCTTCCGGTTTACCTGTCGTCATCGTCTTCCTTTAGTAATGAATCAATGATATGCAGAGCCTCCTGTAGGCCCGCATGATGTCCAACCATGCGTTGATAGGTTTCCCAATTCGACGCATTTCCTGCGGCCAAAGACACAGCAATCTCTGATTGCCGTACCCTCAGCCCTCCAATCAAGTCAGATAGAAGGCTCACTTCTTCTTAACTTGACTCAGAGCGCCTTGCGATTGACCCTTCGGCTGCATGCTGCTGCCGTCAAGCTTTTCGCCTTGAGCAATGCGCTTGTGCTGCGGCACATTGATGCCCTTCTGTTCCTTGTCACTCGTAGCCATATTGGCCCCCTTGTTTTGTGGTTAGATCCAACACAGCCTTCTCGCCGTCCTGCTTCAACTTGGCGGCATCGCGGGTCAACCGGGCTGTCTCGATGCGCTCCTTCAACTCCTGATCGCCTGTAGCAATGGCAAGCTTGAGCTGTAGTTCTTCCATGGCGTGCTGCTGATCTGCCTGCAGCTTCTGCACGTCCAACTGCAAGCGAGCGGCTAGCTCCTTGTCCTTGAGGCCCATCTCGGCTTGGTCGCGCTGGGTACGACGCTGCGTCTCGGCCATGCTGGTCTGCAGCAGGACTTGACCATCCGGCGTCAGCTGGGGCTTCGGCTTGAACTGCTCCATCGTCTGGACCATCTTCTGAATGACCGGCATGATTCCAGCTAACGTCTGCTCGGCATCCATGTCCACATGCTGGGATGCAGCACCAAACAGCTTGTCAACGTCTTTCGGATCATCCATTTCGCTGTAGTCTTCAATCTTGCGACCCAGAGCCTGCTGGACGTAGCCATTCATGCGGTTTAGGTACCACAGCGAGATGTGCTGCTTGATGTGTTCCATGGCCTTTGGCAGGAACGACGGAGCAACCATAGGATTGCCACCGAATACAGGGTTCTTGGCGTAGTCCAGATGCGCTTGGATGTGCCCAAGGTGGTCCTGCTCAGGGAAGGCATAGGCAGACTGGCCAATCGTCATGGCGACGTTCTCATTGGCTGCGTCCATCTTCTCCGGCGCAGGAGTGTCAACCATCAATTCGTTGACGCCCGGCACCTTGATCTGTTTCATGAAACGCTCAATCACAGCCTTCTGGTTAAACAGCTGCGGGTAGTCCTTCATCACGGCCATAACAGCCTGTGTTTGGGCCATCCGCTGCGTTTCAGAGAAGATGTGCGGGTCAGAGACCGGAATAACGTCGGTTACACGCGCAAAATCCTCACGCTCGATGTCCAAATCCTCGACAACCTCACCGCGGCGCATGTCATCCAGATACCAGCGGTTGATTCGGCTCAAAACTTTGAGTACACGGCCTTGAGATTCATGCAGTCGGGCGTGAATGGCAGAGAACACAGCCGCGCCCTGCTCAATCATTGCCTGAGTGGTGCCTACAGGAGCGTTTGAGGTAACGTCAGCAATCTTTTCTTCCGCGGTGGTGACCACACCCTTGGCGGCGTTGGTCAACCACTCCAGAAGCTGGAACAAAACCGAGCTTGGCGGGTTGAAAGGCATCGGCATGGCAATCTTGCGCACATCATCGACACCCGGAGCGCCTTCAATCTCTGCTACTTGGGTTACTTCAATCTGCTGAGACTGCCCGGAAATCTTAGCGCCCTTGAGCTTAAGCATCGTGGCGGCATTATTGATATGAGCGCTATCAAGCAGAGCCCGCAGAGAGCCAGTAAGGGCAGCACTAAGGCCGCCAATAAGATGCGGAAGACCGACTGCATAGGCACCTCGCCATGGAATGAATTTAAACTCGATAATCCAGTCGAGTTTGGTGAATGTTTCGTCGCCCTCTTCCCAGTTGCGGTACAAACCCAGCACCTGAGAGTCTAGCTCGTCGATCATTAAGATGTACGGCGCTAATTCACCCTTGGTATACGGGTCGTCTTCTAGCTCCAGCCATGTATAGACGTGGTAAACACGGCGCAGACCGTCTTCGTTGTCACCCAGATTGCGACCTTCGATCTTGTCCGTGGCCTTCTGCGGTCCAGTCTGCTCAGGATCCATCGTGGCGCGGATGTAAGACACGTCGCGGTAAAGCCCAGAAGCGATTCTGGCCTTGAACTCGTAGTCAGAAACGTCATCCACCTCGGTAACACGCTGCGCGGTGTAGAAACTACCGGCCGAGAACGGCAGCAGGACGTTATCAATCGGCAGGAATTGCGCACAAGGACGGCGCTTCTTCTCGTCGTACCACAGCTTGAGGTACTGAGAGCCACCCAAAGGCAGCTGGGTAAGCATTTGTTCCTGCTCGTCGCGGAACTCTTCAATCTGTTCCGTCAACTGCCAGTTCATAAAGTCGGATTTGCGTTCAGCAATCTCGACTTTTTCCTTCTCTACGTCACCAAGGATCTTGGTTCGGGTAGGACCATCAGGCGGGAACAGCTCTTTGATGGCTCGAGAGGCAAAATCTACGCAGGCTTCGGCCATAACAGGGTGGACAACCTTGCTAGCGCCGTTGAAGTTAGCGCCACCGGGGGCGTCGTTACCCATACCAGTGCGGCGGATGCCCTCTTCATACTGCTTGTCGCGCTGCTTGCGGGCTTCTTTGTCCTTCTCGGCGTACTCAATGTAGCGCAGAGCCAGACTATCGACCGACATGAAGTCCAGACGGTCTGAATCGGCTAGGTTTTCGTAGAAGTCAGGCTCATCAAGCGGACCTTTGATGTCCATGTGGACCATTACCGAACCATCAGGCAGCTCTTCAAGCTCCGAATCGTCCAACCGCTCTTCTACTTCCATGCCTTGTTCGCCCTCGTCTTGGGCGTCATCAGGCTGGCCACCAATGAATCGGCCATACTCTTGGTCAATCGGGAACTCTTCAGCCATGACTACCTCTTTTTGCCTTTAGTAGGGCTCTTTGTTATGGCGCCACCGCGTTTCTTACCGAACCGGCCCTCACCACGGATGATCATTGATAGGGCATCTTCAGGAGATATGCCCATTCTGTATGCGGCCATTGCGGCTTGATCTGCCATCAGCTCCAGCTTCGGAGCACCAATTGGGGTTGTTACCCCAGTCTGCGGACTGAACAGGCCCCATGCTCGAGCCTGAGCGGGCACTGATTCCAGACCAACCTCAGCAGCGACCTTGTCTCGCCACCACGGAGCTAGCAAAGACATCTCAGCGTTGCTGACGCTAGCGCCCGGGACAACCTCTTTGCCCTTTATAAACTTTGGATTACGAGTGTCAGCCAGACCAACGGCTCGGCTCCAGTGCGCATCACCCACCGGGGTTTTGGTTTGGAATCCAGTCTCGGGTACGCCAGATGCCTCAATGTACATGGGCACCTTGGGCGACTTCATCTGCATCTCGCCGGTCTCAATAAACTGCTGCATAGGAGTTGCTTGGGCAGTCTTGTGGTACGCGTGCCCCGGAACAGTAAGCAAGTCCTCAGGGAAATCTAGGCCGCGCTTGTCAGCGGGTATACCGGCATACTTAACAAAGTCTGGGAATCGGTCCTGCTTGAGCAAGTAGTACGCAGCAGATCCACGCGGAATCTCAGTCATCACCTCGGAACCCGGACTTGCCATACCCATCAGGATGTTCATCAACGGGTACTCTTGCCGGGCTCGCTCTGGACCAAGCTCTGCAACCATCTTTTGGTAGAACGGATCCATGACATACCAAGGATCCATGCCCTGAACCAAAGCCGGGTAGTTCTCCGCCTCTGACAAGGCATCAATCATTCGCTGGCGGTTGCGTGGGTTCATCACCTTTGCTGCAGAGGCGGCACCTCTCGGTTTATTAGCAGCACCCGGCAACACACCGGGGAGGTTGCCCTCTCGGTCTTTGGCCATCTCGTACAAGTCTGCACGGGTAACGCCGAACAACCGCTTAAGCATTGGGGACTCGGGAGCCACCTGCGCAGCAGCCTGTGCGGCCAGCTCATCGGGGCGCTTGTAAATGCCCGGGAATGCCATGCGCTGCGGTTCTTTAACGGTCTGGATGCGTTTAGCCAGCTTGGCCATTTCATTTAACGGGCTAGCCATGATGGCTCCTAATGTGCGAGAGAGAGTGCGCCAAGTTTAACGCGGCCACCACGTTTCATCCCTTGGGACGCAAACTCGGGGTCTGAGAAATGCAAATCTGGCGTGAATTTGCCAGTGCTGCGCCAACGGTCAAACTCAGACTCGGTCACGTATTTTGGAATGTCTGGAGTGCGAGCCGCATATCCAGTTATATCAAACATGCCAATCTTGTCCAAATCCCTTTCCACATCTGCGCCGCTTTCTCGGACATATCGCTGCAGGAAGGGCCAGTAGTCTTCATTGACTTTTTGATTAGCTTTGCCTTTGATTTGAGTAATGCTATTTGGTTGATCAGGCAAAACATTACCGGCTTCATCTACATAACCAAGTTGGAACAACCGCTCCATCTTGGCGCTCTCGTCCATGTCATAACCATCAATAATCTTTTTCATTTCCTGATACGTTAACCCGGGTTTTTCTATTTCTAGCGTTGCATGAGGTGCGTTCTTGCTGTCGCGGAATGACAACACTTTGGCATCGCCGCTCTTAATGGCTTCCCAGCCACCATGACCATAGGCGCTGTGCCCTGAGTTACCAGAAGCCTCCGACCAGTCTTCATGGCCTTTACTAGGCTCATAGCCACGCACTGAGTGGCCCATGCGGTCAGACTCTTTGGCGAACTGACCGGGCTTGTCTAGCTGGACCATGCGGAAACCACCCTGATAGTCACGATGCGGCGTTAAGTTAACAGCGGCCACTTCGTCTGCTTTGGCCATAGCAGCAGCACGCTCGGCGTCGTATTCAGCGGTACGGCGAACAGCTTGCTCCATTGACATCTTGGACAGCTGCTCAGGACGAATACGCCCCGTAGTCATATCCTCTCTTAGTACGTCAATGATGTGATCAACGCCCAGCGTCTCGCCCAAATCTCCGCGGTTGCGCATGCGATACACCATCTCATCCGGGTTGAGCTTTTCAAGCCATGGGTTTTTCTCTCGGATAGATTGCACTATCGCAGGCGCAGAGCCCCAGTCCCATGCGCGTGACTTTTCTTCTAGCGTTTCAGGTTGACCCGGAACGCGGTTGCCACGGAGGTTCTGATCCATGGCCATGCGCTGGTCAAAAATCTCTCGCATAGCCGCTGGATCACGTAGCGTGCCGGCATTGATGCTAGCGATCTGCGCGTCAGTCAGATTCTCCCACATGCGCCCAAGGTCAGTGGTCGCAGTGCCAAGCGCCGGGAAGCCAGAAATTTCTCTGGCTCTAGATACATCACTCATAAGCGGCACATCACGATAAGGCATGTGCAGCACACCCTCTTCCGCCAACTTTAAGACCGGATCATCGGGAGTGCCCATCTGCTTGCGCAGGTAGTTCTGCAGGTTTGAGTCAATCCAGTTATTGACCGCGGCGTGCCGCTCTGCACCTTCTAACACTGCCCTTGATGTTTCCATATAACGTCGATTGGTCTCTGTCGGCTCCGCTTCATATGCCCGACGATGGGCATCTACTATGTCACGCTTCCCCTGAATGCTTTCAGGACTGAGATTCATTGCGTCATCCCGAGCGCGGAATTCACCAACAGACTTGGGTCCACGGTTACCACTTAGCCACTGCCCACCAACCGGTTTAATAGCCAGACCCACGGGCATGCCTTCGGTTGCTTTGGCAAGCACCTTGGCGCCCGGCAAAGCAGGCAACAGATTCAGAGCGCCCAGTCCACCTTCGATTGCAGCAGTGCCGTAGTCACCCTGTTTGGCGGCGTCATATGCACGGCCCAATGATTGACCGCCCTCATATCCCCACATCGGCGGGGCAACAAAGCTAGCAGCGTTTGTCAGAATGTCAGCAGAGCGAGTAGCGCCAGACTTGGACATACCCTTACCCAGACCCTTCTGCAGCAGCTCACGCAACCTCTCACGCGGCCCATACTCGCCTTGAGTCACTTCATCTACCGGTGCAGCGGGAGCAGCCTTCATGGCGCGCGCTACAGTTACCTCTTCCGGTTTGACCTTGTACGGCGCCGGGATGTCTACCTTGCCAAACTGTCTCTCTCGCATCCAGTTTTGCAGGGCGTCAGGATCTTCTTTGTCGTAGGCGAACGTCAGGGGCAGGCCGTTGGCAGCGTGGACTTCACCGCCGCGGGCCATATGCACTTCACCGCCGCGAGCGTAAGGTTCTGTGCGAACCACCAGCTGATCAACAGGCACGTCATACGATTCCAGCGGGAACTTGGCCAGACGCTCCTCCGGCGTCATGTTCATACGCGCCTGAACGGCACGGGATTCAGCCTCTCCGGCCATGCGCATATACAACGGATTTATGTCTCCGCCCCTAAGAGAACGCATTGTGTCTTCTAGCTTTTCAATGCGCCCCGTTAATGCGGTTGATCTGGCAATGCGGGATTCAATGGGTTCGCTTGTTGCGCTGCGCAGAGCCTCTTGCTCATCCATCAAAATTTTTCTTGATTGCTCTAATTGTTTGATGTAATCGGTTGGATGCATCTGCGACGGCAGCATATTCCACTCTTCGGCAGGATTTCCGCCAAGACCCATGCCCTCCAAGTGCTGGATGCCGTGTTGCATCTCGTGAAGCATGATGTTCCGCGCCTCTGGCGTACTGCGGCCATAAGAGAACAACCTCCACGGATCCTGCCGAGTCCATGATGTTTGACCCCGCGTGTATGCCAACCCGCCCCTCGGCTGAGCCGACGGGTCTATTTTATATTCGGTACGCAGATACTTCAGTTGCGGGTAAGCCTCAAATGCCTCTGGGTGATATAGGGTCTGCTCAAGAGTAGGCAGTTTGCCTCTGCGCAATTCACCCGGCATAGCAAGTTTTCCAGCCTTACCATATTCAGCAGCAATGTCTTGAATCTGCGGTTGCAGGGCGCTTTGCGATTCTTCCCAGCGTTGCTTTGCCTGCTCTTGCGTAATGATGCCGCGATTTAATTCATCTTCAATTTGAGCTTCATTGGCTCTTTTTATTTTTAGGATGCGGTCGTACTCATCTTCAACATCGTTCCTGCGTTCCCGGCGCAACCGAGACAAATGATCTGTCCTTTCTTGACGCAAGATTGAGTCTGGACTGCGAAAGGTTTGCGACTCCCACCATGCTTCTGCAGGTGTAGCGCCAGACTTTTCTAATTTCAAAAATTTCTTTGCCGCTTCTTTGTCAAATGTTTTTGCCTTAGGGCCAATGAAAATGCCTGCCAATGCGGGAATAGCCTTACCGCCCAGCGCAGCAGCACCCTTTAGTAGTGGGCCGCCGGCAACATCCATACCTGCTTGCAGAGCAGCAGATCCATAGTCGCCCTGCATCGCGGACTTACCGGCGCCGACAAAAGGGATGAAGTCAGCCGCAGTGCTCAGCGCCTCTTCAGCCTTCTTAGCGCCCGGGGCCTTGCGCATCTCCACCTTGCCGGTGTCCATGGCGGCCATGGTTCCGCCCTCGAGCAGGGATCGCAGCTGGTCGCGGTTATCCTTGCTCTTTGCGTGTTGCTTGGCCGCGCCTAGGATTGCGCCGAATACCTTATCTCGGCCGGGCATAAAGCTATCCGTGAGATCTTGGTTCTTGATTTTGAACTTATCGATTTTGTCCACGGCTGAGCCCCAGAGTTTTATCCTGCAGATAAAGTATTATACCGCATAGGGATTTTGCCTCTTCGGCATACCCGAATCAACATAATCGTCTTCGTCCCAAGCTTCTTCAGGCGGCGGGTCAATATCAATCCACCCCGCATCACGCAAGAATCTTAATGCCTGCGTACACGCATCAACGTAATCATCATGCGTGCAGTCAGGGAATGAACAGATCTGGCTGACAAACCCTTCGGCCCAGTCTCTTACATAGCCGGGCCTCTGTGAGCTCTCAGGAAGCCATACACGGCCTCGAGCGATGACGTTGGATACAATGTTCAGGCGTTGCATCTTATCGGCTCTGCCGGGGTTATACGCCCGCACAGGCAGGTGAGCACGCTGCAGGTCTTGGATCAGTGAGATACCAGCAGATTTATCTTCGACCAGTATTAGGTCTACCCGCTTACGGTCTTTACCCTCACCGAATACAGTCTCGTACTCTTCAATAACCTTGGGGCGCAGGTCGGGGTATTGCAGGCGGTCTTGCCAGCAGTCGATGATCATTGCTGACATCGGGCCATCCAGCGGCTTGAACACCCCAAAGGTTATGCAGGCGGTCGGGTCGTTCTGTACCTTCTCAGATGTAGCCACGTCATAAGACTGGACGATGTACTCGAACCGGGGAAACTCTTTACCCGAGGGCCAGAGCTTGAACATGTCACGCTTGACGATGCCCGACTCTTCGGGGTCGAGGATCTCAGCGTAGATTTCCTGCCGGCCTAGCTTGGTGCCTTCGTACTGCAGGATCTGCTTCTGGAAGCTGGGCGCTAGGTTGGCGATGTTGTCGTATGTGGATGCAGTAGTCAGAACTACATCGTCACCCTCACGGGAGACTAAATCAACAATCAGGTCTTTCGGTCTGGGCGTAGTGGTGGCGACTATCCGGGTCTTGTTACCCAGACGCACGCCGAACATGATTTGGTCCCACGCATCTTGCAGGTAGTCCCATGCGGCCAGCTCGTCTAGCCATGCGCCATGGTACTGACCACCCCGGAAACGCTCGGGCTCACTGGCAGGAATGCCTTTGATGAGAGAGCCATTGATAAGCTTGATCTCGTGATACGCGCGGTTGTAGTCGGCGATCAGCTCTTTAGGTATGACGTTGATTAGACCAGAGTCACCTTCATAGCAGGTAGCTCTTACGTCAGCAGATGTAGGAGCGGCCACAAGCCAGCGGGTGCCGGGCTCTGTCCATGCCCACCATCCAACCTGCTCTGCAGCCGTCCTCGTTTTCCCCGCTCCACGTCCGGCGAGCAGCAACCAGATGGTCCACCACTCGCCGACCGGTACTACTTGATGTCTGTGAGCCTTCGAGAGCCATTCAGCGCGCCAACCCCATGCGGCTTGTTGCTCTGGTGTCAGAGCCTTGAACTTAGCCCTAACCTCTGGATCTCGAAGGAGCTCAACACTCACTCAGCGGTTTCTTCCGGGGCTGCTTCAGGAGCAGGCACC
>Ga0209400_1004044_pt1 | contig 10465 bp, 9 predicted proteins | sample M_130807_EF_Meta_FD_187313 | JGI IMG/M metagenome (GOLD analysis project Ga0209400, IMG submission 187313) | Freshwater microbial communities from Lake Montjoie, Canada to study carbon cycling - M_130807_EF_MetaG (SPAdes) (version 2) | ecosystem: Environmental > Aquatic > Freshwater > Lake... | reverse complement strand
TTTCTCTGCCGCAAGCTTGCCTGCTGGGGTCAGCGCAATCAAAGACGGTTTGTAAAAAATAACTTCTGTTGTTCTATCTTCACGTAGCGCCAACAAATCGCTTCGCAACCAAGCTTGAACTTGACGAGCTTTGGCTCGGTCTTGAACATTCGATGGGTATACATTAGGCGTTGGATGTATGTCTTCCAGATATTCCGCAATAGCCGACGATTCTGAAAGAGAAAAATTTCCTTCAACCAAAGTGGGCACTCGGCTTGTTATTGATCGATGCACATAATCAGCCGAAAGGTTTTGATTGGATCCAAGATCTATCACCTTCACGTCAAAATCAATTCCTTTAGTTCGTAAACACACAAAAGCCGACATCGCATAGGGCGAGGCAAAATTTGAATCAACATACAGTTGCATATGGTCTCTTTTAAAAATATCAATGTTCTGAGCCCGATTAAATGTGGTGATTTGAATGGCCGAGTAGGGCTCGGTAATGGTCTGAACATTGACATATTCTCGACAATTTTTCAATCCCACAAACACAGGATTGGAAAAGTACGCAAATCCGTGTCACATTTGTGAAGAACAACTGATCGGCACGAAACAGCCACAAATCGTTATCGGTCACTTCTACACAAAATCGCTGAGATTCACAAAACGAACTCGGGCGTGAGGACCCGTCCTCACGGCTTAGCAATCCCTCATTTATGGGATAAGCCTCTGGTCCGATAAATCGTTTAAATGAATGGTAAGAGGTATTGACAGCTAGGCTGCTTGTACAACGATCGGGCCAAGATCAGGGGTTTTTCATGACCAAACTAAGTTTTCATGATTCGCTAAAAAGCTTACGTGATAAAAATAAGTTATTTCGCACTTTCTTCTCCCATGGATCGCTGGCCATAGAGCTATACGCGCCACACAACACGGATCTTCAACAGCCCCACGATCGAGATGAGATTTATGTCATCGCCTTAGGCACTTCCCACTTCACAGTTGGGGACAAAGAGTACGACGTTCTTGCAGGGGATGTGTTGTTTGTAGCGGCTGGAGTTGAGCATCGATTTAGTAACTTTTCAGAGGGCTTTGCAACGTGGGTCTTTTTTTACGGACCGACAGGCGGCGAAAATCGATAGAAGTATTGGCAGAGATGCCTTCCCATCAATAACTCTGTAGAAAAACCTTATGTCTGATCACAAAAAATACTTGTTGAAGTATTGGAAGTTCCTGAGCCTTTCACAAGAGCTTAGTGATGGGCAAACGTTCCCGCACTTGGACCCCGTTGAAGAGCATTTGTTAAAGATGCTTTCGTATTTTTGGAATGATGGAAAAAAAATTACTGTGATGCAGGCGATGCGCTTGCCGAATATTATTTCAAATACGACCGTACACCGTCGGTTAAAGAGTTTACAGATGAAAGGTTTAATCGAATTGAAAGCAAGCAATAGTGATAACCGTATAAAAAATATATTGTCGACACAGTTAACTCAACGGTACTTTGATACGCTAGGTCGCGCCTTAACAGCCGCGAATATTGAACCGTCTAACAGTAAAGTTTTTGAGCGTTAGATATTGCGGCACGGCGATTATTTCAACGGTTGGCGCCACAGTTATCATCGCGACTACCAGACGACACCAGAGGATTTAGGGTGGGGTCACCGATCTTATACAGTGTGTTGGAATCCCTGTGGTGGAAAAGCTCGTCCTGACCTGCAATCTTTAAGACGGTGTCTTGGTGATAGGTCCAAGTGCCATCGTCGTTGATCTTGACCTGGATACGAAACTCAACGGTTTTGAAGGTATGATCTAAGAATGGAGTCGAGCAAACGCCATAGGTATCAGACCCTTGTACCGCAATGAGTTCAAATTCTGTCGCATCAGCGCCGGCTTTACCTGACGCCATCGCCGTGACTCCTCGCGGGATGGTTAGTGTGTGGACGACGGTTTCGGTTGCTGGTTCCCACAACCAATACCCAACTTGTTCGTGATAGGTCTTTCGTTGATCAGGCTTAGTGATATGAGTGTGATATCGCAGCCCATACAGTAATTGTGGGCCATTGGTCTGAGGGTCAATTGGGTGCAATTCAATTCGTTCAACATACGCTTGTTGTTTTGCGCCTTCAGCTTTTGGTTTGATATCAAGTCCGCGAGTGCCTTGCCAGATCCCTGCCAATTTTGCTAGTGGCCCCAAGTTCTTCAGGGTGTCGTTGTTGATTGGATGTGGTTCGGTATAAATATCTCTCGGAAAATCAGACATCAATGCCTCCTAGTAGAACCCACGGCCAAAAGGCGGCGGTCGCTTAATATTCATGATAACTGTTACGTAGTCAAAGAGGCTCGCTATTGAAAAACTCCGGGATCGATAGCGGCAGAATCTGTAAAAATGACCGATACGGCGTCATCAATCGTAAGTATATCTAACACTCAACGTGGCGAACTGCATCGATACTTTGCACTTTTATCGAACAAGATATCAATACCATGAATTTGGGATAACAATCCTCTAATGCGAACGGTAACCTTGTGCTGTGTCCATACCGTTTGTCGCAAGGAGAGGAGATGATCCTTAATTGGTTGCCGCTTTTATTCGAGTTTTTCTGCGCGATCGTATTGGCGCTGTTGATTGCCCATCAACAGCCACGCTCAAAGAACCCAAGGAGACCCTCATTTTATTTGAGAGATGACATCAATCAGCCAGACCGCCGATAAGGCGGTGGGATTTTGAACGCTGCTATCCGCCTTTTCCACGTAATTACTTTAACCAAATTAATTGCGCTACTAGTCGTTGTGATAAGTCTCGCAAGCTGCCAACGGAGTCTGAGTCAAGCGACCAGGCCAGTCGACAACCTTAAACATGGTTTTACAAAACTTCGTACAGAAACGTACGCCTGTATTTGGGTGTTTCACGGGGCTGTAGCTGTTAGTTTTATCTAAGGCGCACCCTAGGCAGCATCAACGCGACTTAGGAAATTATAAAATTCGTTACAAATATTTTTTAAACCAAGCCTGCGCTTTTTCCCAACCGTCTTTAGCTTCGGCAGCGCGAAAACTTGGACGATAGTCGGCGTGAAATGCGTGCGGTGCCGTAGGATAAATCACAAAAGATGAGGCCTTAGCCGAAGAGGAGCCACCTGCCAATGCTCCCTTCATGGTGTCGATAGTACTGACAGGGATACCAGCGTCTTGACCACCATATAAGCCTAAAACTGGGGCCTTCATCTGCGCGGTCAGATCAACTGGATTTTTAGGCTTCATCGCGTCGGCATCGCCCACTAAGCGACCATACCAAGCCACGCCCGCTTTAAGATTAGGATTGTGTGCTGAATACAGCCAAACGATTCGGCCACCCCAGCAAAAACCCGTAATGCCTAAACGGTTAGCATCGCCACCGTTAGCAGCCGCCCATTTGCCCGTTGCATCAAGATCGCTCATTACTTGCGCATCGGGCACTTTATTGACGATTTCAGCAAAAAGTTTAGCGTTGTCGTTGTATGTCGACGGATCCCCTTGGCGCGCATAAAGCTCAGGGGCAATCGCCAGATAACCCAATTTTGCAAACCTACGGCAAACATCTTTGATATGCTCGTGCACGCCAAAGATTTCTTGGACAATCAGGATTGTGCCCAGGTTAGTTTTACCCGCTGGCGCCGCACGGTAAGCTGGGATCATGCCATCAGTCACAGGGATTTTAACTTCACCAGCGGTCAGGCCGTTGGCATCAGTGGTGATCACAGTTTGCGCGATGACGGGTCCGGCAGCCAACGTGAAACCGCTAGCCAAAGATGTGGTTAAGAAACCGCGGCGATTTAAAACAAGCGGTGGTAACAGACTATCAAATTCGGGGGAAGGCTTATTCATGGCGGAGCTCCTTGTTAAAAAAAAAATATAATTCAGGTTTAGGGCATGGCCTATCCCTAGTTTAAGGGATTGAAAACTTATAGATACTATGAGGCTGCTTGGACAATTCTCAGCGCAACGATGAGTCAAACTTATAGAATTTTGCAGCGATTTTGATCGCAGCTTCTAAGACCGCGTACGAAAAGAGAGCAAAGCCTGCCGCCTTGCTCTCTCTGTCTCGATAGCAGAACAAACACTTTTTAGAATTGTATTTTGAGACCCAGATTGGCGCCTGCCAATGTTTGCCCGCTTCTTGCCTCGGCAGTTAAACCAGCGTACGCATACGTATTTTCAGCAAACTTGATCGTGCCATACAGACCCGCTTGAACGAAAACATTACCGACGCTGGCAGTTTGAATGACGGTGCCATAGCCGGCCAAGTTCGCGGATAAACTGGGATTGATCAATGTATTCGTATCGGCACCTAACGCAACATTCACCTTGTAAGTGTACGCATCTGCGAGCGGATCTTTATTCTTTGACCCAACCGCTACGCCAAGTAAACCTCTTGCCCCATTTCCCGTGTAACCGTTGACACTCAAAGCTGCTGCGCTTGTTGTGCCTTCATCGAACGAAGACTGATTAACCATTTGCCAGGACGCCCGAAAGTACGGGGTTACGATAAATTCGTCTGCCTCAAAAGGCCGACTGATTCCGACGCTTAAGAGACTATCGCTGCCATTTATTGATTTGCCCTTAAGACTACTGGCAGCAGTCACGTCACTGCGACTGACATCTGCCGTACTCAAACCAACACTCGCCAGGCCGTCTATCACGTAGTTTTGCATGAGAGGCAGCTTTCCATACGCGAAAAGTGCTGCTTGTCCAACGGTTCCGCTGCCACGACTCATCGAAACGCTGGTCGTCGATAGTGACAACCCTGCACCGGCCTTCGTGCCGCGCTCTTGGTAAAAATCAGCACCGAATACCGCTTGGTAAAGATGACTGTTAGAGCCCGATGCGTTTGAATCAGATGAACGACTGCCATACTGATACGAAATGTCACCCCACACATTCTTGTTCGTCGTGCTCAAACTTTCTAGCTGAGGGTTGACGCCTGGATTCGAGCTGACGTAACTGCTAGGCACACCCATAGGATTTTGCGCGGTCACCTGGCTGGCGATCGTCGGCAGAGGAGTCATCGCACTTCCTAAACTCACGGGCATCACAGTATCCGACAAGCGCGACAGTACGGTATTTTGCATGCGCTGCGTCGTTTGGGGGATGGCCGCAAGCGCTGCACCGTAGACCTCACCCGCTAACCCAAGCGAAAAACCCCCAAGGGTCGCAGCTCTTTGACTTGCCGCGGCATACATGAGGCTCGTTTGCAATGCGGTGGCGCTGCCAGAGAGCTGTACAACACTCAACTTGTCGAGAACGCCTGCAACAGACTGAGCGTTTGAATTTGAACCTGCCAACGTCGAGCGATAGGAGGTTGGAATCGTAGCGAGGTCAATGCTATTACTGCCACCGTAGTTGTAAAAAGGAATGAGCTGGGTACCGACAGCTAAACCAACTGGCTGGGTCAACGCGGCGAAAGTGCCCGAAATCCCCCCCGCTGCAGTGACCATCCGAAACATATCGCCTAACACCGGAACATAGGGCGCGCTGCCATAGCCAGACTCAGTTGGCAGAAACAGGTTTTGTAGCCGCGGCGCCAGGGTCACACCGTTGCTGATCGTAAATTGACCAGCCACATTCAGGTATGAATAATAGCCTTGCGCGCCAATTGGCGAGTTGGAAGACGCTTGGATAGTACCCGCGATATCTTGCATGTACATTGAGCCCGAACTCATGACCGCAGCACCTTGAACAGACAAATAGCCCGGAGAGTTACCTGGCTTGAGAGTCCCCATGATCATCACATCGCCAGAGATCGTACCCGCTCCCATCAAGGTGGCTTCTGTCCCGACGATCAGCCCTGTCAGCGCGTCTGGAGTGCTGCCAGAGATCGTAGTTGTACCCGAGCTGACCACCACTTTGCCTGAATAACTGCTCTGGTTTGAGAGCGTTTGGTTACCATTGATCGACGAAGCAGATGTTGCCGTCAACGAGCCCGTGCTGCCGACAAGTGCACTCGCAGTATCTGGGGGCGTGATAACTGTAACCGGAAGACCCGACCAAGGCGGTGTGCCACACCCCCATGACGGGCACACGCCAAAATCTGCGGCAGTCAAAACAGGCGAAGAGATATTGACCGGGGTACTCGACGAGGGCGGTGTGCCACACCCCCATGACGGGCACACGCCAGGATATGTGGGCGCGATCACTGTGATCGGACTACCCGACCAGGGAAGCGTGCCACACCCCCAAGACGGGCACACGCCAGCGTCTGTGACGAGCGGACCAGGTGCAGAATCAGCGGAAGAAGCGGGCAACCCCGTCGCACCGACGCCTACCAGTAAGAAACAAAAAAAGTACTTGGCAAGTTGCTGTAATCGCATAAGAACCCCCTATTTGTTTAGGTGTTTAGGCTAGCAATCTCCCGATCAGAATACGTGTGCGCAACTCAACAGTGAATACCGTATTCATGCGGTAAGGGGTACCGTATTTGTGCGATGAAAGACCTCGTAAGGTTAGGCCAAAGGCAACCGCATGCAGTCGAACAGAGGCCTAGCCATTTCGCGATAAAAGCATTCAAAAAACTTTCTAAGCAGTGACAAAAAAAGACCATTGCACCGGACAAGGCGATCGATCAGTTTGGGGTACGCAATGTGCCACTGCATTAGAACAAAATGAGAATTAGTGAGAAATAGTGACGCAAAAGCGCAAGCTCATGAGGTTCGGCGAGCTTGGGCGAAATATTTGTTTTTCTGAGCCCTCAAGAGCGTACAAATGGGAGAAAAACTCGAATGAAAACACCTGTTCATCGTTATAATAAACGCTCGGATTTATACCCTCCCACAAACTGTGCCACGGATGACTGAACTTGCCGGATCCTTGCTGAGTTTTGCTGTCTTTGACACGACAGACGATGCGTTTTTTATCAAAGACCGGCGCGGCGTGTTCTGTTACTGCAACGACGCATTTGCTGCTCTACTGGCTAAACCCAAAGATAAAATTCTGAATGCGACAGCTTTCGATTTAGCCCCGCTTGCGCTCGCTAAAATTTACGTCGAAGCTGATCTACAAGTCTTTTCAAGTCGCACCTCAATTCGCTATTTTGCGCCGATCGTAACCGCCGACGGTAGCAGCCAAAAAGCGGTCTTTAACACCACTCTTCTAAGTGACCTAAAGGGCGATACCTTTGCGTATTTAGCGCACGTCAAATTGCAAGCCTCGACCGTCGCGTCACCAAATGCAAACAACCGGTCTATGGATCTTGTTGGTGTTTTAACACCGCGCGAAAATCAAATCCTGACATTGATCGGTCAGGGAAACTCTGGTAAAAAAATCGCAAGCAACTTGAATCTTTCAATTCATACAGTCACTACTCACATCAAGTCGATCTACGCCAAGCTGAACGTCCATTCAAGCACCGAGGCGCTGCATAAGGCAAATGTGTTAAGCGGGTCCTATCAACGGGCAGGACAGGCCGCAGATCATTTACAACTGACAGAAATTCACAAAAATTAATTAATATAATTTTTGCTTAAAAAAGTTCTATCTGAGCTCCAGAATTTATATTAATCTCTTTAAAGAAATTTCTAGCTGATTCTTGGAACGCTCTCATGGTGTCTCGACTGACCGTCCTTGGCTGTAGTGGTGGAATCGCACAAAACCTGCGCACCACTTCTCTGCTTCTGGACGACGACATTTTGATTGATGCTGGCACAGGCGTTGCAGATCTATCGTTGAATGCTCTGGCCAAGATCGACAACATCTTCCTGACTCACAGCCATCTTGATCACATCGTCAGCCTGCCATTCTTACTAGACTCGGTCGGCGCAGGCAGAGCCTATCCCGTCACCGTTTACGCATTAACAGAAACCATTGAGATACTAAAATCTCACATTTTTAACAATAGTATCTGGCCTGATTTTTCTCGAATTCCCAGCCCACAACAGCCCTTTGTCGCTTTTCGCGCAATCTCAGTGGGCGAACATATTGATCTCAAATCAAGGCGAATCACTGCCCTACCCGCTCACCACACGGTTCCTGCGGTCGGATACACGATCACCTGCAACGAGTCGACAATTGCATTTTCAGGAGACAGCGGCCCTTGCGAAAGATTTTGGCTGGCTCTCAATGATGCGCCCAACCTGACGCACCTTATTTTAGAAACTTCCTTTACAAACGAGGATCAATATCTGGCGGACCTCTCGCGTCATTACTGCCCTGCCACACTTGCCGATGCAATCATGGCACTGAGACAACGCCCCGAAATATGGATTTCACATCTCAAACCAGGTCAGGCTCAACAAATCATGGCTCAATTAACAGCCGATGAAGGCATGCGCAAACAACATCCAACAGCGTTATCCGTTGGGCAAATTCTCAGTTTCTAAACGTGATCTTTTTTTCAACAAAAATGAGGTCAGAATTTTGCCGACACCTTTGCACTCGATGAGTTCACGCTCTTCAAATTCAAACGTTTGATCAAGCGCTGCGCGCACAGCCGGTGACACCTGGATTCGACCAACCAACGAGGTCGACTCCATACGACTGGCGATATTGACGGTACTCCCCCATAAGTCATAAGAGAACTTTGTAAAGCCGATCACTCCTGCCACAACAGGACCAGAGTGCAAGCCGATACGAATATTTAAGGTCAAGCCAAACTGTTTGTTGAAGGCCGCTAAGTCGTCAAACATACCTAACGCCATGTCGGCACACAACGTGGCGTGATCGGCCCGAGGGATGGGCAGGCCGGCAACGGCCATATACGCATCTCCGATCGTCTTAATTTTTTCTAAACCCAGCTCAAGAGCACGGCGGTCAAACCGGCTAAACAAGTCATTTAAGAGCGACACCAGCTCCGAAGCGCTTTGGGTGCTCGCCAACTCTGTAAAACCGACCAGATCGCTGAACAAAATTGTGACATCCGAATAATGACTGGCTATATTTTTTTCGCCTCGCTTTAAACGCTCTGCAATCGGCTGCGGCAAAATATTTAACATCAACTTCTCAGTCTTTAATTGTTCAATCGTCAATAGTTCATGTTCGCGCTGCAAGGCCACCATACGTTCGCGACTTAGATCACTCAAACGTTTTTTTTCAAGGGCAGAAAAAACGCGTGCTCGCAGCAAGACCGAATTAAACGGCTTAGGAAGATAATCTTCAGCCCCAATTTCGATACATTCTACGGTTCGCTCAAATTGCTCAGAACCCGAAATCACGATGACCGGCACATGCGCCAGTTCTGCATCACCTTTGATCATTTTCAAAACTTCAAACCCGTCCAGTCCGGGCATCTCCATGTCCAGTAGCAATAAATCAAATGACTCTTGCCGCAACAACTGGATGGCTGACTGACCATCTACGGCTTCAGTCGCCTGAGTAATCCCCAAGGCTTTGAGTTCGCGCAAGAGCACTAAGCGCAAGGTGCGGCTATCGTCAGCCACGAGCACCTTCATGCGGGTGAGATGCTCGCTCCACTCTGGGGGTGCAACACGCATTGATGATTGATTCATAGTGTTAACCTAGCAATTGATCGGGCTTAGGCATGGGTTGGTGAGATCAGACGCGATCGCGCGACTGTTGTGATTTTTGATAAATCGATCCAGACTCTGTTCGAAGAACCGTGAACGCTGGATCCGACCAAATTGACTCAGACGCCCCGAGCATCAAATAGCTATGCTCGTCTTTTAACTGCGAACGAATTTTTTCTAACACCTTGTCTCGATGGCCTCGACCGAAGTAAATCAATACGTTGCGCATCAAGATCAAATCGAACTTTGGCAAGTGGCTCCAAGGTTCAAGTAAATTCAGCACCTGAAAATCAACACGTTGCCTGATGTCTGGCAAAATTTGATACTCGTCAGTCGGCGTGCGAAAAAAATACCTTTGAATGTGTTCAGCACTCAGACCCCGATTCAGTTCGGCAAGAGAATACCGACCGGCACGAGCAGTATTTAACGCGGTAGCGGATAAATCTGTCGCAATCACACGCACCGTCCACCCTGAAAGCTGACTGTCAAATTCGTTTAAAAGCATCGAGATGCTGTAAGGTTCTTGCCCCGTCGAGGCCGCCGCACACCAGATGTCCAAACGCTTATGCGCCTGCCTGGTCTCTATCAGATGCGGAAGCAGCGTCGTTTTCAGAGAAGAAAAAACAGCCGCATCTCGAAAAAAACTCGTTTCATGAGTCGCTATCGCTTCAAAGGCTTTGCGATGGAGTGGCCCACACTCGGTAGAGACGAGTTGAACCAAGAACGCCTCGCAGCTGGAAAAGCCCAGTTGCTCTGCCAAAGGCGTCAGGCGAGTGCGAACCAAATACTCTTTAGAGTGATCTAACGAAATACCCACTTGCGACTCAAGCAATGCAAAAAACTTTGCGATGAGTGTTGCGTGAAGATTTTTCATACTCACTGCACCGCTTTGCGCGCGCGGCAATGTTCGTACAGTTCTTGATAAACATCACCCAAGGGCATGATTTTTTTTGCAAGTCCAGCCCGCACCACAGCACCCGGCATCCCCC
>Ga0209400_1004039_pt1 | contig 10475 bp, 11 predicted proteins | sample M_130807_EF_Meta_FD_187313 | JGI IMG/M metagenome (GOLD analysis project Ga0209400, IMG submission 187313) | Freshwater microbial communities from Lake Montjoie, Canada to study carbon cycling - M_130807_EF_MetaG (SPAdes) (version 2) | ecosystem: Environmental > Aquatic > Freshwater > Lake... | reverse complement strand
GGAAGTATTCACGCATGGTGGCCGCAAGAATACTGGCATTGATGCCATTGCGTGGGCCAAAGAGGTTGCCAAACGAGGTGCGGGAGAAATACTTTTAACCAGCATGGATCGCGATGGCACGAAAGATGGTTTTGATCTGACGCTTACTGCAGCGGTGAGTCATGCGGTTTCCGTGCCGGTGATTGCTTCCGGTGGCGTAGGTGGTTTACAAGATCTGGTTGATGGTATTCAGATTGGTAAAGCGGATGCCGTTTTGGCAGCGAGTATCTTTCATTATGGGCAGCATACGGTACAAGAAGCGAAGCAGTTTATGGCGAGCAAAGGAATTGCGATTAGACTTGACTGATCGAGCTCAACTAAATATGACCACGCCTAAGTTAACCAAGACCCCCACTTTGCAAGCAGGCCCATGGCTTGATCGTATTGTTTGGAACGAACTGGGCTTAGTGCCTGTGATTGCACAAGAGGCTTCTTCGGGCGATGTCTTGATGATGGCCTGGATGAATCAAGAGGCTTTATTACAAACTTTGCAAAAGGGTGAGGCGGTGTATTGGTCGCGCTCACGCAATAAGTTATGGCACAAGGGCGAAGAGTCTGGCCACTTTCAGACCATACGTGAGATCCGTTTGGATTGCGACGGCGATACTCTTTTGCTCATTGTTGATCAGAAGGGTGGTATTGCCTGCCATACTGGCAGACACAGTTGTTTCTTTAATGAATGGGACCCGGTCGCCAGTAACTGGGTCGATACAATAAAGCCATGACAGACAGCAAAGATAATTTAGATTCTGTATTGGCCTACCTTGCCGATGTGGTCGATCAGCGCCGAGCTGATCTAGCTTCCGGCAAGATTGATGCTAGCAGTTCATATATCGCCCAATTGTTCACCAAGGGGGATGATGCGGTTTTGAAAAAGATTGGGGAGGAGGCGACCGAGACCGTGATGGCTGCTAAAGACTCCCGGCAGCATCAATTGGACCCAAAACACCAAGCCTTATTGGTGGGTGAGATGGCGGATTTATGGTTTCATTGTCTTGTTGCCCTATCCAAGTTCAATTTACGTCCCGAGGATGTCTTGGCTGAACTCAAGCGTCGGGAGGGGGTTTCGGGTTTGGCAGAGAAAGCGGCCCGTAAGCCTTAATTAACCCTAAGTAGCCCCAAGCACCTTGTTTTGGGGAGGTTTTCGGGTAAGATCCATGTCCATGAATCATTCCAGCCATGACCCCAACTGCATTTTTTGCAAGATTATTGCCGGGGAAATACCTTCCCAAAAGGTCTATGAGGACGAAGAAATCCTCGCTTTTAATGACATTAATCCAGCCGCCCCAGTCCATTTTTTGATTATTCCCAAAAAACATATCCCTATGCTGGAATCTGCCACTGCCCACGATGCACCATTGCTAGGTAGAATGATGGAATTAGCCCCGCGTTTGGCTCTACAACAAGGATCTCGCCCTGGTAAAGAGGGTGGTTTTCGGGTGTTGGTGAACAATGGCGCTGATGGGGGTCAAGAGGTTTACCACTTGCATTTGCATGTGATGGGCGGGCCACGCCCCTGGAAAAAATAATTTGAGGAGAAATTGAGATGGGCTCATTTAGTATTTGGCATTGGTTAATCGTATTGGCGATCATTTTGTTGGTGTTTGGCACCAAGAAATTGCGTAATATCGGCTCAGATTTAGGCGGAGCAGTGAAAGGCTTTAAAGATGGCATGAAGCCTGGTGAAGAAGCTAAGACCGATCAAATTCAGTCGCAAGCAGTCCCTGCTGACAAAACAGTGGACGTGCATGCGAAGGACGTTAATAAGTCCTAAGCCATTCCATTTGTACTTAGCAGAACACTTTTCTACTAGCGCTAATCAAGAACCGGCGATGCTTCGATGATTGATCTTGGTGTATCAAAGCTCGCCCTCATCGCAGTGGTGGCTTTGATTGTGGTGGGCCCTGAACGTTTACCCAAAGTTGCTCGCATGGCGGGTAATTTATTTGGGCGTGCGCAGCGCTATATGAATGAAGTGCGCTCTGAGGTCAATCGCCAAATAGAGCTTGACGAGTTCAAGAAACTCCGTGAGGCCAGCGCCGAAGCCATGAAAGACGTGGAGAACTCGCTCAATGCAACGGTACAGGAGGCTAATGTCAATCTCAGTGATCAAGCAGAACCCAAGACCGATGATTACGCTAGCGCTATTTTAGAATCAGCACCAGACGTTACCAAGGTGTATCGCGATGCTCTGCGTCAGGGGCGAGATAGTTGGGGTGTGAAACGTACTGCGAGACCATTATGGTTTAAGCACTCCGCTGGAATTCGTACGAGAGTTCAGTCGGGCGCTGCACGCGTGAAGCGCTTTAAGCGACCAGCGTTGCACAAGTAAGCTCAAAACAATAAACCAACAATCAACAGAACACTAAAATCAACGATGTCTGATACAAACTTCGACACCAAAGAGACAGAGCAAAAAGAGGGTTTTCAAGAAACCTTCATGTCGCATCTTTTTGAGTTGCGAGATCGAGTAGTTAAGTCAGCCATTGCTGTGATCATTGTGTTTGTTTCCTTAGTCTACTGGGCTCCCGACATCTTCCATTTGTTTGCCAAGCCGATGTTAGATTCCTTACCAGCAGGCGGCAAGATGATCGTCACCGATGTGACGGGCTCCTTCTTTGTGCCGATGAAGGTCACCATGCTGGTTGCATTCTTAATTGCCTTGCCCATTGTTCTTTATCAGGTGTGGGCCTTTATAGCCCCTGGCCTTTACACCCATGAGAGAAAGTTGGTTCTTCCATTGGTAGTAAGTAGTTACTCACTATTTTTGATTGGTATGTCATTTGCCTATTTTTTAGTGTTCCCAACCGTCTTTCAGTTCATGGCAAGCTATAACGCACCATTAGGCGCTGAGATGTCTACTGATATTGATAAGTACCTCAGTTTTGCCATGTCGACCTTTTTAGCCTTTGGTATTACCTTTGAGGTCCCGGTCGTGGTGGTAGTTTTGGTCAAAATAGGCATTGTCTCCATTGAAAAACTTCGAGAAATAAGACCGTATGTCATCGTCGGCGCATTCATCATTGCGGCTGTTGTTACCCCCCCAGATGTACTATCCCAGCTTTTATTGGCGATTCCGATGTGCATTCTTTACGAGCTCGGACTGTTTATTGCTCGTTTCTACCTACCCAAAACAGAATCTCCAGAAGAAAAATCAGATTAATTTATATAAGTTGTTGATTTTAATAAGCTTATTTACATAAAAAAATTGCTGTTGTAGCAATACAACGAATAGCTATATAAAAGCCTCAAAAGGCTCTATTTACATACAAAAACGGGATAATTCTTCTTGTCCCGAAGTAATTCGGACATTTCTTAATTTATGGAGATTTAAACAATGAAAAAATCATTATTTGCACTCGCCGCAGTTGGCGCTTTTGCTGGTGCAGCTCAAGCGCAGTCAAGCGTTACTGTTTATGGCAATCTTGACATGTCTGCAACCCAGGTTACCAATGGTACCACCGCGGTTGGAGGAACTGAGACTAGGTACAACACAAGAACAACAGGAAATGGCGATGGAGCCCTTTCAACTAGTGTTATTGGCTTTCGTGGAACAGAGGATCTGGGCAAAGGCATGCGTGCAACTTTCCGCCTTGAGTATGATTTGGTAGATGTAGGAACAGGCGGTAACGGAAACACCAATCAAACAACTACAGCGGGTGCAGCCGATACAACAATTGCTCAGAACCAAACAACTACTGGCGTATGGAATGGTTTTGGAGCGCGTTATAGCTTTGTTGGTTTAGAAGGCGATTTTGGTACAGTCCGCTTGGGTAGACAAGAAAATACAGTTCACAGCGTTATGACAAACGGACTAGCAGGTGCAGGTAATAACTCAATCGGATCCATTTATAGCGAAGGTTCGAATGGAGCTAGTGAAAACAGAGCACAGATAAGACCATATGGGGTTTTCGTCAATCGCGCGATAACCTACATTGCACCAACTGTAAGCGGCTTTACTGTTGAGGCGCAGACTGCTAATCAGACCATTTCATCTGATACAACCGCAGCTAATGCCGCAAACACCTCTATATCTGTAACTTCCGGAAGTGTAAAGTTTACTGGTATCAAAAACTTATCAGTTGCGTATGGTATGACAATGTATGATATGAATACTGCATCAACCAGCGTCACAACAGCAGACACAAAGCGTAGAGCTCAAATCGCAACCGCTCAGTATAATTTTGGACCAGTAGTTGGATTTTTGGCAGCAGCTGAAAACAAAATCAATACAGCGGCAGGAGCTTTAACTACGAAAGATACATTGTATGAGTTTGGTCTTCGTGCTCCGCTCACCCCAGTTATCTCTGCTTGGGCAAGTGGATACACAGGAACAAGAGCATCTGACACAGCTACATCACGTGCCGATCTTTCGGGTTACCAACTTGGTTTAACTTATGCCTTTAGTAAGCGAACATCCGCATACGGTATCTTTGGTACACAAAATATCAAAGCAACAGAAGTCTCTGCGGCAAGCTCAACAAGCAAAGTTGAATCAACTGGAATGGCAGTCGGTATTCGCCATACCTTTTAATATAATTTAAACAGTTTTACATCTAATACCCTATCGCACTCTCGTGCGATAGGGTTTTTTATTTTATGAAAGATAAAACTATAGAAAAATATTATTAGATTAAAAATATGCAAAAAAAACTGCAACATTACGAAGAACAATACAAAAATAATCCACTCGATGTTGAAATTATAGAAAAACTAACCTTCCATTTAGGGGAGGCCGGAGAGTATAAGCGTGCAATAGAATTATTGCCAGACGCTCTGATAAACAAAAAATATACGATAAATACAATTTACTGGTATGGATTGGCTTCGATGCATATTTGCAATCAAGAAAAGGCAATACAAGCTTTCTGTAATGTAATAGAGAGAGACAAAAAACATCTAGATGCATATAAGAATTTGGCTTTCATATATTTAAAAAAAGGGAAACTTGAATACGCTGAAAATCTACTTAGAAAGGCACTCACACTTAACGATAAAGATCTAAGCGTAATTGAAGCATTAATTGAAATACAAAATATTACTGAAAATTTTGAACAAGCTATTAATTATCTTGGAAAATTAATTAAACAGAATCCAAATAGATATGAATTGTTATCAGATAAAGCTTTTTATCTTAATAAGTTAGGGAAATATTCAGAGGCAGTCGTATGCCTAAAAAAAATAATAACCGCTAATCCAGAATACATACCTGGATGGATTAATCTTAATATTTCATATAACGAACTTAATCAATATAAATTAGCTTTAGATGCGATTGATAGAGCTATAAATCTAAATGAAAAAATATCAATAGCTTGGTCAAATAAAGCTAACACCCTTATTGGTATGACCAATTATGAAGAGGCGATTGATGCATGTAAAAGGGCAATTGCCATAGATGATAAAAATGCTTCAGCGTATACAAATATGGCACTAGCTTTTTTTCGGCTTAATCAAAATTCTGACGGATTAATATTAGTGGACAAGGCATTGCAAATACAGCCAAAAATGGAAAAAGCATGGATAATAAAAGCAAATTATTTTCTAGACAAGCAGCAATATAGAGATAGTTTGTATTGTTGCGATATGGCAATCCAGTTAAACCAAAAAATGATCGAACCTTTGCTAATTGCAGCAAATTGTTATCAAGAGCTAAAAAACTATAATCAAGTAAATACAGTCATAAATAGATGTATAGAATTGCAACCAAAAAATCCTAAAATACAGGTGCGATCACTAGCAAACAATTTAACCACTAACACTTGGGAAAATTTTTCAGAACAAGTATTGCAGGTTAAAAATAATGTTGAAAATAATGAAGAAACAAATATCATGCCATTAACGGGGCTTAGTATTTTTGGAGAAGAAAAAATAAATCAAAAAATAAGTGAAAATTTCTGTAAATATTACAAAGTTATTCCCGAAAAAAAATTCAACTATTCAAAAAAAAATAAAATTCGAGTTGCCTACTTTTCTTATGATTTTAGAGATCATGCCGTATATCACTTAATCAGAAATATATTTAATTGCCACAATAAAGAACAATTTGAAATATATGCATTTAAATTAAATCATGCTAATACTGATGAAAACATCGAAAAAGAGCTTAAGAATAATTTCTTAGAAGTAATTGAGATTGCAGATATGCAACATAAAGATGTAGAAAATATTCTCAAAGATTATGAAATTGATATTGCAATAGATCTAGGGGGGCATACAAAAGGAAGTGCACTTCCCATTTTTTCCCAACGAATAGCACCAATTCAAATAAATTATTTGGGGTATCCAGGTACGAGTGGTGCAAAATTTATGGATTACATTATTGCGGATGCGACTGTAATTCCAGAGGAAAACAGAGAGTTCTATACAGAAAAGATAATATATTTACCTAACTCATATCAGCCAAATGATTTTAAAAAAGGAATATCAAACATTCAATCTTCTCGACAAGATATGGGTTTGGATGAGAACTCATTTGTGTATTGTTGCTTTAATAATAGTTATAAAATTAACCCGAAAACCTTTGATAGCTGGATGAATATTTTGCATCAAGTAAAGAATGGAATTCTTTGGTTATTGGAAGACAATGAAATTAACAGTAATAACTTAAGAAAAGAAGCTAAAAATCGAGGGATTAACCCAGAACGAATTGTTTTTGCGAAACGAATAAATCTACGTGACCATCTTGCCAGACACGCGCATGCCGATTTATTCTTGGATACTTTGCCCTATAATGCTCATACAACAGCAAGCGATGCCCTTTGGACAGGGCTACCAGTACTAACATTAAAAGGTAATAATTTTGCGGGACGTGTTGCAGCTAGTCTGTTAACTGCTATTAATATGCCTGAACTAGTTACGCAGTGCAGAGAAGAATATGAAGCCAAAGCAATACTTTTCGCAAAAGAAAAATTACTACTAAGTCAAATTAAAACAAAATTAAATAAAAACCGAATAACTTCACCACTTTTTAATACAGCTACTTATACTAAATATTTGGAAATGGGATTACTAGAGGCATACAAACGATATCACTCTGGAAAAATTCTAAACCATATTTTTATTCATTAGAATTTTTTTAAGCTTTATTAAATTTAATGTTATTTAAACAATAGATGATCGGGTGATAAATTCATTTGATAACGTTTATATACATTAACATATGCTTTTTCTAAGTCCTTTGTAAAAAGTGTTGTGTTAAATAATGGACTAGATGTACGCTTAAGCATTAAATTTTCTTTAATGGTTTGAAGTATATGTGGATTTTTTGCAAGGTAAATTGCAAGCTCTTCATATTCCTTTTGACTATCGGCGATCAAATTAGGTAACTCAATTGCAGTTAAGATGCTAGATGCCACTCTACTCGCAAAAGAAAGTCCGATTTTGGTGATAATCGGGACCCCGCACTTTAAAGAATCAAGAGCAGTGGTGTGTGCCCCATAAGGAAAGGTGTCTAAAAAGATATCAGCTAAAGCAAATCTAGCTAAATAATCACCCATTTCGTCTAATTTTTTTGCAAAGATTAACCTATTAACATCTATACCACGTTCCTTAAATTCATTTGTTAAATTTTTTCTAAATGAAGCATTGTTTTCAGAAATCCAAAAAAAAGAATTATTAACTTCTAATAGAATTCTAGACCAGCTATCTAAAACTTTTTTATTGAATTTATAAGAATTATTGAAGCAACAAAAAATAAAGGCATTTTCAGGCAAACCACACTCATCCCTTTTAAAAATTTTAGCGGAACATAATCTCCTTGAGTCATCAACAATGTAAGTATTCGGTAGGTGGATTACTTTTTCAGTATAAAAACTAAAGTCTGATTCGGGTATTACAACTCGATCAGCAATTATATAGTCGATAAATTTAGCCCCTAATGTTCCAGCATAGCCCAACCAAGTAATTTGTATTGGTGCAATACGATAGGCGAAGATACCAATCCTAGCATGCTGAGTATGGCCATTTAAATCAATTGCAATATCGATGCTTAAACTTTTAACTAATTTAGCAATTTCAAGATCCGAGTATGAAGCAACATCTACAAATTTATCAAAAATTTTATTTAAGCGTTGATCATCCCCGTTTATGTTTCTTATTTCCCGTAATGAAAATGCGTAAATTTCAAATTGGTTCCTATCGTGTAATTCAAAAACTTCAGATGTTAGATAGGCGACAGGGTGGTTTTGGAAATCAGATGAAAAATAACCAATTCGAATTTTTTTATTTGATTTATAAGAAAACTGATCAAACTGAAAAATTGCTGGATACCTTTCATTGATATAAATTTCAGAACATTTTTTTTGTATAGCTGGATTATCAGTAAAAGAAAGCATTGGAAAAGGCGTTGTAACTGGTGCATTTTTTGTAACATTACTAGTGATATTGTAAAGATCATCATCAAAACTATACCAACAGCAAATTTTTAGCATTGTAAATAATAGATTGCCTTGTGCCCAATCAATAAGGGGGCTATATGCAATTGCTTTTTTGTAACACGTTATCGCTTCTTCAAGGTATCCAAGTTCATCAAAAAGTATTCCTCGGTTAAAGTGCGCATCACCATAGTTTGGATTTATAACCAAGGCTTCATCAAAACAAGCAATTGCTTCTTCATAGCGTTTACATGTACCCAAGGTAATCCCTTTATTTGATAAAGCCTCAGCATACTCAGGATTTATTATCAAGGCTTTATCAAAACATGTAATTGCCTCTTCGTAGTGTTTACATTCATGCAGAGTAACCCCTTTATTTAAAAAAGCCTCAGCATAATTTGGTTCCAATGCAAGTGATTGATTAAAGTAGGTAATAGCAATTAGAAAGTTATTTCTTTTATTTTCTATTAGCCCTAAATTTAAGTATGCCTCTTTATTCTCGGGGTCATAGTTAATGGCTTTATGGGCGTTAAGACTTGCTTCTGAATATTTTTTTAATTTTATTTGTGTTGAAGATAAATTTGTTAAGGTAGAGATACGATTCGGAATATGTTCAAGTGATTTTATGAATTCATATTCGGCTTCATAAAATTTATCTAAACTAAAATAATTTAATCCTGATAGAAAATGTTCTCTTGCTATTTGAAAAATATCGGTCATATAACCAACTTTTAAGGGAAAAAATACTAATTTTTGATTTTGAAAGTACTTAAAATTTCTTTAATTTCCCTAAGTAAAATAATATCCTCGGGGATCGATGGAATAGGTTTTGGCTCTTTATCTTGCAATCTGATTTTGTTAACAATTTTGACCATTTGGAAGATCACAAACGCCAAGAGAATGAAATTAATTGAGATAGTGATGAAGTTGCCATAGGCAAAAATTGGGACCCCTGCCTTTTTGAGGGCGTCAAAGGTTCTGGGTAAATTATCTGGAACTGTTCCGAGCACAATAAATAGGTTGGTGAAGTCGATTCTGCCGCCTAAGAGGCTAGATATAAGGGGCATGACAATGTCATTAACTAAGGAATCCACAATTTTTCCAAATGCCCCACCAATAATGACTCCGACGGCTAGATCAATGACGTTGCCCTTGACGGCAAAAGCTCTAAATTCTTTCATGATGGAAGATGTCATGCATTTCTCCTTAAAATTCGGGTCCATTTATGCCAATGAATGGCTGTTAAGCGGGTTAAGAGCTTTTTACCTTAAAATTAGGGGTTTAATCAATTCACTATATAGAACCCGGCTTTTAATAGGTAGAAGGATAGATCGTAAATGAGTGATACCCCAAAAATGGATAAAGACCGACGTACTTGGTTGATTGCCAGCTCAGCCGTTGGCGGTTGTGGAGCTGCAGCAGCCTTATACCCATTTATTGATAGTTTTCAGCCCTCTGAGCGCGCTAAGGCTGCTGGAGCGCCTGTTGAGGTGGATATTTCTGATATGAAGCCCGACGAGATCCGAACCGTTGAGTGGCGCGGCAAGCCCGTTTGGGTCTTGCGCCGCAACCCCGCCCAGGTCAAAGAGTTATCCAAGCTAGACGGTGAGCTTGCCGACCCAAAGTCCCTGCGCGACCCAGCTGCTCTAACCCCTGCATATGCTCGTAACGAGTATCGCTCGATTAAGCCTGAATATCTTGTGGTGGTAGGTATTTGCTCCCATTTGGGCTGCTCTCCTACAGCCAAAATTCAAGCAGGACCCCAGCCCTCCCTACCAAATGACTGGCCGGGCGGTTTCTTGTGCCCCTGCCACGGCTCTACTTTTGATATGGCTGGCCGGGTTTATAAGAACAAGCCTGCTCCCGATAATTTAGAGGTGCCACCCCATATGTACTTAAGTGACACCAAGATTTTGATTGGTGAAGATAAGAAAGCTTGAGTAATTTACTTAATTATTTAACGAATTAGCTACTGAATTAGGACATTGCCATGGCATTCCAAGAGATTAAAGTTCCAGAAAACGCCTCCATAGCCCAAAAAGGCCTAGCTTGGGTTGATTC
>Ga0209400_1004038_pt1 | contig 10475 bp, 21 predicted proteins | sample M_130807_EF_Meta_FD_187313 | JGI IMG/M metagenome (GOLD analysis project Ga0209400, IMG submission 187313) | Freshwater microbial communities from Lake Montjoie, Canada to study carbon cycling - M_130807_EF_MetaG (SPAdes) (version 2) | ecosystem: Environmental > Aquatic > Freshwater > Lake... | reverse complement strand
GGAAGCTGACGGAATACCGCCAACGTCATTTGCTTTTTGCTGACGTGTAGCGCCTGAATGGTCACGGCCATTGTGTCCAAGCTGGCTTGATTTGTTTCAATCTCAATCATCACGCCAGCCTCCAAACACGCACAAAGGTCGGGCCTGTCATCCGTCGCGTGTCGCCGCCATGATTGCGCCAATACGCCTGCACGCACAACGCCTCGGCACGATCCGCGCAGTCCAGATACATACCAACGGTCAGGGAACGCGCTGCAACGCTTAGGCGGGAAGTCCAAGCGCGTTTGGCAGGGGCTTGAGTGGGAAGTGAAGATATGCTCATGGCCAGAACATCCACTTGATTAAATGTAAAGTCAAATATAGAGTTGGGATATGAACGAGATTTTGCAAAACTTTCAGTGGATTTCCCTTGGAATCGCCGGGAAAGAATATGAACAGCGTCTTCAGCAACGTCGTCTCCGAGAGAAACAAAAATCAACAAAACAAGATCGAGTTCAGTTTGTCATGGATTGCCGCAAAAAAGGCATGACTTTTCCGCAAATTGCCAAGGCCATGAATCGCTCGGTGAGCGCTGTTAGATGTCTTCGAAACCGCGCTGTGTGGGGAAAGGGAGTTTAATTACCGCTACGCCCTCTCTGCTCGCTCCACTACCGTTTGTAGCGATCTGCTATCAAAACGATTTCTAGGCCCATCTACGGCCCTTGGCGACGGTCCTCCTGTTCTTGCTCCGCTTGCAAGAAGATTAGGAAAGAGCCTCGACAACATCATCCAGCGTCAATCGGTTGAACTTGCACTTCACTCCCGCCTTCTTGTCACACTCGCACTTCCCACCGTCAGAAGGGAAAAAATGGGCTACGTATTCGTCAAACAGCTTTTCTTGGTCATCGGTCATTTGACAACCACTGTAATCTTCTGTAACTTTGCGTCAAGTTTTTGCGTAGCGTTGAACGACGTTCCTTCAAAAATTCACGCCTTATCCCTCGCCGCGTTGTCCGGGGAAACATCAAACAACGCCGACCGCAGCCCGCGTAAGGGTTGCCAGTCATCAGCTAGATCATAGGAGTGCGCCGGTCGCCAAACCGACACTCAGCGGCTAAAAACCGTCACGGGCGAAATCAGGTGTCGCGCCCCCACCTTCATTGATCAAAAAGCACTCGGGTTGAACCGGGGGCCTGCTGTTTGGGTGAATTACCTTTGTGGTATTTTGGCTTCCTGTACCCTCATGACAACCGCCGCCTAGCACAGAACAGTCGTAGGAGTCCGCACTGTTGCCTACTGTAAAACTCGATTTTACTCGACGGAAGTTAAGAGGGGTCACGTATAGCGCGCGCTCGCAACCCCCCCCCTCCGCCCCCTCTCTCGCTGCCCTAGAAAAAGAATGCTTGCCCCTGCCGCTAGTACACCGCCCCGGCTGCCATGCTAGCAGCGCGCGCGCCCCTAACCTTCGACGACCTGGACCGCGAAAGGATCGGCGGCTAGTATATTAATGCGGACACTCCCTCGGCTCGTGGTCGCCCACTCGCCAGCAGTGCTGGCCACCTTGACCAGAGACGCGGCTTGTGGTGCGAGGAGTACGCCTTCCTCTGGGCTCAGGTCGGCCAGGTGTTCGAGGTTGCGGGCAGAGTATCGCAGGGCGGCAGATCGGCTTCGAGCGCCGTTCTCAGCGTTGACATCCGCTAGCGCTTCACTGGCACTGCGGACAGGTTGCGGACATGCGGACAGCTGCCGCGTTGCGCCTGTCATGCTTGGCGCTGCTATCATAGCGGCTCCCGGTTGCGTCATCCAAGGCCCCGCCGGGTCCCTTTGGCTCCATTTCATCACCCGTTCCTCGCTCAGTCCCATCCGGCGCGCCGCCTCCCTCACGCCGACGGCTTGCGCGAGTACCTTCACCGCCTCGCGATTGATTTGCGGCGCTGCTTTTTCGATTTCGCTCATAGGGTGAGACTACACGTAGTCACACAAGAAAAGCAAGGTGAGACTACACGTAGTCACAAAGCGAAAAAGGAAAATGCAGATGCGATCTTTCATTGTACCACACAAGGTTTGCGGGCAATCGTAGCCTCACAACGAAATATCTTTTGACGGGACTGGAAAGCCGTGGAATTCTTCTCCCATGCAAATCATCCATCCATCCTACTCGCCCCGCTTCCATCTTACAATGGTGAGCAAAAATGTAAAAACGGGACTGATACCCGTCAGCACAAGCGCCGCATCCACTTGTCCAGACGAGTGCCCGCTTAAGGCAAAGGGCTGCTACGCCTCAGCGGGCTTCCACCTTGCGCTTCACTGGAAAGCTGTCAGCGAAAACGGGCGCGGTGACGATTGGACGACGTTCGTGAGCCGCATAAGCGCGCTCCCTTCTGGCCAGCTTTGGAGGCACAATCAGGCGGGAGACTTGCCCGGTGAAAATAACCAGATTGACACCGATATGCTCGCCCAATTGGTGGACGCGAGCGAAGGGAAACGCGGTTGGACATACACGCACAAGCCCGTTGTCGGCGAAGGGAATTTCGAGACGTGCAACCGCGCCGCAGTGCGCCAAGCAAACGAGCGCGGATTTACGGTGAATCTAAGCGCCGACAATTTACAGGAGGCGGATGAGTTGAAGGCGACTGACTGCGGTCCCGTCGTCGTCGTGCTGCCGATGGACTCGCCTCTCGCGATCACCACGCCTGCCGGACACAAGGTTATTGTCTGTCCCGCTCAACGTCCCGGCTCCAAAGCGACGTGTGCCACCTGCGGGCTTTGCCAAAAACAGCGCAACGTAATCGTCGGCTTCTTAGCCCATGGCACACAAGCGCGCGCCGCGTCTGCCATCGCAAAAAACTAGCCTAGAGTCTCGCCACTTCGCCGGCAGGGTCCCAACCCCGGCCAGCGAAAGGCGCAATTCCGCGCAACTAAACCAGAAACCAGAAAGACCAAATCAAATGCAAACCATCACCATAAAATTCCTCAAAGCACAAGTTGAGCGCCTCAATCGGGAAATGAACCTTCCGCTTGTCCCATATATTCGCGAGGGCGAAAAATTCACCGCCCAAATCGGCAACTTCCACCTCTCCGGCGCTTATGGAGGGTATTCACTCCACAAGATGGCGACCGACGGCGGCGGAGTTTCCGACGTGTTCGGCTGTGGCCACGTCACAAAGCGCGATTTGAGCGCGAGGATCTCTGCCATGATTGCCGGAATTGACGCCGCCTTCACCCGTTAAATCCCCATGAAAAACTTCATCCGTTTCTTCCGTTCCGCTCGCAACCGCCGCCGGCATTCACGAATCCCCGGACTTTTCGAGTCCATGAAAAGTTTTAACGCTATCGGCGACGGAAAAATCCCGTGGGCGATAGTGGGCGCGCCTCGCCCGATACTCGCCCCGTGCTTCGTTCGATTCGCCCGCATCGATTGACCCGCGCCGTCTCGCCCTTGGCAGTCCAGGGGCGAGCAAGCGCGAGCCACTCCGGCCCACGCACCAAAACCAAAACCAAAACCACAAATGAAACTACAAACGAAAATCGGCGACCTCGTCACCCTCATCGCGTCCGTGGACTCTACCACCAAGGCCCAGCACGACGCCGAACGGCTGACCGCAACCATCGGCGCCGGCCATCGCGAAAGCGCGATCTCTGCGCTTGATATTAGCCTCGCATCGCGGACGGCGGCGAGCAAAGCGGCGGCTCTTTTCGCGAAGTTGCCAGGCGCCCGGCGCGACCTCGCGACCGCGACCAAGGCGAAAGCCGAAACGCTGGGCAAAGCGGCGGCGGCACGCGGGGAAAATTACAGCGGGGAAACGACCCGCGCAGTTCGATGGACGCCGTGCCCCTTTCCGAAAGCCGAAACATCCACCGACAAGGGGGACCAATATTCGAGGGGCTGCACCTACCGGAAAACGGACGCGTCCCACGTCGTGTCCCTCTCGCCCGAGTGGGCGGTGCTGCTCGCAGAGCGCGAGGATGTCGCCACACTGTCAGAGCGCGACGGGCTCCCGCTCATCGGCATCCACGCCGACGGGCGCGTCTGTTGGGTGAAAACGAAACGCCAGGCGATCACGTCCGAAACGGGCTGGATCGCGTATTTCGGGGAGACTTGCTACCATTCCACGACATCGCAAAAGTCGGCAGAGCAGGGGCTGAAAATCAAGCTGGCCGGGATGCGCGATCAATGGGAGGCGCAGGCCGTGGCGCGGGCAAGCGAAGCCCAATGGGCGAAAGATGACCGCAGGGCGCGGCTGATAGCGAGACTCTGCAATGTGGACGCAACCATTGCAGATGCCCGGGCGATGGGCTATTGCCTCCCCGGCATTGAGGCATTCCAAAGCCAGCACCATATCGGGGACACCGCCCCGCTCCGTGCGCTCCTCGCGAGCGGAAACCCGTCCGCCGTCCGTCTCGCGCTGGCGGTGGCGCGGAAGGTCCGCCGAGTGGAACCCCTCGCCGCCTAAATACACTGAGGAGCCGGTGCAATCCCGGCGAAACCGCTTCGGCGGTCTGTATGCAAACCAAAACCACCACCACCACCCCGGCACCAAAGCCGGACGCGCAGCCCGTGCAGGCTGCAACGCATACGCCGGGACCGTGGGAAAAGCGGGACCTTCGCATCCAAAAGGGAGGGAACTACATAGCAGATTGCGACGCTAGCTACATGCTTTCTGACGAGGAAAAGCACGGAAACGCTCGCCTGATAGCAGCCGCGCCGGCGCTGCTCGCCGCACTGGAAACCATCCACGAAGCTGGCCGCATATCGGACCAGCCCCGCGCGGTTTACCTCGCGCTCATCGCCCAGGACGCACTGAACGCCGCCGGGAATCGGGAAGACCTCAAAGCCCGAGGGACCAAAGGAGAGGCGCTGCTCGCCGCTTTGGATCAGTGTTTGCCCTACGTTGACCGAATCCGTGCAATGAGCGGAGGCGATGGCGACTTGACCGCACTGACCGCCCGCGCCGCACTGACCGCAGCAAAGGGAGGGGTGCAGTGACCACCGCCGAACTGGCCCACGAAGCCTGCGAGTACGCCGCCCACAATAAAGTCTGCCCGCTGGCGATAGTCCAGGCACTACGGGCGCAAGTGGAGCGCGATGCGGAGCGGGATGCGGAATCGATGGATTCCGTGTGGAAACTGCTGGCGATCCTCAAAAGACTGGCCGATGCTGTCGTTTCACACCGTGAAAACTTCACCATCGCAGCACTGAACGAGCTTTGCGATGCGGAAGACGAAGCCCGCACTGCACTGCAAATGGCGAAGGGAGGCGCACAATGAGCGCGCCTTACGCCTACACAATGCACGCCGCAGCCAGCCCCGACGGCTACGGGTGGGACGCGTGGATGATCGAAACCGCAACGGGTGAATGTGTCGGCGACGGGTGGGGAATCGAACCGCACGAAGCGAGGATGAACGCGCTCCATGACGCCGAGTTTACTACTGGAAAACTCAAGGAAGGAACCGCCCATTGACGCCCCCACGCGCTTTCCGGGACGGCTCGGGAAGCGACGGGAGCGGCAATTCCGCCGCACCAAAATAGAAACCAAAACCAGATGAAACAGATAATTCAAAACCTCGCCCTTTTCGGGCTTGTCCAATACTGCCTTAACAACGACATTCGGTGCAGCGGATCGCACGTTCAAAAGCGCGGGCGCGGCTTCACTTTTGACCTAGTGAACACAGAGACGGGCAAACCGCTTGCTTCCGTGACGTTCTCCAAAATCAGCGCACCGGCCTATCGGCCCGCCTAATCCCATGAACACCACCGAAGCCGAAACCGAAGCCGATTGGCTGCTGGCGCTTTTCGATGCGTTGCCCCCGCCCGCACCCGCCGCGCTTACTGCACCCGCCGCGCCTCCTGCCGCCAAACAATCAACGTGCAGCCGTTGCAGCGGCACCGGGCGCATCCCAAATTTCTCCCACATAAAGGGAGGCGAATGTTTCCGCTGCCGGGGAACCGGACGCGGAATCTGACAGAAAACCAAAACCAAAACCAAAACCAATGACCACAGAAACCATCAGAACATCACACTGGGCGGACACCGCCCGCCAGACTATGGCGGAACTTTCCGCCAATCTTCCCGCCGTCCTCGAGAGCAATTTCGATTTGTGGGAACATCGCGTCAGCCGAAGCAAAGAAACGCCATTCGTTCCGCACACCAGCCTTTTCGCCATGGAAGCACTGGAATATGCGCGCACCGAATCCGAACCCGGCAAAGGCCAAAGCGAACCGACCGGAAAGACATTCTCTTTTCTAGTCGCAGCAGACTGCCGCAGAGAAGCCGTGGAAAAGGTAAATGCCCAGCTTGCCGCCCACGGATTCGACCCGGCAAACTTCATGCAACGCAGCAGCGGAAACCGCCTTTTGATCTTAGCTTAAACCAAAACCTATGACCACAGAAACCATCACAGCCAAAATTGATTGGCTAAAATCCGAACAACGAAACACGACAAGCGGCGAGAGAAGCGGCGATTTAGATGCCGCGCTGGCGGCTGAATCGGCGGCGGACCTCGCTGGCGCGTTTTACGCTCTGCGCTGTTCACCTCATTTTGCGCATCCTCTTTTTGGCGGCAACCATAGCCGTTGGGAAAACAAGGTGCGCGGCGAACTGACTCGCAGGGGAATAGGAAGAGTAAAAATGGACGGAATCTGGCCTCACACAATTACCGTTTAATTTATGACCACCACCACCGAACCAAAACCAAAGCCAACCCGTGGCCGCCCACGTAAACAACCAGGGGACCCGAAGGGCAGATATGCGATGACCGTAAAAGCACTGGCAGCGCGCTCGAAAGCTGGGCGCGCCGGGAAAGGCGCGTGCAAACTGCGCGATTCGACATTCGCACCCACCACCGAGGGGGCGAAAAGCTAGGGGGAATCAAGCGGCGGAGGTGTTTCATGCAGGTTAACAACTCCTTGTGACGGCTTCTCGCCGTCCACCATGCCCCCGCCGCTTGAAATTCCTAGCCTCGCATCTGCCCACACTGTGAGCAGATTGCAAATTCATAGTAATATAGGCTGCTTTATTGTGGCGTTCCAAGCAACAATAGATTTGGAATTTTTACTCAAATTGCACCGACTGCACGCAATGCAAAGGTTTTCAATAGAATGAGCGCCGCCTTTTGCGAGCGGTTGGATGTGATCCATGTGGCTTTTTTTGGCCGCTGTGCGACTGGAGCACCAATAGCAAATTGCGAATCTTTTGGAGCGCCATGACCTTTCCCATGTCGCAATAGTTATTAGGTTTCCAACAACGGCGTTTAACATCCTAGATCGGCGGATGCACCTAGCCCGGCTGGAAATTTCTGGATTGTTCGCGTGGTATTTAGCCCGACGAGCACGTTCTTTTTCGTTGTTTAAGAGTCGGTATTTGGATTGTCTTAGCCGTATTTTATCAGCATTAGCGATTAGGTATTCGCGCCTTTTCTCCTTGTTCGCGGCAAGCCACGCGGCTGATGCAGCGTGTAATTTTTCAGAATTTTTGGAGCGGTATTTGGATTGTATGGCGCGCGTTTTATCTGGATTAGCCGTTCTCCATGCTGCACCACGCGCCCGCAATTCCTCTTTGGTTCTCATATAACAAAAACCTCAAGACTATCCGCCGTGAGCCCGTGCATTACTACGGCGGCGAATAGACTTGAGGTGTCTGGTTTCTGAATTGATTTCATGTAATGCTTTCTATGTGCCGGGGCTCAATCGGCGAGTGCATTATATGAAACAACAACCGTGAATCAACCTTTAATTTACCTTTTCAAATGGTCCAGACCTGTGTATTTCGCACCGCATTGACTGCATGGCCCAATGCCTTTCCAGTCATGTTTCTGCCAGTAGATATTTCCTCTCTGGCAGCGGTTTCTTGCTCTTTCAGCCAATTCAGCCACCGAAGGCGGTTCCGCTGTATCGGGCTGGCTTTGAGGTTCCGACGATTTTAAAGGCAACGTCGGCGCAGCGCAGGGCGACTGGACGCTGGTCATTCAGCCTCTTTCTCGCACCGTTTCCAAATCGGCTTCCCGTCCGCGTCGATGTCGCCAAGGCGATGAATCAACCAGTCGTTGCGTTGCAGCGTGCTGAAATTCACGAATTTCCCAGCTACTGCAACCCCCACACTTGTGACTTCGGAAATTGCGAAATACCCCACCGCTTCTTTCCTCTCCCGCAGCACACATCCAAGCATATCGTCGGGACCGAGCGGGATGAGCGTATGCACAGGCGCGGGAGGCTTACGCCGATGGGGTCGCCCTGCTTCGATGTTGGTCGCGCTGATCCACGCTCCGGTGAGCGAGGATCGAAACTCTATCGGCTCGCCTGCCAGCATTGCAGCGCAGGCATCCATCCACTCAATTTGTTCTTCGGGGCTCATCGGTAATTGGAGGTTTTTTTTGCAATGGATTTTGGTTGGGCAACAAACTGCTTTCCTTGTGCGTTGCCTTTTGCTTTGGCCCGATTGGTGGCGTTCTTCTCGCTCTGAGAAAGCCCATCCCACGCAGCGTCCGGCAGGTATCGCTTCTTGCCTTCGCTAGGCTTGCCGTCAGAGGTCCGCCACTTCTGCTCCCCCCACTTCTTGAGGGATTCTTGGGGCTTTTTCACGAACGGTATCCCCCGCCTTTGCTCTTGTATTCTTTGGCGAGAGCCTGCGCTTTGCGCGCCGACCATTCGCCAGGATCACCGCCCGAACCGGAGGCCATGATCTTCTTGAACAGGGTTTTACGCATTTCGGGTTTCGTGTAATTCCCGGCTTCGTTTACTTTTGATTTAGGTTTATTCATAGATTCAAAAACTACCATTTTACTTTGTTCGCCCAGTAGGCGGCACTCATTTTGCCCCTTGCAATGTTCGCCCGATGCCGCGCCTTGAAGGATTTGCGCCTAGCCTTCGTTCGCGCAGACTCGCCGGGTTTCGGCTTTCCAGCAGTCGAAGCCCCCTGCTGTCCGAAACGGATGACCTTGGCTTCTCCACCCGCCCTTGCCAGCACCACATGACTTTTCGTGGGGTGGCTGGGAGTGCGCTTTGGTTGGTTGTAGCCAGACAACCCCAGCTTTTTCATGATCGGCTTCTTGTCCATACACCATCATTTTTTGGACTTCTTTGGCGGAATGTCAACTGGTTTGAGCGCAGCAGCTTGGCTTTTTTTGTGCAGAGCAATCATTGCGACCTTTAGATCGTCTCTGCTTTTCCGATGTTCCGAGGTCGCGAGGCGGGTGCGTTGCAGCAGCATGACGGCAAATGGATTGGCGGCGTGGCTTGCGATTGCGTCGGAAGCGGCGTTGCCTGCCCGCACTGCGGCGTCGAGCAGGGCGTGGATGTCTTTGAGCGGTGTCATCATCTCCCCATGCCCTCCCCGTCCGCTGCCATCGTAGCCGCAGCGAGAGCCTTCTCGGCGTAGGCGCGCACCTCGACACTGTCAGGCTTCTCCAGCGCCCACCGGAACGCGCCTTCCCACTCTTCGGAACTCACTCCGTCTGGCAGCGCAGCCCGCACCGCATCCGCAAATTGATTGGTCAGCGTATGCATCTCTTCGGACAGTTCGGCGTCAGTCATTGGCGGAAAACCTTGTGAACTGCGGACGCCAGTCGAGTTCGATCTCCACGCCAGACGGCGCGGATCGCGCAGCACCGACGCGCACGGTGCGCTTGTCCTTTTCGTCGCCCTCAAGGAAAAGCACGCAGTTTGCATCCTGACCTAGCGCACGGCTTTCGCGGAGCTTGCCGTCCTCGTTTAGCTGACTGAGCAGGATCACCGCGCAGTTTGCGAACCCGGCAGCGCGTTTCAGCGTCGAGGAAATGCTGGCAACCTCGCGCTCGCGGTTGTCGTTTCCTTTGCGGATTCCCTCTGTAAGCTGTGCGTAGTCCACCACGGCGAGCGCAGGTTTGCGGCGGATGATTTCGGCAGACATCGCAGCAACACTGCCTTTTTTCGTGATGATGTCCACCGGCCAGTCGCGCATGCGCTCTATGCTGGCCTCCATGCGCGCCAGCTCGACCGTGTCCTGCGACGTGAACTGCATTTCGTGGCGCATCCTCATCCGCATCTTCATCGAGCGGATGTCCACGCGGGCCTGACTCGCCAGCATCCGTTCGGCGGTTTGAATTCCGGTCATTTCGAGCGAGAACACCAAGCACCGATTGCCGGCGGAGGCGACGTTTTCCACGATGTTGCCTGCAATAGCCGATTTTCCGCCCTTGGTTTCGGCTGCTATCACGATCAGATCACCCCTCATAAACGGTCCTGCTACCGGGTCCAGGCCGAGGCCAAATTGGATCACGTCGGGACTGGCCGAGTGACCTTCCAGCTCCAACACCGCCTGCTTGAGGAAATAGGCCAGGCTGGTTTCCTCACGATCCGGCTCCACGCTCACCGCATCCAACTCAGCGCGAGCGTTGGCAAGATTCTCCTCGATGTCGGAGGTCAGGTCGAACGCGCTACCCGAAAGCCGCTGCCCGAGCTTGTAGAGGCGTCTGGACGCCTCGCAGCGCATCAGCGCGCCGATGGTGGCCGGAAGGCCGTG
>Ga0209400_1004034_pt1 | contig 10485 bp, 8 predicted proteins | sample M_130807_EF_Meta_FD_187313 | JGI IMG/M metagenome (GOLD analysis project Ga0209400, IMG submission 187313) | Freshwater microbial communities from Lake Montjoie, Canada to study carbon cycling - M_130807_EF_MetaG (SPAdes) (version 2) | ecosystem: Environmental > Aquatic > Freshwater > Lake... | reverse complement strand
GTCGAGAACGTCCTTGATCTTCTCCTTGAGCATCGAGAACCCGGCTTCCTCCATGGGATTGTCGGCGGACTTGTCCTCGATGAAATCCCCAAACGAGGTGTCGTCCGAGTCACCCACCGGGGCCTGTAGGGAAATCGGTTGCTGGGCCATTTTCAACACGGCGCGCACCCGTTCGACCGGCAGGTGGATTTCCTCCGCGATCTCCTCGGGCGAAGGCTCGCGGCCATATTCCTGAACCAGTTGCTTCTGAACCCGCATCAGTTTGTTGATTGTTTCGATCATGTGCACCGGAATGCGGATCGTGCGCGCCTGGTCGGCGATCGAACGGGTGATCGCCTGGCGGATCCACCAGGTGGCGTAAGTCGAGAACTTGTAACCGCGCCGGTATTCAAATTTCTCCACCGCCTTCATCAAGCCCATGTTGCCCTCTTGAATCAGGTCGAGAAACGACAGCCCGCGGTTGGTGTATTTTTTGGCGATCGAAATCACCAGACGCAGGTTGGCCTCGACCATTTCGGTTTTGGCCCGCAGCGCCATCTTCATCCAATAACGGAGCTTGCGATGCGCTTCATCGAAGGTGTCCAGCGTTTGCCAGGCGTGCTGCTGCAGTTCGCGCACGATGTTCTGGGTTGCCTTGTCCTCGGCATGGGAATTGACCTTGCGCGCATAGCGCCAGAACTTCTGCTGGTATTCCTCGACCCGTTCGCAAAAGTCCTCCACGACTTTCTGTTTGAAATAAAACTTGATGTAGTGACGATTCAAGTTCGCCAGGTTTTTGGCAAACTCCTCCTGCATCTTCTTCAGTCCGCGCGGGTTTTTCGCTGTGATGTGGCGGAAGAGGTCGTCGTTCTCCGCATGCATCTGCTTGAGCTGCTCGCACAACCGCGGCAGGCCTTTCATGTAGCGCTCGCGGCTCTCGATCTTCTTGTCGAGAATCACCCGGTCGAAACGCTCCTTGCCCTTGATCAGCTTGTCGGCCATGTCCATGTAGTCGGCATGCATGAACCCGAACATGTGCAGGTGTCGGGAAACTTCGATTTCCGCGTCCTCAATCCGCTTGCTGATCTCCACCTCCTGCTCGCGGGTGAGCAACGGCACCTGACCCATCTGCTTGAGATACATGCGCACCGGGTCGTCGAGAATGTCGAGCTTCTGCTCGCCCTTGGAATCGTCGTCGTCCAGATCGCTTTCATCGCTGCGACGGTCCTTGTAGCGGTCGACTTCCGAAGCATCGATGATGTCGAATTCCATCGATCGCAGTTGTTCCATGATCGCATCCACATCGTTGGGATCGACGATGTTGTTAGGCAGAATTTCGTTGATGTCGTCGTAGGTGAGATACTCCTGCTCCTTGGCCAACTTGATCAGATCGCGGATTTTCTCCTGAATCTCCGGAGTGTGGATGCGTGGTTTATCCTTTCCCTTGCGTCCCGCCTTGGCAGAAGCGGCAGGAGGAGCTTCGGGGGCAACGGCTTTCGACTTCTTCTTGTCACCCGCCGCGCGGCTCGGCGGGGCCGCTTTCAATGGGGAATTCGGCGCTGATTTGACTGCGGTCTCGACCCCTGTTTTTGTGGAACCCTTGGGTGGGGTTTTTACCTCGACAGCGGATTTTTTCTCAGCAGCAGAGTTTTTCGGCAAAGCAGGTTTCACTGCGGACGGTGTTTTCGCCTTCACCGCATCCTTGTCGGTCTTGGCTTTTTTTGCGGGCACCGTGGCTGCTTTCGTTTGGGCCGCCGGACTTTTCAAAGGCGCTTTCGCTGTGGAGGTATTCTTGGCGGGCTTGTTTGGCTTGTGAGGTGCTTTCTTGTTTCCCATATGTATGTTCAGTCCTGTCGATGCAATAATGAGGCGAAAATTTGACAACAATCCACCTATTCTCAGGGCCTGCCAAAACGGCAAGCGGGCGGACGGTATGAATGAAAATGCCAGCCGTCAAGAAAAGAATGCAGAAAATGAAGGCTTGCCGGACCTGAAATTCATTACGCGCCAGCATGAGACAGCGGTCCCGCGCTTGAAACAGGCTTGACACAGCAATGTTGCAGCCGACAAGCTGTTTGAGCAATGCCTTCCCATCCGCCTCATGCCGAGACCATCATCCAAGGCATTCCTGTGTCGCCCGGTATCGCCATCGCACCCATCCATGTGACGGCAAGGGGTTTCTCGGCCCCGGAGGTCTATGAGGTCGCCGAGGCAAACCTGCCTTCCGAACACCAGCGCTTCACTGATGCCGTGAGCAAAGCCAAAGCGGAACTGGCGGAAATCCAACAGCGGCTTGCCGATTTGTCATCGGACGAAGAGGCGCGGATCTTCGAGGCCCACATCATGGTGCTCGAGGACGACGCGCTGCTCAAACGCGTGCATCTCGCCATCGACGAACGCGGCCAGAACGCGGAATACGCCTTCTATGCGGTGATGCAGAATTTCCTTGAAGCGATGCGCCGCATCCCCGACCCGTATTTGCGGGAGCGCACATCGGACTTCGAGGATGTCTGCGAACGCGTACTCGATTCCTTCGAGTCGAGCCACACGCGCAAAACCGCCCGACCGGAAGACCGCCACATCCTTGTCGCCTATGACCTGAGCCCCTCCGATGCCGCCACCATGGATCGCTCGCTGGTTTTGGGCTTTGCCACGGAAATGGGCAGCGTGAACTCCCACACCGCGATCATCGCCCGCTCGCTCGGCCTTCCCGCGGTCGTTGGTCTGGAGGAGGAGGCTGTCATCGACATCACCGCATTGACTCCGGCAATCCTCGATGGTTACTCCGGCAAACTGATCCTTCATCCGACCGAAGCCACGCTTGCCACCTATCGGCTGATCGAACAAAAAAAGCAGCGCGCGCGCACGGCACTCGACGCACTGCGCAATGCGGAGTCGGTCACCCGCGACGGACGTGCAATCACTCTCTCGGCGAACATCGGCCTGCTCGAGGAACTGCCCGCAGTGAAAAAATCCGGTGCCACCGGGATCGGCCTCTATCGGACCGAATTTCTCCTTCTCAGTGAGGAACAGGACGCCATCCCCGATGAAACGGCGCAAACAACAGCCTACACCGAAATCGCCCGGGCTGTGGCTCCGCATCCGGTGATCATCCGCACGCTCGATGCCGGCGGTGACAAACTCCCCGCCGAACCGCTCAGCGAACCCGAGCCGAATCCCTATCTCGGCTGGCGCGGCATCCGCGTCTCGCTCGACCGACCGGAAATTTTCAAACCACAACTTCGCGCCGCATTGCGGGCCTCGGCGCATGGCAAAGTCGCACTGATGTTTCCCCTGATCTCCGGCCTCACCGAAGTGCGTCGCGCCAAGGATGTCCTGCGCGAATGCATGGAGGAACTGAGCGCGGCGAACATTCCCTTCGACGCCAATCTGCATATCGGCGCGATGATTGAAGTTCCCTCCGCCGCGATGATCGCCGACATCCTCGCGAAGGAAGTGGACTTTTTCTCGATCGGCACCAATGACCTGATCCAATACACCCTCGCGGTGGACCGGGTGAACCCCTATGTCGCCGATCTTTACCGCACCACCCATCCATCCGTGATACGGCTGATCCACCGGGTCGTCAATGCAGGCGCGCAAGAAGGCATCTGGACCGGGGTCTGCGGTGAGATGGCCGGCGACATCCGGCTCACTCCTTTGCTCATCGGTCTCGATGTCGAGGAACTCTCGGTCGGACCCCAGCAGGTTCCCAGTATTCGCAAGGCCATCCGCTCGCTTTCCCATGCCGAATGCTCGGCCATGGCCGATGATGCGATGAAGGCCCCACTGAGCGCCGACATTTTGAAAATGACGGATGATCTCGCGAAGAAATATTACGCCGATCTGTTTGAATGAAATCTAACAATTCTCTCTGTCCATGAAACGATTGTTGATCCTGATGTTGCCCGCTCTGCTTCAAGCGGAACCAGACCCAAAGATCAAAATTCCGCCCGATTCCGATGAAGCCGCGTATCCGGCGATCGAGCGTTTCATCCAGGTCATGGAAACCATCCGCACCCGGCACCCCGATGTGGACAGGCTGACCTACGACCGACTGGTCAATCACGCGCTGGAGGGAATGTTATCCTCGCTCGATCCCCATTCCTCCTACATTCATCCCGAAATGGCCGCCGCGATGAAAGCCCACGGCGAGACCGACCCGTTCATCGCCTCACTCGGTTTGACCGTGGGTCTGCGCGACAGCGGCCCTTACGTCGCCGCAGTCACGGCAAACGGACCTGCCGACCAGGAAAAGTTGTTAGCCAACTCGAGCATCATCCGCATCGACGGCAAGGAGGTAGCCAACATTGCGCTTCCTGAACTCACCCAATTGCTGAACCAACCAGCAGGGAAAGTGACAACCATCATGGTGAAATCGCCCGTTGAGCCAAAACCCTTCGAGGCAAAATTAATCCATCAGGAAGTCTCCGACAAAGCCCTGACCCATGCGGAAGCTCTGGCCGGTCACCCGCAAACCGGGTACCTGCGGCTGGCGCAGTTCTCCTCGTCCTGTGCGACCGAAGTCGAAGCCGCATTGGACGAACTCGAGGACAATGGCATGAAGTCCTTGATTCTCGACCTGCGCGGCAACCCCGGCGGCGACCTCAATGCCACGGTGCAATTGCTGGGCCTGTTTGTGCCGGTCAAAACCGAGGTTGTCAGCGTGCATACCCGCGATCCCCGCGAATGGGAACACTTGTTCACTGCCGATAAAAAACGCCGCGAGCGGAATTACCCGATCGCAGTGTTGATCGACCGCATGTCCGCCTCTGCATCGGAACTGACCGCAGGCTGCCTGCAGGATCTCAAGCGCGCCACTGTCATCGGCGAGGTTTCTTATGGAAAAGGTTCGGTGCAGAACATTATCCCGATGAACAACGGCACCGCCCTGCGACTGACCATCGCCACTTATCACACCCCATCGGGCCGCACCCCGCACGGTGTCGGCATCACCCCGGATCATGCCATCGCCTTCACGGACCTGGACCGCGGGAATTTCCCACTGAGCCTGATTGCAAAAACACTGCCCGCTGAAAAACAAAAGGCGCTAACGCAATGGCACGACCCTGCCATAGCCAAAGCAATCGAAGTTCTCAACAAATAGGATCAACGCATCTGATAAAGGACTTTTCTGAATTTCCCGTCTCATCTGTTGGGATCAGAAATCACTTCATCTACGCCGTGAGATCACTACTATTGCTCATCTTGATCGCCATGCCTTCCGTGCAAGCGATACTGCCGCCAGAGCCTGAAGGCACATAGCAACGCTCGGCGGAGGGACTCATCCGGCAGCGGGCGCAAGGAAGTGATTGTTGTTTGCGCGGCGTGTTTCGCATGGCTGAAACCGACCACGGAATTCCCATCTGGATTCCTGATTTTCCTTTTCATTCCTTGTCGAAACAATGACACTTCCGCCCGTGACTTCCGAGGAATGCAACGTGTGTCATCACCGCGCCATCGCAACGGCATCGCTTCTGCATCTGCCGTTGCGCTCCCGTGTTTGGAGGGGCCAGGCGGGAGAGTTTGCAGGGGCTGGAACGGGCTCGTCGCTGGATTTCCAGGATCACCGGCTCTATGTGCCGGGCGACGACCCTCGCCACATCAACTGGCAGGCTTACGCCAGAACCGGCACCTATTCAATGAAACTCTATCGCGAGGAAGTGCGTCCGGTTGTCGATGTGGTGCTGGATGTTTCGTCTTCGATGTTTTTCGACAAGCAAAAAGCCTGCCGGGCGGCTGATCTGTTTTATCTTTGTGTCGAATCCGCCCAGCGATCCGGGGCATCGATGCATGTGCATTTGATCAAAGGCGACCAGACGCGAATGATTCCCTACGAAGTGATCGCCAGCCATGCGTGGTGGGAAACGGCGGAGAAACTTGTGCCCAAAGACCCCGCGATGCCACCGCAGATGATGCGCGTGCCACTGCGACCGAATGCGATCCGGATTCTGATCTCCGACCTGCTGTATCCGGGCGAAGCCGAGCCGATCCTGCGCGCTCTCAATCAACGCCAGGGCAGCGGCATTGTTCTCTGTCCCTTCCTGCAAAGCGAAGTCGATCCCGGATGGAGCGGCAATTGCGAATTCGTCGATGCCGAGCTCAACACCCGTCATCCGCATCGGATCGAGCCGAACACCCTGCAACGCTACAAAGCCGCCTACGTACAACACTTTTCCCTTTGGAAAAACAGCGCGTTGCGACAACAGGTGTTGCTCGCCCGGGTTGCCTCCGAAGTGGATTTGCAAAGAGCCCTGCACGCGGAAGCAATAGCCATCGGAGCGTTTGAAACCAATTGACCCGACAAGCGGATCTGCGAGCCGGGTTGTGCGATAACGACAAATCAGCATTGCCTTTCATGTGTCATTGCGTTTCATTGCGGCAGTGACAACGTTGCAAACTCTTTTCGCATCGCGCTGGCTTGTTTTGCATAAAATCGGTCATTGGGAATTCGTCAAACGGCCAAATTCCAATGCCGCGGTGGGAATTCTTGCGATCACCGACGAAGATGAAATCCTGCTGGTCGAGCAATTCCGCATCCCGCTCCAGTCTCGTGTCATCGAAATACCCGCAGGACTGGTCGGCGATGAACCCGAGTTTGCCGGCGAGTCGCTAGAAGAAACCGCAAGAAGAGAACTGCTGGAAGAAACCGGCTATGAGGCCGCCTCGATGGTCGCGCTGCTGAAATCCCCGACCTCGGCAGGCATGACTTCGGAAATGACGCATTTCTTTCACGCCGGAAAATTGCGCCGCATTGACGCAGGCGGCGGTGTCGGCAGCGAGGACATCACCGTTCACAAAGTCCCGCTGACGCATCTGCGCGCCTGGTTGGAAATCCAGCAGCAGCGGAATTGCCTGATCGATTTCAAAATTCACGCCGTCCTCGCCATCGCCAAAGTCCGCTTCTAACCAAAATCCCCCTATTCCAGCCATGCGATTTTCCGGCATTGCCCGGCTTTACAGCCAACAGGGGCTCGAAAACTTCAAACGGGCCCGCGTCGCCGTGGTCGGCATCGGCGGAGTGGGTTCCTGGTCGGTCGAAGCGCTGGCGCGTTCCGGGGTGGGCAGCCTTACCTTGATCGACCTCGACGAGATTTGCCTCAGCAACATCAACCGGCAGTTGCACGCCATGGACGGTCAGATTGGTCGCTTGAAAACGACGGCGATGGCCGAACGCGTCCGCATGATCAACCCCGAAGCCCAGGTGGAGGAGAGGCAGACATTTTACTCGGCGAACAATTCCGATGAAATTCTCGCCTCCGGATTCGACGTGGTGATTGATGCGATCGACGCCGTTCGCCAGAAATGCCTCTTGATAGCCGAGTGCAAAAAACGGGGCATTCCGGTGATCACTTGTGGAGGGGCGGGCGGGCGGCGCGATCCGTCGATGATCGAAACCGCCGATCTCGCACTGACCTGTCACGATGCGTTGTTGCTGCAAACCCGGAAGAATTTGCGCAGCCACCATGGATTTCCCAAAGCGCCGGTCGGGAAAAAAATCAAAAAATTCGGGGTGACCGCCGTTTTCTCCCGTGAATTGCCCGTTTTCCCGCAGTGTGATGGTTCGGTGGCCACGACGAAATCCGCAGAGAGTTCGCTGCGGCTGAACTGCGAATCCGGCTACGGCACCGCGTCGCCTGTGACGGCGACATTTGGAATGATTGCGGCGGCTCAAGCCCTCGATGTTTTGACTAAATCCTTGTTCATTCCATAAATATTGATTGACATATCTCAAATTTCTGTTTGCATCCCCGCCCGGTTTTGACTGTCGTGCAATCAGCAATATGCAGCAGGAAACAAACGGGTCTTACCTGCATGCCGCAATGAATTGTCGTTCTACTCTCCGATCCCTCAAAACCTACCTACCCGCGCTTTCCTAACTACTTCCCATGTCTACTTTCAAAAGGCTTTTTGGCAACTGGATGTCACAGGACATCGGCATCGATCTGGGTACCGCCAACACCCTCGTTTGCGTCAAAGACCATGGCATCGTTCTTCGTGAACCCTCGGTAGTGGCCGTCAAGGCCGGCACCAACCAGGTGCTGGCGGTCGGCGACGATGCCAAGCGCATGCTGGGTCGGACGCCGGGTGACATCGTCGCCATTCGTCCCTTGCGCGACGGCGTGATTTCCGACTTTCAAGTGACCGAGGCAATGTTGCGGCACTTCATCAAGAAAGTGAACAACGGCCGTCGTTCCAATTCGCGGGTTGTCATCGCCGTGCCATCGGGCATCACCGAAGTTGAAAAACGCGCCGTACGCGAGTCGGCCGAGCAGGCTGGAGCCCGCGAGGTGTATTTGATTGAAGAACCGATGGCGGCTGCGATCGGCGTGGGATTGCCCGTCCAGGATGCCGCCGGCAACATGATTGTGGACATTGGCGGCGGCACCACCGAAGTCGCATTGATCTCCCTCTCGGGCATCGTGTATTCGCGCAGCGTCCGGGTGGCGGGCGACGAACTCGACGAGGCGATTATTTCGTACATGAAGCGCGCCTACAACCTGATGATCGGCGAGCGCACGGCAGAGGACATCAAAATACGCATTGGCTCCGCTGCGCCATTGCCGAAAGAGATGACCATGGAAGTCAAGGGCCGGGATCTTGTCGCCGGACTGCCGAAAACCATCACCATCACCTCGCAGGAGGTCCGCGATGCGATGGCCGATCCCCTCTCCCAGGTGCTTGACGGCATTCGCACGACACTGGAGCGTTGTCCTCCGGAGCTTGCGGCCGACCTCGTCGACCGCGGCATCATTCTGGCGGGCGGCGGTGCCCTGCTCAAAGGCTTGGATCGATTGATTCGCGAAGAGACCGGTCTGCCGGTTCACATCGCCGAGGATCCGCTCAGTGCCGTTGCTGAAGGGACGGGCAAGGCATTGCAAGAAATTGCGCTGCTGAAACGTATCGCCAACATTGGTTGAGTTGAACCTTGATCCCTTCGGTGCAATCCGGCAATGAAGCCGCTAAATCTTATCGCCCTCCTCTGTTTTCTGGGTGGCGCCACTTGGGCGCTGACCAGAAGCGACACCAGCGTGCGTTCGATCCAGGCAGCCTATTACAGCGCGCTTTCCCCCTTTCTCAAGGCGGGATCGGCCATCGAAACCCGGGCGAGGAATTTTTCCAAGGAAGTCAAACATTCCACCGAACTGGAGGTCCAGTTGGAATGCACCAATGCCGAACTCGACAAACTCAAGCAGATCGAGCAACGCTTCAGCGCCCTTGAAACCGAGAACGCCCGCCTGCGCTCCGCTCTGGAATTCAAACAGAACACCCCGTTCACCCTGGTGGCGGCGCGCATCACCCGCAGGCAAACAACCAACTGGTACAAGACCGTCGAAATCAACAAAGGAGAGGAATCCTACATCGGCAACCAGAATCCGGTCGTCACCGCCGAGGGTTTGGTGGGAAAAATCGACCTCAGCGCCAAGGAGTTCTCCACCGTCATTCTGCTCACCGATGAAAAATGTCAGGTCGCGGCCAAAGTTGAAGGTTCCCCCGAGGTCGGAATCGTCAGCGGTCAGCGTGCCGATTACGGAAAAATCCCGAAGCTGCGCATGCGGTTTTTATCGAAAAACGCCAACCTGAAAAAAGGACAGCGTGTTTTCAGCAATGGGCGGGGTGGCATCATTCCCGCCAACATTCTTCTTGGAACAATCGAATCGGTCGAACCCGGTGCCCTTGATTCTGAAGCTCTCGTAGTCCCCGCCGTGAACTTCAACGAACTGGTCACTGTTTTCGTCATCCCTTCCGCGAAATCAACCCAGTAGTCCCGCCGTGTTCCGCTACGCCCTATTTCTGTTGTTGCTGATCCTGCTGGCGGTGGTCCTGCAGCAATTCCTGCCCGCCTTCCAACCGCTTTACAACGCCCGCATTTTTCTGTTGCTGGCGGTGTTCCTGTGCATTTCCGTCACAGTGCCGCTTCCTGTCGTTTTCATCTATGCGCTGATCTGCGGTTTTCTCTGGGATGCCCAGTGCGCACTGAGCACGGACAAACTCGATCTCTCCGTTTTCCCCACGACAATTTCCAGTCTGAGGTTCGGCACTTCGATCCTGCTCTTCGGTTTGGCGGGAGCGTTCATGCACGGATTCCAGCACTTGTTCATCCAGGGAAAATGGTATGTTTCCTCCGTCATCGCCGGTGTGGCAACCTTCATCTACAACCTGGTGGAATACAGCCTGGTCGATTTCATTCGCGGCTCGTTCACGGTCAATCGTGGCGTTTTGCAGCAAATCGGCTATACTTCGCTGTTCAGTGCCTTGGTGGCGCCGCTGGTCTTTGCCGCCCTGTTTCTGATCGCCCGCATCGCCGACCATCAAATCATCGCGGGCAAACGCCCACCGAATCGCTTCGGCTATTCCTACTAAACTTTCCCTTTCCGCCATGGAAAACGCTTTCCGACTGCGACTTTACCTGCTCACCGCCCTCATTTTGCTGGGCTTCGGCACCCTGTTGCATCGATTGCACACGGTGCAGATTGTAAGAAAAGAGCACTACCTCTCGCTGGT
>Ga0209400_1004027_pt1 | contig 10494 bp, 9 predicted proteins | sample M_130807_EF_Meta_FD_187313 | JGI IMG/M metagenome (GOLD analysis project Ga0209400, IMG submission 187313) | Freshwater microbial communities from Lake Montjoie, Canada to study carbon cycling - M_130807_EF_MetaG (SPAdes) (version 2) | ecosystem: Environmental > Aquatic > Freshwater > Lake... | reverse complement strand
CCCCGCCGGCCTGCGTCAGCTCGCGCAACTGCCGCTGCAGCGTGGCCGAATCGCTGACCGGGAACTGCCTTATCGCCTCGAGCCACGGTTGGTCGACTGCGGCCACCAGCGCCTGCAAACGCGCATAGCGCTGGGCAAAGCTGCCCGGCTGCTGCGGCATGTCAAACACCATGTAACGCACCGACTGCCAGTTGCTGGCATCAGCCAGCTTGCTGCGCACAATGGCGCTCAGGCTGTCAAAGCGCCCGCGACCCAGCCACAGTTCGCCGTCCAGCGGCTCGGGCGGCAAAGCAGCGGTCAGCCAATCCGGCGCGGCCAGGGGACGGCCACTGCGAAAGCGCAGGCCTTGGCCGTCCCACAGCGCGCGCACACCATCGAGTTTTTCGCTGACGGCAAAGCCCTCGGGAGAGCGGCCGCGCGTCCACTCGCTGGCCAGCTCCAGCCCTACGGACGCCTGCGGCCCAGGCAAAGCAGCGTTCGGGGCAGCGCGCAACCAGGCGGGCAGCAAAGGCAGGCAGGCCGCTGCCAGCAGACGGGTGGCGGCGCGCCGACGGGCTTGGCGGCGCACCAGTGGGTGGGTAGGCTTATCGAAAAGGGACATGGTTCCTCCAAACCAAACCGCCGGCCCTGGGGGCTTCTGTGCGGGGGTGCCGTCCAACGGCGGCGCAAAGCCGGGTCTGCCAGGGGCGACCCGGAGGCGATCTAGATCAACAAGCGTGAGGAGCGCGGCACGTGCGACATCAGAAACTCCATCTGGTCCGCCAGGATGCGCCGGTTGCGCAGAATAAAGTCTTCCCACAGGCTGGGTACATAGGGCGCGTAAAGCAGCGGCATGTGCGCCTGCTCGGGCGTGCGGTGGCTTTTGCGGTGGTTGCAGGGGCGGCAGGCGGTGACCACATTCATCCAGGTGTCCACGCCTTTTTGGGCGAAGGGAATGATGTGTTCGCGGGTCAGCTCGGTTTCGTGGAAATGTTCGCCGCAGTAGGCGCAGACATTGCGGTCGCGCACAAACAGCTTGGCGTTGGTCAGCGTGGGACGCAGGTTGAAGGGGTTGATGCGGGGCACGCCGCGGGTGCCGATGATGCTGTTGATGCGGATGACGGACTGCACGCCGGTGACCGCGTTGTGTCCGCCCCGGAATACCGCCACCTCGCCGCCGGACTCCCAGCGCACCTCGTCGCAGGCGTAATGCACAACAGCCTGCTCCATGGAAATCCAGGATTGCGGCAGCCCCTGGGCCGACAACTTCAATACTTTCACACATCGCCTCCGTAAAACGGTTCACATTGCGCGGGTATCCAGGGCTCCCGGCGGCGGCTGGCCGTCTGCGCCCTGTCGGGGACAATATACCTTGTTTACGTGAAGGTATAGACGTCTCCCCATGCAGGTATTTCGCGGTTTCCAGCACCCCACCGTGGCCCCGGCCTGCGCGCTCACCATCGGCAATTTCGACGGCGTGCACGCCGGCCACCAGGCCATGCTCGCCCTGCTGCGCGCCGAGGCGCAGCGCCGCCACGTCCCGAGCTGCGTGCTGACTTTTGAGCCCCATCCCCGCGATTACTTTGCCAAACTGTTGCAGCAACCTGACCTGGCTCCGGCCCGGGTCGGCACGCTGCGGGACAAATTGGAGGGGCTGGCCCAATGCGGTGTGGACCAGGCCATCGTCCTGCCCTTCAACGCCAACCTGGCCGCACAGACGCCGCAGGCCTTTATCCACACGGTTTTGGTGCAGGGATTGGGCGTGCGCTACGTGCTGGTCGGTGATGACTTCCGCTTCGGAGCCAAACGGGCCGGTGACTACGCCATGCTGGACGCGGCCGGTGCGGCCCAGGGCTTTGACGTGGCGCGCATGAACAGCTACGAAGTTCACGGACTGCGGGTTTCGAGCTCCGCTGTGCGGCAAGCGCTGGCGGCGGGCGATATGGCGCAGGCGGCCAAGCTGCTGGGGCGGCCCTACGCGATTTCGGGTCACATCGTCCACGGCCGCAAGCTGGGGCGGGAGCTGGGCTTTCGCACGCTGAATATGCGTTTTGCCCACTGGAAACCGGCGGCCAGCGGGATATTTGTGGTGCATGTGCATGGCCTTGCGGCCCAGCCCCTGCCCGGCGTGGCCAATTTGGGGGTGCGGCCTTCGCTGGATCCGACCGACGTCAACGGCGGGCGCGTGCTCTTGGAAACCCATTGCCTGGACTGGCCCGCCAGCCTGGGCGCAGAGGGGGCCTACGGTAAAATTGCCCGCGTGGAACTGCTGCACAAACTACACGACGAACGGAAGTACGAGGGCCTGGAGGCGCTGACCCGCGGCATCCACCAAGACTGTGACGACGCCCGGGCCTGGCTGGCCGCCCGAATTTGACGGGGCCCGCACCGACGCACCTGGCCCCGCGTCCCCAACCCACCCGCTGACGCCCGCCGCGCAGCCTTTGCGACCCAGCTGGTCCGCACCCCTTCGATTCTGTGAGACACCCATGACCGACGCCACCGACTATTCCAAAACCCTGAACCTGCCCGACACGCCCTTTCCCATGCGCGGCGACTTGCCCAAGCGCGAGCCGGGCTGGGTTAAACAGTGGGATGAGGCTGGCCTGTACCAGCGCCTGCGGGTGGCGCGCAAAGGTGCACCTTTGTTTGTCCTGCATGACGGCCCGCCCTACGCCAACGGCAAATTGCACATCGGGCATGCGGTCAACAAGGTTTTGAAGGACATGATCGTCAAGTCGCGCCAGCTTGCCGGATTTGATGCGCAGTACATCCCCGGCTGGGACTGCCACGGCCTGCCGATTGAGAACGCGATCGAGAAGCTGCACGGACGCAAACTCAGCCGTGACGATATGCAGGCCAAAAGCCGCGCCTTCGCCACCGAGCAAATCGGCCAGCAGCGCGAAGACTTCAAACGCCTGGGCGTGCTGGGCGACTGGGCCCGGCCGTACCGCACCATGGACCCGGCCAACGAGGCGGGCGAAATCCGCGCATTCAAACGGGTGATAGAGCGCGGTTTTGTGTACCGCGGCTTGAAGCCGGTTTATTGGTGTTTTGACTGCGGCTCCTCGCTGGCCGAGTTTGAAATTGAATACGCGGACAAAAAGAGCGACACGCTGGATGTGGCGTTTTTGTGTGCACAGCCCGCGAAGCTGGCTGCCGCGTTCGGCCTGCCCCAACTGGAGAAAGACGCTTTTGCGGTGATCTGGACCACCACCGCGTGGACGATTCCAGCCAACCAGGCGCTGAACCTGAACCCGGCCCTGGTGTATGCGCTGGTCGATACGCCCAAAGGTTTGATGCTGTGCGCCGAATCGCTGGTGGAGAAGTGTTTGGAACGCTGGCAACTCAGCGGCAGCGTAGTCGCCACTGCGTTGGGCGAGAAGCTGGACCGGATCGAATTCCAGCACCCGCTATCCCAGGTGGACGCTGGTTTTGCCCGCACCGCGCCGGTCTACCTGGCCGACTACGCCACCGCCGATGACGGCACCGGCATCGTCCACTCCTCGCCCGCCTACGGCGTGGAAGATTTCAACTCCTGTGTTGCCAACGGCCTGGCCTACGACGACATCCTCAACCCGGTGCAGGGCAACGGCGCGTATGCCGCTGACTTCCCGTTGTTCGGTGGGCTGCACATTTGGAAAGCCGTACCGGTCATTCTGGAAGCGCTGCAAAACGCCGGGCGCTTGATGGCCACCCACCCCATCACCCACAGCTACCCGCATTGCTGGCGCCACAAGACCCCGGTGATTTACCGCGCCGCCGCGCAATGGTTTGTGCGCATGGACGAAGGCGTGGGCGTATTCACCCAAGACAAAGCCCCCAAAACCCTGCGCCAACTGGCACTCGACGCCATCGACCACACCCAGTTCTATCCCGAAAACGGTAAATCGCGCCTGCGTGACATGATTGCCAACCGGCCGGATTGGTGCATCTCGCGCCAGCGCAGCTGGGGGGTTCCGGTGCCGTTTTTCCTGCACAAGGATTCGGGCGAGCTGCACCCGCGCACCATGGCTATTCTGGATGTGGCGGCCGACATGGTCGAACGCGGCGGCATCGAGGCCTGGAGCCGGGCCACGGTGCACGAAATCCTGAACCAGCCCGGTGACGACGCCGACAGCTATACCAAAAGCACCGACATCCTGGAGGTGTGGTTCGACTCGGGCTCAACCTTTGAGCACGTGCTGCGCGGCAGCCACCAAGACGCCTATGCGCGCCCGCCTTTCCACGACCAAGGCCCGGAGGCCGACTTGTATTTGGAAGGCCACGACCAGCACCGGGGCTGGTTCCACAGTTCGCTGCTGCTGGGCTGCGCCCTGTACGACCGCGCGCCCTACCGGGGCTTGCTGACCCACGGGTTTGCCACCGACGGCCAGGGCCGCAAGATGAGCAAAAGCCTGGGCAATACGGTGGAGCCGCAGGTGCTGAACGAAAAGCTGGGCGCGGAAATCGTACGCCTGTGGGTTGCCGCGACCGACTACTCCGGCGACCTCAACATCGACGACAAAATCCTGGCGCGGGTGGTGGACGGCTACCGCCGCATCCGCAACACCTTGCGCTTTTTGCTGGCCAACGTCAGCGATTTCGACCCGGCGCAGCATGCGGTCGCGCCCGCTGACATGCTGGAAATCGACCGCTACGCGCTGGCCCGTGCCGCGCAGTTGCAGGCCGAGATCGTCGGCGTCCTGAACCCGCAGACCGGCGTGTTCGAGGGCGGCTGCTTTGGCCGCTACGAATTCCACCCGGTGGTGACCCGCTTGCAAATTTACTGCTCCGAAGACCTGGGCGCGTTTTACCTGGACGTGCTCAAAGACCGGCTCTACACCACCTCGCCGGATTCGCTGGCGCGCCGCTCGGCACAGACCGCGCTGTGGCAAATCACCCAGGCCATGCTGCGCTGGATGGCGCCTTTCCTGAGCTTCACCGCCGAAGAAGCCTGGGGCGTGATTGGAAAGTCAGAATCGATTTTTCTGGAAACCTATGTGGCCATGGACGCGCCGGACGAGGCGCTGTTGGCCAAATGGAGCCGCATCCGCGAGATCCGGGATGGGGTGAACAAAGAGATCGAGGTCTTGCGTGCGGCGGGGCAGATTGGCGCGTCGTTGCAGGCTGATGTGACGCTGACGCTGGAGCCCGCAGACCATGCACTGCTCAGCAGCCTGGGCGCTGACCTGAAGTTTGCGTTCATCACCTCGGCCTTGCACCTGGAAAGCGGCGCAAGTCTGTCGGTTCACACCGAAGCTTCCAAGGCGGTGAAATGCGCCCGCTGCTGGCATTACTGCGACGACGTTGGCGCGGCACCCGAACACCCTTTGCTGTGCGGTCGTTGCGTCTCCAACCTGTTTGGCGCGGGTGAAACCCGCCGCTTCGCCTGATGGCGCGGCGCGGCGGCGGCGGGGCCGGCTTCAAGCTGCTGCATTGGCTGGCGCTGGCGCTGGTCCTGGTGCTGGCAGACCAGATCACCAAGGTCTGGATTGCGGGAACCTACGCGCTGGGCGAAGGCACGCCGGTCACCGGTTTTTTCAACATCGTACGGGTCCACAACAGCGGCGCGGCGTTCTCGTTTTTGGCCGATGCGGGAGGCTGGCAGCGCTGGATGTTTGCCGGCCTGTCCGCAGCGGCGTCGGTGCTGATCGTGTACCTGTTGCACCGCCACGCCGGGCAGCGCCTGTTTTGTTTTGCGCTGGCCTGCGTGCTCGGCGGCGCGGTGGGCAATTTGATAGACCGCACGGTCTACGGCTACGTGATCGATTTCCTGGATTTTTATGTAGCCGAATGGCACTTTCCAGCCTTCAACCTGGCCGACAGCGCCATCACGCTGGGCGCAGGCTGTCTGATTCTGGACGAGCTCCTGCGGGTGCGACGGGCTGGCTGAGGCAGCAGCCCGCGCCTAGAACAGGAAACCGGTGGATAGCACCTGTTCGCTCATCCAGATGGTCTGGTCGGCTGTGCCTTTGTACACCGGAACGCCACGCAGCGCGCCGTAAGCGCCCTTGGCGGTGAGTTCCAAGTACATGGTTTTGTAAATACGGTATCGAAAACCCACCTCGGCACCGACGGTCCAACCATTGATCTGCCACCAGTCGCTGCTGGAAAAACAGCACACATTGGTATTTTTGGGGCCTACGACATTGGTGTCACCAAAAATCGTATTGTCCGCATGCGGCACCAACAGCCCCGCGCCCACGCGGCTGATCAGCTGCAAATCACCGGGTTGTTTCTCCGGGCCGCGCAAGTGGCGCAACCAGACGGCATTCACCATGATGTGGTTCAGGCCGTTGTGCAAGTTGTAATCGAAGTTCTGCGAATTCAGCACCACGTCCTGGTCGTAACTGACACCTTTGACGGTGCCGGTCACCCGTGCAGACTGGCCCTTGTCGACGTTGTATTTGCTGTGGTCAATCGACAGCTCGACGGCAAAGGTCTTTTCCTGATTCAAAAACTTGCCAATCCGTATGTTCTCCTGGGGGTTGGTGAAATCCAAGTTGAACAAGGAGCTCAGCGTGTCCTCCGGGCTGGACGGGAAGTCGCTGGCACGGGCTTTGTGGACCACGAAATCGCTGTTCACATCCGGCTGCGTCACGTGGATGTCGGAGGGGGCGTACTGCTGGCGGCTGTAGCCCCAGGAGGCGTACCAGGACCCTTCATCCTGCATCGCCAGGTCGAAATTGGATGGCCCAGCAGCATCCTGCGCCCAGGCGGTCGCCACGGGCGCCACAGCCATCGCCGTCGCCAAACACCAAGCCCCATATTTCGTACGCATCAGCCGATACCCCCAATAGCCCAGACGCTTAGAGCGTGAAAACCGTGCAACCGGTGGTTTTGCGGGCTTCCAGGTCGCGGTGCGCCTGTGCCGCGTCTTCCAGGCGGTAGGTTTGGTCGATGCGGATCTTGACCTTGCCGCTGGTCACCGCCTCAAACAGGTCGTCGGCCATTTCCTGCGTGCTCTCGCGGGTGGAGATGTGCATAAACAGGGTCGGGCGGGTCACGTACAGCGAACCCTTGGGTGCCAGGATGCCGGGCGAAAACGGCGCCACAGGGCCGGAGGCATTGCCAAAGCTGACCATCAGGCCGAACATGGACAGGCAGTTGAGCGACTTGTCCCAGGTGTCTTTGCCCACCGCATCAAAAACCACTTTCACGCCCTTGCCACCGGTGATCTCCTTGACCCGGGCTTCAAAATCTTCGGTCGCGTAGTTGATGACATGGGCCGCACCGGCTTCGCGTGCCATCGCGCACTTGGCGTCGCTGCCGGCGGTGCCTATGACATGGATGCCCAGTGCCTTGGCCCATTGGCAAAAAATGAGTCCGACCCCACCGGCGGCGGCGTGGAACAAGACCGTGTCGCCTGCGTGCAGACCGCCCTGGGGTTGGGTGCGCTTGAGCAGGTACTGCACCGTTAAGCCCTTGAGCATCATGGCCGCGCCGGTCTCAAAACTGATCGCGTCCGGCAGCTTCACCACACATTTGGCCGGCATCACGCGCAGCTCGCAGTACGCGCCGGGGGGCTGACTGGCATAGGCGGCGCGGTCGCCCACTTTCAGGTGCGTTACCCCCGCGCCAACCGCCTCGACCACACCTGCTGCTTCCATGCCCAGTTGCAAGGGAACTGGCAGCGGGTACAGGCCGGTGCGGAAGTACACATCGGTGTAGTTCAAGCCCGCGGCATGGTGGCGTATGCGGATTTCACCGGGACCGGGCTCACCCACGTTCAGGGTAACCAGTTCCAATTGCTCAGGACCGCCATATTGCTTGACCTGGATTGAGCGCGAGGTGTGGGGGGAAGCGGACATACAAACTCCAATAAAAATCACAAAATCAGAATAGGCCGAATCTACTCCACCTGCGCGCCCGGCCCCCGGCCCGCCAGACGCGGGCCCTGGCTGCAAATAAAGACCCCGGCCATCACCAAGGCGGTACCCGCTAGCACCCAGGGACTCAGCGGCTCGTCCAGCACCAGGGCAGCCATGGCCAGCGTGGACATAGGCCCCACCATGCCCACCTGCGAGGCCAGTGCCGACCCAATACGCGCAATCGCCAGCATCACCAGCACCACCGGCAGCACGGTACACAGGCTGGCATTCAGCACCGAAAGCCACCAGACATCGGCGTCCAGCGTCGCCAGTACGCTCAGCGGCCGCAACAGCACAAACTGCCCTACACACAGCACGCAGGCCACGCAGCTGGCAAGCCCCACCAAGCGCAAGGCGCCCAGGCGCTGTACCAACTCGCCGCTGTAGGACAAATAGAGCGCATAACTGATCGCGCTGCCAAAAACCAGCAAGGCCCCCAAACCCACGTCGGCACCCGTGAGGCGGACCTCGTGTCCAAACACCGCCACCACACCGGCATAGCTGACGGCCATTCCCATCCACTGGTGGCGGCTGGCGCGCTTGCCGTACAAAACAACGCCCAGAAGCAACACCAGGGTCGGGTTCAGATACAGAATCAGCCGCTCCAACGAGGCGCTGATGTACTGCAGCCCGGCAAAGTCCAGAAAACTCGCCAGGTAATAGCCGCAAAACCCCAGCCACGCGACGCCCAGCATGTCACGCGTGCCCAGCCGAACCGCTTGCGCGCCCTTGCGGTGCTGGGTCCACCAAACCATCGCCATGAAAAAAGGCAGGGCCAGCAACATGCGCAGCATCAAAAACGTGACGGTATCCACGCCGTGGCGGTAGGCCAGCTTGACGATGATGGCCTTGCCCGAGAAACCAATCGCACCCAGCATGCCCATGGCCAAGCCCAGGCCAATGGGCGACTGCGCAGCGCCTGTTCCGCTATTGGGCAACTTCAATGGGGGCAAGCCCGCGCTGTGACCCGTGCCCTGTTAGCCCAGGGCGCGTTGCAAGCGGATTTCTTCGACCTTGACGCCGCCAATGGGCACCGTCTTGGCCGTGGCCATTTCGCGTTTGAAACCGGCCAGCTCAAAAAAGCGCAGGGCGCGGTCATTGGCCAGCGGAAGCCAGACGCTGACGTGGGTGCATTCCTCGTCGATCAGGCCCTCCAAAGCCGCATCCCACAGGGACAGGCCCGCGCCCAGGCCCCAGAAATCGGTATCCACATACATGGCCCATATCTCGCCCATGGTGGCGGGGGTGCCGTCGTCGCGGCTGCGGTCGTAGCCGACAAAGCCGATGATTTTTGCGCCGTGCAGCGCCACCTGCACCTGTGGCTCGGCGTACTGTATGGCTTCAGCCCAATAGCGCTCGCGCTCGGCCAGCGGCATGATGGCCAGGTCCTGTTCGCCCAACATGCCCTTGAAAGCCGCTTTGACAGTGGCGTTGTGCAAGGCGGCGATGGCTTTGGCATCACGGCTGGTGGCGGGGCGGACATTGAAGACGGAGGTGGACATAGGCAGCAGCGGGCGCGGTGGCGCGGTGGTGGAAGAAGCGGGCCTGCATTGTCGCAGGTAGCAGGTCGGCGGACGCGCCCCAGCCCGTCCGTTAGGCAGGGCGCTAAGATGCCCCAAGCCCGCGCTGTCTGCCGGGACTTTGGCATCTGCCTGCCCCACTCCACCCGAAACGAGACTTCCCATGACCATCTCCATGTACCTGGCCAGCGTGCCGCGCCTTGCCAATGCCTTGAACAACCTGAGCCACCTGCTCGATGTGGCCCAGAAGCACGTGGACTCCAAGAAGATCGACCCCGCTACGCTGACGGATTTCCGCCTCTTCCCCGACATGCTGCCCATGCGCCGCCAGGTGCAAATCGCCTCCGACACCGCCAAGGGCGTGGTGGCGCGCCTGGCAGGCGCAGAGATTCCGGCCTGGGAAGACAAGGAAGTGACGCTGGCGGACCTGCAAGTCCGTTTGGCCCGAACCGTGGAGTTTGTCAACAGCTTCAGCGCCGCGCAGATCGACGGCACCGAAGACAAAGCCATCGTCACCAAACGCGGCGATACCGAAACCCATTACACCGGCATGCAGTTTTTGCTGGGCCACGCCCTGCCCAATGTCTATTTCCACAGCTCCATGGTTTACGCCATCCTGCGCCACAACGGCGTGGAAATCGGCAAGCGCGATTACCTGGGCAAGCCCTGACCCCCTTGCAGCACGCCCCAGCCGCCGCGCCGGATGCCGGCCTGGACATCGTCTTCGCGGACGATGGGCTGCTGGTGCTGAACAAAGCAGCGGGCTTGCTGGCAGTTCCCGGGCGTGGTGCGGACAAGCAAGATTGCCTGAGCGCGCGGGTGCAAGCGCTGTACCCGGACGCTTTGGTGGTGCACCGCCTGGACATGGCGACCAGCGGGCTGATGCTGATGGCGCGTGGGCCGGAAATGCAGCGCGCCCTTAGCCACTTGTTTGCAACCCGCCAGGTCGATAAAACCTATGTGGCGATTGTTGACGGTCTGTTGCCCATGCGCACCGAGTGGCAAGTGATAGACGCACCGGTCTGGGCCGACTGGGAGGCGCGGCCCCTGCGCCGGGTCGACCCGCGCGGCCAGCCCAGCCAAACGCGCTGGCGCTGCGTGGCGCATCTGGAAGGACCGCATCCCGCCAGCCGCGTGGAGCT
>Ga0209400_1004014_pt1 | contig 10522 bp, 11 predicted proteins | sample M_130807_EF_Meta_FD_187313 | JGI IMG/M metagenome (GOLD analysis project Ga0209400, IMG submission 187313) | Freshwater microbial communities from Lake Montjoie, Canada to study carbon cycling - M_130807_EF_MetaG (SPAdes) (version 2) | ecosystem: Environmental > Aquatic > Freshwater > Lake... | reverse complement strand
GTTTGTGTTCAAACTTCAGGATCTTATCGAACATACCATGCCCATGCATGACGAATTATATCATCTAATGTGTGATGTCGCCACTTGCCCACAACGGATGCAAACTTTGCATCACTGGCAGTTAACACAGCAGGATCTCCCGTACGACGATCGCCAACTATCACATTCAATGGCTTCTGTGTTTCGTCCAATGCGGATTCAATAATGCCTCGATTGCTTGTGCCCATGTTGGAACCAAGATTGTAAATGCCTGATTCGATCTTTCGATCCAATGCCAACACATGAGCACCGGCAATGTCTTCTACGTGTACATAGTCACGTACACACGTTCCATCTTCGGTAGGAAAATCATCGCCGTTTAACACAAACTCTTTTTGATCTCTAATGCTTTCCAGCACACGAGCAATGATATGTGTGGCACCAGGGGCTTGCCCGTGTCTACCTCGACTGTCAGCACCACAGGCATTGAAGTAACGAAACGCCACATAATCCAAGTTGTATGCTCGGTTGTAACTGGCCAGGATCTGTTCCACCATGAGTTTGCTTTGACCGTAAGGTGAAACAGGCTCACAAGGATCCACTTCTTGGCATGGATTTATAATGGGTTCGCCGTAAGTGGCTGCACTAGAACTAAAGATAAATCTACAACGTGGTAAACTTTTTCTTACAATGTCTAGCAGTCGCAATGTCTTGACCACATTGTTGTTGTAATAGTCAGCAGGCTCCTGCATGCTAGGACCTACAAGACTGGTGCCAGCACAGTGAATGATAGCATCAGGTTGCTTGTTGATGATCCAACTCAAGGCCACGTCGCTGGCAAAGTCTTGATACAAGAAATTATCGCATACACCTAATAGGTGCTTAGGGGGCTGGGGTCGATCAATGCCATATACTGTATGCCCTGCGTCTTTCAACTGCAATATGATTTGGCCACCAATATAGCCCGCCGATCCGGTGACTATGACGTTCATTAGTATTTGGCCCCTGCTGTATGATCACGATATCTTGCACCTGAACGATTCCATTTCTCACCGGAACCTTCAATGATATCTACGATGCGATCAACTGTGCCATTATTCCAGTCACTGATACGACCCATCTTGGTATGTGGTGTGACCAACAGAGGATCTAGTTTGTTCATGGCATCCTCCATGCTCCAAGGAACATAAAGACGTTCTGGGTCGTTGGCAAAAGTTTCTGGAAAACTGCGATATGCTGGATACAGCACATTACATCCAAGGGTATCTGCTTCACTGACAGTGTTTGATACCCAATCCTGGAGAGCACAATTAAACAGCACACGAGTATCGTTAAGGAGAGCATAGTAGTCGTTCTTGTTTAGATTTTCATGTATCTCCAACAGGCCTGCGTCTGCTAATTTTCTAGCACGAGCCACATAGTCAGGATTGTTTGATCTCAGTGGACCACCTTGAAAGATAGCAAACTTCACACTAGGATCAGTCTTTTGATATTGTTCAGCCAAGTCCATAAAGAAGCCTGGTTGTTTCTCTTGGTCAAAGCGGGCGGCAAAACCCACTCGCAGTTGACGGTCATAGAATGGTCTAATATTGTCAGCACCACCAATGCGTTCCAGCACTTCTTGTTTGCCAAATGCTAGGCCACTAATATTGTATATAGGAGCACACCATCCAGCAATGCGCATATGAGCAACCATCTCTTCGTTTGTGGCGAGAACTCCTGTCGCAAACTCATTAACCATTTGTTCGTAGAGTCCCATCCATTTCGCCATACCCCATACATGTACGAAATCATCAGGATCAATGGACTGAGCAAGACACCTAACATATACCCTGGGACGTTGAACAGCAGGAACTTGATCAAGAATATAGGGTAGGCTCTCGATTCCAGGCTGAAACATGTCTTCAAAATAGATAACATCTTCATTGGTAACTTCTCCATTCTTCATCAACTGAACCAGGTTCATCATCTGGCTCATGCCAAAGTAACTGCGACCATGTGCATCCAACACTTGACCAACTGATATGGCTTGTGTGTTGTCAATAGTGACGCCAGGAACATAAACAACGTCAAGACCTCTAAGGTCAAAAACTCTTTTGTTCCACTCTGTTAGTTGTAGTGTGTAGCGGCCTTGATAACTTTCAAGACCCATGTAGTATAGTTTTCTCATTAGAACCTCGATGCAAAGCGACGTGTGTCTTCATCCCACATGTTCTTGGCAGTTTTGCCCTGGGCAAACTTATTGAACTGCTGGAACGCATAACTGCGGAAGTTATACAAGTCCGCTTCGTTGAAGCGATATCCATAGTCTTGTACAAACTCGCGATAGCGATCCAGATCCTCCCACACTTGTTGAGTACGAGGATTGTGTTTGATTTGTGGCTTGGCCATTTGATTTCCTTAGATTTTAATTGAAAGATTAGGGCGAGAGAGTTCATATTTGATCAAGGCACCGTTCTCACCATCTTCGGCAACCTCAATCCATACAGCACGGTCAGGATATCGACCAGCAATTTCTGCGTACAAGTCATCAGCCATCATTTCACAACTCTTGTAGTCAAGTTGTAGGATGCCGTCCTTGTACAAGTTTTCTAACCAGCGTTTGAATTGAATAAACTCAATGTCTCGGTCGTTGTGTAGCACATCAATCCATACTCTAAAGTGGAATATGTGACGATGTGGAGTTCCAAGGAAACTCACATCATATTCATCGCCAGTCTTTAGTGCAGGATCAGTGGCAGCCGCAGGATAGCAATGTATGCCTTCCTTGCGGAACGTGACCCAGATTTTACGTTCTGCGTGGCTCATGATTCGTTCACGTTGTTCTGTTAGGGCTTGTGCTCGTTGGTTCATGCTTTTAATGATTCCATAGTAATGATTTTGCCAAGTTCTTCGCCAATATCTTGATCTCCAGCAACCACATGCAGTTCATAAATGCTGTCACCTGAGCGGCGATCATTGCGACGAGTTTCAATCACTGTGCCGCCATTGGCACGATACACTTCGAATCTAATACCCGTGGCACTGATTCTAACTTCTTCTGCACGGTCTGATGCAATCTTTATATCTTCTTCATGACGATCGTTCATGCTCCATGTGACCAAGCCTCTGATCATTCTTTTAAACATATTGGGTCCTTTTGTTTGATATAATTGTTTTCTTGCTGATACAACTTGTGGTGTACTATAGATCTTGTTCATTCTATGTTGTTTGGGTTGGACAGTAGCACCTAGGATTGCGGGATATGTTGCCATTAGATTACGGAATCCTCTTTGTAGTCATCCCACGAAGTAAATGTCTCACGGCTCATTAGGCTGTGCAGACTGTGACACCAAACTCCAGGATTGGTAGCGTCAAAGTCCTTGTCATCTATTTTTAACATTGTATTGTAATTCCACAATTTTGTATAGGGTAGACTTACTCGAATTTGCGGAATAAAGTTTCTGTAGTCACAAAGTGGGCCATCATGGAACTCGTCCACGTGAGTGATTGGAATGTCTAGGCTACACAAGTGACCATCACCCAAGAAGGGTTCAATCATGCTTTCCCAGCGTTGCCACTCTAGTCTGTTGGCAGGATGAAAACTGTGGTTAGCACCAAAAAAGATGTGTTCAATGTGCTTGGTGTTGTCTGTATACGAATTGTATTCGGCTAGCAGTCGAACAATTTCAAGTACAGGTTGCCAACCCACAACAAACAAAGTTCGTTTACCAAATGCAGGTGTGCGTTCAACTTCAGTGCCTACAAAGAAGTTGGTGTTTTCGTGTCCTTCTCGATTCATTTTTCTTGATCCTGTTCAAGTTGATCCAATGCTGATGTGTCTAATTCTACACTATCATCCAAGGGTTCCGCAACCTCAACTTCTTCGAAAAACATATTAAACTGTGGTCTGGCACTGATGGTCTTGTCACCTTTGAAGCCACGAGTGCCCACAATGTCCATCCAATATCGACTATAGTGTTTGATAATGGCTTCAGATTCCTCACGGTCTGGTGTGGCAAATATAGCATCCACAATGTCCCGAAAGTGTGCATGGTCTCCGGTACGCCCTTTGGTACCTTGGTTCCACATCATGGCTGGCCAACTACCAGAATCATATGTGCGATTGGCACGTTGTACTGCTTCCAAATGTGTCCAAACATTGTGTCCCATCAACAAAGCATACGAGAAACTATCCCAACTTGTCTTGCCTTCTTTGCCGATCTTGTTCAAATCGCCAGGTCGGTAGATGCAAATGTCTTTCATCTGTAGGTGCTTGCTGATTGGTGACTCATCAAAGTGATTAATTAGGCCATCTGCTACCACAGCCTGTCCATACGGTCTTGTGTCTGCGGCATACTTTTTATCATCCACAATAGGACTCATACGATAGCACCACTTGTCGTTGTGTGGCAAGTCAATGTGATGATACACCTGTCCATTAGCAGTGGCCAGGAACGGACTGGCACAATCAAAACTAATAGTAAAAGCCGGATTAACGTATTTTCTAACTGCCCTTTGGATCACGGTGAGTAGCACAGCCCATTCCAATTTTGACGTGCCCAAGAAGTGCATCCAATCATGCAGACCTTCTTGTAGTAAACCGTCATGACGTAGTGCTACCAAGCGTTTGAGTACCAAGTGAACATCACACATGTTTTGTCCACCCATACCCCAACCATCAAAGTGGCGACCTGGATACTTGGCAGGATCGCAGTACTCTTTCATCAGTTCATACCATGCATCTGCATTGGGGTGATTGTCACCTTGTAACACATTTAAGAATTTGGCGCCACCTTCATCCTTGCCCTTGCGGTGTTTGATAAAGTATTCGTTGTTGTACTTGGTGGCCGCAACTGCTTGGTCCAATGTCTTGATCTGGCAAGCGTCCGATGCTTTCTTGTCATGGATGACCCAGGTTGGTATATCAAGACCCATGCCATATGTACTGATTGAGTCTAGCCAAGTCAACACTTGTGAACGTTTCTTTTGTGCTTTGGCGCAACCTGAGTTGGCTTTCCAATCACCTTCCCACAAGCCCTTGGCAATCTGGAATCCACCAGAATCGCCTAGCATGATGGTGTTAGGGTCTCTATTGCGAACCATGTCTTCAGACCAGTCTTGCTTGGTCAAATCCAAGTTGGCGTGACCACCTGAATACAATGACCACTTGTAAGGAAACAAACCCTTTTGACTGTTGAGCCAATTCATCATTTCCATATCTGGTATGCCAGCAGGTAGTCTAGCAGGATCCACATAAGGACCGTTCACAGGATCACGTTGCTTGCCCACAAAGGTAGCATAGAAACCAGATATTGCCGGCAAGAACACAGCATAATCTAGTTGTTTGGCAGTTAGGTTGTCTTGGCTCACTTGCTTTGTGCTGGAAGAATATAGTTGTAAACAGCCAGGCCAGAATCTACTGTGATTTGCATGGCACCGTCATCACTGATACGCATGGTCTTGTCCCCAACCAGACTCATGATACTCAACACTTGTGCTACCGGCCATGCCCAGGCTCGTTTGAGTTGACCTGCAACACCAGGGTGGAACACAAAGTTGCCTGCGTGTGTGGAATGATCGCCAAAGAAAAACTTCAAGTCGCCGTTTTCTGTTTTAGCAGTAAATGTGGTTTCTTCAGCATTGGCCTGTGCCTGCATACGTAGTCGTTGAATGGCTGCCACAGTAGGCTCTAGTTCAATATGCCATGTGGGTGTTTTAAACTTGAGTGTTTTGAGTTTTTCATTCACAATCTCAGCGGCCATGAATCTATAATTGTTCTTGAAATCGCCATCAGCGTTTTCAAAGTTCAAGCCATCAGGAGCACCTGTGGATTTTTTAGTCAATGCAATTTTGGCATTTTCTTTATACTCTTGCAAGTTTAACAAAATCTTGAGTTTGGCCAAGTTGGGCATGCCAAATGTGCCTGCAAAATCTGCCACAGAATTGTGAAACTTGGCTTCCACAACCACACTCTTGTCTTCGGCCAAGCCGTTGATTGCTGTACTAGCATCATCGCCGGTGATCTTGATCAAGTCAATACAGCCAAGATCGTATGTGTGTTGTACTAGGTCTAATAAATGGTCTCTCATGGTCGGGTCCTTTGGTTAAATAATTCTCTTATCAATTGCTCGGTTAGCATTTTTGGATATACACTCTGTTCGATAGAGCGTCTTAGTTTTTTTGCTGAATACTGGCCTTTGGTAGTACATAATTTTAGATCAATACCCAATCGCTGGGCAATATTCAACAGCATATTCAATTCATTGTACGCAGATTCTGGCGGTTTGTCAATGACATTGGCAACATCCGATTCGGCAGACCTTTGGTGTATGGCTGCCAGGGTTTGTCCTCCTCGTATACTGGAATAATCTCCAGGCCTACGCAGTTCCAACCAACTGGTGTCTGAGTCATCGTCAAGATCAAATACTATCTCATAACCTAATTCCAATACATATTGTCTTACCAGTCGTCCAGGTGTGTAGCAACCTGAATAGTGTTCAACTTTCCCCACACGGCCGGCAATATCGCAGTTGTTGTAGGTGAAAGCCAACACACCGCCAGGTCTTAGCAAATCAAAACATTCTCGTAGATACTGCTGTAGTACTGACCAAGGACGATAGTTGAAAAAATGAAACACATAAATTAATCCAAATTGATCCGTGGGTAAGTTTACAAACGCAGGTTGATCACTGTTTTCCTCGATCACATAACGGCGTAGTCTGCGTTGATATTCAGGAGTAAACCAAGACTCTGTAAGTTCTAATAGTTGTTCATCGGTGTCTACAAAGTACATGGGATCACATGCCACTAGATCTTCCACATACCGGGCATGTGCAGGACGTATGATCATACCTGGATGTTGCCAATTGGTATATATTTTGAGTCTCTGTTGTATTATCACAGAGGTCACCGGATCTACACCAATATGTCGATCTCGAATGTATTCAGGAGATTCATGACAATATCCTGTGTTGTAAAGATCTAAACTGTTTTGAAAATACTCAGGTTCTTGTTGTTCGATTAGATCTTGTACTGATTGTTTTAATTGAGCAAACTGTTGTTCAAACTGTTCTGCGGCCAATGACACTTGTTTATGTGCTTGAACCAGGCGATCTACAGCATTTGGAATCTGAACACTGCTGGCCTCTGCCACATTTATCATGCTTAAAATTTCAATCAGTAATTCTTGAGCCGTAGATTTACTACTGAGACTGTCCAGAAGATTCTTATAACTGACTATGCCGCTGAGTTTCATTCAAATTCAAATAAGTTAGTAAATGTATTTTCTGTATTGGTTGCTGATGCCAAGTCCCAATCCAAAACACCCAACAAGTTGTCGACCTTCTGATCCACTACAGTTGCTTCCATAAGGCCATCGTCAAAAGGTAAATCTGTAAACCATGTGGGTAGACGTTGTTCATCTGTAGGATAGCCGATTGATGTCCAGCCCAAGGCATTTGATTTTAGTTTACACACAATAGTTTTCATACCGTCTACGATTTGCATCGAGTAGTTGTCTCCATTCATCCGGCGCATCTGGTTCCAGTTCATTGCGGCTCGCACATGACCTGGCATGTTGGCTTTGCCCAATCGAGTTTCTTCTGCTTGGTACTTGGTCAAGTTGTTCACACGCTTGGGCGAACCTTTCTCCCAACCTGGACGTTCCATAAACTCATACTTGAACTCACGAATACGTTCTACAATTTCATCTTTGCCAGCACCAGCAAGTAGTTTATTTAGAATTTCTAACAGGAACTCTTGAATAACTTTAGGGGTATCTGACCGCTTTAGATCCAATCCTGTGGCCTTGGTTTTGCCAATCTTGCCATCCACATCCAGTCTCTTGCCTTCAATGTCAATGGCATTCACAGCATAACGCTTCTTGGTAATAAACAATCCACGATCCGCTACAGTTTCACGACCGCACTTGATCAGTTCACCCATGTCTCGGGGACAATGAAAAGCCTGTTCCATAAAGCCAGGGAAACTCGAGTTGACTTGTTCAGCAAGGCTGTCATACAGTTGAATACAAGTTTCTTTCGACCATGCCATCCTACCTTCTTCAACTTCTTTCTTGAGTGCCGGCCACGCGGAGAAATAACACGAGTCTGTGTCACCATATATAACTGCTTTTCCCACATGGTCGTATTCGCCTGTGATACACTCATTAAGATGAGCGTCCATGTGCCGGGCAATTGAACGACCAGTAAGTGTTGTTGACTGTCCAATACGTTTGTCAAAGAACCTACAGCCCGGGTTAAGAATAGCCCCGTATAAACTGTTGAGGTTAATCTTTTTAACCAGTTGTCGTTTGTCCCAAAAAGCAATCTCTTTTGCATCTTTTGCATCCTTCTTCCGAGCCTGCAAGTCTTTACGTTCACTGTACCAACGCTCTAGCAAGCCAGGAATGATACCTTTCTTGTCATAGGTAAAGATAGTACCATTGGCGCTGAGTATCCAAGGCTGGTTAGAGTCAAACATCATGTGCCATATCTCAGCACCTGAATGCACAGTCTCTTCTCCTGATTGCCAATCTATGGTAATCTCTGTACCACGCTGTTGTTCCATCACACTAGTGTATTCTAGTGTAGCAAACAAGCCTTCCCATGCTGCCGCAAAACTCTGACCCTTGGCCATGTTGGCCTTGATCAAGTGATCGGTCATTACAGGACGCAGTTGTCCTACAATGGTTTCTGGCCCCATGTTGAGCGCACGAATAGCCGAGGGATAGAGACTGTTGATGTCAACTGACCCGATCCATTCGTGGACACCTTTCTTGGGATAAGCAACATAGGCACCTGCCGCCTGTGTATCTTCGTCTGTGAGTCTTTGTTTGCGGTTGGGCACAACCATTCCACGTTCATGTGCTTCATTGATAATTGCCTGTTCAGTTACAGCCACCGCTCCCATTGTGGTTTGCAGTAGCACGGTATTGGCGTGAGCCAATTCATTGGCCAATTCCAAGAATCGTAACTTCTTGTCCATCTTGGCGATAAGCATAGTATCTTGACGATTGTATTCAATAAACGTCCGGAAGTGTTGGTTGTATAAACTATCCAGTGTGCCTTCAAACTGTGTCTTTCGCTCACCCAGTTCGTATTCAGATATGGCATCTAGTGAGTATGAGTGGCGTTCTTCATAGGTATACTTGCGATACAGTTGCATATAGTCCATATGCACCCGACCAATCAAGTCATAGGTTTCGTTTTCGGCACCAAAGCGTTCAAACATACGCTTCTTGGGCAATTGGTTCCACAAACAGAAACGTCTTGTGTCATCTTTAGATAGCACTCGTGTGGCTCTGTTGATGGTGTAAGGAATATCATAACCTTCTGAGTTCCAACCTGTTAAGATGTCTGCATCTTCAATCAAGTCCAGGAAGGTCTTGATCATGTCTGACTCTTGCTCAAACAAAATAGTATTCTCAAAGTCAGCCACCAGATCCTGTGCAGTGGCCCAAGTCATGCTCTTGGGTGGCACAGCAAGTGTGACCAGTTGGTCTAACCAGTCGAGATAGACTGAAATCGCAGTAATGGGATTAAAAGGGTCTGATACCGGTGAGAAGCCGCGATCTTTATCAAATGCCACCTCAATGTCAAAAAACGCTGTGTGAAGTTCAGGCGCATCTTGGTCCTTGTAGTTTTCTTCAAGGCATCTAAAGATTGGATTGATGTCGCTTTCGTAAATCGGCTTATGGCTGTGAACGCGGACCTCCTTGCGGAACTCTTTGTTATTGCGTGTAGAAAATCTTGATACGGGTGTGCCATAGATACTTTGGAACTTGCCTCTTGGGTCATCGTAGTAAAATCGATATTCTGCTGAAAATTCTTTGTAAACTCTTTGTCCATTTATTCTTTCTACAACATGAATTCTATCATGTTCTCTGTCAAATAATGCGTCAATATATGACATTTTTATCCTTGTTTATTTTTACAGTTATCAAAGTGCCATCGCTTTGCATTTGTAGATCCTTTTCCTGTTATAGCGCAGTGCGGACAAAGCCATTCTTTTTGTGACGGATGGGTACCATTTTTGAGTTTGTCATAGTTATGATCTGGACCGTTCCATTGATGTGTTTTATTATAACTTCTCTTGAGTTGAAAGTCTTTCTGAATTTCACCACCAAGCATGTGATAAGTGCCATCGTTCACTCTTCGCTTTATACTTTCTTTTACATTATTGCTATGTTCTGTGGTGAGCCAATGATGAGTTCCATCAGCAACTCTTTTTTGGGCAGCCAAAGAAGTAAGCCTTGAAATTTCATTGGTTGACATCTTCATTCTGCATGCAATCAGGGCACATGCACTATAGTCTTGATTGCGATAATGTATATCATAATGCTCTTGTATAGGAATGGCTATTAAGTTTTCTACTGAGTTATTTTCGTGATTTCCATCTTTATGATGAATATCGTATGTCCTACCCAACTCGTCTGTTGGAATAAAACCGTGCCATTTTTTGTACAAGTATCGATGAGTTGATGATCTTTTTTTCATTATTTTCTACCTATGATGATAATTTATTTATCATCATAGTAAAAAACAGTGTTTTAAGAACGACT
>Ga0209400_1004011_pt1 | contig 10528 bp, 7 predicted proteins | sample M_130807_EF_Meta_FD_187313 | JGI IMG/M metagenome (GOLD analysis project Ga0209400, IMG submission 187313) | Freshwater microbial communities from Lake Montjoie, Canada to study carbon cycling - M_130807_EF_MetaG (SPAdes) (version 2) | ecosystem: Environmental > Aquatic > Freshwater > Lake... | reverse complement strand
AAAATCTATCGCTATGGCGATGATCTTTGGATTCTAAGGAGAGAAAATGGCAAACCCAAATATTGTCGGCGTATCATCTATATACGGAACAACCGTATACTTGATTCCGAGCAACACAAGTGCAACAGCGTGGACGGCATTAACACCATCAACAGGAACTGTCAATAAGATTGATAGTATTGTTGCGACTAATGTGACTGCTAATAGTGCTACTGTTACAGTAAGTATCAATTCAGCAACTGGTGGTGGTGGAACAGCATATCGTATTTGTTATCAAATTTCGGTACCCGCAAATGCAGCACTTATTGTTGTCGATAAGACTACTTCATTCTATGTTCAAGATAATCAGAGCGTTGTAGTTACATCTGGCACAGGCTCAGCAATTGAGTACACAGCAACCTACGAAGCAATTACCTAATATGTCTCTTAGATATAATGGTTCTTATCTTTCTAATGGAAGTGTCACAGGACTAAACGGCCCAGTCACCAGTGTCGAGTATCTTGTTGTTGGTGGTGGTGGTTGTGGTTATAACTACGGCGGCGGCGGCGCAGGTGGCTTGCTTACCGCTACTGGATACCCAGTTACTCCCGGCACAACAATTGCGGTGACTGTTGGCGCTGGTGGGTCAGCAGGTGGTGCTAAAGGCGACGATTCTATTTTTGGAGGCATCATTGCAACTGGTGGTGCGTTTGGTTACAATCTAAATATATCTTCTTATGGCGGCTCCGGTGCGGGCGCTCATAACTGGAACTCGGTTGGTGGCACCGGAATGCCCGGACAGGGAAACAATGGAGGAGATGGATCTAACGCTGGCACACCGTATTGTGGTGGAGGCGGAGGTGGAGCAGGTTCCGCGGGGAGGAATGGATCTACATCAACAGGTGGTGGTAACGGCGGAGCGGGTCTTTGTTCTTCGATAACAGGATCAAGAGTTTTTTACGCTGGTGGTGGTGGAGGCATGGCTTACGACACGACATTACCTTTCAGGAGTCTTGGTGGTATTGGTGGCGGTGGGAACGGCGGTTCTTATAATAATTCAACCAATTTCACTCGCGATTTCTTAGATGCTGAGGCTAACACCGGCGGCGGTGGCGGAGCATATGGCGGGATTGATCGTAGCCCGAATGGCGGAAATGGCGGAAGTGGTATTGTAGTTATCCGTTACCCATCGTACTTAGTTCCAGCCACTTCAACAACTGGTAGTCCAAGAACATACATAACTGGTAATTGGCGAGTGTATGTGTTTATTGCCAGTGGCACAATAACTTTTTAAGGTAATATACAATGGCACGCGGAATATTTACACTCAAACATCAGTTGCAAGGCGTCATTGAAGGCTCATGGTCATCGTCTATCGCGCCAAAATCGGTTGAGTATCTTGTAGTTGCCGGTGGCGGAGGTGGTGCCAATGGGGGTGGCGGAGCGGGTGGATTGTTACAAGGGAACATTCCGATCACCGCTAACACTTCATACACAGTAACTGTAGGTGCGGGTGGTACGGGTGGGCAAGCAGGCGGCACAGACGGTCAAAATTCTGTATTTGGTTCGATCATTGCTTTTGGTGGAGGCCGAGGTAGTACGGGCGTCAACGGTTCCTTAGCAGATGTATCTGGCGGTGCGTATTCTGGTGGTTCTGGTGGTGGCGCATATCAACAATCAGTTCCTGGTGATGGAACGGTTGGTCAAGGAAATCGTGGAGGTAACAACGGTTACGGTTCGCCCTCATCTACGGCGGGCGGCGGCGGCGGCGCTGGAACAATAGGATTAAATACCCTTATAAATTATGTTGGGGCGAGCGGGGGGGTTGGTGTTGCTTCTGCAATTAGCGGGACGGTTACCAATTACGCAGGAGGTGGAGCTGGTGGTGGGTATCAAAGCGTAGGCTTAGGTGGATCTGGTGGAGGAGGTAACGCTGGATTTGCTGGTACACCAAATACAGGTGGCGGCGGTGGAGGGTATCGCCAAGATCCGGGTAATCTTGACGGTGGGGCGGGCGGTTCCGGTATTGTAGTAGTTCGTTATCCAGGTAATATACAGTTTTACACTGGTGGCACACTTAGCTATAGTAATGGGTTTATGGTACACACTTTTTATAGTTCAGGTACACTAGCGCCAACCACACCAAGACTCTTTACAAATCCAGACTATCAGATTTCACGTTCTTTGAGATTTAATAGTGCAGATGGTACTATTGTAGATCGTGCAGGTGGGGCTGGTGGGAATCGCCAAACTTGGACTTGGAGCGGTTGGGTAAAACGCTCAAAACTTAACACGGGCAATAACAATGTTCCTTTTGTTTTTGGTGCTAGTGATAGAGCAACCGGATCAGCATACTTACAGTTTGGACGATATGGATCTGACAGTGATATAGATTGTTTAAATTTTACTGAACAATCGGGTGGAAGTTATTATATAACTACTATAGCCAAGTTTAGGGATATGTCTGCATGGTATCACATAGTTTGTGCATACAATACCACACAATCTGTAGATAGTGATAGAGTAAAAATTTATGTAAATGGTGTTCTACAAACAATTACTAGTGGATCAACATATCCACCACAAAATACTAATGGATATGTTAACAATTCTTCATTTCCCGACTTAATATGTGCATACACTAGTGGTGACCAGCTCACCACTCTCAATGGCTACATGACTGAGATAAACTTTGTCGATGGTCAACAACTAACACCAGCTAGTTTCGGATATACCGAGCCTAGCACCGGAGTTTGGACTCCACTACAATATACTGGTAGTTATGGTACTAGAGGATACTATGTAAACTTTGCTGACAATTCAAATACCACTGCTGCTACACTAGGCAAAGACTTGTCTGGTAATGCAAATAATTTTACACCAACTAACTTTAGTGTCACGGCTGGTGTAGGTAATGATAGTTTTGTAGACTCACCAACAAATTATGGTACAGACACTGGTGCTGGTGGTGAAGTGCGTGGTAATTATGCAACACTAAATCCTTTAGCTATACATTATTCACCAGGAGGTGGTAACTCAGGTTTATCAACATTTAGTAACGGTAATTTAGAATCAGGGAATGTCCAAACTAGTTGGTGTAATGTGTTTTCTACAATAACAGTTTCATCGGGCAAATTTTATGCCGAATTTAGCACAACATCTGCTGGAGATCGTGGTGTCGGTATTTTTAATGTTGGTAATTATTCAGTAAGTGCATTAACAGACTTATTTTTTGGCGGCGGCGGCAATACTGCCGCCGCTGGTGGATATGCTTATTATTCAAATGGCCAAAAAGTAAATGGTGGTAGTTTTGTAAATTATGGTGCTGGTTGGACCGATGGAGACATTATTGGTGTAGCACTTGACATGGATGCTGGCACATTGGTATTTTATAAAAACGGGGTAAGTCAAGGTACTGCTTATACTGGATTATCTGGAATGTTTGCATTTGTTATAACAGCATATTATAGTAGTGCTACTAAAATTGCAAATTTTGGCCAACGTCCATTTGCATATACTGCGCCTAGTGGATACAAAGCACTATGCACACAAAACTTGCCAGAATCTGCAGCAGGACGATTGCCCGGCAACTATTTTGGTGTTGCTGCTTACGCAGCAAATGGTGGTAATTACCGTCCTATTTTTACTGGTGTAGATATGGCTACTTATGGCGGTCTTGCCTGGTTTAAGTCGCGAAATGTTACTGTTAGTCATTTCTTAATAGACACTGTTCGCGGATTAACAAAATATTTAGCCCCAAACACTACTGCTGCTGAAGATACTTATGATAGCGGTTCTGTAGCAAAACCTTATGGTTTGGATATTAATAGTGGCTCAGCCTCGGTAAATCAGCCGTTGCAAGGCTACAACTACGTTATGTGGAACTGGGCTGCAGGTGGTGCTGCAGTAACTAATACTCAAGGCTCACTTACCAGCCAAGTTAGTGCTAATCCTTCTGCTGGGTTTAGTATTGTAACTTATACAGGAACTGGCGTTAATGCCACTGTAGGGCACGGTATTGGCACTGCACCAGCAATGGTGATTGTTAAACAACGAAATACAACTCGGGATTGGATTGTTTATCACAGCTCACTTGGTGGTGCAACTAAGTTTTTAACACTTGATACAACAGATGCATCACAAACTGCAGCAACGTTTTGGAATAGTACAGCACCTAATAGCACTGTATTTTCAATTGGTACAGATGGTGCACTTAATACTAGTGGGGGCACTTATGTTGCCTACTGCTGGGCAGAAATCGCTGGTTATAGCCGATTTAGTAGTTATGTTGGTAATGGTGCTGCAGATGGTCCGTTTGTATACTGTGGATTTAGACCACGTTTTATAATGTTTAAACGTACAAATGCAACAGAAAATTGGACAATTTTTGACACAGCTCGTGATACCTATAATATTGCTGGACGCAGATTGCATCCTAGTTTATCTTCTGCGGAAACTGATGATACTGCTGGTACAACTATTATTGCTGATATTTTATCTAATGGATTTAAGGTAAAGGGTACTGGGGTAAATATTAATGGTAGTGGAGATACATATATTTTCGCAGCCTATGCTGAATCGCCACTCAAATACTCAAGAGCAAGATAACTATGAGTCAACAAAATCTTGGCGGGTTCATTTCCGCGACATTTAATCCTTTCACAGATCAAAAGACTAGCACAGTCGAGTATCTTGTTGTCGCTGGTGGTGGCGGCGGAAATCGGTCCGGTGGCGGTGGTGGTGGTCTTTTAACTGCCGCTGGTTTTGCAGTTACACCAGGATCAAGCATTACCGTAACGGTTGGGGGTGGGGGAGCGTCTGCCAGCAATGGATCTAATTCTGCGCTTGGTCCTATCCTTGCTTTTGGTGGCGGAAGAGGTGGAGATGATGATGCCGCTGGTCAGCCTGGTGGAAGCGGGGGTGGTGGAGGTGGCGGATACAACGGCGGTAGTGCAGGTGTTGGTGGCGCTGCCATAGAGGGACAAGGAAATCGTGGTGGTAACGGAAGTACTGCTGCTTACAATCCAAACTCACAACCGATTGCTGCCGGTGGTGGTGGTGGTGCTGGTGGTGCTGGTGCCTCTGCGCCGACTAGTGGTTTAGCTCCATATGGAGTTCCTGGTGGAACAGGTTTTTGTTCAGCAATAACAGGCTCTTCTATATTTTATGCAGGCGGAGGTGCTGGTGGTTGGTACATTGGTAATGTTAGCGGCTCGACAGTTAACCAAGGGCAAGGTGGCGCTGGGGGTGGCGGTGGCAGCACTAACAACAATGGAAACGGATTAGGTGGCATTACTAGAGTAGGTTTAACTGCTGGAGGACCCGGCAAAGTTGGTAGCAACGGTGGTCGTGGCGCTCCAAACTCAGGCGGTGGTGGTGGTGGCTGTTCCGCTGACGCTGGTGGCGCAGGCGGCTCAGGCATAGTTATCATACGTTATCCAAGAAATCTAGCACCACCTGCAAGCACAACAGGTAACCCACAAGTTTTATACAATAACGGATTTCAGATATATATTTGGACCAGTTCTGGTTCTATTACTTTCTAAACGGAGATTTTAACATGGCACATTTTGCAAAAGTAGAAAATGGCGTAGTCACACAAGTGATCGTGATTGATCAGGAGACACTCAACACAGGTCATTGGGGAGACCCAGCGTCTTGGATTCAGACTTCATATAATACACAGGGTGGAACACACACTCAAGGTGGCACACCATTGCGTAAAAATTATGCTGGTATAGGATTTACTTATGACAGCGTAAGAGATGCATTTATTCCACCTAAACCGTTCCCGTCTTGGGTTTTAAACGAAGAGACTTGTTTATGGAATCCACCAACTCCTATGCCTGTTGAAGATGGCAAAATATATTCATGGAATGAAGAAACGACTTCATGGATTGAATTTGTAGTTCCTGTTATTGAACCTGTCGTTGAAGTAGAGTCACAATCTAATGTTGAACCTGTTGTTGAATCTATCGTTGAACCTGTTGTTGAATCTATTAATGAAGTAGAGTCACAATCTAATACAGAAGTTGTAGTTCCTGTTGTTGAATCTATTAATGAAGTAGAGTCACAATCTAATACAGAAGTTATAACTGAAGCGACAGAATAAAATAAAGTATTGGAGTAAATAAAATGCCAGCATACAGTGGGATGTGGACGCTGAGCCAAGTTGCTCAAGCAATTAAAAATTTAGATTGGGTGGGACTTCCCCCCACTGTTGTAGAGTATTTGATTGTTGCTGGCGGCGGGTCAGGCGGCGGAACTTATGGTGCAGGAGGTGGTGCTGGAGGACTTTTACAAGGGTATGCCGGGGTTACGCCCGGGACTTCTTACTTTGTAACTGTTGGCGGAGGTGGTGCCGGTGCTGGCGATGCTGCTGGAAATAACGGAGATAATTCTGTTTTTGATTCCACATCTTCTGGAGCATTTACCGGACGTATTGTTGCAACGGGCGGCGGAGGTGCTGGTAAATCATCTAACAGTCCAACCGCTGGGAAAAGTGGTGGTTCTGGAGGAGGTGCTGGTGGATTTGGTGCAAACCGCGGAGGTACTGGTATTTCTGGTCAAGGTAATGCTGGTGGAGCATCAGTAAGCGGAGCCAATTACGGAAGCGGCGGCGGGGGCGGAGCGGGTACGGTTGGTTTTGCAGGTACTACAACTTCTGGTGGCAATGGCGGAGCGGGAATTGCTTCTGATATCACTGGCACTCGGGTTGTCTATGCTGGCGGAGGTGGTGGAGGCATTTACGATTCTGGCACTGGCGGCATTGGAGGCGTAGGCGGCGGCGGTTCTGTTAACCCCACACAAAATACAAACGGCAATCCGGGGCAACCTAACACCGGCGGAGGTGGATCAGGAAACATAATGAATGGCGGTGCGCTTACTGGCGGCAACGGCGGCTCCGGTATTGTAGTCATACGCTATCCAGGTAATGTGCAATTCTTCACTGGTGGAACACTTAACTATAGCAATGGGTTTATGGTACACACTTTTTATAGTTCAGGTACACTAGCACCCACTACACCAAGACTATTTGCTTCGCCAGACTATCAGATTTCACGTTCTTTGAGGTTTAATAGTGCTGATAGTGCTTATTTGAATCGTACTCCTGGTAGTGCATCTAATCGCAAAACATGGACATGGAGTGGATGGATTAAGCGTAGTAAAAGTGGCGATTTTAGAACTATATTTTCTGCCGCTACTGATACAAGCAATTTAACAATTATTCGTTTTCACTCCGATGACAGAATTGAAATTCGTTCAGCAACAAGCGGAAGTACAGTTTTTCAATTACTCACAACACAAGTGTTTCGTGACTATTCTGCTTGGTATCATTTTGTTGTTTCTGTTGACACTACAAATACAAATGGTGGTGATAGGGTTCGTTTTTATGTAAACGGCTCAGAAGTCACCACTTTTGACACAGATACAAACCCAACACAATATGCTGATAGTTGGGTAAATAACAATATCTTGCATGAAATTGGCAGACAAGCGAATAATGCAAGTAATTATTATCAAGATGGATACATGACCGAAATCAACTTCATTGATGGTCAACAACTAACACCAGCTAGTTTCGGATATACCGAATCCAGTACCGGGGTTTGGACTCCATTACAATATACTGGTACCTATGGTACAAATGGATTTTATTTAAACTTTGCAGACAATTCAAATACTACTGCTGCCACATTGGGTAAAGACTTATCTGGCAATGGAAATAATTTTACACCTAATAATTTTAGCGTGACTGCGGGTGTAGGCAATGATAGTTTAGTAGACTCACCAACCAATTATGGTACTGACACTGGTGCTGGTGGTGAGGTGCGCGGCAATTATTGTACATTAAATCCACTATCAAAGGATAGTGGAATTACTCTGTCTAATGGTAATTTAGACTATTCAAGTGCTACAAATGCTGATGATGCATTTGCTACAATGGGTCTTGCTAGTGGCAAATGGTACTTTGAATTTACACCAACTTCAATTCCCACTCTTGCACAAATAGGCGTTGCTACAAATCAAAATCTAGTTTCTGATGGATGGTTAAGTAATTCTGTTTCTTATCGCTCAGACGGACAGAAATATGTAAATGGTACGGCATCTGCATATGGTGCAACTTTTGTAGCAAATGATGTGATTGGTGCTGCTGTTGACATAGACAACAATTTAATTACCTTTTACAAAAATAATGCTTCTCAAGGTGCAATTAGTTATACTTTTACTGGATTAATAGCTTTTCCTGTGTTTAGATTAGGTAATACTGGTGGTACTGGTAATTCAAACTTTGGCCAACGCCCATTTGCCTACACCGCACCGAGTGGGTACCGAGCACTGTGCACACAAAACTTGCCGACTAGTATTTTACCACAGACAGCATTTGCAGTAAATACGTTTACTGCAAGTAATAGCAGCCGAGTTATTGGCACTGGCATTCAATCAGATTTAGTATTAACAAAACGCCGTGATAGTACCTATGCTATTTTATGGCACGATGCTTTACGGGGTGCTGGTCGAACACTATATGGTAATGATACTTCAGCGGAAGTTAATAATGGCAGCGCATATATTCAAACATTTAATTCTGACAGTTATGGTATAGGTGGGTCCGATAACGCATTAAATGGTGGCTCGGGTGCTACTTATGTAAGTTGGACTTGGAACGCTGGTGGTACTACTGTAACAAATACTACTGGTGGCATTAGCGCACAAGTTCGTGCTAATCCCGCAGCCGGATTTAGTATCGTAACTTATACAGGTACTTCAGCTAGTAGTGTAACTATTGGTCATGGTCTAGGTGCAGCACCAAATTTTATTATTCTCAAAAATAGAAGCGCCACATCAGCTTGGTATTGTTATCATAGTGCATTAGGAGCAAATGCACGGATTTCGTTGAATTTAACAGATGCAGCATTTAATGGCACAGGATTGTGGAACAGCACCGCCCCAACTAGCACAGTATTCTCAACAGTACAAGACGGCGCATCATTTAATAACGGCAGTAATCATATCGCTTATTGTTGGGCAGAGGTAGCAGGTTATAGCCGATTCGGTAGTTATACTGGAAACGGTGCTGCTGATGGTCCGTTTGTATACTGTGGATTTAGGCCGCGTTGGATTATGATAAAATCCACTGGTACTGAAAGTTGGGGTATTTGGGACTCAGTTAGAAGTGAGTACAATTTTGCTGATGACTTTTTATTAGCACAATCTAACGCCGCTGAGCAAAACGGTCCTCAGGGTGTAGACTTTTTATCTAACGGATTTAAAGTTAGAGGTAATTATGCTATTAATAACACTAATGGGCAAGCCTATATATTTGCAGCCTATGCTGAATCGCCACTCAAATACTCAAGAGGACGATAAATCCATAAAATAAGAAATACTTCCCCTTATAAATAGAACATGAAATTTATAAGGGGAAGAAATGAGTACCAGCAAACCAGCATCAAGAGAAGAATTCAAGCAATTCTGTCTTAGAAGATTGGGCGCACCTCTATTAGAAATTAACATTGCAGATGAGCAATTAGAAGACTGCATCGAAATCGCATTTTCATATTATTATGATTATCATTACGATGCAACAGAAAAAATCTATCTAGCGCATCAAGTCACCGACGAAGACAAAGTAAACAAGTATATTCAAATTCCAGATGAAATCATTGGGATTACAAGCATACTTGACGTTGGCGATAGTTATTCTACAAACAATCTTTTCAATCTAAGATATCAAATCTCTTTGAATGATTTGTATTCATTCAATACAGGTCCTTTTGCGCCTTACTACATGGCGTTCCAAAACGTTGCACTTGCTGAAGAACTATTCGTTGGTAAACAATCTCTAAGATTCAATCGTCATATTAATAAACTTTATATTGATATGTCTTGGGATACTAAAGTCAAAGCTGGCGAATACATTATCATTGAAGGCTATAAAAAAATTGATCCAGACACATATACAGACATGTATAATGATCGCTGGCTTCAGCGATATTGCACAGCTCAAATCAAAAAGCAATGGGGTGAGAACCTTAAAAAGTTTGAAGGCATTTCAATGCCTGGCGGTATTACATTCAATGGGCAAAAGATTTGGGATGAAGCACTAGACGAATTAAATCAATTAGAAACAGAAATGATTTCTTCTTATTCGCTACCAGTTCTAGACATGGTTGGATAATGGCTCGCAATAGATTCTTTAATCAATACTCTCCGATTAAATCGGAGCAGTCACTAATTAGATCATTAGTTGTAGAGTCAATAAAGATTTATGGTGTCGATGCATATTACATGCCAAGAACCCATGTAAATTTAGATAAACTTTACAATGAAGATGGGTCTATCATTTATGATGATGCACTTGAAATGGAAATGTTCATCAAAAGCTATGATGGCTTCATGGGACAAGAAGATTTCATCTCTAAGTTTGGACTGCAAATCGATGAGTCAATCACTTTCGTAGTTGCACAAAAAAGATTCATTGAATCATTGAAACCATTAATGATGAATGAATATGGATATAATGTTCTCTTAGAAGATGGTAGT
>Ga0209400_1004009_pt1 | contig 10529 bp, 10 predicted proteins | sample M_130807_EF_Meta_FD_187313 | JGI IMG/M metagenome (GOLD analysis project Ga0209400, IMG submission 187313) | Freshwater microbial communities from Lake Montjoie, Canada to study carbon cycling - M_130807_EF_MetaG (SPAdes) (version 2) | ecosystem: Environmental > Aquatic > Freshwater > Lake... | reverse complement strand
TAACTCACAAGCTAACGGTGTTGCGGGATGAAAAAACTGATTCACCAACCTTTAGGCGTTTAACTGAAGAGATTGTCACCTTACTTGCCTATGAAGCAATGCGTGAGGTTAAAACTGAAGCAGTAACTGTGAAAACACCGGTTGCTATGGCGCAAGGAGCTCATTTAACTAAACCAAAACCAGTAGTAGTTCCAATCCTGCGAGCAGGTCTTGGCATGTTAGAAGGTATGTCTAGATTAATTCCAACTGCTGAAATTGGTTTTCTTGGCATGGTTAGGGATGAAAAAACTTTAAAGGCAACTACATATGCAAATAGATTGCCTGAGGATTTAACAGATCGCCAGTGTTACATCCTTGATCCAATGCTCGCCACCGGTGGCACATTAGTTTCAGCGATTGAATTCTTGGCCGCAAAGGGTGCAACAGATATAACAGCGATCTGTATTTTGGCAGCTCCAGAGGGTATTGCCGTATTAGAGAAAGCCTTTGCATCAAGTAAGTTGCAATTAAAATTAGTTACTGGCGCTCTCGATGAAAGATTAAATGAAAAGGGCTACATCGTTCCAGGTTTAGGTGATGCCGGAGATCGTCTATATGGTGTTGTTTAAATGGCAAGTACCAGCCCAGGTTATGGAATCACAATCCGTGTTGATGGCGCAGCCTCTGCCCAACCAGTCTCTGAGATAACCCAAGCAATATCTGCCGCTGGTGCTTCGATCACCGCACTTGATGTTGTTGAGTCTGTTTTAGATCGAGTTGTAATAGATGTTACCTGTGATGCAATTGATGCAGAGCACGCTGAAGCAATAACGGCTGCGTTATCGAAAAATCCAAATTTAAATGTTAGAAAAGTTTCAGATCGCACCTTCTTACTTCACTTAGGTGGCAAGATTGAAGTTTCATCAAAGGTGCCACTTAAAACCCGTGATGATCTCTCCCGTGCTTACACACCGGGTGTTGCTCGAATCTCACAAGCAATTGCAAAAGATCCATCTGATTTAAGAAGATTAACAATTAAGCGAAACACAGTTGCAGTTGTAACCGATGGCTCTGCAGTTTTAGGTCTTGGCAATATTGGACCAGGAGCCGCCTTGCCAGTAATGGAAGGAAAGGCAGCCTTATTTAAGCGCTTTGCTGATGTTGATGCTTGGCCGGTCTGTCTTGATACTCAAGATGTGGATGAGATTGTTAGAACAGTTCAAATCATCGCACCGGTATATGGCGGAATTAATTTAGAGGATATCTCAGCACCTCGTTGTTTTGAGATCGAAGCAAGGCTTCGAGATTTATTAGATATCCCAGTTTTCCATGATGATCAACATGGAACTGCAATAGTTGTTCTTGCTGCTTTAACAAATGCGTTAAAACTTGTTAAAAAAGATCTTAAATCAACCAAAATTGTTTTAAGTGGTGTTGGCGCAGCTGGTACTGCAGTGGCCAGGTTACTTGTTGCAAAGGGTGCTAAAAACATAATTGGTTTTGATAAAGATGGCTTAGTCTTTGAAGACAAAGGTGATTCAGACCCAATGCGTAAGTGGTTTGTAACAAACTGCTCACCTGGATCATTTAGAGGTGATATTCATGATGCGATGAAGGATGCTGATATTTTTATTGGGGTAAGTGCGCCAAATGTTTTAACTGAGGATGATATTAAATCAATGGCTAAAAACGCCATTGTCTTTGCATTAGCAAACCCAGATCCTGAAATTGATCCAGTAATTGCTAGAAAATACGCTGCCGTGGTTGCAACTGGTAGAAGTGATCAACCAAATCAAATAAATAATGTTTTGGTCTTCCCTGGTTTTTTTAGAGGTTTACTTGATGCGAATATCACAAAAATTACCGATAACATGTTAGTTCTTGCTGCTGAAGCGATTTCATCATGTGTAAGTAGTGAACAGTTAAATGCTAATTTTATTGTGCCAAGTGTATTTGATTTAAATGTAGTGCAGAAAGTTGCTACAGCGGTTAAACAATCATCTAAATAATGAATAATTTTGCCGCATCCTTTGATGCCCAGCTATCACCAGTTGCACCATTTCTTTTTTATGTAGTAGTTGGTGGAGTAATATTTATTGAAACCGCTCTCTTAGTTGGTTTTTTTCTGCCTGGAGATTCATTGCTATTTTCTGCCGGTTTAGTTGCAGCGGCGCGAAACGATATAAATATTGTTGTTTTGATTTTTACAGTTTTCCTAGCAGCTTTTATAGGCGATCAAGTTGGCTATGTATTGGGCAGAAAGATTGGCCGGCCTTACTTTCAACGCAGAAATTCAAAAAGAATGCAGAAAATGCTTGCTAGGTCTGAGAGTTTTTATGAGAAATATGGCTGGTGGTCAGTGGTAATCGCTCGCTACATTCCTTGGGTTAGAACATTTGTGCCACCAATTGCAGGAACTGTAAAGATGAATTACTACAAGTTTTTATCAGCAAACGCTCTTGGCGCTTTTTTATGGGGAGTTGTAATTACCTTAGCTGGTTTTTACTCTGGCTCAATCTCTTGGGTTAAAGATATCTCCTACGGCCTTGCAACATTTTTTATTGGTGCCTCGTTAATTTCTGCGCTATTTAATTACTTGCGAGAAAAACGAGATTGACCATTTGCTATTACACCTAAATAGGTGAGCAATATTCCAGCAATTAAGTAACCTGAGATAACAGTTCCTTTGGTTGGCACAATAATGTCAATCAACAATGAACCAATTAACATTCCACCAACACTAAATAATGTGAACTCTAAAACGCCAACATGTTGCACGGCAACGGCAGAGAGTGCAATATAAAAGACTCCGATTGTGCCACCTAAAAACATCCACCAAGGTCCTGTTGTAAAGTTCATAACAGAGTGATCGGTAAAGATAGATCGAAGTAATAAAAGAAGTGATAAAAATGATGTACCAGTTATAAAGTTTAATAAAGATGTGGCAAAGCTCTGCTTTGAGTACGAGTTAATTTGTCCATTAAGTGCTCGCTGCACACCAACCCAAGTTCCTGCAAAGACTGCTAACCCAATTGCAAGAATTGAAAAATCACTCATTGAGAATCTATTCCAAGCAGATACAACCACTGCTAACACTGTAATGACCGCTGCAATTACTCTACGTTTGGTAATAATTGATCTACCAGTGCCGATTAATCCAACATGATCTACCCATAATGAGATTGCGGTTTGCCCGGCCAAAGACGCAACAGTAAATAGTGCAACACCTGAGATTGGCACAACATGAGTCTGCATCGCCACAAATGAAGCACCTAAAACACCGGCACCGATCCGCCACCTTGGTAATTGTTTTAAAGAGACTGATTTAAATATTTGAGAAAAACCAACTCTGACATCTTTTCTAAATAAAGCTATTAAGCAAACAAACGCAAGGCCGGTAGAGAAGGAGACTATTGCCGCCTCTAATGAATCATTCATTCGCGCAGATAACTCACCATTAATTCGTGACTGAACTGCGATTAAAACCCCAGAGAATGCCGATAAAAGCTCAAGCCGGAATACTTTTTCTTGAGATTTAATAAATCTCTCCTCTTACTTTTAAGGTAGGTGGAGAGTATAGAACTTATGGAAGAGCCGGGGCTGAATCTAATGTAATTGTGTATGTTTTAGATACACCGGTAGTTGATTCAACCACCATTACAACTTGATCACCCGGTGCGTGAGATCTAATCCTTACAATCGCAGATATTGCGTCACTAATCTTAAAACCATCAATTGTTTTAACAATTGAACCAACAGTAATGCCAGCCTTTTCAGCTGCTTTGCCAGGTGAGAGTAGATAAACCTTGGCGCCGATTCCGATGTAGGTTGGATCAAAAGAGACTCCCAAAATTGGCTTTGTGGATTTACCAGTTGCAATTAATTCCTCTGCAATTCGGGTTGCTTGATTTATTGGGATGGAAAAACCTAATCCAATGCTGCCGGTAGATGTTGCACCTAATGTTGCAATTGCTGAGTTGACTCCAACAATTCTTCCTTGTGCATCAACAAGTGGCCCACCTGAGTTGCCAGGATTAATTGCTGCATCAGTTTGGATTGCATCCATATAACTATCAACACTGGTAGAGCCAGTTGTTACTGGGCGATTTAATGCTGAAACAATTCCACTAGTGACAGTTCCAGATAAGCCAAGAGGTGAACCAAATGCAATCACAGCGTCACCGATTGCAATAGATGATGAATCACCTTTTGGAATCTCAGGTAAATTTCCTTTTTTAATTGAGATTACAGCTAAATCATAATCAGAGTTTCTGCCAACAATAACTGCAGGGTATACATCACCATTATTGAGCTCAACTGAGATTGTGCCACCAGATGCGGCACCCTCCACCACATGGTTATTAGTAATAATGTATGAAGTAGTTGAGTTTGACCTATAGATAGATCCAGAGCCTGTTCCATTTCCAGCTAGTGAGGTAATCTCGATTGAAACTACTGAGGGAGAGACAAGTTGGGCAATACTTTTAACATTGGCCCCGGTTGCACCAATATCTATTGCACTTCTGCCCTTTGCACAGTTTCCATTACTTGATGCATATAAAGCTTTAGTTTTATTATCAACACAAGCCTTAACAACTGGAACATTAGAAGGGACTGCAATTGCATACCCACCAACCGCAGTAGCCCCAATAATAAATCCAGTTAATACCTTAAGTAATGTGCTCTTCATATCTCTCCCTATTACTAATGCTTTATACGATCAGATAGTAGGTAGTTTACTTGAGAGTTTTCTGAGAAATTACTGCGGTAAAGTTAAGAGATGGATCAAGATTTAGTAATTCAAACCAATCGGTTGCTGCTCTATACCGTACTACCAAGTGAGTATGAAGTACTTGCTGTAGATCAATCTGAACCGAATCTTTGGGTAAATCGCGGGTTTTCTGATCCTGATAAGTATTTCTTAAATAATCCAAACCCAATTAAATATAGATTGCCAAGAGTCAGACAAAACCCTGAGTATGCAAAGTACTTACTTAGAGTTGCGGTATTAAAAGATAATCCAATAATTATTGCAAGTGCAGGTTTTCATGATGCACCTGATAGTGATGGCATGATAGAGATTGGTTTTGGTGTTGATAAAAAATACCAAGGTAGGGGATTTGGGCAAGAGCTTCTTCATGGAATGTGGTCTTGGGTAGTTAATGACCCGCAAATTAAAACTTTGCGATACACGGTATCGCCAGATAATTTGATATCTCAACATATTATTAAAAAACTAGGGTTTGAATACAAGGGGCAACAACTAGATGAAGAGGATGGACCTGAGGATATTTATGAATTAAGTGCCAGTGATTACAAATTAAAGTTCTAAGCACTCTCTTCATAACTCATATTTCTAACCTCAGAGTTAAATAGTGGTAAGACAATTGCAAATACAGTAATAACTGCCAAAATATAAATAAAGTTTTCTATCCCAAGTAAGGTTGAAAGTGGGGCAGCAATTGCTAGCCCGATTGGCCTAAACATAAGAGAGCCCATCGCATCAAAGGATGAGACTCTAGAGAGTGAATCCCTTGGTACTTTGCGTTGCAAAGCTGTGCTCCAAAGAGTGCCCCAAAGATCTAATGTGATGCCGAATAAAAAAGCACCAACCATAATTACAGCTAGTGACTGGGGCTTAGCAAGGGATGCGATATAAAAAGTAATAGTAAAAGATGAGAGCATAAGAAAACGCATTGGGTACTTGGGCTTTACTTTAATTGCGATTAATGAGCCAACTATTAAACCAACCGACTCTGCAGTTATCACAAATGACCATGATTTAGCCCCATCAAAGTGTTCTAGTGCAATAAGTGGGCCTAATACATTCTCTGCTGCTGCCCAGCACATCACAATAAATGAAAAGACCGCCACAATAATTACAATCCATTTAAAAGAGATAAAAACCTTCCAACCATGACGCAGATCATCGAACATAGTGTTTTCACTATGTTCTGCCCTTGGCGTTAAGTGACGAAAAGTGAAAATTAAAAGACCTGATATGAAAAATGATGCAGCATCAATACCTAAAGTTACCGAGGTTCCAAATGCGTCAATAAAAAATCCGGCACAGGCTGCACCGGCAATCATTCCGCTATTTGTTACAAGCGCATTTAAAGCATTACCTTTTTGTAAACCTGCCTCAGGTAGTACTGCTGGAATAACACCTGAAAATGCGGGCCAAAAAATTCCCCATAAAATACCAAAGCAACCATTAACTATTAGCAGTACTGCAATTGGAACATTACCGGTAGTAAAGTAACCAACCTGCACAAATAAAATTAAGCCAGCGGTCATATCGGTTAGGCCAACCATTCTTGCCCGCCCATACTTATCGGCAATTACCCCGCCAAAAGGTGCTGTAATCAAAAATAAAACTGTGGTGCTACCTAGAACTAAACCTAATAAATTTGCTGAGCCATTTGGCAGACCTAAGATTCCAAATGCAATTGCAATGGGACCCATGCCATTACCGTAATTTGAAATAAATCTTGCTAAAAATAACCTTTTGACATACTTATAGGCCAGTACCTCTTTTGCCTGCATTACTTATTTCTTTTTTCTATATCTCGTATCAGTCGGTGCATTTCATTTGTAATCTCTTTTAATTGAGCCATCTCTTTATTTGCTATCTCCTGAGATTGCTTTGCCAATTCAAACTCCCCAAGAGAGGCGGCATGTGTTTCATCTATTTTTTGCTGCATTCCGCGAGATGAGGCATCTTGTCCAACCATAATTATTGATAAAAGAACTAACTGCAAAAATGTCTGCGCAACCCAAGCGACAATAACAATTGGATCCCCACTTCTAAGGGCTGCGGGTAATGAGATTAATGCGATGGCAGCGAATATATACGCACACCACATTGTGCTAACAAAACTTGTAATTTTAGTTGCGATTTTTTGATTAAAATTATTTAGCCGACTCATGTCGTAATTCTAATCCTTATTTTGTAATTGGCCTATCAGGTAGCTTTAACTTGCTGGCAATAACACTTAAAATCAACAATCCAGTAATAAGTCCAGTAAGCCAGAGCCAATGAGCGCCAACTCCTAATAATGTGCCGGCAAGAGTTGGCCCAATTATTAATGAAATTTGCCAAGCATTTGTGCCCGCTGCGTTATATCTTCCACGTAGATGTTCTGGTGCTAATTGGTTAACAATTGATGGCAGGATTGGTGACCAAATCATTTCGCCAAATGCAAATATAAATTGGCAGCCAATAACAAGGATGAGTGCATTTGATTTAAAAACTCCACTTGCTGCCAAACAAATCCAAGCAACTGCCCAGATTAATACGGCGATTGAGATGCCGGTTTTGCGCTTCATTAATATCAACTTCTTATTTATATAAAGCTGAAATGCAGCAATTACAAATGTATTAACCGCATAAGCCCAAGCTAAATCCCTAGGTTGTAAGCCAGAGACTGAGGTTGAAAATGCCGTAAAGCCAACCTCAAGTTGGCTGTAACTAAATAAGACAGCAAGCATTGCAACAATCCAAAACTTAAGAAAGATTTTATCAGCCAATACATCTTTCCAACCACCCTCTAGCTTTGCATTTGCTATTCGCTCACTATGGGTTCTTCTCCCAACATCACCCAGAGTAAGTACGGTAACTAAATAAACTAGGTATGAAAGGCCATCGCCAATAAATAAAAGTTCAAAGGTTCTGGCATTATCTAATGTGACCACAAGGGATGAAACTAGGCCGCCAATTCCAATCCCAAGATTTGACATTGCAAATTGAGCTCCGTAGATTCGCACACGTAGTGGTTCAGGTGTTAACTCAGTTGATATCGCATTCTGACTTGGCCACATTGCAGATTGACCAATTGCACAAATAGTTGTTACAAAAAAAGCCATTGGAATTGTCTTTACTAAACTTAACCCACAGTACCCAACTGAACTAACAATTAAAGATGCAAGTAGCACTGGCTTAGGGCCCCACTTATCAATCAAACTTCCAACGAGTGGAGATACAGCAAGGGAAGCCATAGCGCCATAACTTGCAATTAATCCAGCAACTGCAATCGGAAAGCCTCGAACATTATGAAAATAAATAAATGTGTAGGGAAGTACCAAACCATTTCCTAATGCAGATAAGGCAATACCGACCAACATAATTCTTGCCTTACGAGGCAATTTATCCACATTATTTATACTCAATTACTTAATAATCTCTTTATAGGTAGTTATCTCCTCTAGAAAATCCATATCTGGCTCAACTCCAATACCAGGAGTATTTGGCACATTTAGGTAACCATCCTCCATCACAAATGGTGTAGTTATATCTTGCTTAAAGTAACGAGCAGATGCTGATGTGTCACCGGGTAAGGTAAATCCAGGAAGTGCTGCTAAGGCAAGGTTTGCAGCCCTGCCAATTCCAGTCTCAAGCATTCCACCACACCAAACTGGAATCTTATTTTTAAGGCAAAGATCGTGAATCTTTACCGATTCAATATATCCACCAACCCTGCCTGGTTTGATATTAATAATAGTGGTTGCCTTAAGAGCTAAAGCATCCTCTGCAGCTTGCAAGGAAATAATTGATTCATCAAGACAGATAGGAGTCTTTACTTCTTTAGATAGGAGTGCGTGTCCTAAAATATCATGCTCGTCTAATGGTTGCTCAATTAGTAATAAATTAAACTCATCTAACTTTGCTAGATGTTTTCCGTCAGCTCTTGAATACGCTTGGTTTGCATCAACCTGGAGTGGAATTTCTGGATATAAATTTCTAATGTATTTAATCGCTTCAATATCCCAGCCTGGTTCAATCTTTAGTTTTATTCGGCGGTATCCAGCATCAACATATGATTTAACCTCTTCACCTAATGCCTCTAAATTATTTGCAATACCAACCGATACACCACACTCGACCTTACTTTTTGTCGCACCAAGGTATACCGCAAGTGATATTTTTTCATCACGAAGTTGTGCATCTAAAATTGCAGTTTCAAGAGCGGCTTTTGCCATCTGCCCGCCTAAATATGGTTTTAAAATAACCGGCACATCTTCAGCACTTATTTCTTGCTTACTTTTAAGTGCTGGTATTAAAAATCTCTTCATTAGATCAATACAGCCGGCCACATACTCGGGTGAATAAAGTGGCTCAGACATTGCAACACACTCTGCCCAACCAACTGTGCCATTCTGGTTTGTAACCTTAACCATTAAAACTTCACGAGAGGTTTGAGTGCCAAACGAGGTTCTAAATGGCCTAACTAATGGCAAGTGAATTACGCGCAGTTCAATCTCTTTTATTTTCATACCCTCACAACATATTCATTATTTGCTGAAAAACCAACTACTTTGCCGCCCTTTTCAAAAGCCCGCATAAATTCTTCTCTTACCTTATGCCGCCACTTAAGATTTTCAGATATATCTTCACTCCTTATAGCAACAATATCTTCCGGAATTTTAATCAGCGTATCTGCCTTGTCAGGATTTGTAATTACACTTTTTGCTACTGGCTGATCACCTGCAACCTTCCAACTTGCCATAACTCGATCTGATTCATCCCCTGCATTTAGTGCATCTGGCATATCGCCATAAAAATTAGGATAATAAGCTGAAATATCAATACCAAGCTTGATTAAGTTTAATTTTGCATTCCGCGCGACTAGTGGATCAAATGTCCAAGTTATTTCCTTATAATTATTTTTCTTAGCCCAATTCCATTGATCTATTTTTAAAGAGTATCCAATACCTTTATCGCGATATTTAACTAACACTGCGGTCATATGTGAGTGAAGGTGAAGTCCTTCAGTTGTCGCTGGAAATGCAAAGGCTGCGCCAACACACTTTTCATCAATAAAAGCTCCAGAAAGATAAGCACCGCTATGAACCATTGCTTGTAGTAAGTTGGGGGTTATTTCAGTTCCAGAATCCATGGCCCAGGTTTGATCAAAAATTTGGCGGCCAAGAGTTTGATCGGTAAGGGTTTCTAATCTTCGAACTTGGATTTGAGAATTCACTTAGTAATCTTATTGGTGCGCCCGCAGGGATTCGAACCCCGAACCTTCTGATCCGTAGTCAGATGCTCTATCCGTTGAGCTACGGGCGCAAAGTAGTAAGCGATGGGAAGTCTAGCGATTTATTAAGACCTACCCAAACTTATTAACCTCTTCCAATCCACCTCTTTTACGCGAGGTTTTCCAGCTATTTCTCCAGAGATTACTTCGGAAGCATTAATTTTTTCCCACGCAAGTTGATCAACTACTTCATGCCCAGATTTTATTAACGAAGTAATACCTTCAGAAACCTTAGGTTCTTTTAAGTTTTCTATTATTAAATCAACAACATCACTTGAGTCGCTCTTATTTGTTCCAATCACACCAGTTGGTCCGCGCTTTGCCCAACCTGTTGTGTAAACATTATGTTCAATATAGCCGGCTATATTGTTGATCCGACCGTTTTCAATTGTTATTCCTGGATACTCAACTGCGTTATAACCGATTGCAGTAATAACTAATCCGGTTTTAATTGTAAATGTATCTTTAGTGGGAATAACTTTTCCATTCTCAACCTTATTAATAGTAAACACA
>Ga0209400_1004008_pt1 | contig 10533 bp, 9 predicted proteins | sample M_130807_EF_Meta_FD_187313 | JGI IMG/M metagenome (GOLD analysis project Ga0209400, IMG submission 187313) | Freshwater microbial communities from Lake Montjoie, Canada to study carbon cycling - M_130807_EF_MetaG (SPAdes) (version 2) | ecosystem: Environmental > Aquatic > Freshwater > Lake... | reverse complement strand
ATAACGCTTTTATTTAAAATTGTTGAACCAATACCAATCAAACTATTATCCATAATTGTGCAGCCATGTAACATTACTAGATGACCAACAGTTACCATTTTGCCAATTTTCAATGGAAATCCTTTATCGGTATGCAGAACACAATTGTCTTGAACATTGCTGCCCTCACCCAAAGTAATATTTTCAATGTCCCCCCTGATAACAGCATTAAACCAAACGCTAGAATCATTTTTTAAAGTAACATCGCCAATTACATTTGCAGATGGTGCCACCCAATATTTTCCATCACTTGTTAATCTTTTATTACCTAGTTCAAAAATCATGTTATATTCATAGCAAATATTCCAAATAGTAAAATAAAATTATGTCTCTCACTGAAACTCCAGTGTGTAATTTTGGAGAAAAGATTAAAGAATTTAAATTAATATCAACTGAAGATACGTTCATTTCGCTTAAAGATATTAAAGGCCAAAGTGGAACTTTAATTATGTTTATTTGCAACCACTGTCCTTACGTAAAAGCTATAATTGAGGAATTGGTAGATGTGACTAACAAAATATCAAAACTTGGAATAAATTCAGTCGCAATAATGTCAAATGATGCAAATAATTATCCTGAAGATAATTTTGAAAATATGAAAAAATTTGCTCAAATAAATAATTTTAAATTTCCATATTTGCATGATGAAACTCAAGAAGTTGCTCAAAATTATGGTGCGGTATGCACTCCTGATTTTTTTGGGTATAATAAAAACAATGAACTGCAATATCGCGGTAGGATTAGAGAAATGAAAAATCTTAAACCAAAATTAAAAAGTAAAAATGATCTTTTAAATGCAATGGAATTAATTGCAAAGACTTCAAATGGACCAAAGCAACAACATCCAAGTATGGGATGTAATGTTAAATGGAAAAAATGATTAAATGATTATTATAACAACAAGAAGCTATCCTCCCGAAGTTGGTGGAATGCAAAATTTAATGGGTGGTCTGGCAATTCATTTAAATGATCTTCATCCAATTAAAGTTTTGGCTAACTCATTTTCTGGAGATGAGAATTATGACAAGAAAAATAACTTTGAAACTAATAGAATGGGCGGTCTTAAAATATTAAAAAAGTATAGAAAATTTAATCTTTTAAAAGAAGTTATAAAAAATAATTCAGTTGAAGCTATAATTGCTGATCATTGGAAAAGTATTGAATTAATTACAGAAAATATATCAGATAAAATTCCAATTTTTTGTCTAATCCATGGAAAAGAAATTAATCATCCCCTTGGAAGTTTTATAAACAAAAGATCTATTAATTCTTTAGCCAAAGCTAAATACATTATTGCAAACTCAGAATTTACAAAAGACTTAGCGAATGAGAAAGGTTGCGATCTTAAGAAGATACATGTGATAAATCCTGGTATTAATGAACCTCAAGTCATCCCCTCAGAAACAGACAATGAAGCTAAAAAAATATTTGGAAATTGCGACATTAAAATTATCACCGTTTCAAGATTTGATAAAAGAAAAGGAATTGATTTTTCTTTATTTGCTTTAAAAAATATTCAAGCAATCTATCCAAATTTTAAATATGTAATTGTTGGAAATGGGGATGAAGAAGAAAATTTAAAAAAAACAACTACAACTTTTAATTTAGAAAATAACGTAACTTTTCTAAAAAATATTAGCTTTGATTTAAAAAATGCTCTGCTTAAAAACTCAAATATTTTTCTAATGCCCACAAGAATTGAAGGAACTTCGGTTGAGGGATTTGGAATTAGTTATATCGAAGCTGCAAGCTATGGAATACCATCGATTGCCGGAAAAGAGGGTGGAGCTTCCGATGCAGTTCAACATAATAAAACTGGTCTATTATGTAATGGATACGATCACTCTGAAATCTATGATGCTCTAAAAAATATAATTCAGAATAAAAAATATTTAGAACTTGGAAAAAATGCAAAAGAATTTTCTAAACAATTCTATTGGAAAGAAATAATTAAAAAATACGCAAATCTTCTCAGTTTATAATAGAGCTTTTAATTAAAGCATAAACTCTATCAGCAAAAAGAGATTTTAGATCCATAGTCTGCAAAGCAATAAATTTTTCTCTCTCAATTGAAACTTTTTCAGGAGTTGTGTGCGGACCAAACAATGTAAAGCCTCTAGCGCCTAGGTGAGCAGCCATATGAGCTGGACCTGTGTCATTTGCAATAACTAAATGAGATTTTTTTATTAAAGACGCAAGTTCAAAAAAATTTAGCGGCAAATTATTATTTAAAGCTATTTTAATGTTAAAACTTTTAGCCTCCTCTATTTCACCTGGTCCCGGAGCAACTACCAAAGTATATTGAGGATGATTTTGCTTTATTAAATGTATCAACTCAGAAAAATAAGGCCATCGTTTATGAATTAAATCCCTAGAACAAAAAGGAAAAAGTAAAATATATTTTTTTTCGGTATCAAGATTATAATTATTAGCCTGTTCAGCGGCCCAGCTAAAATCTGGTTTTAAAGTATAACGAGTTTGAATATTTGATTTTCTTAATTGTTCATCAAATCTTTGTAATACTGAATTATTATATTTGTTTTCTGAAATATCTTTAGAAGATGACCAATCTTTTATATTAAAAAGAAATTTTTTGTAAAAATTTGTTCTATTTGAATTTTGTAAATCATAAACCTTAGTAAAGTTTAATGAATTTATGATTTTTTTTAATCTTAAAAGATAAAATATATTGTATCTAGGCAGTCTCTCGTCTTCTAAACAGTCATTAACGTATGGACAATTTTTAAATAAATTTAAATATTTAGAAGTAGTTAAAATTGTAATTTTTTCCTTCTTATGGTGCTCTCTTATGTCTCTTAAAGCTCCAGAAATTTGAACAACATCACCAAGGGAGCCAAGTTTTATTATTAAAATATTTGACATATATTATAAAAGAACATTATTGATTAATTATGGAAATTACAAAAAAAATTTACTCTGAAATATCCGCTGGTGAGTTATTTGATAAAATCTCAATTCTTGAGATAAAAAAAAATAAAATCAAAGACAAAACTAAAAGGAATATTGTCTTAAAAGAACTAAGCTCTTTAAAAGAAACTGCTAACGAAAATATTAAAAAATCTAAATCACTTACAGTTTTATACAAAAAGCTTAAGTCAATTAACCTTAGACTGTGGAAAATTGAGGACGATATTAGAGATTGTGAAAGAAAAAAAAATTTTGAAGATAAATTTATAAAACTTGCAAGAGATGTCTATTTTACTAACGATGAGAGATCGCGCGTTAAAAATAAGATTAACAGCTTAACAAAATCTAATATTTCTGAAGTAAAAAGCTATAAAAAATATTAATTAGATTTAAGGCTTGGAATTTTAGCTCTTAATTTCTTTGGAAGATTTTCATCTATTCTTGCAATAATAAACCCCTCACCGTTTTCTTTTTCTTTTAATATTTCACCATCTGGAGAAATAATTAAAGAATGACCGTATGTTGATCTGTCGTTGTAATGTTTTCCTGTTTGGGCAGCTGCAAATATATAAGAAAAATTTTCAATAGCCCTTGCTTTTAATAAAGTGTGCCAATGCTTTTCACCTGTTGTTTTTGTAAAAGCTGAAGGAACAGTCATAAAAATTGCGCCTCTTTTTGCAAGTTCACGATATAAATTTGGAAATCTAACATCATAGCAAATAGTAAGACCCATAAACCCCCATGGCAATTTTGCTAAAACTTTCTTTTTTCCAGCTAAAAATTTTTTTGACTCTTCATATCTTTCTTTTTTTGAAAGTTTAACATCAAACATGTGGATCTTATCATAATAGTTTGCAATTTTTCCATATGGATTAAAAAGCACAGATCTGTTTGCTAATAATTTTTTAGATAATTTAATTGGTAACGATCCAATCAAAATCCACTTTTTATAACTTTTTGAAATTCTACTTATAGATTCTAAAAAAAAATTATTACTCATCTCTTCTGCTTTTTCTAAAAGCTCACTATGCTCCAATGTAAATAAAGAAGTGTTTTCAGGGGTTATAATTAGATCTGCTTTTTTTTTAATAGAATTAATAATTAAATCTGTTGTTTTTTCTAAATTAGAAAAAACATCATTATCTGAAGTGAGCTGAATGCAAGAAACATTAAACATAGTTTTATATTTTTATCTTTTTTAAATAAAATTTATATTTACTGATTATTTTTACTGAGACAACAATTCATTATTTTCAGATATTGAATATTTCTTAGATAATTCATGTCTTGCAATTTTATAATTATAATTACGAGGAATTTTATTATCTTGGATAAATATTTCTGGCACAGGATATTGCTCTGATTGGATTAATAAATAATCTACAAGTTTTTTTAAATCAAATTTCTTTTGTTCAGAAACAAACACGGCTCCAAGAATAATACGTCCATCACTTTTTGTTAACGGAAAACATGCGGCTTCTTTAACATCTGGATAGCTCTCTATGATCCTATCTATTTTACTTGGGTTAACTTTAACTCCGTTTAAATTTATACGTTCGTCATTTCTACCCGTTAAAACAATTTCGCCTTGCTTTGTTAAATAACCAGTGTCACCAGAATAAAACCAACCGTCTTTAAAAAAAATTTTGGTTGCGTTTTTATTATTATAATAGTCCTCAACCATACCAGGAGTTTTAATTCTAATTAATCCTTCTTGTTCATTTGTTAATATCGTCTCTTGTTCATCAACAATTTGAACTTGAGTATCTGACAAAGGCAACCCTATAATGTCTAAGTTTGCATGATGTTGCTGGATTAGATTGCAAGAAACCTGTCCTAACTCAAGCGATCCATATATATTTACTACATTTTTACATAGATAACTTTTAATTTGCATTAACAATGTCAAAGAAATTTTAGCTCCTTGAGAGGTAACTTCTTTTAGATTTGTTATATTAATGTTCTTTTCTTTTATATAATCAATTAAGCCGATTAGTTGTGCGGGAGAACCAAGTAAACTATCTGCTTTTACAAATTTAATTAACTCTGAAATTTCTTCAGTACGATCAAATGTATAGTATGTTTTGCCATATAACAAAAATATTGCATAAACCATATTGAAGACAATATGAATTCTAAATAAAATTATTTTTTGATTAAAAGAAGTTTCTTTAAGATTTGTCATAATAATAAAGGCTCTTTTCTCACAAACTTTTACTGTGAACGCTATACACTTTGGCTCTCCTGTACTTCCGCTTGATAGTGTAATGCGCAATAAAGAATTTTCAGATGGATAATCTTGAGGAGTAATATCTTTTATATTTTCATCAGCTACAAACCAAGTTTGATCTAAGACTTGATATTTAGTTTTAAATAAAGATTTATCAAATTCTCTATCGCATAAAATTAAATCAGCATTTAATTCTTCTGGCAATTTATAATAACCATGGGATACCGTGACTGTCGCTTCATGAATTAAAGCTAAGGTAACAAGCCACTCTAACGTTCGATCCTCAAAAATAACAACTACTATTTGACCTGGCTTTATTCCAAGCCTTCTAAACTTTAATGCTAAATGCTGAACTTTTTCTAAACATTCTTTGAAGGAAATTGAAAGTTTAGTCGATACAATTGCGGGCTTATTAGGCGATAAGTTTGCATGAGAAAGAAGATGTTTAATGGGATTGATCATTTTTGATTATTATTATCTTATAAATTTATTTCTTACTAAGATAATAACTCATTATTTTCAGATACTGAATATTTCTTAGATAATTCATGTCTTGCAATTTTATGGTTGTGATTACGAGAGATTTTATCAACTTGAATAAGTATTTCTGGCATTTCATAATTATGTGATTGGATTAATAAATAATCTACAAGTTTTTTTAAATCAAATTTCTTTTGTTCAGAAACAAACACGGCTCCAAGAATAATACGTCCATCACTTTTTGTTAACGGAAAACATGCGGCTTCTTTAACATCTGGATAGCTCTCTATGATCCTATCTATTTTACTTGGGTTAACTTTAACTCCGTTTAAATTTATACGTTCGTCATTTCTACCCGTTAAAACAATTTCGCCTTGCTTTGTTAAATAACCAGTGTCACCAGAATAAAACCAACCGTCTTTAAAAAAAATTTTGGTTGCGTTTTTATTATTATAATAGTCCTCAACCATACCAGGAGTTTTAATTCTAATTAATCCTTCTTGTTCATTTGTTAATATCGTCTCTTGTTCATCAACAATTTGAACTTGAGTATCTGACAAAGGCAACCCTATAATGTCTAAGTTTGCATGATGTTGCTGGATTAGATTGCAAGAAACCTGTCCTAACTCAAGCGATCCATATATATTTACTACATTTTTACATAGATAACTTTTAATTTGCATTAACAATGTCAAAGAAATTTTAGCTCCTTGAGAGGTAACTTCTTTTAGATTTGTTATATTAATGTTCTTTTCTTTTATATAATCAATTAAGCCGATTAGTTGTGCGGGAGAACCAAGTAAACTATCTGCTTTTACAAATTTAATTAACTCTGAAATTTCTTCAGTACGATCAAATGTATAGTATGTTTTGCCATATAACAAAAATATTGCATAAACCATATTGAAGACAATATGAATTCTAAATAAAATTATTTTTTGATTAAAAGAAGTTTCTTTAAGATTTGTCATAATAATAAAGGCTCTTTTCTCACAAACTTTTACTGTGAACGCTATACACTTTGGCTCTCCTGTACTTCCGCTTGATAGTGTAATGCGCAATAAAGAATTTTCAGATGGATAATCTTGAGGAGTAATATCTTTTATATTTTCATCAGCTACAAACCAAGTTTGATCTAAGACTTGATATTTAGTTTTAAATAAAGATTTATCAAATTCTCTATCGCATAAAATTAAATCAGCATTTAATTCTTCTGGCAATTTATAATAACCATGGGATACCGTGACTGTCGCTTCATGAATTAAAGCTAAGGTAACAAGCCACTCTAACGTTCGATCCTCAAAAATAACAACTACTATTTGACCTGGCTTTATTCCAAGCCTTCTAAACTTTAATGCTAAATGCTGAACTTTTTCTAAACATTCTTTGAAGGAAATTGAAAGTTTAGTCGATACAATTGCGGGCTTATTAGGCGATAAGTTTGCATGAGAAAGAAGATGTTTAATGGGATTGATCATTTCTAAATAAATAACTAATTAATAAAAAAAATATTTTTTATTTAAATAGTTAAATTGATATATTTAGTAATTACTGTTTAATAAAGAATTAATCTCCATAGAATTACAATGTAACAATATACATAAACTCTATAAACTAGAGTTATAAAATTAAAAATAGAAAAAAAAGGTTATACTAGGGAAAATATTATTATAAGTTTTGAATCTAAAAAAAACTGAAAGGAATTTACTTCTGCTTGCTTGACATTAAGTGCCCCTTGCACGTTGCTTGTATAAGGGGCATTATTAATAAAATTATAAATTAAAACTTCACACCGATAGAAATTGAAGCATTGTTTGATTTTGCACTATAATTTTCATCGTACGTTATCGTTGCATCTTCATAATCCTTAACTGTGTATCTATCAGAACCATAATTTACTCGTTCAATCTCAGCTTTTAAATAGATATCTTTTGTAAGATAGGTTGTAACACCTGCTCCAATACCCAAGCCAGATATAGTTTTAGATGAATCTCTATAGTCATAGCCATCATATACAACGGCGCTACCATTTGCTCTATTGTATGATATTTTAGCAAAAATTGCAGTGTTATCAGTTAATAGTAAATTTGGAGCGACATACAATGAGTACATCTTATTCAGTGTAGGAGCAGCATAGCCAAGTCCAGCTGTAAGCTTTCCTGCTACATAACTCGCGCCAAGATCTATCACTGTTCTATTTGTAATTGGCAAACCATAGTTAAACGATACTTTTCCTAGTGCCTTAGTATCGCTTGGAACTTCGTTGCTAAACTCTTCTTCTAAGTCATGAATAATAAGATTAGAAGATTGTATTCCAACTTCAATGGAAGGACCTACAAAGTTTTTATTAGAAATTTGTGCATTTGCAACTGAAAAACTACATGCAACTAGTGCTGAAGTTAAGAGTAACTTATTTATATTGTTCATTTTTACCTTTTTTTATTAAAGAAAATTAATTATATAAAAAAAAAAAAAAGTCAATTAAAAGATCTTTATTGATAAAATGCTTGGTATATGTAGTTTTTAAGCAATATTTTTTAATTAAATTGCAAGTTTATTGGTCTTTTTAATCAAAATATCACAGGCAACATCAAAAGCATTAAATTGATTTAGCAATGCGGTTCGACCAAGCGCCGCACGCATTTTTGATGTTGATAGACTAAAAGTCCAAACATTACCACCCTGATTCCCTTCTAATACGAATAGTTTTTTTTTATCGTCATTAAATACTATGTCAATTCCTTGCAAAGGTTTTTCTTTAAAAACATTATAAACTTTACGAGAAAAATTTAATACTTCCTCATTATTTTCTAATTGAAATTGAAGATCAATATTTTGAAGGCTTGTTTGTGTAGTATTGTTATTAAATACCTCTTCTAAAGTAGTAGGTAACAACAAAGGGTATGGATTGCTAATTTTAGTGCAGTATAAAGGTTCTCCTAAAAAACTTAATACACGATAATGACTTGCGTATTCGCCTGTATAAATGAATTCCTGTAATAACATTTTATTTTTAATTTTTAATTTATCAAAATACGGTTTAATATCTAGAATGAGTTTAGTTGGAATTAAAAAAGAGTTAAGAGAAAAACTATCGTTCAGAGATTTTAAAAATACATATTCTCCCCAATCATTAAAATTTAAAGGTTGGCCAATCTCATATTCTATTGTTTTAGGAGTAGATACATCTGCTATTGAATAGTTTTGATACTGTTCAAACTTATCAATAGCTTTTACATATAATGTTTTTCCTCGAGCTGGTAATTTTTCTGGTGGGTTTGCTAAATATATATTTAATAATGGATAATGACTAAGCGTAGGATCTAATTCATCGGGATGATATGAGGTTGATTTAATAACAACCGCAAGCTCTGGATCTTTTTTAATGATAAGTTTTGCTATCGCTAAAAAATCATCATAAGCTTCAGCACGACAACAAATAGCAAGAATTTTACTCACTTAATTATTATAAATGAATTAAAATAAAAAAAAAGTCTACTGAACTTTTAAATTTAGTAGGTTTCTAATTTTTAAATTAAATTATAACGTTGATAAATTTTTATATCTTAAAAGATACAAACTTAAAATAAAGCCAAAAAATGAAAAAGCAGATACGTAATAAGCTGGGCTCATTAAACTGTATTGAGTTATAAAAATTATAAAGATTGGTGTAAAACCTCCAAATATTGCATATGGAGTATTATATGAAAATGCCAAGCCTGAAAACCTTACTTCGGGCGGAAACATCATTACGATAATTGAAGGTATAAGTCCTACAATACCGATGAAAAAGCCACATAGACAATAATAAAAAATAATATTGTTATAAGAAATTTGTATCTGATAATAAAATAAAATTGAAGAAGCGCCTAGACCTAAACACCCAATTGCAAATAATTTTATTATATTAAAACGAATAGAAATAATTCCAAAAAATAAACAACCAATCAATACAAATCCTACGGCAAAAAGATTGCTCTGCAATGCCATGTTTAATGGTACTTTAAAAAATTTCTGTATTAAAGATGGAGTTACAAAAATCATAGTAGTCACAGCTGTTGCACTAACGCATGTTATTAAAGCAGAGATTAACATTGATGATTTGTGAAAAAATAACAATTTTTTAAAAGGAATATCAATAGTAGAGAATTTTTTATTCATATCTTGAAAAACCGGAGTCTCTCTTAAATATCGTCTTAAAAAGAAAACTATAATTCCAAAGATTCCCCCAAGAATAAAAGGGTAACGCCATACACCAGCTAAAATTTCAACTTGTGTAAAATTTAAATTAAACAAATTAGCAATTAGTGATCCTAAAAAATTTCCACCTACCGCTGCTGAAGTAAGCATGGCGCAAGCAAAACCAATATAACGTAAAGGAACATGTTCAGCGACAAAAACAAATGAACCAGGAAGTTCAGCTCCGACAGCTAATCCTTGCATAATTCTTAATAACAATAAAAGTATTGGAGCAAAAATTCCGATTTGAGAATAAGTGGGCATGCAACCAATGGCAAATGTAGGGATAGCCATTAAAAGTATAGTAAATACAAAAATTTTTTTTCTTCCTAACGTATCTCCAAAATGTGCTAAAACAACTCCACCTACAGGTCTAAAAAAATATCCTACAGAAAACAATCCATAGGTCTGTAATAATCTTAACCATTCTGGCATATCAGGAGGAAAAAATAGGGAGCTTATATTATTTGCAAAATAGATAAAAATTATAAAGTCATAAAATTCCAATGTACCTCCGAGCCATGATACCCCTAGAATTTTATAATGTTTTTTTGTTAATGATTTCATAATTTGGTAGCGGGAAGTGGGATCGAACCACCGACCTCAGGCTTATGAGT
>Ga0209400_1004006_pt1 | contig 10534 bp, 7 predicted proteins | sample M_130807_EF_Meta_FD_187313 | JGI IMG/M metagenome (GOLD analysis project Ga0209400, IMG submission 187313) | Freshwater microbial communities from Lake Montjoie, Canada to study carbon cycling - M_130807_EF_MetaG (SPAdes) (version 2) | ecosystem: Environmental > Aquatic > Freshwater > Lake... | reverse complement strand
TTCCTTTTTTCCTGAGAAAAAAATAGCCCCCATCATTGTGATGATGGGTCTTTTGAAAAAATATTGACTCATCTCTTAAGCTATCGCCAACCTCACACACTGTTGCAATGCCCGATGTCTTAGCATCCTTCTAGGCATCTTTTTCCAGATCTCGTTTTCGCCCCTTACTTCAGTGAGGTATTCCCTAACCGTAGTAGGTACTTCACGATCTTTACGATAGATAGCGCATTCAATCCATTCTGGTACCCCATCAATAAGGGTATCGGCTTGATTAAATACCAAGCCATTAAATTGAGGATGCTGGTTTAGTAATTTTGAGCATCCTTCAATCGTAATGAGCACTTGCCACTGCCCATCGTCATATTGGGTAAAGCCAACTTCTTCGCACAAGGGATCTAAGTGCAGGCTTTGCATGGATCGCAGTAAATTCAAAATGGTCTTAGCAGGTACTTCGATTTGAAGATCGATCCAAGCTTGAAGTTCTGCCTCATCAATACCTAGGGTAGTAGCAGCATTGGCTAGTTCTTTTGCGATGAGATGATTAAAGAGCTCAATCGATTGGATGATTGAAGATGCTTTTGCTTGATCACGTATTTTGGTATCAAAGCTTACCACTTTGACATGGCTATTTGGATTAGGGGCTTTTGTCCCACACTCGATTACATCTTCTTTGATATCAGCTATAGCAAGAGTTTGATTATTTTTCTTAGCTGCGAGAACTTTATCCTGCTTTTCTAAAATACTCTTTAAAGCTTGGGAGCGTTTATTTGATTTACTTGCTTTGTTTGATTTCTCTAAAGTAGCTTTCATGAGGGCTCTCCTTGGTTATTAAAAATTCAGTTCTTTGATCACCAAGCGCCGGCTGTTTTGTACGGGGATCTTGTAGTTATCTGCAATCTCTGGGAGATCTTTCTCTAGTCTTTTGCTATCTAATCTAAAAGAAGGTTTAGGGGCTTTCCAGGTCGCTAGTACTTTGCCTTGATAGGTAAGCGTCTCAGCCTCTCCCATTTGATTCATGATGTTTTGCTTAATAGAAGAGATCTCTTCTTCCCGAGTGTCGATCTCGCCATTAAGAACCTGCAGTCGCTTAGTCAATTGAAGAGTTTCCATCTTTGATTCCACCGTCTTTGCTGGACTTCCTTTGCTAAAGAGGGTTTGACAGTCTTGCTCACTACTGACTGGTGGCGGGAGATCTTTTAAAACATACTCATTCCAAAAAAGACTAGCCTTTTGCAATATTGTGTTTTCTAACTCTAGATCTCTATTAATCTCATAGATCCGAAAGTCACTATTACCAAAGAGCACAGCCAAATCAACCTTGTTAATGTTCGTGATCGCCATATACCAAATACACTGACATAGGTAGCTCATGGGCACTTCATCTGATCCAACCTCTCCCCAGTCACCAGAACTAAAGGGATTGGCTGTTTTACATTCCAAGATACGAGTAGGGGTAGGGGTAGGGGTAGGGGTAGGGGTAGGGGTAGAGTTAGAGCTAGCAGCGCCCCCATCTAAAACAAAGCGATCGATATGGGCAGACATAAAGGCATACTCTGGATGGATATAGATCGATTCATCATGGATGAGCTCAAAGCTTGTTGCGCGGGCATATTCAGAAGCGACAAAGCTTTCAGCAAAGGAGCCAAAGCGCAGGGGTAGGGAGTCAAGCTGCTTAGTTTGTTTACCGGTCTTTTCCATCCAGACCTCTAGTGGAGATCTAAACCGAGAAAGACCCAAAATGGCGCCAATGTCAGAGCCACCTATGTATTTGCTGCGATCTACGCTAAAATCTTGATTAATAAGCATTTTTTATCTCCAAAATAAATTCAATGATCTAATAAATAAGATCATTGATCCTATTATAGGGTCAACTTAGATTGATTACAAGCAGTCAAATTAAAGCAGCACGGGCTATGACTGGATTGACAGTTAGATCCTTTGCTGAGAAAGCAGAAATAGCCTTTTCGACCATGGTCAGACTGGAATCGGCTGGCGATGAAATTCCTGCCGGCAATATTGAAACACTCAAGAAGCTTAAAAAAGCTTTTGAAGTAATGGGCATTGAATTCATCGGCACGCCCGAAAGCGGGGCAGGAGTCAGATGGAAAACTTAGTTTTTGCGAAACGAACTTAATTTTTATTAATCAATTCAATGAGTTAGTATTTCTCTAAGAGCTACTTTTCGGTAAAAAACTGCTTTTAGAGAGTTTTAAGGGGGTTACATGGCGCAAGCTAAACGATCTGGCGGACCTAAAACACTAGAAGGCAAGTCTCGGTCCTCTAAAAATGCCACATCTCATGGACTTACTTCCATGGTGCCCGTTAACTCAAATGAAAAGGCTTTGGTAGATTCCTATTCCAAGGAGCTTATTGAGTACTACAAGCCAGACTCCCCTTTAGAGCAGTTACAAATTCAGCGTATTGCAACCTGCCGAGCCAAATTAGCCTATTTATATGATCTTGAGCAAGTTAAGCTTTCTTTGGCAGCAAAAGAACTTGAATCGCAACCCGAAAAGATTTTAGAAAAGATCCCGGGCGCTAGCGGCTTGGCTATGGGGATGGCTAAAGAGTTGATTGAAAGCGGGCAGATTCATTTACCATGCCGCCTGGACCTACCACTGTTAGAGGCCATTTGTGATGAAATCGATCAAATGCATGGGCTATTAGAAAATAGGCATCAGTTTGCTAGAGCCCTGCCACGCCTGACTAAATACCTTAATAGTTACCCAGTAGCGGGTTTGAATAACACCAGCCAATGGATGGAAAAGTTGGTAGCCGTTAGCAACGACATTAAGAAAACTGATGAGAAGGGGGACAATTTCCCCGGTCAATTTGACGAGCTCATTAAAGGTTATCTGCGCAGCAAAGAGTACGAAGCCTTGATGGAAAAAGAGGCAGCAAAGCCAGAATTGGATGAATTGGAAAGATATCAAGAGGAGAGGCGTATTGCGCGCGGTCAGAAACCCAAAATAGTAGAGTCGCCTCCAAAGGTTGATCCAGACGCCATTGCAGACATGCCTACTATTAAAGAGTATTTAGGGCAATTTCTGGATCTCTACCAAAGTTATCAAAAAGCCCTGGGGATTGCAGACCAATATCAGGTAATCAAGGATTTAATGCTGCGGGCAATTAGTTTGCCAGCAGCAGAATCGGATCTATTGATGCGCTATCAAACCACTTTAGAGCGCCGCTTGTCATCGGCCATTGGGGAATTGCTAGCGCTTCAGCGAAGCCCAAAACCCTGAAATCAGGGTCAAATAGACCCCTAAAACCAGTTTTTAGAGGTTTCCAGTAAGCAAAAAAGAGGGGTTGCCAGGCAATCCAAAGGGCTGCTAGTCGCCAAAATTCTTTTAAATTCTCAATAAAAACAATGAGTTAAGAATTTTCATGCCATTGCTCATGAAATAGAGTCAATTTGTCCTAAACGCTTAGATTGGCGTGTCCGTTATGGGTATACAAGGGAAAAAAACCATGTTGGTGAGTCCCTCAACTGAATAATTTGGAGAATTAAATGCCTACCACAATTAACACCAACCTGGCTTCTTTGTTTGCTCAAAACAGCCTTTCTAATGCACAAAATAATTTAGCAACTTCTGTGCAACGCTTGTCCTCTGGTTTGCGTATCAATAGCGCAAAAGATGACGCTGCTGGTTTGTCAATTTCACAAAACATGCAAAGCCAAATTAATGGCACAAACCAATCTATTCGCAACTTAAGCGATGCAACAAACTTATTACAAGTAGCTGATTCATCCCTATCAACTGTTCAAGACATGTTGTTACGCATGAAGCAACTATCAGTTCAAGGTTACGATGGATCATTATCCGCAAGCCAAAAATTGAACATTGTTCAAGAAATGAAAGATCTGAACAATGAGATCAACGCAACTGCTCAGCGTACCCAGTTCAATGGCATTAATTTATTAACAAGTGGCTCTTCCTTAGACACAGTTAATAGCGACGTGAAGAACGGCGCTACTTTGGCTAATACTACTGTTAAAGTCAGCACAACATCTGGCCTTGGTGCTAGCACAAGTTTGAACGATGCTGGTAACACTATCTATTCAATCTCATTAGATAACAGCATGGCCCAGTACACTCCGGGTTCATATGTATTACAAGCTTCCGGAAATAACCTGACATTGACTGGTACCTTCAAAGGTAAGACCCAGTCTCAGACAGTTTCATTAGCAAACTTAGTTGGCAATGATCCAACACAAAATAATGTCCCCAAACCAATTAATACGATTGCTAACTTTAGTAACTTTGGTATTTCCTTAAACTTGACAAGTGCTATCGCTGCTGGAACCACTGAAACTGGCGCAGCACTGGCTGCTGCAATTACTGCAAAGAGCACAAGCATCGTTGTTGACGGTAAGGGCGGTCAAATTTCTAACGTGAAGTTGTCCGGTGTAAATCCTGGCACATATCAAATGAGTTTTGGTAACACTGGCTCAGTAGCAAGCCTTGGAACGCCTAGTGGATTAGCTTCAGGTCAAACATCTGCTGGCGTGACACGCAATGTTGCGTTAGTTGGTGGTAATGGTTCTGGTGCTACTGCAAATATCAGCTACGATGCACAAGGTGTGATTTCAAGCATTGCAGTTCAAAATGCAGGTACTGGTTATAAATCTGGTGACGTACTTTCAACAGCTGCTGTTTCAGATGGAACGGTAAATGCCCCATCAGTAACAACAACAACCCAAGGTGCAAGCCAAACTAATGAGTCTGCAACCGTGACATTTGGCTCACTAACTGCAGGCCAGCAGATGAATTTAGGTGGTCTAATTTACACAGCTGGCTCTGGTGGTGCAACTGCGAATCAAGTTGCAAATGCATTTGCTAATTTAGGAGCTGGCGCAACTACTGGCGCAGGTACATCAGCGGCTAACGGTAGTGGTAGCTATATGGGCGCTTTTGCAGGTTGGACAACAACAGCACCAATAGGTTCAGGTAATCAGGTTGTATTTAATTCAACAAGCTCTGCTACTAATGTGGAGAACCTCACCCAGACCTTAGCTGGTTCTGCAACGGTTGTAGAGACTCAGGGTATGATTGCTGCAACAGAGTCTTCAGTAGTATCTTTTGTTGCGGGTGTGACCGGCCAAACAATTTCTGTTGGCGGAACTGTATTAACCCTTACAGGGAATGCAAGCGCTAATGAAGTTGCTGCTATGTTCTCGGGTGCTGTGCATGGTGCCGTCCCAACTACAGTGGCTGGTATAACTGAGTCAACTGATGCTACATTCACTGACTTATCAGTGGGCCAATCCATCACAATCGGTGGCTTAACATACAATGCAACTGCTGCTACTACGGCTGCAGAAGTTGCAGATGCATTTAGTAATGGTGTTACAGGTCGTTTAGCAGGGGATGTTGTTAATTCGATCGTTACCCACGGTACTATTGTTGGAACTGTAGGTGATGTGGATATTACTAGCACAGGTTCAACAGCAACTTTTGTAAGTTCTGTTGCCAATACGAACGTTGATGATTTGACTGTAACGGGGACTGGTGCAGATACAGTAACTCTAGCAACTACACAAGGTAAGGCTGGCGGAACATTTGCTGGTAACTTAACTGCATTTGATGCGGGTGTTGTAAGCGGTAATACAGTTAGATTCACAAGTACTGCTTCTAATTCAAATGTGACAGATATTAGTGTTGCTACATCTGGTACTCCAACAATCACACGTTCTCAGGGCGGTGTACCTGGTAATAGAGAGACTTCAACAGTCAACTTTACAAACTTAGCTGCTGGCCAATCTGTAACAGCTGGTGGTGTTACTTACACAGCAACAACTTCTTCATCAGCTGCTGAAATTGCACTCGCCTTTCAAAACTTAGCATCTAACTTTGATGGTGGTACAGGTTTAGCAATTCAAAATGGTGTGTTGACAGGGGCACTTGACTCTAATTGGTCTACTGGCGCCGCTAGTGGTACATCAGTAACTTTCACCAGCACAGATTCTGCTAAGAACGTTGCTGATCTAACAGTTACTAATACAATTGCAGCGCAATCAAGAGCTATTACTACAGCGGCAGCTGCTGGTACAAGCGAAGTAACAACATTCACGTTTAATAAGCTTTCAGCAGGACAATCTGTAACGGCTGCTGGATTAACCTTTACAGCAAGTGCAGACACAACTGCTGTTCAAGTTGCAAGTGCATTTAGTAATGCTGCTACTGGTCGCGCTGCTGCTGCTGTTGTTAATACCGTCTATTCTTACGGAGCAATTACAGGTACTGTTCCAGCAGGTGCTCTTGCTCGAGTAGGTGGGGGTACCAATCAAGTAACATTGACTGAGACTGCTTCCTTAGGTGCCGGCCTAGCTGCAACAATTACAGGTCCTACTGCTCCATCAATTACCTCAACAGTTCAGGGCGCTGCAGTTGGCACAGAACAGGCATCAGTAGCATTTGCTGCATTGAAAAAAGGTCAGTCAATTACATTAGGTGGATTGACTTATACTGCAACTGCTGACAATGCAAGCACAGACGTAGCTACTGCATTTGCTAGTTTGCAGGCAGGTGCAACGACTGGCGCTGGTCCGAATGGAACATACACAGGAACCTTGACTGCTTGGTCTACAGGCGCTATTTCTGGATCTACGGTTAACTTTACAAGTGCTATTGCTGGTACAGATGTTCAAGATTTGCAAGCCTCCGCTCCTCCAGTTCCAACTGTTGTAACTAACCAAGGTTCTATAGCTAGGCAAGAAACAGCAAGGGTAAGCTTTAGCAACCTAGATGCTGGTCAAACTCTGACACTAGGCGGCTTAACATTTACTGCTGGAACTTCTGGGGCTACTGCCGCGCAAGTTGGTCAAGCTTTCCAAAGTCTGGTTAGTGGCGCTATAACAGGTGCTGGTACACTGGTTAGCAATGGCAGCGGTACATATTCTGGTGCATTGACTGGATGGACTACTGCGACCGTTGGAAATGATGGAACTGTGTTGTTTAGCTCTACAACAGCAACAGGCGATCAGACAGATCTGTTTGCAGCTCAAAGTGGTTCTGGTACCTCGATTGTGATGATTGATGGAGGCGAGTTGGCTACTGAATCTGCTAACGTGACTTTTGATTCAGCGAATATGTCGGCTGGTGATTCATTAACAATCGGTGGTCTGACATTTACTGCTGGCAAAGACGGAGTAACACAGTCTCAAGTAGCAGCAGCCTTCTCTAATTTGGCTGCTGGTACAAGTGGCGGTAGCCTTTCATCAAGTAACGGTACCTTCTCAGGTACATTGACTGGCTGGTCAACAGGTGCTTCTAACGGTACAGGCGTAAGCTTCACCTCTAGTACTCCTTCTGCTGGTGTAGATGATTTGACATCCTCTGTATCACGTCGTCAGGCATTAAATGCACTCAGTGGCATCGTTGTTGGCGGTCTTGCTAATCAAGCTGGCGATAACCTCTTGACAATGACAGGTCTAGTTAACGGTAACTTGCAGTCTCAAGCTATTAACCTAAAAGATAATGCTGCCAATGCTACACAGACTTTGAACTTTGATATCTTTGGCGTTCAGTTTGATGTAGAGAGCTTCCAGGCACAAACTGCAAATGACATTGGTGGTGCTCTAGCCTCATTGAACTCAAGCAGCTCTAGTTATGGTACGAGCGGCGCCTTTAAACCTGGTCAAGTAGTTGTCAGCCAAGGTGCAAACAGCGCTCTCAAATTCCAAAGCGGTCCTGACTCATCAGCGTATATTCAAGTGGATACACTGAATATTCAAACAGGTAGCAGCGGTATTGAGGCCGGTTCGGATAAGCCGATGATGGATGTGGGCAGTGTTGTAGCAGACAGTGGCGTTGGTAAATTAGGCGCCCTTGGTTTGAATGACTCGATCGATGCATGGCAGACAGCATTTAGAAACGCTGCAGCTGCAATTGATCAAGCGGTTGAGTACATTTCTACCAAGCGTGCTACTTATGGTTCACAAATGAATCGTTTGAGCTTCATTTCAACCAACTTGACTGCACAAAGTACTAACTTGCAAAACTCACGTTCCGCAATCATTGACACAGACTTCGCTTCTGAAACTGCTAAGTTGACTAAAGGTCAAATCATGCAGCAAGCTGCGACAGCAATGTTGGCACAAGCAAATCAAATGCCAAACGTAATCTTGTCATTGTTGAAGTAATTTGAGAGTAAATAGCTAAACCTAGGGTGGGTGACCACCTTAGGTTTTAGTCCTTTACAATAGGAGTCATTTCATGAGTACAGTTAATTTAGCAAATTCCGTTGCAAGTGCAGCGGTAATGCCAGAGCCCCATTTTGTCTCACAGACAAAAGCAAATTCATCAGATGCTGAGGTGGTGGCAAAAGTTGCCGCAACGGTCATCAAGCCATCTAGTGTTGATTCTACAAGTCAGCCAACACGCGAAGTAGTAGCTAAAGCTGCTGCTGATCTACAAAATTTTGTACAGTCTATGGGTCGCAATTTAAGCTTTTCTGTAGATGAAACAACGGGTTACCATGTTGTGCGCGTTGTCAATCCCAATACGGGTGAGCTGGTTCGTCAATTACCCTCTGAAGAATTGCTCAAAATTTCTAGGGATTTTCAGAGACTCAATAATGCGCTTGTAAGCCAAAGGGCGTAATTTTTATCTAGGGTATGTATGCTGGGTAATTCTGGCATACATATTGCATATCCTGATGTACATATTTAGCTTATTTTTACCAATATCTAAGGACTTAAGCTTGCATCATGGCCGTATCTTCTACCTCCTCAAGCTCTAGTAATACCGCATCGATTGATGTGGCGGGGATTGTTGCGCAGTTAATGACGGCGGAAAATAGACCGCTAGATGCAATTAAATCCAAAATTAATGAACAGCAAGTCATTATTAGTGATCTGGGTGCAGTAAAAGCCAAGGTATCTACCTTTAAGGACGCTCTTAAAGCATTTGAAGACCCAAATTCTTATAACAATAGAGTGGCCACTACGAGTGATTCAACTGTAGTCACTGCCGCTGCTGCTAACGGCGCTACTGCGGGTAGCTACAAAATTAGTGTGGAGCAATTAGCGCAAGCCTCAAAATATGGGATTGCCGGCTTTGCTTCAGCGGCCGATGCGGTGAGTGTGAACGCTGTTAATGGTTTTGAGATTACTGTTGGTAATATAAAATACAGCACTAAGGGTGCGGTGACGATTAATGGAGTGCTGAGCTCAAACACTGTCCCTGTTTTGAAGGCCAATCCTACGCTTTCTGATTTGCAGGCTTGGATTAACGGCCTTGGCGTCTCTGTAAAAGCGGGCACAGTACAAACTACCGCAAGTAATCAGTGGGCACTAACCATTGAAGGTACGCTGCCAGGCTCTGATAATGCCATTACCTATACAGGCCTTGAGAGTGGGACAATCAATCCAGCAGCTACTGCTGTTGCGCAAAATGCAAAATTTACCGTCAACGGTATCTCCTTTGAGCGCTCTACTAATACAGTGAATGATGCCGTTAACGGACTCACTTTTAGTTTTGTGGGCACGACAGGCGTTGGGGTGACTAAGTCGATTTCAGTAGCTGCTGGTGCTGATAACTCGGAAAAAGTGATTCAGGATTTAGTGACAGCTTATAACGATTTGGTAACTCAGTATAAAACGCTGACTGCAACTAACGCTAATTCAAAAACACCCGGAACATTCGCTAACAATCCAACGATGCTAGGCTTCATCGGGGATATTAAGTCGCGCCTTGCAACGGGCTTATCTTATGGCGAAGTAGACCCTACTACTGGCAAAAAGTCGACCATGAGTTTGGCGTCCCTCGGGATGGATTTGCAGCTTGATGGCACAATTAAGTTTAATTCCATTACGCATGCACAAGCTTCGGCAAATGGGTTACAAGCCACTTTAGCTAAAGGTGTTAAGGTCGGTTATGTCAGCGACACTAATTCATTAGCTACCTTTGTTACTTCTCAGACTAGTTTTAGCGGCGCCTTAAGCCAGCAGATTCAAAACCAGTCAAGCTCGGTTGCAGATTTACAAAAACGTCAGGATGAATTGCAAGAGCACTTAGCTAATGTTCAGAATAACTATATTACGCAGTATTCCGCTTTAAATGCATTACTGTTCCAACTTAGCTCCACTAGCAATTCATTGTCAAGTGCACTAACTGCATTAACCAATATGAGCGCAGGAAAATAAAAGGCACACTTTATGAGAGCAAGAGCAGCGAACGCTTATGCAAGCACACAAGTACAGACGGGCGTTGCTTCATCAAGCCCTGGGAATTTGATCATTTTGGTTTACGAAAGACTTTTTGATCATCTGAAGATGGGTAAACATGCGATGGAGCAAGGCGATTATGCCGTCGAATCTTTTACCAAGGCGCATGATCTGATTCAGCAAGGGTTATTGGCTTGTTTAGATTTTCAAGAGGGTGGTGAGATTTCTCAAAGCTTAGCTGCTGTTTATGAGTGGTCCTTGCGGGAAATTGTTTCTGCTAGAGCCAGCAAGTCTCCTGAAAAAGTACAAGCAGTCATTGATGTATTGACTCCTTTGTATGAGGCTTGGTTAGAGCTCGTACCC
>Ga0209400_1004002_pt1 | contig 10544 bp, 9 predicted proteins | sample M_130807_EF_Meta_FD_187313 | JGI IMG/M metagenome (GOLD analysis project Ga0209400, IMG submission 187313) | Freshwater microbial communities from Lake Montjoie, Canada to study carbon cycling - M_130807_EF_MetaG (SPAdes) (version 2) | ecosystem: Environmental > Aquatic > Freshwater > Lake... | reverse complement strand
GGGCGACGCCACCCTCCTTGCAAGCACTCCGGTTCACGATCGTCTTTACCGTGAATACCCCTGCTCCCGCCTTCAAGCCAGCGGGCTCGTCGTCGGACTCCCAGAGGGACAGATGGGAAATTCTGAGGTCGGCCACCTCAATCTAGGAGCAGGTCGTACCGTCTATCAGGAACTTACCCGCATCAATCTCGCGATTTCGGAAGGTAAGCTTTCTCATGACCCTCAACTGCAAAAAGCCCTCCATGCAGTCGGCCGCCATCGTCTCCACCTCATTGGACTCGCTTCCGACGGTGGTGTCCACTCCCACATCGATCACCTCCTAGCCTTGATGGAAATCGCATCCCAAGCCGGTGTCCAAGAGATATGCGTTCATGCGATCACCGACGGCCGTGACTGCTCCCCGACTTCTGGCCGTGAGTTCATGAGGACCATCGAGAAAAAGGCCTCCACCCTTCCCGGATGCCGCCTCGTGACGGTAGTGGGCCGATACTACGCCATGGACCGGGATAAACGATGGGAACGGGTCAAACTAGCCCGCGATCTCCTGGTGGACGGAGTGGGCACCCCCTACTCCAGCGGAGAGGTGGCCTTAGCAGACTCCTACACCCACGGAGTTACAGATGAATTTATCAAACCGGTACGGATCGATGGTACGAAGGGTCCCTTGGTTCAGGATGATGACGTGCTTTTCTTTTTCAACTTCCGGGCCGATCGCATGCGCCAGATCGTCCGCGCCTTGGCGGATCCTGCCTTCGAAGCTTTCACCTCCACCCGCGTGCCCCAATGCAAAGTTTATACCCTCACCCCCTATGAGGCGGATTTTACCCGCTTAGGAATCCAACACCTCTTCTCCCCCGTGGAAATGAAGGACCTTCTCGGCGAAGTGGTCGCCGCCCATGGTCTCAGCCAAGTCCGCATGGCTGAAACGGAAAAATATCCGCACGTCACCTATTTCTTTAATGGGGGGAAGGAAACTCCTAATCCACGGGAAGAACGCGTCATGGTTCCTTCCCCCAAAGTTGCCACCTACGACCTGCAGCCGGAAATGAGCGCCGTGCCCTTAACGGAGCTAGTCATCGATCGGATTCAAAAAAGGTTGGATGACCTCATCATTCTCAACTTTGCCAATCCGGACATGGTGGGTCACACCGGAGTGCTTCCAGCCGGCATTCATGCGGTCGAGACCATCGATGCCTGCGTGGGTCGGGTCTTGGAGGCACTGAAAAAAGTTGGGGGTAAAGCCCTCGTCACTGCCGACCATGGCAACTGTGAACAGATGAAAGAATCGGATGGCTCACCTCATACCGCTCACACCACAAACCTGGTTCACTGCCTCTATGTTGCGCCCGACTCCCAAGACCACCAGATGGCCGATGGCATTCTCGCGGATGTGGCCCCCACTTTGTTGGAGATGTTGGGCCTGCCAAAACCAGCAGCGATGACCGGCTCGTCCTTGTTGCGCCGGCGCTGACTCCTCCATACCCGCTGGTGCAATCGAACAAGAATAGACTAAGCGGTTGGGCCGTTTTTGATCTCGATGGAACCCTTGCCGACACCCTGACAGACATATCCAGGGCACTGGGAAGTGTTCTACAGAAACACGGTCGCCCCCCTCTCTCCTTGGTCGAGACCAAATCATTGATCGGAAAAGGGCCCAAAACCCTGATGGAAAGAGCCTGGATTTTCACCGGCCAACCCGCCAGCCATGACGAACTTCTATCGCTGACAAAGGAATATCTTCTCACCTACCGATTCAACCCCAAAGGGGGCGCCCGACCCTTCCCTGGTATCCAGGAAGGACTCCGGAGCCTCATGCGCCTCGGATGGCGTTTAGGTCTCTGCACTAATAAGGATGGTCACGCCGCCCGCTCCCTGGTTGAAGAGCTGGGTTGGGGTGGATGGATCAAAGTGGTGGTCAGCGGCGAGGAAACGGTGCGCAAACCGGACCCACGCCCACTCCAACTGGCACTCCGCAGGATGCAAGCGCCTTCAGGACGCCATCTTTTTGTGGGGGACAGCGAAGTCGACCTCCAAACGGCTCGCAATGCCTGCGTGGAAGGGGTGTTTCTCGGCCACGGCTATGGCGAGTTTGGAACCATGAGTCTCGATGGCATGAGGTTTTTTTCGAACGCCGTAGATATGTTTTCCTGGATGGCCCGATCCGGTCCAAAGGGAAAGAACACCCCCAACCCGTGGGTAGGGCCGATTTGTCGATTCGCCAAACCCGGGTGGATTTCATAGTTTTTTCGAGGTCATGAAGAAAATCACCTCCAAGAAAGTCTCCTCTTCAAGCCCGATCCTGGCGATGACGGCCAACGAAATTCGGATCGAACAGGCCGAGCGTAGGCTCTATGCCATTCTAGATCGCCAAACCCGCTTGATCGAAGGACTCATGAAAGCGGTCAAACCCGACGATCTTGAGGAGGATCTGCAAAAGAACCTGAAGGAAACCAATGGCATGCTCGATGACTGCTTTTGGCAGTTCCTCGGACCGCTAGAACCGGGCGATCAGGTGATTTCCGCTTACGATGACAAGATGCGTGAAGGCACCATCGTAAAAATTCAAAAAGAGTCCTCTCATAAGGACTACGGCTCAGCGGTGGTGGAATTTCCGGGCGAACCCGAGAAAGCCATGGATGTATGCGAACTGGTGAAGGTGCGAGGCCCTCTCCTGCCGGGAGACACGGTGGTTCCCGGGCCGAACTAGGATTCCATTCTTGGCTACAATTTCCGCAGGGCCGGTATCCCGTAGGCCTTCCCCAATTTCTCGCCTCCCGATTTCGCTTCGGATGCATCCAGAACAAGTTTTCCCGGATCATCCATCAACTCAAAAACAAGATCCCCGCTGGAAGTTGCGTCCGCTATCGAGGCCAGTTCCTCCAGGCTACCCACCGTTTTCCCGTTACATCCCGTGAGCACCAGACCCGATAAATGCTGATATCCGGCGGTCATCGAGGAAGGCAAAACTTGGCTCAGGAAAATAACCTTCTTCTTGGGATCCAGCCTCATTTCCTGCTGAAAGCTGAAGAGTTGGACCAGCCGTTGGGGAGCCCTTTCCGACCATTTATCGCCCCATTCCTGCAAATAAGTCCCGGTCAGCTCCTGGAACACGAGCCCACCCAAAATGAGATATCGCGGGGCGACATCGAACTGCAGGGTCGGGATAGCTACCTCATCCCTGGCTCTACGATCATAACTCCCCACCAAATCCATCTCCTTTCCGTTTCTGGAAATTCGAAACTTGGCACTGGCTCCGACATACGGACGGGTCCGGACAAGATTTCCTATGGAAGTCGGGCCGTACAGTGAATCGCGATAGTTCCCGTCTTCATCCAATTTGAATCCATCTACCGCCAGCAAGACATCCCCCTCCTGTAGTCCGGCACGGCCGGCCGTCCCGATAGGATTAACCCGGGTCAGCAGGATGCCGCCGCTACCCGAGGCCTTGACCTCCTCCCGGAGGTTCGGATCACGCAGCGGCGCCCAACTCACACCCAAAGTGGGAAAGCCCTCATACTTCCCATCGGCCGAATCCTTTAAAAAGTGTTCAATCATCGGTACAGGAATGGCGGTTCCCTCCTGAGAATCCCGGTCATAAGCCATCATCATTCCGGATAGTTGACCGTTTCGCATCAAAGGAAGGGTGTAACTGTCGTCCCTCTTCGGAAGAGAAACCCTTACCCCGTAAACAAGAAACCCAGCCTCATCCGATGGATAACGGCCGACTCCGGCCGAAAGAATCTCCGCCTGATTCCGCAGCATCTCGCCGTTACGCTCCAATTGCCACACTTCAGCGGAGTCCCCTGCCTTCAGATTGGTTCCGATCGTCACTCCGGCAAAACCCTTCAGGAATTCAGCCTCCGTCGGCTTCAATAAGGCCAGGTTAGCTTCGTAGTCGATGGCCACCACTTCGGCAGCACACTTTTCTGCCGATCCTGGTTTCTCCAACCCTACTTCCGTCCGGTTCGCCACCATGGAGGCGGTGACCAGGACCTTGCCCCCCGGAAGAACCACTCCCGTGCCGCTCAATCCAAAGGGTGACTTTTTCTGCCAAGGGCGGAACTGGTCATAGGGCTGAATGGAGGTCCGGACCCGGACCAACGAACCACGCGATTCGTCCCCAGTGGCCGCCTGCGTTTGAATCAGAACACCCAGACTCATCAACCACAATACTCCCATGACGGATTTCATTTTTTCTCCCCTTTGAAATACGAGCCTTGAGCCAACCGCCGCCCATTCACCTCCGTCCGACTGGCTTCACTGATTCCGTACTGAGCCATGATACGGGGAGTGGCCTTATCGACCTCGGTCTTCTTGAATACTGCAGGCCGCTGATCACCTTCAAATCGAATGACGGTCCTCTCACCCTCTTCACGCAATGCCAGCTCCACATCCGCCAAAGTTCGGATCCGCTTCCCATTAATCTCTCTGACCACCTGCCCGGCCATTCCGCGAAGATAAACATTCAAGGGATCTGGCAGGACGGAGGAGAGAATCACCGGTTCAGGAGTTTCGCGATAAAGCTGATCCTGACCAAATAAGGAATAGGTCTGCCGCAATCTAAGATCAGCCGAGCCGGCAAGGACGCCCATCAGGTTGGCGGTCAAAGGCTGAAAAACCAATCCTCCATACAGCACGTATCGGGGGGACGGTTCATAAAGAATCTCATACATCGAAAACATCTCCGCGGGCTTGAGCTTCAGGGTCACGTGTTCCATTTTCCGATCCCTCCACACCTCAAGCTCCACAGGATCCCCGGCAAACTTGCGCTCTACGATTTCCTCCAGTTGGACCGGTTGCCCTTGTAATCTCACGGAACCATCGCTCTCGATGGGATGACCGTCGATGGACAATAACACGTCGCCCCTTCGCAGGATTCCGTCTGCGGATCCCTCGGAAAAAATGTCGGTTACCACCACCCCGCGTCCGTCGTTAGGCCTTCCCAGATACTTGCGCATCGCCGCGTTCTCCAATGTCATCCAGCGGATCGCGATGTCCACATAGTAATCGTACTTCCCGTCCTCCACGTCTTTGAGAAAACGGCGGATCACGGGCGTGGGAATCATATAACCGACGTTCTGCGCCACATCGCCGCGGAAACCTTGGAAAGCCACGCCGACCACTTTGTCCGCCTGCATCACCGGTCCCCCGCTGTTACCGGGATTGATCGCCGCATCGATCTGAATGGCCAGATGGGATTCTCGGCCGGAGTGGGTGTAGGCGTTGTAATCAATCCGACTAACCACTCCCCGGGTTACGGAGAGACGATCCCCGCCGATCGGAAAACCGTAAACACTAACCACGGATTCCAGCTCGGGAATGTTCCCCAGGGAAAGTGCCGTCGTCCCCTTGAAAAACTCGGAATCCTCGACCTCCACCATGGCCAGATCGCAATCGTGGGCGACAAACTGCACCTTGGCGGGATACTTGCGGGGGTCAGCCTCTCTTTGGACCGTGATATAGCGCGCCCCACTGATCACGTGAGCATTGGTCAGAATCCGTTTCCCTGAAATGACGAAACCCGCCCCCCGCGCCGAACTCACCGTTCCTGGATTCCAGGGCAACCGATAATCCCACGTCTGAGAGGTTACCTCCACCATGACAACATTCTTCTTCGCCTCGGCTAGCTGCCCATCCTTGGCACACCCACCCAAAACCCCACCCAGCAGAACGAATGTCAAAACCTTACGCCAAAGCATCATCCAACCATACTTAACCTCAAACACCCCCCAAACCAACCCTTCTTCTTTGGAGGCCGGGCCTAGGCCCGGCTTCCAAACTTTTCTCCGCATTGAAAATCATGTAGGGCGGCCTTTACGGCCGCCGAAGCCAATAGCTGAAAAGATCGAACTAGGCGGGGGCTAGCCCCGCCCTACATCACATCCAATAATTCAATCTTCAAAACCAATGTAGGGCGGCCTTTATGGCCGCCGCAATCGTCAGCCCAAAGTCCTTAATCCTTGGCGGGCTCATGCCCCGCCCTACATCACATCCAATAATTCAATCTTCAAAACCAATGTAGGGCGGCCTTTACGGCCGCCGCAATCGTCAGCCCAAAGTCCTTAATCCGTGGCGGGCTCATGCCCTGCCCTACATCACCTCGATCAATTCAATCTTCAAAACCAATGTGGGGCGGCCTTTACGGCCGCCGAAACTTCCCAAGAAGGAGAGTTAATAAGCATTCTTCTGCTTTTTGAAGAGCGTTGCGAACATAATGTAAAAATCCAGCCAGACGCTCCAGTTTTCCAGGTACCACAGATCCGCCCGCACCCGGTCCTCTAGGCTGGTGTTTCCTCGGAAGCCGCTGATCTGAGCCCAACCCGTCATCCCCGGCTTGGCCGCATGCCGCACGTTGTAATGTTGCACCTCGTGTTTAAAGTTTCGAATGAACTCAGGACGCTCGGGACGCGGTCCCACCAGCGTCATCTCCCCAGTCAACACGTGCCAAAATTGCGGTAGTTCGTCGATGTTCCACTTCCGCAGAAACGCCCCGCACCTCAACCTCCGGTCGTCCTTCGGCGTCGCCCACTTCGGCCCGGTCTCCTTTTCCGCATCAAGCTTCATCGTCCGGATCTTCATCATTCGGAAATTTCGCCCAAGTCGACCCGAGCGCACCTGACGGTAGACCACCGGACCGGGCGACTCCGCCCATACAAAGAGCATGGCGATCAGCATCAACGGGCCAAAGGTCACTAACCCAAAAATCCCGCCCACGATGTCGATCATGCGCTTCACGCACTGATTGAACGTAGAATCCAGCGGCAGACGGCTGGTCCCCAGAACCGGCACTTTACCCAACATCTCCAGATGCAGGCCGGTCAGCAAGACCTCGAAAAAACTGGGGACCACCAGAAAGTCGGCATGCTCCCGATAGCATAAGTCCCGCAGTCCTGCGACATCCTCCGATCGGGCATTGATGTCAGCCAGCAACACCCCGTCGAAATCACCTGTCACCAGTAGATTCTCCAAATCCTTATGTTTACCCAATCGCGGGACCGACTTCGGCGGCTCGGTCGAGAACTTCTCATTTAGCATCGGCACACAGCCCACAATATAGATAGGGTGGATCGTGTCCTTTTTTACCTGCCCTTTGCACAACTCGCCTGCCTGCGGGCTCCATCCCACCACCAGCAAACGGGTTCTCATTTTATCTCCCCAATCCGACCGGTGGACCAGGTTCAACAAAGCCACCCGCCCCAGAAGAAGGAGCGGGACAATCAGCAACCCGGAGGTGAGCACAAAGGTACGGGCGATCGGTGGATCCAACCGGAAGAAAAGAGTCACCAAAAGGTAAATGACGATCCACTTCGCCGAGGCCCTGGATACCGCTTGGAAACTGGCCTGCCGGCGAAGAAGGGCATTTCGCCGATAGGCACCGCTTTGGACCAACATCATGCTGAACAAGATTCCACCCAACACAAAATGAGGGACATAAGCATGGAATGTGGGGTTGCTCAAAGAATCAGTGAAGAGCGGGCCGACTGCAAAACCGGAGTAAAAACGCAACCAAAAGGACACCAGATGCCCGGTCAAAACCAGTAGGATGTCCAAAAGAAAGCAGCTCACCTCCGTGGCGGTACGAATCGTGGTGGAATGCTCCCGGCGGGAGGAGGAATTTCCGATTTTCATCACTTCCTCACGCTCCAGATAGCCGCGTGAGAAATCACGCGGGAATACCATGGGGGACAAAACATCATTCGAATAACCCTGCATAACATATACAGAAGTACAGATTTAATATTTTGCAAGAGGCCAAATTATTACCCGCCCTTTTTTAAATTATTTCAAGCACGCTTAACTAAAATAATATCTCTTTAGTAATAAATTCCTTTTTTTATGCTTATTTAGTTATTTAATAGAATCTAATTAATACACTTTACTTGTGTGTTTGTATAGTTATCAACAAAGAAGCCACAATATGTTGTACCTCAGCACGGCGCATAAAATAGTAAGCCATATTTTTCTAGTTAATTATTTTTGGGTTCAAATCTTTTTAAATGATCGCTCCACAATTCAAATCGCATTTTCACACCTGTCGATCAGTCGTTTTGGTAGAATTCTGCCTCTTGGGTTAATCACTTTTTTTGTATTTAGTTTTATCCTGTTTTTCTCGGAATCACTCTCCTTTGGCCAAGGCATGGCCCAACCTGGTGGCCAAACTGTCGAGGTTGGACAAGTTTCTGATGCCTACGCCTCTGGCTACCAGTTCGGTCTGGGATCACAATCAACCTATTCTAATGGTTCTAATGCCAAACAGCTGACCGGTTCCCCTTTTGGACCCTACACTTTGGGGGAAAGAGCGGAATACGGTGTTTTCGATTTCCGCATCAACACGGAAGGCGGCTACGACGACAACATCTATCTCGCTCCGAGCGGCACCCAAGGGGGTCCAGGCATCAGCAAACAAGGTGACTGGTATTACGTCGTCACCCCTGGAGCCGCCTATCGACTCGGTAGCTTTGCCAGTAACGCCATCGAACTTGGTTGCGACTCCAACCTCATTCAGTTTACCCGCTACTCGGAATCCAGCTTCCAACAAACTCTCCCCTACTTTCGCTCCCATTTTCTTACAGGAAAAACCACGATTACCCTCAACAATAGCGTCACCCTCATCACGGGCGGCGCTGACACCGCAAAATCCAACGAGCTTACTTTACGCACCCCGCAAACTTCCAATACCGCCAACCTTGGCGTGGACTTCGACTTCAGCGATAAAACCGCCTTCAGCGCCGACTACCTAAACTATATCTTCAGCCCCACCACAGCTAGTGGCTTTGATGGCAGCGCCCCGCTTCTCCCCTACATACAGAATGAAGGTTCTCTTCAGGCGGACTGGAAAGCCTTCGCTAAACTCAGCTTCTATGTTCGTGGCACCGTGGGAAACTTTGATGTCGGACCGAGCACTGGCGGACCTTATCAACCCCAAGTCTCCAGTATGTACTACGAGGGCTTTGTCGGCGCCCACGGGGAATTTACCCCCTTCCTCACGGGAAACGCACGAGTAGGCGGCTTGGCTTACGACTCTGGCGTATCTGGCGTATCCAACACCTACACCTATGTCCTATTTCTCGATATGACTTATCAACCCACCGACGATCTCAAAATCGTTCTATCTGGAACCCGTCAGCAGCTCCCCTCCTTTATCTACAGTAGCTCCTCCTCCTACACCCTCAGCCAAGGCAATCTTGCCGTCGGGTGGCAATTCGGTCCATTACTGGAAAATGCACCCGAGGACCCAGACGGCATGGGCGCTACCAAACAACTCCGCCGATTCACCTTCGGCCCTTCCCTCTCTTTTGCGAATACCCAATACGATAGCCTGCAGAACTCTACCACCAACCAGGATGTCTACGGCTCCACCTCCGCCCCCACGAATGACCTTATTACCGCAACCCTTGGCCTCGAATACCGCATTCAACCCTACTGGACTGTCTACGGGAACTACAGCTACCAGCGCAACATTTCCACCATCCCTGCCAATACCTACTTCGATAACCGTTTCGCCATCGGCGCCGCCTTTAAATTCTAGGTCATTGGTAATTGTTTCCATCTACCGGTTGTCAACAACCAATCACCAACCCTCACATTCCTCTCGCCGGAATTTCTAGTGGAAGCTTGGTCATCCGGGCGTAATCATGAAGATTTAGTGTCACGATGCTCTTGGCTCCGTGAATCTCCGCCGTGCGCACATGAAGAAAATCGTGGAAACTGCCGCCCTTGATCCCGGACAGGTCGGCCGCCCGCTCCGTGGATGCCAACACTTCCTCCGCCACCAGATCCTGAAACGTTAGGTTGGCCACCAACCTCCGGATTTCCTTGGAGGCATCACGGGGGGAGAGGTTTCTTTTCACCAGTTGGCCTTGGGACGTGCGATAGACCAAGCCTCTTCCGGTTTGGATGGCCATCCACTCCGCCACCGTATGGGACCGGGTCATCCCGCCCTTGGGCGCCCAATTCTCCTTCCAGGCCCGCAACAAGGCGGCCGTGTCCCAATACCTCATCCCGCCGTCTGGTTAGCCTGATCCTCGCGGCTTTCCTCAATGGCGGAAAGAATGGAGGCGTCTTCCAAATCCCCGGAGGCACGGGCCTCGGCGGGAGAAACGGTGAACGTTGGCAGATAGGGAATGATTCGGGCCACAGGACGACCAAAATCAGTGAGGACAACCTCCTCACCTCCGTGGATGACCGGCCGCACAACCCGCCTGGTTTCTCGGTGTAGTTCAGAAAGAGAAGCCTTCATATGCAGATAATATGTATTTTGCGCATATGTGTCAAGTTAGACGACTTTTGGATGTGGAGGGTTATCGATGATGGGTCATTTGCTCTCAGTTTCTACGACGAAACCCACATCTCCGACCTTAGAATCTCCCTCATCCAGAAATTCGAATTTTCCTAATGCCTCAACCTCCCGCCTTCCACCAATCACCCATAACCAATTACCAATTACCCATCCCCCATTACCCATAACCAATAACCAATAACCAATTCCCCCCACCGCTCGTCACAGGAAAATCGCCATTCGTCACTTAATTATATGATTTTCT
>Ga0209400_1004001_pt1 | contig 10546 bp, 11 predicted proteins | sample M_130807_EF_Meta_FD_187313 | JGI IMG/M metagenome (GOLD analysis project Ga0209400, IMG submission 187313) | Freshwater microbial communities from Lake Montjoie, Canada to study carbon cycling - M_130807_EF_MetaG (SPAdes) (version 2) | ecosystem: Environmental > Aquatic > Freshwater > Lake... | reverse complement strand
GAAAACGGTTTAGACCTTGTCAGCCGCGAGCAGGCCCGTGAGGAGGCCGCGCATTGGCTAAGCCGATTGCGCATTCCTGAATCTTTATGGCACCTGCCACCCGCCACATTTTCTGGCGGTGAACAGCAGCGCATCAACCTTGCTCGAAGCTTCATCAAACCAAGACCCTTGCTGTTGCTCGATGAACCCACAGCTTCGTTAGACCCAGTCAACACGCAAACTGTGATTGACATGATTGTTCAAGCTCGTAGCAAGGGCATTGCCATTCTCGGAATTTTTCACGATGACTCGGTTGCACAAGAAGTTGTCAGCCGAACAATGTCCATGTTGCCATTGGAAGCAAACTAATGAACTCGCCCACTTCAACCCCTGTCGTTTTCACCAACGCGCAATTAGTTCTTCAAGATGAAGTGGTGAAGGGCAGCCTAACCAGCCAGCATGGTTTGATTCATCACATTGATCAAGGCTCAAGCTCGGTGACACAGGCAATCGATTTGCAGGGTGACTACCTCATTCCTGGTTTGGTGGAGGTTCATACCGACAACTTTGAGCGCCACATGATGCCTCGGCCCAAGGTGCGCTGGGATGACTCACCCGCTCTGCTGGCACACGATGCTGAAATTGCAGCGGCCGGTATTACGACTGTGTTAGATGCCTTAGGGGTAGGGGAGGCCGATCCAGACAGCGTTCGCGGCAATGATTGGGACACGGTTTTGAACTGTATTTCAGATTTTGTAAATCGTGGTGTGCTGCGAGCTGATCATTTTTTGCATGTGCGTTGTGAATTGCCAGCGCCCAACACCCTTGAATTGTTCAAGCCTTTTGCCGGACACGACTTGGTCAAAATGATTTCCGTCATGGACCATACGCCAGGTCAACGTCAATGGGAAAATATTGAACATGCTTGGATCTATTTTTCTGGCAAAAAAGGCTGGACCAAACAGAAATTTGAAGAGCGTGTGGCCATGGCCCAAGATGCGCAGGCGCGTTATGCCAAACCTCACCGCGCCTATCTCACCCAATACTGCCAAGACAATCAAATTGCACTGGCCAGCCATGACGACACCACAGTAACGCATGTGGAAGAAGCATTTGCCGAAGGGGCTACTGTGTGTGAGTTTCCCACCACCGTTGCGGCCGCTCAAGCGGCTAGGGCCCGCAAGATGTTGACCATCATGGGGGGTCCCAATGTGGTTCGTGGCGGTTCGCATTCTGGCAACGTGTCTGCCATTGAATTGGCCAAGTTAGGCCTGGTCGACATTTTGTCTTCCGACTACGTGCCCGGCAGTTTGATGTCAGCCACTGTTCGCCTGACTGAAACCACCGATCTAAGCTTGCCACAGGCGGTGGCCTTGGTCAGTCGCAATCCGGCTAAATCGATAGGACTTCATGACAGGGGCAGTCTTGAAGTGGGTTTGCGATCCGACTTGGTGCAAGTTCGCATGATCAATCTACCAGACGGACGGCACCAACCCATTGTCCGTGCAGTATGGCGTGGCGGGGTGCGCGTGGTGTAAGTGCGTCACGATATTGAAATATTCCCAACATAACCTCTGTGCATTCTTTGATTTGCTTCATTGCACTACAGATTGAAAAATATGCAGTTATTAACAATTCGCAATTTAAGCAAGCAGTTTGGCGAGAACACGGCAGTTGATCGTGTTTCTCTCGAGGTGAAATCTGGAAGTTTTGTGGGTGTCATTGGACGTTCGGGCGCCGGTAAATCAACATTGCTTCGCATGATCAATCGTCTGAACGAACCCACCCATGGCTCCATTGAGTTCGACGGTACCGTTGTAACCGACCTCAAGGGTGTGGCCTTGAATGAGTGGCGCCGCAATTGCGCCATGGTATTTCAGCAATTCAACTTGGTTGGGCGCTTGGATGTACTGACCAACGTACTCATGGGGCGTTTAACCACGGTGCCCACGTGGCGCGCCATGTTGTCCATGTGGAGCGACGCCGACAAGCTGGATGCTCTGGAAACATTGGATCGCTTTGGCATGGCCGACTTTGCAGCCCAGCGGTGCGACCAGCTTTCTGGTGGGCAGCAACAGCGTGTGGCCATTTGCCGCGCATTGCTTCAGAGACCCCAAATTATTTTGGCTGACGAGCCTATTGCTTCGCTTGACCCCAAAAATACACAAATGGTTATGGATGCCTTGAAGCGCATCAACGACGACTTGGGTATTACGGTGATTTGCAATTTGCACGACCTTGATATTGCACGAGATTATTGCGATCGATTGGTGGGAATGACTGAAGGCCGCGTGGTCTTTGATGACGTACCAGAAAATTTCACAGAGAACTTTTCTCAAAGCCTTTATGGCATTGAGGCTAACGATCCATCAATGAACACTCAAGCTGATTTTGTTTCCTTTGAAACGCCCAATTAACCACGCTTAGTTTTATCACTGGCAATTTTTCCCTCATTTTTTTAAAGGATCTTTTATGTCGTTCAATCGTCGTGCAGTTCTCGCATTGGCAGCCTCCAGTGTCTTGGCCGTTTCTGCCCAGGCCCAAGACTGGAAAGCTAAATACCCCGAATTAATTTTTGCCACCATTCCTTCCGAAAATGCAGCGCAAGTGACTGAGCGCTACAAAGATTTTGGTGAATATTTGTCAAAAGAAATTGGCGTGCCTGTTAAGTTGCGAATTGTTGGCGACTACGCTGCCGTCATCGAAGGCCAGCGTGCCGAGCAAATTCACATTGCTTACTACGGTCCTGCTTCATACGCCCGTGCTCGCATGATTGGCGTGAAGACTACCCCCTTTGCCATTGAAGTTGCCAAGGGCGGTTTGCCATTGAAGTTGCCAAGGGCGGCGTGAAGGGTTATCACTCAGTGTTTTATGTCAAGTCCAATTCGCCTTACAAAACCATTGCCGATTTGAAGGGCAAAAACTTAGGCTTGGTCGACCCTAACTCAACATCGGGCAACAACGTTCCCCGCTTTGCAATGCACAGCATGAAAATCAATCCTGAGGAGCATTTCAGCAAAGTCGTATACACCGGTAGCCACGTCAACGCCGTGATGGCATTGAACCAAGGCACTGTCGATGTTGCTGCAAACTGGTGGAACAATGAAACAGACTCAGAGCTTATTCGCATGTCCGACAAGGGCATGGTCAAGAAAGAAGACTTCCGAATCATTTTCAAGTCAGAGCAAATTGTGAACAGCCCTGTTGCTTATTTGGACAGCTTGCCTGCTGATCTGAAAAAACGAATTGAACAGGCCTTCCTGAATGTACATCAGAAAGACAAATCTGCGTTTGACAAGTTGTCCGACGGCAAGAATGAGCCTTACCAGACTGTGACGCATGAAGCCTATTTGCCAGTTGTCGAATTGAACAAGTTCGTTGACAGCCTGCGTAAAAGGTAATAAGCCGTGAACGCTCTCCATTCCAAATCAATGGAGATGGCCTATGCCCAAGCGGTGGCGTTAAAACGCCGCCAGCTTTGGCTAGGCCTATTGTTGCTGGCCGTATTGGTTCTTTTATCTGGCCACGTTGCTGAAATTTCCTTCTCCAAGTTGTATCAGCACATCGGTGGCTTCGCCAGCTACATCGACAGAATCTTTCACCTTGAAAACGGTCGCCCCGTTATTTCAGATCCTGCTGAATGGTTCTGGGGCTGGAAGAAGTGGTTAGCCCTGATGGGTGAGACCCTGTTAATGGCTTATTTAGGCACCTTATTGGGTGCTATTGCAGCATTTGTCTTGTGTTTCTTGGCCAGTCAAAATTTGACTCAGAGCAAGGGCGTGGTGTTTTTCATTCGCCGACTCATGGAATTTTGCAGAACAGTGCCTGAATTGGTTTTCGCACTGATCTTTGTTGTTGCCTTCAGTTTAGGGCCCTTGCCTGGTATCTTGGCGTTGGCCATTCACACTGCAGGCGCTTTGGGCAAACTGTTTGCAGAAGTAGTCGAGAACATCGACATGAAGCCGGTAGATGGCGTGGTTGCTACTGGCGGCAATTGGTTTCACAAAATTCGTTTCGCCGTTTTGCCACAAGTTGCTTCTAATTTTGCAAGCTATGCATTGTTGCGTTTTGAAATCAATGTCAGAGGCGCATCCGTTTTAGGCTTTGTGGGCGCTGGCGGAATTGGCCAAACATTGCTTGAAGTGATCAGAAAGTTTTACTACGCAGACGTCAGTGCCTTATTGATCATGATCATTGCAACAGTCATGGTCATTGACGCAGTGACTGAACGCATTCGTCACAAATTGATTGGACTGGAAGCCAAGTCATGAGTGATCTGACTGTCAACCCATTGGCCACATCCGATTTAGCCCCGCGCGAGTTGCTTCGCCGCCGCTATGCGAGCCATTTCAAACCTTTCTACCAAGATAATTTGATGGCCATTTTCATTGGCTTAGTAGCTGTGGCTGTGTTTATCTTTGGCATTTACAAATTAGAAATGACCTTTGCGCGCTTGTGGGGCGGGCTGGGTGAATTGGGCAAGATAGTGGTACTGATGCTCCCCCCCAATCCCGAATCGTGGGCCATGACCAAGGTTTATATGTATGCCGTGCTTGAAACTTTGGCCATTGCCTTGCTGGGTACATTGTCTGCAGCATTGGCCGCTTTTCCGCTTGGTTTTTTGGCTGCTCGCAACACCACCTTTAACAGGTTGATTCAATTTATGGCAAGACGCAGTTTCGATACACTGCGCGGCGTTGATATTTTAATTTGGGCCTTGATCTGGATTAACGTGGTTGGACTAGGCCCCTTTGCAGGTGTGCTGGCCTTGTTCATGGCCGACCTTGGCATTTTCAGCAAATTGTTTTCTGAGGCCATAGAGACGGCAGATCACAAGCCCGTAGAGGGCGTTCTTTCAACAGGCGGCTCTAAGCTCGCCTCGGTTCGTTTTGGTATCTTGCCCCAGTTGATGCCTGTGTTGTTAAGCCAAGTGCTGTATGCCTTTGAATCCAATACGCGCAGCGCGTCCATCATTGGCATTGTGGGTGCGGGTGGTATTGGTTTGATCTTGTCAGAGCAAATTAGAACCATGGAATTTCAACAAATGTCATTTGTCATTTTGTTGATTTTGATCACGGTGGCTGTCATTGATTTTCTGTGTTCCAAGTTGCGTTTCGCTATCATTGGCGTTCGTGCTAGGTAATCACCTGAAAGATGTTTCAAAATGTCATTGTCAATTCCTGAAATTGTTCAACTCTTAAGCAGTCGTGCCACCACTTGGTATGGCCAGGAGGCTGTTAGCCAACTCGATCATGCCTTGCAGTGTGCTGCCCTGGCAGAGCACTCCAATGAGACGCCTGAAACTGTTGTAGCTGCCTTACTCCATGATCTGGGACATATGTTGAGCCCACATCGACCAAGCGTGACGCTCACTGACACCATGCCAAGCAAAGATGACTTGCATCAATTTGTGGCCTTGCCTTTTTTACGAAGTCTATTTCCTGATGCCGTTTTAGAACCCATCAAATTGCACGTCGACGCCAAACGCTATTTGTGCGCTGTAGATGCGGGCTATTGGGCAGACCTTTCGCCAGCCTCCAAGCACAGCCTTGAGTTGCAGGGCGGTGTGTTTGATGAGAAGCAAGTTGGTGCATTTGAAGATTTGCCTTACTACGCAGAGGCCGTTCGCCTAAGACGTTATGACGACCTGGCCAAGGTGCCTGGCCATCAAACCCCTGACTTAGCGCACTTTGAAAAACTGATGGTCCAAGTCAGCGGTCATTAAAAAATCCAGATGCATTGCGCTCTGCTGTTGAATGCCAGATCTATTCAAGCTTTAGCCCATATTTCGCAATTTGCGAAATGGACTTAAGCAATTTATGTCGCCAAGTTGAAGGCGATCAAAGCAAACATCAGTTTCCGCGAACAGCTTTCAAAGCAGATACACCAGCTGCAGGAAAGTCAGTGAATACAGCGTCAATACCGAGTTTCATGTAGTACTCCATTTCGGCTTTGACGTCGCTAAAGCCAAGGTGTCCATGTGTGAACAAATAAACCCTTTTGATGAGCCAATTCAATTACACCAGTTGAGCCATCTACACGGCGGTCGTAGGAGTTGATCTTGCCATCGCCATTGCGATCAATTTTGTCATTGACTGTCTTGACCAAGTAAGGCTTCCATGGACCCACGCCATCAGCGTAGGTCTTGATGAAATCTAAGCCGCTGGCAGTGACCAGGTCTTTGAAGGTACGCGCATCTTTGCTAACCACAAAGTCATAAGGCTGGCGCCATGGGTTGTATGTCGCTGTGTCAACTTGAATGCTACCGTCGTCAAGCACATCGTAGGCGTCGATCAGTTGTACCAGCTTCATATTGGTTTTGGTGTTCAAGTATTGAAGGTTGGCAACTTCAAATGACTGAATAAAAACGGGCGCTGTGGCCACATTGCCATAGGCGGCATGAAGTGTTGTTACCAATTTATCTTCGAACACATTTTTACCAAAGTTGGCCACAGTGGCGTGAAAGGTTGAGTGTTTGATCTCTGGATAAATGCCAATGGTGCGTCCGAGTTTGGTGCCTTCAGCTTTGGTCAAAGCAATGACTTCATCCAAAGTCGGAACGGAAAACAAGCCGTCGTAAATTTTTGAACGCTTGCCATTTGACTGAACGGCACGCAATGTTTTGATCTCTGCCAATGTAAAGTCGCTAGCAAAGTAATCCGTAATTTCTTCGCCATCCACATTTTTGGTCGACTTTCTGGTTGGAAACTTGGTGGCCACATCGGTGGTGCCGCCTAGCATGGGTTCATGACGGGCAATCATCACGCCGTCCTTGGTCATAACCAAGTCTGGCTCTACAAAATCAGCTCCCTGGTCAATGGCGGCCTTATATGACTCAATAGTGTGCTCTGGAAATGTTCCCGATGCTCCACGGTGACCAATGACCAAAGGTGCGTCACCTAATAGTGTTTTGAACAATGGAGCGCTGTCTCACCTAATAGTGTTTTGAACAATGGAGCGCTGTCTCCGCCGCATGCCTGTAGCAGAACGACGGATGCCGCTGCCAATAAAAGTTTGATTTTCATGTTTTCTCCAACAATTTGTGATGAGCTTGATGACCAACAGATCCAGAAAAATCCAATTTGCCAGAGGTTTGTGACACTGGCATGAACGTTGATCAATGTGACGGTCTAAGTGCTAATGAATAAAGTAAGCTTGAATAAGCAACTGCTTAAATTTTGAGCATTAACAAATCATCTTCTATTCATTAAATAGACACGCGGAAGAGCTAAATTAATCGTTGACAACTCTTGAAGCTGTCAACCCTCAACTTAAGGAGAATCTGAATGACACCTGAAAACCATGTACATGAAGTCGACGTCGAAGGTGATTTTGCGGATGAGTTTGACAGCCCAAGCGAAAACCATCGCATGGCTGCACATCATTTTTCTGAAGCTGCCAAGGAGCATGAGCTTGCTGCTGATGCCTACGATGCGGGTGACCAAACTGCATCGGAATTGCATTCATTCAAGGCCTATCGCCATCAATTGAATGCAGTTCAGTATTCTGAAATTGCAGTGATGGAAGCTTTTGAGTTGAATGAAATTAACGAAATTTGAATGAAAAAAGATCGACTCGCTATGAGAGTCGATCTTTTAATTTCGTAATTCACAATGCCACTGCATTAGCAGTGGCAAGTAGCCTCAAATTAGCGCGCCTTCAGCAACGCCTCTACTTCCAACAGGATAAATTCATTGTCGTCAGCCTTGTTGGGGTCGCGTGATGAAGAGAACGGCAAGTTATTGTCGTTTCCAACAATGATGTGCTTGTTGTCCACTACATCCACGTTTTCAATGGTGAAGAATGGGAAAGTCAAAACGCCGTTGTTCAGCGGCTTGCGTGACTTGCCTTGCGGATCTTGAATCTTCATCAAATCGATAAAACCGATTTTGCGAACGGGGCTGTTCACATTAGCGTCATTCATTTCAATTTTCACGACGCGCTTAAACTTTGCAAGATCATGGAAGCAGTTGGGTGCCGCTTTGTTGTCAGCACAAGCACGATCTACAGTGCCTTCGCCGTTGTCGCGCTCAATGACCAAAGCGGTGTCGGCATCGATCATGTTGAAGTCACCAATGGCTGTGGCACCTGGCGAGAGCACATATTTCCAATGACGGCCTGTCCATTTTTCTTCAGCCACTGAAAACTCAAGAATGCGAAGAACTTGCTGACCTTGTATTTTTTCCCAGTCTTTGGTGTTGTTGTCCCAAAGTGCACCTTCAAGCAAGCCATAAATAAACTTACCGTCTTTGCTGGATGCCAATCCCTCGTAGCCACGTGAGCGGCCTAGATTGACTGTGGCAGGCAAGGCTTGACCGGGAACAGGAGTGACAACTTTATAGTGATCTGGCGACATAACCGGTTTGCCGTCAGCCATGGTTTCAAAGACGGCTTCAATTTTGCCGTCCATAGTGGCGCGGATTAAAGAAAGCCCTCAGGGTCAAAATCAGAACCTGTGAGGTAGCGCTTGGCTGTGCCTTCATGAACAACTCTGAAGGGTACTTTTTTATCGGGGTCGTGAAGAAAGACAGTGCGCAAGCGCTCAATATTTCCAGAGACCATGTCGATGCGATAGTGCGACAGAAAGAGGGCTGCATCGGGTGAGTTGGCCTTGGAGCCAAAGCCATTGTCTGTGAGGACCCAGTAAGTGCCGTCTGCCATTCTTTTGATACCAGAATGACCTTGTACAGGCTGCCCTTTGAAGGGTAAAAATACACCTGTTGGACGGCCTGCTGAGCGTCCTTCAAATGATCCAATTTTTTCGTTGCGAGTTAGGCCATCTGTGAATTTGCCTGAAATTTTCAGATCTTCGGGTGCATCGGCAGGCGGGTCGATGAAGGTTTGTGCAGGCAACACAGCATGGCCTGCTAAGGTAGCAGGAAACTCAGTTTGCGCAACTGCAAACTGAGCGAAACTGGCGACCAGTATGACTGGCGCAATGAACTTGGCGAACATCAAAATCTCCATAAAGTGAAAGAATGAAACAATACTTTCAACGATGTGGATGACAAACTGATGTCGCGCAAATTAAGTTTAGATGTTGTTACATCCGTTCTGTCAGTCCTTCTGGGCTGGCAGCGTAGCCTGTTAGAGTTTTGTCTGCGTGCTTTAAACGCCAGTTCAGCATTTTTTGCGCGTAGACCAGCATCGTTGCTGCGTACTCGGGTTGCATCGCCACGTTGTTCATTTGATGGGGGTCATTTTTCAAGTCGAAAAATAAGGGCGGCAGTGCTGGAAAATGAACGTATTTGTAGTTCTCATCCTGCACCACAGCCAAAGAACTTTCGTCCATGTGCGTTCCTAAAACGTCTTCAGGTTTTGAGTAAAAAATATTTCTATAGTCGTATTCATAATGCACTTCTGTGCGCCACTTGGGATGCGCTTTGCCTTCATGCAAGAAATGACTCAAAGATTCACCATCACATGCTCTGGGTACGGGCTGTCCTAGCCAGTTCAAAATGGTTGGCATTGTGTCGATGGTCTCAGTAAATTCTTGAACCACGTTGCCGCGAGAAACATCTGCCCTAGCTTCTGGGTCACGCACAATCATGGGAATGTGATAGCTTTGGTCAAAGTAGCCAATTTTTCCTAGCAGGTGATGGTCGCCCAATTGCTCGCCATGGTCGCTGGTGAACACAATCAAGGTGTTGTCCCACTGACCTGTCTCTTTGAGAAACGAAAATACGCGGCCTAGTTGATCATCAATCTCAGTCATGAGACCGTAGTAGGTTGCGCGCATTTGTAAAACCTCAGCCTCTGACATGCTGCTGCCAAGACCTTGACCATTTTGGAAAAAGCTTTTTCTGGTGATGTTGTCTACATAGAACTTGAGCAATGGATGCTGTGCAGATTCTTGGGCTGCAGTTTGGGCACGAATGGGTTTGGGACACTCGGCTGCCGAGTACATGTCGTTGTAAGGGGCTGGGGCCGCAAAAGGCGGGTGAGGGCGGTAATAGCCCAGATGCAAAAACCAAGGTTTGTTTTGAACACTGCGCAAATAGTCCATGGCCCTTTCTGTAAACCACGTGGTGTCAGACAAATGCGCTGGAATTCGACTTGGCTTGTTGCTTGCGCCAACTTCTTCTGATTCTAAATTTTCTGGAAGCCAAATGTCCCAAGGATTTGCAGGCAACTTCACGCCTTGTGACTCAAGCCATCCAAAGTAAGCCTCCATTTTCAAGCCCCATGAGCCTACAGGCTTCCAGCCTTCCATATCGCTACCGAGCACCTTGAAGCGGGGGTCTTGGGCGGCAGTTTCTCGGGGGTCGGGTGTGGTGGTGGTGTAGCCAACCAGTGCTGGGTCGTATCCGGCCTTGCGAACTTCAATGGCCAAGTTGGTGTGGCGCGCATCCAGTGGAATGGTGTTTTGAACCGCACGGTGGTTCATCATGTACAAGCCCGTTAGTAAACTTGCTCGGCCTGGGCCACATGGAACGGCTTGTGTAAAGTGATTGGCAAAGGTGACCCCTTGCTTGGCCAAGGCTTCAATGTTGGGCGTTTTGATCAAAGGGTGACCGAGCATGGGCAAGGTATCACCTCGCCATTGGTCTACAACGATCAAGAGGAC
>Ga0209400_1004000_pt1 | contig 10547 bp, 10 predicted proteins | sample M_130807_EF_Meta_FD_187313 | JGI IMG/M metagenome (GOLD analysis project Ga0209400, IMG submission 187313) | Freshwater microbial communities from Lake Montjoie, Canada to study carbon cycling - M_130807_EF_MetaG (SPAdes) (version 2) | ecosystem: Environmental > Aquatic > Freshwater > Lake... | reverse complement strand
TAACCCGTGCTGTTGGTGGTTCTGGCGGTGGTAATAACGATGGACTAAATGGAGATAATGGAACAACAAACTACGGAAATGGCGGCGGTGGTGCCTCTGGTATTTCTGGTCCTGCTAAGGTTGGTGGTTCTGGTGGTTCTGGTGTTGTTATCATTCGTTATTTGGGTTCTCAAGCTGCAACTGGTGGTACCGCAACTTCTTCTGGTGGCTACACAATACACACCTTTACTGGTGATGGAACATTTCAATTCAATAAGTATTCCATCAATTAAAAACCTTATAAATACAGGTATCATTTTTCATAAGGAGTATTACACATGGCACATTTTGCTAAATTAAATTCAAGTAATGAAGTAGTTCATGTTTCAGTTGTTGATAACTGGAATATCACAGACGGCAGCGGCACCGAACAAGAAGCGATTGGTGTTGCATACCTAGAAAGCGTTCATGGTGTTGATCCAAATTTTACTTGGAAACAAACATCGTATAACAACAATATTCGTAAAAACTATGCAGGTATTGGTTACAGCTATGATGCTGGCCGTGATGCATTTATTCCACCAAAGCCATTCGCCTCATGGGTACTAAACGAAACGACCTGTCGCTGGGAAGCACCAATCCCAATGCCAGTAGAAGAAGGCAAGATGTATCATTGGGACGAAGCAACAACTAGCTGGCTAGAAAATACAATTTAATTATTAGGAGTTAATTATGGATGTAAATGAAGTGATGGCAAATTTTACCGGTGAAAATGGGATGGCTTACGGGGTTGATACCGCAATCAAAGCATTAAGACCCGGTTGCCGATATCAGATTACTTGTGCAGGTGGAATCAAATACGATAAGTGGTGGGATCCAAATGGACTCCTACCACCATCAACTGAAGAAGTCTATGCTGAGTTAGCGTATCAAGAAAAGTTAGCAAAGCATTTTCAATATTCTTATGACCGTATCAAAGAATATCCAGATGGATTCGAGCAACTTGATATGCTATGGCACGCAATTGATGCTGGTATAGAATTGAAAGATTCAGATTGGTTCAAAAAAATCAAAGAGGTCAAGGAAAAATATCCTAAGCCAATTGATCCGGCTCCAACAAAAGAGTAAGCAAACCACCTTCGGGTGGTTTTTTAATGATTATTGAGTGCCTGATTGGACTAAATAGAGGATAATTACAATCAGCTTCAAGGAGAATTAAAATCGCTGCATACTCGGAAATTCTAATTGAGCAAGGTGCAACTTTCTCCACAACTGTAAATGTAGAAGATACTGCTGGCGCTGCCATCAATCTCTATGGTTACTCTGCATCTTCTCAAATGCGTAAATCATATTACGCAACATCAAACACAATTATTACTGCAACTGTTACTGGTAATGCTAATGGTGAAATAACTATGTCTATGACCGCTGCAAATACGGCCAATCTAACTGCTGGCCGGTCTGTTTTTGATTTGCTTATTACAGCTCCTAGCGGAATCAAAACAAGAGTGATTGAGGGTATTATTGTTATCTCACCAGGAGTTACAAAGTAATGGCTATTGTAGCAAAGGTCACTCAACAAACTCGCTCAACAATTGTCGCACAGAATTTTGCACCAAAACCAAATGTATCATTAACGCAATTAACTGATACCAATCTTTCTGGTGTGCAAGATAAGCAAGTGTTGCAATATGATTCTGCTAGCGGTAAATTTGTAGCTAACACAGTAACTTCAACAGTAACAGCTGTTAATGGTGGATCGTTTTAATGGCCAATACATTAATTCAGCTAAAATCATCCACAGCTAATGCAAGTCCAAATGTATTAGATACGGCTGAACCAGCGTATTCATATGTAAGTAATACATTATTCATTGGTACTGCTGCTGGTACTGGTGTGCTGGCAATTGGTGGCCAAGCCTATGTAGCACAACAACAAACAATTTACAATACAGTTAATGCCGCTTTCACGGTAGCGAATACTGGTGGTAGCGGAGCAGCCGGTTCTTATGCTAACTCTGGATTTGCTGTTGCTAACTCAGCAGCACTATATGCTAATGCGGCCTTTTTAGCTGCAAACAATGCTTCTGATTCATGGGTTCGTAATCAAGCAAACTCTGCTTTCATTCAAGCTAATGCAGCCTTTGCTACTGCTAATACTGTAACAGCCGCTGGTTCATACGCTAATGCAGCTTTTGCTATTGCTAATAATGCTTCTGGTGTTAATCTTACTCAGAACACCAGCATTACTGCTGCATTTTTACAGGCAAACACTCCAGACTATGTAGCAAACTCTGCTGCTAGTTACGCTAATGCAGCCTTTGCTACTGCTAACACAATTACAGCTGCTGGCTCTTACGCTAACGCAGCTTTCATAACTGCTAATACTGTAACAGCTGCTGGCGCTTATGCTAATGCATCTTTTCTACAAGCAAACACTCCAAGTTATGTAGCAAACTCTGCTGCTAGTTATGCTAATGCAGCCTTTGCAGCTGCCAATACAAAATTTAATTCATCTGGTGGTACAATCTCAGGTGATACAAGCATTACTGGTAACTTAACTGTTACCGGTACTACAACATACACAAATACAATCAATCAGTTAATTGGTGATAACATTGTTACACTTAATGCTGATGTGTTGCAATCTACACAGCCAACTGAAAGTGCTGGCATTGAAATTAATAGAGGCGCACAACCTAATGCACAGTTTATTTGGGTTGAAACTGCTGGTAAATGGTCTGCAAATAATGGTAATGGTTCAATTTATATTGCAGCTGACTCGGCAGAAACTTATGCTAACGCAGCCTTTGCAGCTGCTAATGCGGCGACTGCAACTGATACTACACAAAATACTAGTATTACTGCTGCGTTCTTAAAAGCAAATACACCTAGTGATGTTGCCAATTCAGCTGCGAGTTATGCCAATGCGGCTTTTGCTACTGCTAATACAATCACAGCTGCTGGTGCTTATGCCAATGCGGCATTTTTAGCTGCAAACAATGCTGGCGGTTCAGTTGTTGCAAATACAATCACATTAGGAACACCAACTGATGGCAGTTTAAGTAATGTTGGTGCATACACAGCATGGACAACGGCAACAAAAGTTGCTGATGCTATTGATGACCTGAATGAAATGATGGACAATGTTCGTGCTAATACTTTTGTTAAGAGTGTTACATTTACTGCAAGTCCAGCTGCAGCGGGTTCTGGTTCCACTATAACATTAACTCTTGTGCCTGTTACTGCCAATGGAACAATAAAATATGACATTGATTGGGGTGATGCTTCATTCTCAAACAATGCAACTGGTACATCACAAACCCATGTGTATACCGCACAAGGTTCTAAAACAATTATAGTTCGTGCATTTAATGCTTCGGGTGCAGGAACGGGTAGCGAAGCATCAAACACTTCAGCAGGAATTGTTGTTATCTATACTGCTGACCCAACGATGGGATACAGTTTCTTTAGAAGCTTAACTGGTGGTACTGCTCTTGTTGCTGGCAGCACAATGTATGTTACAGAAGGTGAAACTTTCTATTTGCAGAATGATACTACAAATACAACTGGTTCAGCTGTAACTTATATTGCTAACTTTGGTGATAATGTAGCTAACACTACAATTGCAAGCGATACATCTGCTGGTGGTGTTTTTGGTGCAAGACTGCCTTACTCATATGGATTTACCAAATCTTCTGGTACAAGTGCAAACACAATTAACCTTGTGATGACTAGCTCAAACACAGCAAACCCAGCTTCAATACCAAGGTCAATCTCAACAGTATCAATGAAAATCTATGATGCTAATATTGCAACACCACAGCAGTTAAGTACCAAAACAATTACATTTGCAAACACAGTAGGAACAAGTCCATTATTAGCGGCACAGTTTGCAAATAATACGGGTGGTGCTACAACTTATGTTGCTGGCAGTTCTGTTAATAGAACAACTGCTACTGCATCAAACACTTCTACTGTAACATTAACAACGATTGCTTACAATGCAAATAGTGGAACATTAACTGCCAACTTTAATGGTGCAAATAGTGGTGCAAGAGGCCTTACATCCGGTTCTGATACAGGCAGTTATAATTCATTAACAATTGATAGTAAAAAAGATTATCAATTATTTGATGCAACAGGAACTGCAACTACATTTGGATTATCAATTTATGCACCAAGCACCTTTGCTGGATTTACTGCAACGGCAACCAAAGCAGCTTCAGCTGTGCCAGTTGGTGTTAATAATTTTCAATTGTTGCATAGTGCAAATGGCAATACAAACATTGTTGAATTTGTCAAAGACGATTTAACTACTGTACCTACAACAACTGCTGGCTCTGTATCAACTGTTACTGCTGGAACATACAGATACATTTCTGGTATTCCATATTTTAATAGTGGCAGTCCAACAGTTAAATTATCTGGTGCTACAATCGTTAATTGGATTGGTCAAACATACATAAGTTGTACCGCACCTGTTTTAGTTACAAGTGGTACTAATGCTGAAAGCACAACTGCAGCTGCAATTACACCAACAACATTTACTTATTCTGGTATAGACAATAGTGGAAATACTTTTTTAAGTTCAACTTTTCCAAAAGCAAATACAGGTGCTGGTGGTATTCCATACACTCTTGGTGATTTGACTGTTTCTGTTGCCAATAGTGTAAGAACAATCCAACAAATTGGTATTAGAGCAAATAATGTAAATGGCTTAGGTGCTTTAGTTCAGAACACCAGCACAAAGTTGGCGGTTCATTCTACTGCACAAAGCGGTATTAGTGAAATTGCAATAACAGTTTCAGGAATAACTGGAACATATACTGATAATGGTGTTCGTTCAACAGCATTTTTAGCTAACACAACCAATACACCAGTATATACTAATACAACCAATTTTTATACGACCAATAATTACTCTGAATCATCTGATCCTGGTGTAGCTGGAACTAAAGAGGCTACAGTCAGATTAGGTGTTCTTCAATATGATGTAACGAATTATAGCACAGGATACCTACCTGCTGGTCCAAATCGTAGTGCGGATACAGGAACTCAATATTTTACCTTTGCTTTCCGAAGAACAGGAGTTTCAACTTTTGATATTAACATTACTTCTGCTTCAGGAATAACTGGATGCTGGCTAGCACTACCAGGCACCGCTACTGATACATCAAGTTCATTGAATGGATGGATGCGAATGGATACCACTAAGGGTGGTGCTGGATATCCTGGCGTAAATGCTCCAGGTAACGGAAATGATGGTTGTGCTGCTACTGACGCTGATAGAATAGCATCAGGAGTAGCTTTGTCTGGCGGATATACAGTATCATTTGGTACAGTAAACTCATCATCAGCTGGTTCAACAGGAAATGTAATTTTAGTTCGCCTTGCATTGGCATCTGGTCAAAGCATATCCGCTTTAAGCATAGGAGCTGCCGCATAATGGCTATTTCAGATCCACAAAAAGTAGACTATCTTTGGAAGAAGATTGGTTATTCGGCAGCTAAAACACAAACAAAAAGTGCTACCGAAGAATCTATACCAAGCCCATTGCAGATCCGTGGTGATAAGGTAATGACACAATCTGCCAGCATACCAGCTACTTTAACTTTGGCAAACACCGATACATCTGGAATAGTTACGACATATCCAACAGCTGCGCCACTTGAGATGCCTCAGACCCCTGTGGGTTCAGGATTAACTGCTCGTGGTTATGATACTTCAGCGCCAGCTAATATGACCTTTACAACAGGTTTAACTGATTGGATTAGTGCTGAATTTGGCTCAACTTATTTCGTAAGAATTTTTACGCATACTGCTGGTAGTGCAAGCACAGCGGTTGCAAATGGTACAGAATTAGCTGCAGCTGCAAGCGGCTTTGAATGGTTTTTTGATTATCAAGCCGGAGTATTGCATTTCATTGGAACATCTATACCAGCAAGTGTATCTGGTAAAAGTGTGTATATTGTTGGTGCAAGGTATACCGGTGCTTTTGGTGTAACTCCAACATCAATTACTGGTGGTACTTTCTAAGTATCATAAAACATAAATAGACAATAAAGAAATAACAACAAGCCCCCATTAGAGGAAAGTCATGGCAAATACAACAATTCAACTAAAGTATGGTCTAGTAAATGCAGCTCCAACAACATTAAATGTTGCAGAGCCAGCATACTCCTACGCAAGTAATACCTTTTTCATTGGCTCTCCTGATGGTACAGGTGTAGTCGCTGTTGGTGGTAAATTCTACCTTGACCAACAACAAACAATTTTTAATCGTGGTAATTCTGCTTATGACCAGGCCAATTCTGCAGCATCGTATGCTAATTCAGCCTTCTATGCAGCTAATACAAGTGCTGGCGGTGCAAGTGGTGTTTATGCTAATGCTGCGTTTGCAGTTGCCAATAGTGCTTCAGCATATGCTAACTCAGCTTTTGGTAATTCTAATACAGCTGTTACTAATGCTGCGACTGCCGATTCTAAAGCAGTAAGTGCTGGCACCTATGCTAACGGTGCGTTTACTAATTCTAATACTGCTGTTACTAATGCTGCTACAGCCGATGCTAAAGCAGTAAATGCTGGTGGTTATGCTAACTCAGCATTTGGTGTAGCTAACTCTGCTGCAACTAGTGCTGCTACAGCCGATGCTAAAGCAGTAAGTGCTGGCACCTATGCTAACGGTGCCTTTACTGCTGCAAATACCAAGTTTGCTTCTGCTGGTGGTACAATCTCAGGTGATGTAAATATTACTGCTAACTTAACTGTTAGTGGTCAAGTAACTTATGCCAATACAACTACTGTTAATCTTGGCGATAACATCATCACACTTAATGCAGATTTAGGACAAAGTTCTATTCCAACTGAAAATGCTGGATTTGAAATTGAACGTGGTGCAAAACCAAATTCTTCGTTCTTATGGATTGAAACTGATGAAAAATGGTCTGTTAGCAATGGTAATACATCATTCTATGTTGGTGCAGAATCGGATGGTGTGTATGCTAATGGTGCCTTTGCAGCTGCTAATACTGCTAGTTCAACCGGCACATCTGCTGGTTCATATGCTAACTCAGCGTTTGGTGTTGCGAATAGTGCAACCACTTCGGCTGCTACTGCTGATGCTAAAGCAGTAAATGCTGGTGCTTATGCTAACTCAGCATTTGGTGTAGCTAACTCTGCTGCAACTAGTGCTGCTACTGCTGATGCTAAAGCAGTAAGTGCTGGTGCTTATGCCAATACAGCTTTTGGTGTAGCTAACTCTGCTGCAACTAGTGCTGCTACAGCCGATGCTAAAGCAGTAAGTGCTGGATCGTATGCTAACTCGGCTTTCTTAGTTGCAAACGGTGCTTCTTTTGTTGCTAACACAGACTTTACCAACTTAACAATTACTGCTGCTGACCATGGTTCTGCTAGTGCTGTTGCTGCTTTCCGTGTTGAAGCAAATGGTCGTATCAGTTCTGCTAACTCAACTGCGATTGCAATTGCTGCTTCTGCAATTACATCTGGTACATTAAGTGTTGCAAGAGGTGGTACAGGTGCTGGCACATTTACATCAAGTGGTGTTTTATTAGGTGCTGGTACTTCTGCGTTTACAACCGCATCATCTTCTACCGAAGGCCATGTATTAACAATTAATGCTTCTGGTGTTCCAACATTCAGTCATTTACAAGGTGGAACTTTCTAAATTATTATCGTGAAAAGGAATTATTATGAGTGTGGAATTTTCAAATGCGTACCAGGAGGTTCTGCTTGAGAACTTAGATGCAATCCTCAAGCAGAACTTCATGTTTCAAGCAAGAATTAAATTGTTTGAAAAAGAAGCAAATAGTAAAGCAGAATTACAGGCAAAATTAGATGATGTTACAGCTAAATACCAAAATGTTTTAGAACAAGTTGGTGCAGCTGAACAGTATAAAACACGAGCAGATGATAACGATGCAATAGTCCAAGAAAAGACTAGAATTCAATCTGCTCTAAATGATACCATGCGTGAGCTGGCATCATGTAGAGGTGCATTAGAGGTAAAGGATAAAGAAGTTTTAGCTAAGAATACTGAACTTGAGCAATTAAACTCTCGTATAGTAGAATTAGAAAAACTTATTCCACCAGAGCCAGCACCAAAAGTTGTAAAAAAACTTACTGTTAAAAGCGAAGAAATAAAGCCGATTGATTCTGTCCCTAATACCCCACTAAAAATAAAGGTTGATGACGGCAGTTCATTCTAATGGCTAATACAACAATACAACTTAAACACTCAACTGTTGCCAGCAATGTTCCATCAGCGCTGGCTAATGGTGAGATTTCCATTAACAGTCGTGATGGAAAGTTTTTCTATTCCACTCCCGCTGGTGTTGTAACTGCTTTTAATCCATATCCAGGTCCTTCTGGCCTTGATACTGAAATTCAATTTAATGATGCTGGTGTAATTGGTGGTTCTGAAAAACTTACATTCAATAAAACTACTGGACAATTAACTGTTAATGGTACAGTTCGTGCCAACATCTTTAGTGCTGATGGCATTAACATTTATACTTTTGCTGGTTTAGGATTCAATCAAGCAAACGCAGCTTTCTTAGCAGCCAATGCCGCTACTGCTACCGATACAACACAAAATAACAGTATTACGGCCGCATTTATTCGTGCCAATAATTCAGTAGATGCTAATAACGGCGGCACAATTACAGGTAATGTTACAATCACAACAAACCTGTCCGTTTCTAACCTTACAATAACAAACACTTTAATTGCGACAACAGCTAACTTAACTGTTAATACTATCACAACAGGTTCAGGAGTTGGTGGCACAATTGCTGGCGCAAATGTAATATATTCAAATGTATTTGTTGCAAATAGTGGCGGTTATGTCCAATTCTCAGATGGTTCAAAACAATATACTGCCAATGCAGGTTCAGGTGGATCCGACACTTCCGCTGGCACCTATGCTAATGCTGCATTTGCTACTGCTAACACAGTAACATCAGCTAGTTCATATGCCAACTCTGGATTTGCTGTTGCTAATAGTGCTTCAGTATATGCTAATGCGGCATTTGCTAAAGCAAATACAGGAACTACTGGTGCTAATAGTTTTGGTATCATCTATACCGCAAACAATACTACATATGCTAATGCAGCTACAGCAAATGCTCGAGTCAATTTTGTTGGAGAAAATGGCTCAGTAGTCTATGCAAATGCAATCACAAATACAATTACATTTGCTGGCACTCCAGGCCTGCAAGGATTAACAGTAGATTATGGATTTGTTAATGATCCTATATACTATTCGCTCGATTATGGAACACTATAAATAGACCACTATGTCAACACAAGTTCAATTAAGACGAGGTAATACCGCACAGACTAGCACATTTACAGGTGCTACTGCTGAAATTACCATTGATACCACAAAAAATACCATTGTTGTCCATGATGGATCAACTGTTGGTGGTTTTGCTTTAGCAAGAGAAACTTCAAGTAATGCTGCAGGATCATATGCCAATAGTGCATATGCAACGGCAAACTCTGCTCAATCATATGCTAATGCAGCCTTTGCATCGGCTAATACAAGTGCTGGCGGTGTAGGTGCCGCTTATGCCAATGCAGCGTTTGCTGTGGCTAATTCGGCATCTTCTTATGCTAATTCTGGTTTTGCAGCTGCTAATACTTCTGCAACAAATGCTACATCAGCTGGCACTTATGCTAACGGTGCTTTTACACAAGCAAATACTGCGACCACTAATGCTGCTACGGCAGACAATAAAGCTGTAACATCTGGCACCTATGCTAATGCTGCGTTTAGTCTTGCTAACACAACATCAACTAATGCTACATCAGCTGGCACTTATGCTAATGGTGCTTTTACACAAGCAAATACCGCTACGACTAATGCTGCTACAGCCGATAGTAAGGCGGTAAGTGCAGGCAGTTATGCTAACGGTGCTTTTACTCAAGCAAATACTGGTACAACAAATGCCGCTACTGCTGATGCTAAAGCGGTTACTGCTGGATCATATGCTAACTCAGCATTTGGTGTTGCTAACACGATTACTTCTGCTAGTTCATATGCAAATAGTGCTTTTGTATCGGCTAATGCTGCATTTACAAGAGCAAACAATTCTCTTAATGCAAATACTGGTGGCACAATTATTGGTGATGTTATTATCACCGCCAACTTAACTGTTAGTGGCCAAACAACTTATGCTAACACAACAACAGTAAATCTCGGTGATAACATTATCACACTCAATGCTGATTTGCTGGCACCATCGCAACCAAGCGAAAACGCAGGTATTGAAATCTCTCGTGGTGGTCAACCCAATTCACAATTCATATGGGTTGAATCCGCTGGCAAATGGTCAGCAAATAATGGCAATACATCATTCTATATTGGTGCTGAATCTGGTGAAACATATGCTAATGGTGCCTTTGCAGCTGCTAATACTGCTAGTTCAACAGCTACATCTGCTGGCGTTTATGCTAACGGTGCGTTCACTAATTCTAATACTGCTGTCACCAATGCTGCTACAGCCGATGCCAAGGCAGTAACATCGGGTTCTTACGCTAACTCGG
>Ga0209400_1003999_pt1 | contig 10548 bp, 12 predicted proteins | sample M_130807_EF_Meta_FD_187313 | JGI IMG/M metagenome (GOLD analysis project Ga0209400, IMG submission 187313) | Freshwater microbial communities from Lake Montjoie, Canada to study carbon cycling - M_130807_EF_MetaG (SPAdes) (version 2) | ecosystem: Environmental > Aquatic > Freshwater > Lake... | reverse complement strand
AAAGTTGCTTCAGACAAAATCTCTGTTGTTTGTAGCTGCCCCAAGATTCCGTCTATCTGGTTAAAGTATAGGCGTAAAACGTTGTTTAACGCGTCTATGTGTTTTTGCTCGTACTGGATAGGAGCGTTGGGCAAACGAGGCGCTACGACCTGATTTAGTGGTCTTGTTGAGGTAATCATGTACGTCATGAATTACCCCTTCTGCCATCAGACTTGATGTCAATTCTAGGAGCGCCCAACTGCCATGTCGTTCCCAGTTGATTGGACTCAATCTTAAATACAAGTTGTCTTCCTCGGACCCTTATAAATACTTGTCCTGTAAATTGTTCTACTGGTACGGTGGCTATCCTTTGTACTGCTGCGCTACTGCTTCCGCCTTCGGATTGAGGTATGTTATATCCCGAACCAGAGTTGGCCAGCGGAATAAGCGTCATGGTCACTTGAGGAGTCGGGCTGGTCGCAGATCCACGGAAGGTCAAGTCAGGTAGCATCCTGTAGATGAATCCAAAGTTATGTCCGTCATCAATGTCAAACTCGGAAGATTGAATATTAGCAGCCAGCGCCACGGGAGTGCCGTTGATGTTGTCGTCCACTCCGACCTCGTGGTTTACCATTGTATTCGCGTAAGTCGTGGCTATAGGGTTGTCTAAAATGCCGGAGTCCAGCCATGCAGTTCGAGCCATAGTACCGTAGTACCATACGTCTTCCAAGTAGTTATAGACAACATATCTATCTACAGTAGTTGAGTTGGCGGAACAGTAGAACCACCAGACCTCATTAAATCCTTCATTGGTTCCGGAGAACACTTGTTGGTTCTGTTGAAGGTTAATATCGGAATAAATATACTGTCTTAAATCGCAACGTAGGGTATTTACACGTCCGTCGTATTTGTAAAACTTATCTACGCCCATCCAATAAGTTACGCCAGAGGCCAGAGAAACAGCGTTCTCCGACAGAATAGAAATGTTATCCCCCAAGATCTGGCTGCCCCAAACCACTGGCGGGCCAAGATACTGTAGGGCATAAAGAGACGAATCCGTCCAGACCAAGATCTCTTGGCGAGACTGAAGCGCCGTAATGATCTGAGAGCCATGAGATAGTCTCAAACTTCCCGCTTGATTCGTAGCTGATGGCGTCCAGCTTGTAGTAGATTCCTGATCTGACCACCTAATTAGCATGGGGTCTTGAGCAAAACTTCCGTAATCATTTACGCCAAACGCCATTATAAATCGACTGGCATCCGACACCATTAAATAGTTCTGAACCGATGGAGTATCCCCAGTGGTCAATGTAGATCCTCTAGTCCCCACCCCAAGGGAGTTCTGCCAGTAGAAGATAGGTCCGCCGCGATATCCAAAGATCAGGTTCTCTCCAAAGTTAGACTGACTCCACTGCCTCATAGACGAAGAAGCGGATTGACCGTTCCCCCACGTACCATATCCCCATAAACCAGCACCCCAGCCCGTAAGAGGCACTTGGAACTCCGGCCCTACGTTGTATTGATACGCCGCCGAGACTGTTCCGCCGTTACCCGTATCCGACGTGTTTGCTGTAGCCGTGGCTACGAACGTGTAAGTGTTTACATCCACCACTGTAATCTGGTACTCACGGTTTAAAACCGCAGCGGTGATATTCCCGCCAAGACCTGTAGCTCCGGAGAACGTTACATAAGTACCCGTTACAGCGCCATGAGCCGTGGCGGCTACAGTGATCGTAGAAGAAAGATTAGTTGCAGTAAAAGGATTGGTCAGGGTAACCGTTACCCGAACGGGTGTGATGTCGTAGTAAACACCGCCCCGCATGATGTAGTACTTAAGATTCGTACCTAAAGCAATGAGCTTAGTCCCGTCTAGGGTAGCCCACGCCCATAAAGCCCTACATTTACCAAGGAACGTGTTTAAAGTTGTAGGAATCCAACCACCAATCTTCTCGGGAGTAGAGGCTCTGAATCTTACTTTGTCGCATTCATACCACCCGCCTACCGTTTGAGTAGGCGAGTTAACAGGGCCAATCGTCTCGGAAGCGTACCTTGTGTTCTCCCTTGAAACGCCCGGACGAAATATGATCTTTTTAAGCATGTTCTCTCTTATCTACGGGAGAAAACTACTTTGCTTGTAGATAGACCCCGATATTGGCTAAAGCGTACCCAAGAAACATAATACTTGGTCCCGTCCCGCCTTTAATGTATTGATCTACAGCAATCACGGTGTAAATTAATCCCGTGACGATAATAAGAGCTTGACTCATACAGAGTATACCTCTTTTGGTTTGGATATTTTACCAGATGCGTTGGTAAGTCTAGCACGAATTTCTTGAATTGGAAGTAAGCGTCTACCAACTTCTCCGTAAGTCTTGCTTCTAAGTATGATTGTAATAGATTTTCGGTTCCTGTAACCAAAATCGTGCGCCCATTTATCCAATCCGGCGAGGTGGTTAAACGACTCCACAAAAACTGATGGATGTTCTTTCATGACCATTCCGTGATGGACGTGGCCGATGTCTATATAGTGGTGTTCTGTTTCACCAAAGTCTTTCCTAAAGTCTGAAGTCATCACGTTTACCAGATCTTTAGGTTTGCACTTGTCGGAGTGGTGAGTCATTACTAACGTATTCCCCATGCGATAGGCTATGAACACGCTCTCGTTGTTGAGGATATTGACTCGTCCAGATTCGCCGTAAGCTACGCGTAAGAGTTCAGCCATCCAGATATCGTTGGTCCGAGAATGGTTTCCTTGGTTTACGATCACGTCTACAAACTTAGACTTCTCTAAACACTTATCAACGATAAACCTCATTACCCGGCTGTAGGTTTTAATCATCTTGGGGAAACGGGTATCGCAGTCTAGTGCGTGTCCGCTGGCTTCCGTAGTCCCTGTATAGTTTTCGTAGTGGGTAAAGTCCCCCAGATCGTTGATCACCATCCTCTCACAGGAGGGAAGTTCGTCAATCAAAATAGAGATAGCTCCGCACAATTCCTGTTCCGCAATCTTGAGATCAAAGTTCTCTCCCACTTCGGCGGCATGGGCTAACATACCTAGGTGGGCGTCTCCAATCTGTAGCCAAGGGATTACATCGGAGTTAAACTTCTTCGGGGCTTGAGCCACTGGTAGGCTAGGAACGTCTTCAATAAACGCTGCTACGGCCTCCTTGACGGCTTCTAGGTAGGCACCTTGTTTGATGTCTGCCTTAACCCAAGTAGCGGTAGGTTTTCCCTCTTCGTTGTAGTAGGTGCTGATTCCCTTTGCAATGTGAGTCTCGGGAACAGGGTGAGTCCAATCATGCTCTGGAGAGAATCCTTGTAAAGCGGCTTTCTTCTTTACAGAAGCAACTGCTTCGTTGATCGTATTTTTGTTAACCCCAAATTGTTTGGCTGCGGCTCTTGCGCTTCCGTGTTCTTCAATAGCCTGTAAATATTCCAGTTGGCGGACGGTACAAAATTGGTAGTAATCAGAGTAGTTCATGGCCTTAGTTTGTAGGTACGTACCGGGACTCTCGACCCAGCATCATGCTTGCACACAAGTTTCACTGCTGCCTCGGGCTTTTTAAACCCCATCGCCTCGTAAGCACAGATGGCTGCTTTAGCACCCGTACCTATCGCCTCGATTCCGCTCTTAATTGGCTGACCTATACATGAAGCGCCAAAATAAAAAAGCCCTGCGTCGTTCATTACGAGGGCATGAGAATTGGAAAACTTAGGATGTTTATCCTTGAGTCCCTTTTTATACCAACCTAGAAACTCTATCGCCTCGTCTATGTTTCCCGAAAAGCCGAGAAGAGTCCCCTTGAACCTAAATACTTTTCTCCCGCTCCATACGCGGTCACCGTCGCTGATGCTTGAGTCAGCAACCATCACACCAAGTTTAAAGTCAGCCAGTATAGTGGTCATGCCAAGAGAGTGCTTTTGTTCTCTACTTCGGCAACCCTAGATGTCCAACCTTTTCCAAACGTACCAAACGTGGGAAGCGACTCCAGAAACTTTTGTCTGGCGTCAGAAAACTTGTCAATCAAATCTTTGGTAGTGTGCGTCTTACAGGCGTCTAGAGTCTTTGGACCGATGCTTCCGTCTTGAGTCAAACCTAGAACTCCTTGTAGCATCTTAGCCGCTCTACCCACTCCTGAATTTACAGCACAGTCAAACACACATATATCCAAGCCAGAAGGCAGACTATCGCCATTGATTGCATCCCAATACTTACGCTTATACAGGGGAGCTACCTGAGCCGGAGTCAGTGCCCTCATTTCCTTTTCGGAAGATGGTCTTCCCACATAAGACTCCCACACGGCTCTCGTAACGCCAAGGTTAGTCATACCACCCGGATCTTTTGGATGATTAACGTAGCCGCCCTCATGTTTTAAAAGTTGCGACAAAGCAAGATCAAAGTTACTTTTCATTTGATGAGCCAAAATAGTAGGAGAGGACCAACATCAAAGCACCATCCATCGTACCCAGTACACGGATGACAAGTTCTCTCATCTCTGTAGAAACGGTGTTATTTAAAAGGAACCACTGGATCAAGCCCCATACGGCTACTATGACCAGCGCCAATATGGGAGTGATAATCTTGCTTACAAATGGGGCCGCGCTAACCGCAATGGTTGACTCTCGCTCACGAGCCGATGCGCGATCTTGAAACGTCAGCTTAGCGTATTCCAATTCCAGTTCCTTAATCTTAGCTAAGGCTTCTGGATCGTTTTGGATAACGGAGGGAATCTGCTCAGGTGAAACGCCAAGTTTATTGGCAATGGCTGAGATGGCTATTCCGCCTAACGGCCCGGCTACCACGTTAGCTAAAACGGGAGCGGCACCCTTGAGTAAATTAAACAACTCATTCATCTCGGCTCCAAACAGGGGGGAACGAATCCCCCCATTATACCAACTAATGTGTCAGTTTACCAAGTTACGGGTTGATTTGTAATCTTACGCAGACCAAGGTTGATTGCTGTAAGCGCTAGAGCTTGCAGTTCAGCGCCGATCACAAAGCCGTAGCGCATTTGAAGACCGAGCGCGGCGGCACAGACTACGTTCACCCAAAAAGTTTTAGAAAGATAGAACTTCTTTCCAGTCACTTGGCTTACTAATGCGTCTGATGCCGCTGCGGCAATAGCTGAATTTACATCGCTCATTCTTTTACCTCTGCTTCGGCAGGTTGATCCTTGAGTGCTTCTTTCAGCATAGTCAAGAACGCATCCTTACCGACGTTCAATTGTTGCAGTTGGAATTGAGTCGAGCCGATCTTGCGGTCTAAGTCCACCACATGATGAAACAGTATGGTCTGTTGCTCCGTAAAGTCATTAGCGTCGTACTCAACTCCATCTATCGTAACAATCTGAGGGCTATTAGGTTTGCTCATTTTGTTTTCCTTTCAATGTGCCGCCAAGAACGGGTGGCGGCTTCCCGTTATTTAGCTGCGTCTTGCAGAGGCTTCAAGTCTTCTGTTGTCCAGAAATCTTTTGCCAGCATAATTTCCAAGTGAGCCTTATTGCGCTCCAAGCAGTCGGCCCACTCAGCATCTTCCATGCCTTCGGGTTGACCTGCGTTGATCAGGTTGACGGAGTCCATGCAAGCACTAAAGTGCCTCTGGATTTCCTCTGGTGTTGGTGTTTCAATGTTCATGTTTTCCATCTTTCAGTCCTTTCAGGTCTTTTGTGTAACCAAGTTTTATGTATCCAAATTTCTCTGGATACAGTCTCAAGCGCGTGCGAATTGTTGAGTAGTTCACTCCCGTGTACTCCGCCAACTCTTTTGCACATCCAAAAAATCTACCTTCAAACATTACAGCATTTGCTAAATGATTGTTCCTGCCAGATTTTGCTTTTGAAATCTTTTTGCAAAACTCTAGGCTCATTTTCCGCCCCTTGCCCGCCGCAGAAATTTTCTCTCTTACTTCATCAGTAAAAACCATTTTTTTACCGTTTTCACGCAATTTTTGACGATGTTCTTCTGTAAAGTAATAGCCAACAGTCCAATGCTTTTCACCCATCTGGGCTTCTGCAATTTTCTTCTTTGCTTCATCCGTATGACGATACCCGCTTGGGCCTTCACCACCTTCTGTTTTGTTAGCCAACTTGTAACCAAGTCTATTTAACTGGTCAATCCGCTCCATTTCTGCAAGAAAGGCAAACTCTTCATCTACATTCTCAACCAAGATGTTAACCGAGAAACCACCCGCTTTTCCAACAATGTTATTCCAATGCTGGTTGCGTCTATGCTTTGACTGCGCTCTACGACCAGACCCTTTGCCAACATAAAACACCTTGTTGGTATCGGGTCTGATGTGTTCGTAGACGCAAAACATAGCGTTTAAACAGGTTATTTGGCTTCTAGTGCTGCCAAGCGGGTTGTGAGGTCTTGGATGAGGGCTTGTTGTTCTTGGATGGCCTTGACCAGCATTGGAACCAAAGGAGATGTGTCAACTTGCCAAGGGTGATTAATAGAGCCATCTTCATTATCTGAGCCTTCAGTAACACATTGAGGCGCAATTTGTTGAAGTTCTTGAGCAATAACACCGTGAGATTCGTGTGTTTTTGAAGCAATCCAATCAAAAGAACGGACTTTAATTTGTTGAATTGTTTCAAGCGCTGTTCCAGCATCAACAATATTTTCTTTAAGGCGACTATCAGATGTTGCGTTATAAAGAGTTAAAGAACCGTTGTAACTAATTGATCCAACGGCTGTTCCGTTGTAACGAAATTCCGCAATCTGACCAGTTGTTGTTGTTCTGTTAAGAATCATTGCGTTATCGCTAGTCACAAGGACATCAAGACTTGCGCTATTTCTATAACAAAGACCTTTGCCAGAACTTTGGTTGTAAAGTACGGCACTTGTAGTCCCCACCAGCAAGTTACCAGAGCCATCAAAGATACCCCGTGGATTCCCATCCCCATCAGACAGCACGATGTAGTTGCTTGCTGTGCGGATGTCTAGACCGTTTGAATTACCATTATAAGTTCCTAAAATTGAATGTTTAGAACCCGTAGTAATGGCATTGCCTGAGTTAGAACCAACAAAAGTATTTTGTGGGCCTGTTGTGTTAGCCCCAGCTACTTGACCAATAAAAGTGTTAAAGCTGTTTGTAGTGTTTGCATAACCAGCTTGATAACCAATAAACACATTATTGGTTGAAGTTGTTGTAGTGTAACCAGCCTGATAACCTACAGCAGTGTTGTTAGATGCTGTGGTGTTTGAGTAAAGGGCTTGAGAGCCAAGCGATGTGTTGTATTGACCAGTTGTCGTTGAATATCCAGCACGATAACCAACGCCAGTATTGTCGTTTGCTGATATGGTTTCATGTAGTGCATCTTTACCAACCGCTACGTTACGAGCGCCACCAGCAATAGTAAAACCTGCTTGATAACCAACACCTACGTTGTCTGTGTTTGCTCCGTTGTATAGAGCCTGATAACCAACGGCAGTGTTGTTGGAGGTTGTGGTGTTGGAGTAGAGGGCTTTAAATCCTAACGCTGTATTTGCAGAACCTGTGGTATTTGCTTGACCAGCTTGAACACCAAATAAAGCAAGAGAATCACCAGTTGTAGTTGAAGTTCCTGCTAATGCCCCCATAGCAGTATTGCCGTAAGCTGGTGCTGTTTGTGCGTATAAAGACTGATAGCCAACAGCGGTGTGATAAGAGGATGTGGTGTTGGAGGCTAAAGAGGCATAACCAACGGAGGTGTTGGATGAACCAGTGGTGTTTGCGCTCAATGCCCCAGAACCAAAAGCATTGTTGTAATTGCCAGTGGTGTTTGCTTTTAGAGCCGCATCAACGTTACCTGTATGCAGTCCACCAAAGGCGCTATTGGCAACGCCAGTAGTATTTGCGTACAGGGCTTGATAGCCAAATGCATTGGTTGCTGTAGCCGTAGTATTTGAATAAGCCGCCTGATAACCTACGGCAGTATTGTTTGAGGCTGTGGTGTTGGCCCCTAATGCTCCAAGACCAAAAGCGGAATTATTTGCGCCAGTTGTGTTTAAAAATAAAGCACCTTCGCCAAATGCCGAGTTGTTAGATCCCGTAGTGTTGTTGGCAAGTGCTAAACGACCAACCGCAGTATTAACGCTACCAGTGGTATTTGCGTACAACGCCTGATAACCAACAGCAGTGTTGTTAGATGCTGTGGTGTTGGAGAATAGGGCTTGATAACCTAATCCAACATTGGATGCTCCAGTTGTATTGGCTTGCAGTGCAGATATACCAATTGCTAGATTTGGTGTCCCAGTTGTGTTATAAAGAAGCGCAGCAGCTCCTATAGCAATGTTGTTGTTTACAGTTGTATTCGATGTTAACGCTTGCCCGCCGATAGCAATGTTGTTGCTTCCGCTTGTGTTTGACGAAAATGTGTTTGTGCCGGAACCTACACCAAAAGTGCCAATAACAATGTTTCCTTCACCCGTAGTCAATGCTGTGGCCGCAGAACTTCCAATAACAATGTTTCTTGTTCCAGTAGTATTTGCTGCCATTGCGCTAGCACCTAGCGCAGTATTATGTGTGCCAGTCGTGTTTGAATACAGAGACTGAAAACCTACAGCAGTGTTGCTAGATGCTGTGGTGTTGGAGTAAAGGGACGCAAACCCAAAAGCAGTATTGTTAGAACCTGTTGTGTTTACTCTTAATGCCGCCATACCAGAAGCCGCATTAAAATTACCAGTTGTATTTGACAAAAGGGCTTCACGACCAAAAGCCGCATTCTGTTCGCCAGTTGTATTGGCGGCCATTGCTTGATGACCAAAAGCCGCGTTGTAACTGCCTGATGTATTGGCAAGCATTGCTTGATAGCCAACTGAAGTGTTTTGAATACCAGTTTGTGAGCCACCACCTAAAGCACTAGCACCCACCGCAGTATTGGTAGCCACAGCACCTGCACCACGTCCTACTGTGAGGCCGTAAACAGTCAGGTCAGTGCCGCTGTATAGCAAGTTGGCAGATGATGTGAGATTACCGCCAGTAGTGGTGTACACCACTCGACCAGTTGTTAGAGAAGAATCAGCAATGTCGTTGACAGTCAGCGTAGTGCCGTCAAACGTCATGTTGGCAGAACCCGTAAGGACTTTACTGCCATTTAAGTATTGAACTTGGTTGGCTGTACCGCCGGAGAGGGTTACGTTGCCCGAAGCAGAAACAGTTGTAAAAGCACCAGTATTAGCAGTAGTAGCACCCACAGTACCGTTCAATGGGCCAGCAAAGCCCGAAGAGGTCAATACTGTGCCGCTCCATGTCAGAGAAGCAGAGCCACCCAAAACACCAGCGTTATTGAACTGAACTTGGGTAGTAGAACCACCGATAGAACCTGTGCCTTTAGAGGCCATAGTCTGAACAACACCGGAACTGTCCTTGTAGAAAAGACGTCCATCTGCGGTGTTAATCGCTAACTCTGCACCGTTAGTGTTATCAAGGTTAGCTGCAAGCGGGACACTAGAAGCAGTCGAGCTAGCGTAAATTTTTATAGGGGTAAATCCTGTGGCGGCCATGTTTAAACCTTTCTTTCGTTTAGTTTCTTAGCTGCGATAGTAGCTAATCTTGATGCAATCCGTTTGCTAATTTGCTCCGGGCTTTGTTTTTTGCCTTTATGAGTGGCAGAAATAATAGCTCTGTGTTCGTCTGACATTTTTCTTCCCAATGCTTTTTGTCGAATCTTATCTTTCGCTTCTTCGCTTAATTTTTTACCTTTTCCCGCCGCAGATATTTTAGACCTTTGTTCGTCAGTAAGAACTCTTTCAAGATTTATTTTTCTCAAATAATCTTTTGTTTCTTGCGTATGTTTTTTACCCGTGTTTGCAAGTCTAATTTTTTCAATCTGCTCTTGAGGCATTTTCCTGCCCGTATTTAGGCGAGAAATTCTTTTCTTAACTTCATCTGTATGACGCATTCCCACACAGCCCTCACCACCATCGGTAACATTTGCCAAAACAAATCCCATGTCCCTAAAAGATGCAATTAACAATTTTTCATGATCAAATGCTTCTTTCTCTGTTTCCCAGTACGCCAATACCTCTACATCAGGTTTTCCATATTTATTTACAATACGTACCCAATGTGGGTTTCTTTTGTTTGTATTGTACGCACGATTACCTTGGCCTTTTCCTATGTAGAACAGGCCGCCTTGTTCTGGCTTGTAATGTGCGTACGTATAAAACTGCATGATAAAACTGTATCAGAATGTTCCACCAGCAACGGCAGTAACTCCGTATCCCGATAGTGTAGTGGGTTTGCTTGTTAAATCTGCAAATGAACCAGAAAAAAGTGTTGGCTTGTTAGACAGATCAGTGTATGAGCCAGAGAACAAGCTGGGCTTGCCTGTCAAATCAGCGTAGGCTCCAGAGAACAGGCTAGGCTTACCAGTCAGATCGCCGTAATCCCCAGAGGTTGCAACTGTAGCCAAGCTGGGTTTACCAGACAGGTCAGAGTACACGCCAGAGAACAATGTAGGCTTGTTAGACAAGTCAGCGTAAGAGCCGCTTGTAGCCACTGTAGCGAGACTGGAGGTGTTAGCTTTACCAGCAATAGCGGTAGTTACGTGAGCCTCGGTAGCCAAAGCAACTTCTTGGGTTGTG
>Ga0209400_1003998_pt1 | contig 10553 bp, 7 predicted proteins | sample M_130807_EF_Meta_FD_187313 | JGI IMG/M metagenome (GOLD analysis project Ga0209400, IMG submission 187313) | Freshwater microbial communities from Lake Montjoie, Canada to study carbon cycling - M_130807_EF_MetaG (SPAdes) (version 2) | ecosystem: Environmental > Aquatic > Freshwater > Lake... | reverse complement strand
TCTTCCAGCGCGCACGGACTTTGAGCGAACCGCGACCGGTGCGGTAGGCGTCGGCGATATCGGAGGCTGCGCTGATGATTTGCCCGCCACCGGGGAAGTCCGGGCCGGGCACCAGGGCCAGCAGTTCTTCGTCCGTGGTCTTGGAGTTTTTGACCAGCGCCACGCAAGCGTCGGCGATCTCGCGCAGGTTGTGGCTGGGAATTTCGGTGGCCAGACCGACCGCAATCCCGCTGGCACCGTTGAGCAAGGTGAAGGGCAGACGCGCGGGCAACTGGCGCGGCTCCTCGGTGGAGCCATCGTAATTGGGCACAAAGTCCACCGTGCCCTGGTCGATTTCGTCCAGCAGCAGGCTGGTGATTTTTGCCAGCCGCGCCTCGGTGTAACGCATGGCCGCAGCGCCGTCGCCATCGCGGGAACCAAAATTGCCCTGCCCGTCAATCAGCGGGTAGCGCTGCGAAAAATCCTGCGCCATGCGCACCAGCGCGTCATACGCCGCCTGGTCGCCGTGCGGGTGAAAGCGGCCCAGCACATCGCCCACCACGCGCGCGCTTTTCACCGGCTTGGCGCCCGCGTTGCCATTGGCGCCGCCAAAGCCCAGGCCCATGCGCGACATGCTGTACAAAATCCGCCGCTGCACCGGTTTTTGACCGTCACAGACATCGGGCAGTGCGCGGCCTTTAACCACGCTCAAGGCGTATTCCAGGTAGGCGCGCTGGGCGTAGGTGGCGAGGTTCAGTTCGCCATCACCCTCGGATGCCGGGGCGTTGGATGGGGGGCTTAACAAATCGCTCATACGTCAATCTCAATCGTGCTGCCGTGCAGCTCCATCAGCTCACGGCGGGCACCGGCTTCGCCCTTGCCCATGAGCTTGGTCATCAAGGCCTCGGTATCGCCGAAGTCGATAGTCCCTAGGGCCACGGGCAGCAGGCGGCGGGTGTCGGGGTTCAGGGTGGTGTCCCAGAGCTGCTCGGCATTCATCTCGCCCAGGCCCTTGAAGCGGCTGATGCTCCAGGCGCCCTCGCGCACGCCTTCTTTGCGCAGTTTGTCCAGCAAGGCGGTGAGTTCGCCCTCGTCCAGGGCATAGGCCTTGGAGGCGGGCTTTTTGCCGCGCGCCGGCGCGTCCACCCGGAACAGCGGCGGCCGGGCCACATAGACGTGACCGGCCTCGATCAGCTTGGGGAAGTGGCGGAAAAACAGGGTCAGCAGCAGCACCTGGATGTGCGAACCGTCCACATCGGCGTCGCTCAGGATGCAGACCTTGCCGTAGCGCAGGCCGCTGAGGTCGGGCGTGTCGTTGGGACCATGGGGGTCAACGCCGATGGCCACCGAAATATCATGGATTTCGGTGTTGGCAAACAGGCGGTCGCGGTCGACCTCCCAGGTGTTCAGGACCTTGCCGCGCAGGGGCAGAATGGCCTGGTTCTCTTTGTCACGGCCCATTTTGGCGCTGCCCCCGGCGGAGTCGCCCTCGACCAGGAAAACCTCGTTGTAGGCGAGGTCGCGGCTCTCGCAATCGGTGAGTTTGCCCGGCAGCACCGCCACGCCCGAGCTCTTGCGCTTCTCCACCTTCTGCCCTGCGCGCTGGCGGATTTGCGCGGCTTTGATGGCCAGTTCGGCCAGCTTTTTGCCGTATTCCACATGCTCGTTGAGCCACAGCTCCAGCACCGGGCGCACGCAGGACGAGACCAGGCGCACCGCATCGCGCGAATTCAGCCGCTCCTTGATCTGGCCCTGGAACTGCGGATCCAGCACCTTGGCCGAGAGCACATAGCTGGCGCGGGCAAACACGTCTTCGGGCATGAGCTTCACGCCTTTGGGCAGGAGGCTGTGCAAATCGATGAAGCTCTTCACGGCGGTGAACAAACCGTCGCGCAAGCCGCTCTCGTGCGTGCCGCCCGCGCTGGTGGGAATCAGATTGACATAGCTTTCGCGCACCGGCGCACCGTCTTCGGTAAACGCCACGCACCAGGCTGCGCCCTCGCCTTCGGCAAATGTCTCGTGCTGCGCGTCGGCAAACACCTCGCCGTCGAACAGGGGGATGAGCAAGTCGCCATTCAGGGACTGCATCACGTAATCGCGCAAGCCGCCCTTGTACAACCAGGTCTGGCTTTCTTTGCTGCGCTCGTTGTGCAGGCTGACGATCACGCCGGGCATCAAAACCGCTTTGCTGCGCAGCAAATGGGTGAGTTCGGCCATGGGCAGCTGCGCCGACTCGAAATAGCTGGCCTGCGGCCAGGCACGCACCGTGGTCCCTGTCTTGCGATCACCTTCCGCGCTGGCCCGGATTTGCAGTGCTTCGACAACGTCGCCATGGGCAAACACCAGCCGCGCCACCTTTCCCTCGCGGTAGGACGTCGCCTCCAGGCGCTTGGACAGCGCATTGGTCACGCTCACCCCCACGCCGTGCAGGCCGCCCGAGAAGCTGTAGGCCCCGCCGCTGCCTTTGTCGAATTTGCCGCCCGCATGCAGCCGGGTGAACACCAGCTCAATCACCGGCGCGTTTTCCTCGGGGTGCAGCCCGAAGGGAATGCCGCGGCCATCGTCCTCCACCGACACCGAACCATCGGCGTGCAAGGTGACTTTGATTTTTTTACCGTGCCCCGCCAGCGCCTCGTCAGCGGCGTTGTCCAGCACCTCCTGGATGATGTGCAGCGGGTTGTCGGTGCGGGTGTACATGCCCGGTCGCTGCTTGACCGGCTCTAGCCCGCGCAGCACGCGGATCGAACTCTCGGAATACGCCGCCTGGGCGGATGCGCTGGACTTGGATGCAGGGGTAGCAGGACTCTTCATGCGGGCGATTGTAGTGAGCGCGGCAGCAAAAGCTGTATGAAATCACAGATAGGGGAGCGACTATATTCGACCGATGAACACCGCACAGCCAAGCCCCGCCACACTTTCTTTGAAACGGGTGCTGGTGTGCACCGCCGCCATCCTGACGCTCAGCATGGGCATACGCCACGGCTTTGGTCTGTGGTTGCAGCCGGTGACGCAGGCGCGCGAGTGGGGGCGCGCAGACTATGGTTTGGCGATTGCGGTGCAAAACCTGTGCTGGGGCCTGGCCAGTATTTTTGCGGGCATGGCCGCCGACCGCTTGGGCGCGTTCCGGGTGATTGTGGTGGCAGCCGTTTTATATGCGCTGGGCATGGTGGCCATGGCGCACGCCGATACGGTGACCTTGTTTGTGTTGAGCGCCGGCGTGATGATTGGCGTGGCGCAGGCGGGCAGCACCTATGGCGTCTTGTACGGTGTCATTGGCCGCAATGTCCCGGCGGAACGCCGCTCCTGGGCCATGGGCGTGGCTGGCTCGGCGGGCTCATTCGGGCAGTTTCTGATCGTGCCGTTGGCCGGGCAGCTGATCAGCGCGGCCGGCTGGCAGGACGCGCTGGTGATTTTGGGCGTGGCGGCGCTGGCGATTCTGCCGCTGGCCTGGGCTTTGCGGGAGCCGCAATTTGCGGGGACCGGTCCGGTGCAACGCGACCAGACCATTGTGCAAGCGCTGCGCGAGGCGATGGCCTATCCGAGCTTCCGCTGGCTGATGGCCGGTTATTTTGTCTGCGGCTTTCAGGTGGTGTTTATCGCCATCCACATGCCCAGTTACCTGCGTGACCACGGGCTGGAGCCGCAGGTGGCCAGTTACGCCTTGGGTCTGATCGGATTGTTCAATGTGATTGGCACCTACACCGCAGGCGCGCTCGGCCAGCGCCTGCAAAAGCGCTACATCCTGTCGGCAATTTACCTGGCACGCGCTGTAGTCATCGGCATCTTCCTCTGGGCCCCGCTGAGCCCGGTCAGCGTGTATGTATTTGCGTCGGTGATGGGGGTGTTGTGGCTGTCCACGGTACCGCCGACCAATAGCATCGTGGCGCAGATTTTCGGCGTGGCGCACCTGTCCATGCTGAGCGGTTTTGTGTTTTTCAGCCACCAGATCGGCTCCTTCATGGGGGTCTGGCTGGGCGGCTACCTGTATGACGCCACCGGCAGCTACGACGTGGTTTGGTACCTGGCCATTGCGCTGGGTGTTTTTGCCGCCTTGGCCAATCTGCCGGTCAAGGAAAGCGCCATTGAACGCCAGCCCCCGCTGGCCGGTGCCCACTGACATGCCACCGCAGGCCCGCCGAGCCCTTGGCGCTGTTGCGGCGGCCGGGGTCCTGGGCGCGGTCTTCCTGTTGTACACGCGCCCGGAATTCTGGGTGCTAATGGCCAACCAGGTCTGGGCCTGTTTTTAGCCATGGGTGCGCCCTCGTCCTGGGTTCAGCGCTGGTCCTATCTGCTCGCGCCACAGACCAACGTGCTGGACCTGGCCTGCGGCGGGGGGCGGCACCTGGCCTGGTTCGCGGCGCGCGGGCACCCGGTATGCGGCGTGGATATCGACACTTCGGCGGCAGCCATGGCAGTGCCCCAGGCCGAGCTGCTGCAGGCCGACATCGAAAGCGGCCCCTGGCCCTTGGCCGGGCGACGGTTTGGGGCGGTGGTGGTCTGCAATTACCTGTGGCGGCCACTTTTTCCCCAGGTGCTTGAATGCATCGCGCCCGGTGGCCTGCTGCTATACGAGACATTTGCAGTCGGCCAGGAGCAGCTGGGGCGTCCGCGCCGACCCGAATTTTTATTACGCCCGGGCGAATTACTCGAGGTCTGCAAGGACCTGCAGGTCGTAGCCTACGAATCCGGGCAAACCGGTACACCGGCTCGGATCGTGCAGCGCATCGCCGCACGGCGATATGAAGGGCAACACGCTATCACCGCAACGCCATCGCTAGAATGATTCATTGCACCAGCGCCGGTGCCCCCGCAACCACTAATTCCTAGATCCCCATGGCCAGTGCTTTATCTCCGATACGCGGCAGCATCGTTGCCCTGATTACGCCCATGCTGGCCGACGGCGCAGTTGATTACGCGGCGCTGCGCAAGCTGATCGATTGGCACATTGCCGAAGGCACCGACTGCGTGTGCGTGGTCGGCACCACCGGCGAGTCGCCCACCGTCACCGTGGACGAGCACTGCGAAATCATCCGGGTGGCCGTGGAGCAGGCTGCGGGGCGCGTACCCATCATGGCCGGTTGCGGCGCCAACTCCACCAAAGAAGCCATCGAGCTGGCCCGCTTTGCCAAGGCGGTCGGAGCCCAGTGCCAGTTGCAAGTGGTGCCCTACTACAACAAGCCCACGCAAGAAGGCCAGTACCTGCACTTCAAGTCCATCGCCGAGGCAGTGGATCTGCCACTGGTGCTCTACAACGTGCCCGGGCGCACAGTGGCCGATCTGGCGCACGACACGGTGATCCGCTTGGCGCAGGTGCCGGGCATCATTGGCATCAAAGAAGCGACTGGCAATATTGACCGCGCGCAGTGGCTGATCAAGCATGCACCGGCGGACTTTTCCATTTACTCGGGCGACGATCCCACCGCGATTGCGCTCATGCTCTGCGGCGGGCACGGCAACGTCAGCGTGACCGCCAATGTGGCACCGCGCCTGATGCACGCGCTGTGCATGGCCGCCATCGCCGGTGAGGCCCGCGCCGCCATCGCTGTGCACCAGCAGCTCATGCCGCTGAACCACGCCTTGTTCGTCGAACCCAACCCTATCGCCGTCAAATGGGCTGCAGCGCGCATGGGTTTGTGTGGCGGCACGCTGCGCCTGCCGCTCACCGACCTGACACCACCCACCCAGGCACTGGTCGAGGCCGCGCTGCGCAGCAGCGGCGTGCTGGCCTGAGTGACAGCACTGTACCGGTCCCTAATCTCTGAGGTATCCCCACCGATGAAGCTTCTCACCTCGTCCCTGTTGCTGCTGGTTCTGGCGCTGGGCGGCTGCGGTCTGACCGAAACCGGCAAGATCGACTACAAATCCGGTCAAAAAACCACCCCCCTGATCGTCCCGCCGGACCTCACCCAACTGTCCAAAGACACGCGCTACGCCATCGTCAATGGATCGGTCTCTGCCAGCGGCGTGCCCGCCAACGCAGAAGCGCCCAAGTCGGCGATTGAACTCGGAACCCCCGGTGCCGGCGGCATCCGCATGGAGCGCCAGGGCAACCAACGCTGGTTGGTGCTGAACCAGTCTGCCGACTCCATTTGGGGAACTTTGCGCAAGTTCTGGACTGACAACGGCTTTTTGCTGGCCACCGACGACAAGCCCTTGGGCATCATGGAAACCGAATGGGCCGAAAACCGCGCCAAGATCCCGCAGGACATGCTGCGCAAGTTCTTTGGCGGCATCATCGACAACCTGTATTCCACTGCCGAGCGCGACAAATTCCGCACCCGCATCGAAGTCAACGCGCTGGGGGAAACCGAGATTTATGTCAGCCACCGGGGCGTGATCGAGGTCTACACCGCGGAGCGCAGCGGCGAAACCAGGTGGCAACCGCGCCCCACGGACCCCGAGCTGGAAACCGAGTTCCTGCGCCGCATGATGCTCAGCCTGGGTAGCAGCGAACCGCAGGCCAAAGCGGCTGTCGAAGCCAACAGTGCCCCGGCCTTGTCCACCTTGGCCACCCAAAACGGCGTGCAAGTTGTAGCTATCGCTGAAAACTTCGACCGGGCCTGGCGCCGCGTCGGTCTGGCCCTGGACCGCAGCGGGTTCACCGTGGAAGACCGCGACCGCAGCAAAGGCATTTACCAGGTTCGCTACGTGCCGGTGCCCGATCCCAAAAACGAACCGGGCTTTTTCCAAAAGCTGATCACGAGCAAGAAAGAGTCCCAGCCCCAAAAATTCCAGATCTGGGTGCAAAGCGAAGCCCAAACCAGTACCGTGTCCGTACGTGATGCGGGCGGAGCGCCCGACCAGACCGACGGTGCCAACGGCATACTCAAAGTATTGGCGCAGGAAATCCGTTAACCCCAAGCCATACGGCGGCTTCGGACAAACTGCAGACGAAAAAAAACCACCCATTGGGTGGTTTTTTTCTGCGCCTAAAAACTTAGGGCTTTGCAGGTGCGGCTGCGGGAGCAGCAGCGTCAGCAGCAGGTGCTGCGGGTGCAGCAGCAGGAGCAGCAGCGTCAGCGGCGGGAGCAGCAGCGGGAGCGGGAGCAGCAGCGGGAGCTTCTTCCGCTTTTTTACCGCAAGCAGCCAGAGCAGCAGCAGCGATGATGGCTGCCAAAACGAGTGATTTGTTCATATGAATAAAGTAAGTGCGTTGAAGAAAAAAGCGGAACCGCCCGACAGGTAAACCCGCCGAACCCTGACGAACAGGCTTGTGGGCTTAGCGTCAGAGCCCGCGATTATACGAATCTTGGAGGGCCCGCTAGGGGTAAACCCTTTTATTTACCCAAATAGGCACCAAAATAGTACAAATTCTTGCGAGGCAGGGCCTATTACGGGCGTTGTACCCAGCCCATTTCCAACCATTCATGCAGCAAAACCTGCGCGGGTCGGCTCAGACGCGCCGCATCGGCAGCGCCCAGATGACGCCGGTCCGCCAAGGTCTTCAGCAACACAAAGTCCTTGCCCCCTGCGCGGTAACTTTCACCGTTGATGAACAGGTGGCGTGCGTCGTAGAGCATGCGCGTGCGCCGGTCCAGCACCAATCCTCCCGCGGCGCTTGCCACGCCAGGCTCAAAAAACACCTGGGCTTTAGGCTCGCTCAGGCTCTCGCCCATGGCGCGGTCCAGCGCATGCGGATCGGTCAGCGCCTGCTCCAGCGCCCGACGGGCGAATGCCTGTAACTCCGGGGGAATGGCTGCCGGATGCTGCGCGGCGTCCTGGGCGCGATCGGCATATCGCGCACCACTGGAATCACCCGCCACATCCGCCAGGCGCTGCAGCAAATCCTGCGCGCACTCGCCCTGCGCCGGCGCGCGAAAGCCGATGGAATAGGTCATGCACGCGCCCTGCGCCACACCGTCATGGGCGTAACGCGGCGGCAGGTACAACATGTCGCCCGCCTCCAGAACCCATTCCTGCTCGGGCTGGAAGTCCCGCAGAATTTTCAGCGGCACATCAGGCTGCAGCGTCAAATCCTTTTGCCGGCCAATGCGCCAGCGCCGCTGGCCCTGCGCCTGCAGCAAAAATACGTCGTAGCTGTCAAAGTGCGGCCCAACGCCACCGCCATCGGTGGCAAAGCTCACCATCAAATCGTCCAGCCGTGCGCGCGGCACAAACGCAAACTGCTCCAACAGCGCATGAGCGGCGTCCAGATGCAAATCCATACCCTGCACCAACAGCGTCCACGCCGGCTGGCTGAGCTTGGGAATGGCGGCGCGGGCAAAAGGCCCGTGGCGCAGTCGCCAGTTACTGCCCGACGCAGCGCGGGTGATCAGGCGCGACTCCACATCGCCCTGCCCGGCCAGCGCGAACAAGGCGGCGCGCGACAGCAGCGGCTGCATGCCGGGCACGGCCTGGCGAATCAGCAAGGGTTTTTTCTGCCAGTACTGGCGCATGAAACGCTGCGGGCTGATGCCCCCGAGCAAAGTGAGCGGCAAGGTGGTGTCCATGGTGGCGCGGTCGGGTAAGAATGGATAAGCGAGAGGCTGATTAGACGCGACCCGCCAAACGCGCGCAGGCCCGGACATACAGCGCAGGCACAATGACCCCATGCCGCTGCCCCATCCAACCGCGCCCCCGTTTATCGCACCCATGCGCTTCACCGACGCCGATGCCGCGCTGGCCCAGGTGATGCGCATTTACGAGGGCAACATCGCCCACTTGCGCCAAGCCATGCAGGATTTTGTGGCGGGCCGAGAAATGGCCGCCCATGTGCGCGCCTGCTATCCCCTGGTGCGCCTGCAGACCGAAACCGTGTCGCGCAAGGGCGGGCCTGAGGGTGCGGGCCTGAGCTACGGCTTTGTCGAAGGCCCTGGGCGCTTTGAGACCACGCTCACCCGGCCCGATCTGTTTGCCGACTACTACCACAAGCAGTTTGCGCTGCTGTTGCACAACCACGGCGTGGAGCTGGAGATTGGCACCAGCACGCAGCCCATTCCGGTGCATTTTTCGTTTGCCGAGAACGACCACATCGAAGGCAGCATGGACGCCACCCGGCGTGCCCGCATGCGCGACGTGTTTGACCTGCCCGACCTGGCGGCCATGGACGACGGCATTGCCAACGGCACGCACGAGCCGCGCGCGGGCGAACCCCAACCGCTGTCGCTGTTCACCGCGCCGCGCGTGGACTATTCGCTGCACCGCCTGCGCCACTACACCGGCACGCTGCCGGAGCATTTCCAGAACTTTGTGCTGTTCACCAACTACCAGTTCTACATCGACGAGTTCATCGCCCTGGGCCGCACTGCGATGGCAGACCCGGCCAGCGAGTACGTGGCTTTTGTGGAGCCGGGCAATGTGACCACCTGGCGCGCCACCGCCCCTGGCGTAGCGCCCGAAAGCGCTGGCAGCAGCCCACCGCGCATGCCCCAAATGCCCGGCTACCACCTGGTGCGCGCCGACCGCAGCGGCATCACCATGGTCAACATCGGCGTGGGCCCGGCCAACGCCAAAAACATCACCGACCACATCGCCGTCCTGCGGCCGCACGCCTGGATCATGCTGGGCCACTGCGCCGGCCTGCGCAACACGCAGCAGCTGGGCGACTACGTGCTGGCCCACGGCTATGTGCGCGAAGACCATGTGCTGGACGAAGAGCTGCCGCTGTGGGTGCCGATTCCCGCGCTGGCGGAGATTCAGGTGGCGCTGGAGCAATCGGTGGCCGACGTGACGGGCCTCAAAGGCGCCGCGCTCAAGAGCATTTTGCGCACCGGCACCGTGGCCAGCACCGACAACCGCAACTGGGAACTGCTGCCCAACAACCAGCCGCAACGGCGCTTCAGCCAAAGCCGGGCCGTGGCGCTGGACATGGAAAGCGCCACCATCGCCGCCAACGGCTTTCGCTTTCGGGTGCCCTATGGCACGCTCTTGTGCGTGAGCGACAAGCCGCTGCACGGCGAAATCAAACTCCCCGGCATGGCCAACCACTTTTACCGCGAACGCGTAGACCAGCACCTGCGCATCGGCATGCGCGCCGTGGAGCTGCTGCGCGCGCGCGGGCTGGACCAGTTGCACAGCCGCAAATTGCGCAGTTTTGCGGAAGTGGCGTTTCAGTAATGCTTATTTTTGGAAAACTTGTTTGATGAGCAATCCCCTTTTCTCCGTCCAACACCTCAGCAAGCGCTTCGGCGATAACCTGGTGGTGGACGATTTGTCCTTTGCGATTGCCCCGGGCGAATGCCTGGGCGTGATCGGGCCCAACGGAGCCGGCAAGACGACCACCATCCGCATGTGCCTGGGGCTGACCGAGCCCGACGGCGGCAGCATCCATGCCCTGGGTTTGCAGATGCCGCGCGATGCGCTGGCGATCAAGGCGCAAATCGGGGTGGTGACGCAGATGGACACGCTGGACCCGGATTTCAGCTGCGCGGAAAACCTGCTGGTCTACGGGCGCTATTTCGGCATGAAGGATGCGGCCATCCGCGCGCGCATTCCGGCGCTGCTGGAGTTTGCGTCGTTGACCGCCAAAGCCGACGCCAAGCCCGGCCAGCTCTCGGGCGGGATGAAGCGGCGCTTGAGCCTGGCACGCGCCCTGGTGAACGACCCCAAACTGATGCTGCTGGACGAGCCGACCA
>Ga0209400_1003997_pt1 | contig 10557 bp, 9 predicted proteins | sample M_130807_EF_Meta_FD_187313 | JGI IMG/M metagenome (GOLD analysis project Ga0209400, IMG submission 187313) | Freshwater microbial communities from Lake Montjoie, Canada to study carbon cycling - M_130807_EF_MetaG (SPAdes) (version 2) | ecosystem: Environmental > Aquatic > Freshwater > Lake... | reverse complement strand
GCGCTCCTGGCCGGGTGCGACCCTGCCGTAGCCACGCTCGCGCCCGCGCTGGTCTACCCAGAGGAGTTCCGCGTCGAGCGGGCCGGTGTTCCTGAAACGGATGGCGGTCTGCAGCGAACCGCCCTCTGAGCGCAGTTCCTGCGCACCAAGCCCGCGCCCGGAGGCCGCGGCCGCCACGCCGGCATCGAGCGCCACGCGCGCACCGGTCCGCGCGTCGACCTCGACGGGCGTGCCGCCGCCACGCGGAAACACCCGCACCGTGTGACCGTCCACCCACCGCGCGTCCGCCGCGGGGTCGACCAGCAACGCGTCCCAGTCGGCCGCGGGAGGAGCGGCCGCCAGCACGAGGACGGCACCGATGCACGTGGTCAGGGCTGCGGGCATCGCACCACGATACGCACGCACGAGGCGACGCACGCCGCCTCGCTGCGCCGCTACGCTTCATGGCGTGAAGCACCGTCGGCACCTCCTTGCGGCCCTCGCCTCCGTGACCATCGCGGGATGCCAGGCGGAACCCCCCCGCATCGATGACCGGGAGAACCTCCGCCAGCGGCTGGCGCTCTCGCAGCGCCTGCTGGAGATCGCGGACGAGGCGCACTCGACCACGGAACAGGCCTTGGTGCAGGCGCAGCTGCAGAAGGACTCGCCGACCCACATCGCGGTGGCAGAGCGGACGCACACCCATGTCTCGACGCTGGTGCGGTCGCTGGCGCTGACGCAGTCACCGGAGCAGTCCATCGTGCGCCTCTACGTCTGGGTGCGCCTGGCGGAGTGGGCGTGCCACAACCGGGTGGAGGCGGACCCGGTCCTCGTCCCGGACAACTGCGACCTCATCTTCCCCCCCCTGCGCCAGCACATCGACAGCCTCGCTGCGAAGGTGATCGACGCGGAAATGCTCGGCCACCTCGACGGCATCGTCGCGCGCTACAAGGAGCGCCATCCCAAGCTGCTCTCGATCGGGATGATGCGGATCGATGACATGGCGGACCACCTGCCCGCGGAGCAGATGATCCTGGAGCGCGCGGCGCCCACGATGTTCAGCCCGGTGAGCGACGCGGCACGCGAGATCGAGCAGACGCGCATCCTCGGCAGCCAGCTGGTGTGGCTCATGTCGCGGATGCCCACCACGATCGGCGACGAGATCGAGGCGACGACGCGGGTGCTGCTGGAATCGAGTCGCGTACGCGAGGCCTACGCGGGGCTCGAGCACGCCTCCGTGCAGTTCGCGAACGCAGGCACGGCCATGCGGGAACTGACCCACGCAAACGAGCAGCTGGCAACCCGCGTCGACGCGCTCGTCAACTCCGTGGACGGCATCAATGGCTCGGTCGCCAATCTCGACTCACCGCGCGACCTCATCAACCGCGCGCTCATCGGCGGCGGCGTGATCGCCTTTGCCTCGGTGGCGGGTGCGGTGGGCGGAGCGATGATCGTGCTGCGGCGGCTCAACCGCGACGGCGGTCAGCGGCCGGGCGCGCGCGGCAGCGCGTAACGCACCATCACCGTGGACGGCATCGGCGGGTACGGGACCACCACGCGGAAACCGGTGAAGTCCCGCGGATCCCAGCCGGCGCGGTCGCACACGGTCTTCACCAGGCGCGGCTGGTCGGGCAGGATGTCGCTGTTGAACCCGTCGCGCGCCGGGTCGATCCGGACGATCGGTTCATCGATGGGCAGGCGATAGTTCTCGCGCGTGGAGGGGTCCGCCTGGCTGTTGCCGTGCGGCCGCCCATACACCACGAGTTCCGGCACGAACCCGTTGATCAGGTCGCGGTGAACCAGGATGTCGATCTCCACCAGCTCCACGGGCATGGTGATGAGTGCGCCCATCTCGCCGAACTCGGTGGTGGCGGCGGCAGGATCCGCGTAGCGCGGATGCACCGCGCGCTCGAGCATGCCGAAGGCGAAGCTGACGGATCCGCGCTGGCCGATGGGGCCGTCCACCAGTTCGTGCGAGACGTCGATCTCCGACTGCACGCTGCGCACCTCGGCGCCGGGCGGCGAGCAGAAGGAGCGCATGATGAGGTGCGGCTCGTCCTCGCGAACGGGCGGCTCGATGGGCTGCATGGCACGCGGCTGGGCGAGGCCGGCGCCGGCGGAGCCGTAGCGGTAGAAGCGGAAGAGCGGCCAGCCCTGCACGGGGCGGAGGCGGCGGATGTCGTGAAGACCGCCGACCAGCGCCAGGTCGAGGCGATCGGGCTGCTCGCGGTTGGGCGCCAGGAACTGCATCATCGAACGGGCGCGGGCCTGCACGCCCCAGATGCCGGAGTTGCCGCGGAACGCAAGCTTGCGCGAGACCTCGAGCGCCTTGCCGCCGCGGGACATGCCGTCCATCAGGAGTTCGAGCGTGGCACGGTCGCCGACGTGCGCCTCCACCATGTGCTCGAACGCGGCGAGCGAGGTGCGCACCGCCTGCACCGATGCCGCGCTGGCACCGGCGTCGGACATGGCGCCCAGCAGGATCTCCATGCCCTCGCTGCCCGGGATCAGCGGAACGGCTTCCAGGGCGTCGTTGGTCTGGAGGACCTTGGCGATCTTCCAGGTCAGGTTCTTGTTGAGCTTGAACTGGCGCGACACCTCCTGGGGCTTGGAGATGTCGGCACCGATCCCGTCGTAGAGCGAGCGCAGCGCGTCCCGCAGGTCGCTGGCGCAGGACCGACAGTGGTCGGAGAAGTCTTGTTGAGCAACGGGAGGGGGCACGAATGGAGGGTATCGGCCGTCGTGTGCTCGCCACCGTTGCCAACCCGAGACATGGGTGATCAATTTGTTTCCCTAAGGAAACATCCCTGCCTGCGTCCTTACACTCCTCTGCTTATGAGCATGAACATCGAGCTGCGGATCAGCGCGTTGGTCATGGCCACGGTGGCCTTGTTGGCCGCCGCGTACACGCCGGCGCAGGACACCGAGCCACGTACCGAGCATCCTCCCTCGCTGGAAGCGCAGAAACCAAGCGACGCCCCGGGGCTCCACAACGTGGTGGCCTACGGACCCAACTGCTGGTCCGGCAGCCTGCCAGAGGGCGATGCCGGCTTCGCTTCGCTCCGGTCCTGGGGCGTACGAACGGTGATCTCGGTGGACGGCGCGGTGCCGGACGTGGCGCGCGCCGCGCGCTTCGGGCTGCGCTACGTGCACCTGCCCATTGGCTACGACGGCTTCGACGAGGCGCGCAAGCTGGAACTGGTGCGCGCCGTCCGCGACCTGCCGGGGCCCATCTACATCCACTGCCACCACGGCAAGCACCGCAGCGCAGGCGCCGCCGCGGCGGTGGCAGCATCGCTCGGCTGGATGTCTCCGCAGGCCGCCATGGCGCGCATGAGGGTGTCCGGTACGTCGGAGAGCTATCCGGGTCTCTACCGCTGCGCCGCCACGGCGCAGGTGCTCGCGGCTTCGCTCATCGACACCGCACCGGCACAGTGGCCGGCCGTGACGCGCCCGAGCGGGATGGTGGAATCGATGGTGGCGATCGACGACGCGATGGAGCGGATCAAGGTGGTCGAGCAGGCCGGGTGGAAGGTGCCGGCATCGCACCCCGACCTGGCGCCCGCCGCGGACGCGGGGGCCATCGCCGACCATCTGCGGCTCCTGGGGCAGCAGCCCCCGGCAGGGCCTCGCGACCCGCAGTTCGACACCCTGCTGCAGGCATCCATGAAGGCAGCGGACCGGCTGGAATCGAGCCTCGCCGGCACCCCCACGTCGGACGCCTCCCGATTGGCCAATGACCTCCAGGCGCTCCGCGCGACCTGCACCGCCTGCCACGCGGCACAACGGGACCGGCGGCGCATGCCGAACACCTCCCCGGCCGGAGGCGCCCCGCAACAGTCGCCGCCCCCCGCCTCCGCCCGGTAATTCGACGCCAAGTCCATCGAAGTCGCCTGATTTCGTTCGACCGGGGCCGCTTCCGGGCTACCTTTGTCGGCAAATGCCGCCACATCGGCGGCTGTGTATTTGCTGCACGTGCACTTTCACCTGCTGAGACTCGACCCATGAAGATGATCGCTTCCGCCGTCGGCATCCTGATCCTTGCCGCAACGCCCACGCTCTCCGTTCGTGCCGACGACCTCGGCGAGGGACCCGACGGGCACGGCCCGCTGGCGGCCCCCGCGGTGCAGAAGCAGGCGCCCTCGACGCTCTCGGAGCGCTTCGGAACCTGGTTCGTCCCCGCTCCGGTGATCATGCTCGATGCGATGGATCACGGCGAGCTCCTCGCTGCTGACGAAGCGACGCCCGGCCCCGCACCGCTGCGATTCGGCGTGGAGCGCGCGGTGGCACTGTCCCTGGCGGACGGCCAGTGGATCAACGTGGAGGGCGGCCGCCTGTGGCGGGTCGACATCGAGGCGATGGGTGCACTGAACTCGCGCCTGCACCTCAGCGGCCTGAACATGCGTTCCGGCCAGGAACTTGCCCTCGTCTGCCCCGACCAGGAGCAGAAGATGGGTGGCCTGCTCGAGCTCAACGGCGAGTTCGGCAATGGCGAGGCCTTCGGCCTGTTCTCCCCGAGCGCCCGCACGCAGATCGAATGGTTCGTGCCTACCGGCCAGCCGGCAAACGCACTGCCCTTCGACGCCGTGGCGTACTCGTACGGCTATCGCCAGGTGCTGATTGCGCCGAGCAACGGCGGCACCTGCTCGCTTGACCCGATCTGCTACCCGACCTGGGCGAACGAGTCGAATGCCGCCGCCAAGATCACCTTCACCAGCAACGGCGGCAGCTACCTCTGCTCCGGCCAGCTGATGGCCACCACCGCCGCGGACGAGACACCCTACTTCTCCACCGCGAACCACTGCATCAGCACCACCGCCGAAGCCAACAGCTGCCAGTTCATCTTCTTCTACCGCTCCAACACCTGCGGAGCGGGAACCTCGGCGGGAACCACGGTCAGCGGCGGCGCGGACCTCTCCTCCACCTACCTGATCAGCGACTGCACCCTTCTCATGCTCAAGGGAACGTTGCCCGCTGGCGTTGCGTGGGACGGCTGGATCAGCACCAACCCGGCGCTCAACACCACGGCCGTCGGCATCCACCACCCCAGCGGCACGCCCCAGGCGATCAGCTTCGGCGTCAAGAACGCTGCGGCATTCAACTGCGGCACCCCCACCGGGAACTGGAACTCCATCTCCTGGAACAACGGCATCACCGAGGGCGGGTCATCGGGCTCGGGAATCTTCCGCGAAAGCGACAAGAAGCTGTTCGGCGTCCTGACCTGCGGCTCGAGCGGATGCACCAACACCGCCGGGGACGACGGCTACGGACGATGGGACGTGGCGCTCGCCGCCGCCGGCAGCAACTTCGCGACCCTGCTGGCTGCCGGTGCCGATGACGCCCAGGAACAGAACGACACCTGCGCCACCGCGAAGGCACTGTCGGCCGGCACCTACTCGGGGCTGGTTGTCAAGCGCCTCGACGAGGACTGGTACGCGCTCCCGGTGCCGATCGGCTCCACGCTCACCGTCAGCATGACCTTCACGCACTCCAACGGTGACGTGGACGTGCAGCTGTTCAGCGCCTGCGGCGGCTCGGTGCTCCTTGACCGCAACGCCAACACCAACAACGAGTCGTTCACCTACGTGAACAACACCGCGTCGAGCACCCTCTTCATGCGCGTGTACCTCTCGACCGACACCCGCAACGACTACTCGCTGACCTTCAGCACGTCGGTGGCGGTCCCGGCGAACGACAACTGCGCCACCGCCACCGCCACCGGCGTGGCATCGCTCGGCATCAGCAACGTCAACGCCACCGATGCACCGCCCGCCCTGCCCGCGTCCTGCGACGAGGGCAACGGCGTGGTCATCTCCAAGGACCTCTGGTACAAGTTCACCGCGCCGAGCGCGGGCCGCGCCGTGGCTTCCACCTGCGGCACCGCCACGTTCGACTCGCGCATCGTGATCTACCCCGGCAGTGCCTGCCCAGACTCCACCACCGCGGTGACGGCCTGCAGCGACAACGGCTCCGGCTGCTCCGGCAGCACCAGCTACGTCCGTTGGCAGGCTTCGGCGGGCTCCGTCTGGTACGTACGCGTCGGCTCGGCGAACACGACCGGCGGCACCGGCACCCTGAACCTCTCCATGCAGCCCAACTGCACCGGCGACCTCTCCAACAACGGCAACGTTGCGGGTGACGACCTGGGCATCATGCTGTCGTACTGGGGCGTCGGTGGCCCCGCCGACCTGAACGGCGACGGCACCACCAACGGTGCCGACCTCGGCATCCTGCTTGCCGCCTGGGGCCCCTGCCCCTGACGTCGGGAACGCGCCCGACCCGTTTGCACTGAGATCAAAGGCCGGCCCCCTGCGCGGGGGCCGGCCTTTCGCTTGCGTGAAGGGCGTTCGCGCCACGCCCCCGCGGCTACCCTGCACTTCCGATGAGCATCGCCAGCGCGAACCCCGTCCTTCCTGCCCTGCTCGCCGAGGGCGGCAGCACCATGAGCCTCTTCGAGTACGTCCGCGCCGGCGGCGCGCTCGGCTACGTGCTGATTGCGCTCTCGGTGCTTGCCGTGGCGCTGGTGGTGCGCAACCTGCTGGTGCTCCGCAAGTCGCTCCTGGCGCCCGAGGACCTGGTCACGCGGCTTTCCGGCATGCTCCGTGGGGGCGACGTTGCCGGCGCCGCACGCGCATGCGCCGAGGACCCCGGGCATTCCTTCGTGGCGGGCGTGATGCAGAGCGCCATCCGCCGCTGCAGCGCCAACCCGATGGGCGCCTTCGAGGCGCGCGCCGCCGTGGAGGAGGCCGGACAGGTGGCCACCGCCAAGCTGCAGCGACTGAACAACGGTCTCGGCGTGCTGGCGGCCGTGGGCCCGATGCTCGGGCTCCTGGGAACGGTGATCGGCATGATCGGCGCGTTCAACGCGATCGGCTCGCTGCAGGGGGCGGCGCGCTCCACCGAGCTGGCGAGGTTCATGTCGCTGGCGCTCGTCAACACGGCGCAGGGGCTGGTGGTGGCGGTGCCGTGCACGGTGGCCTTCGCGCTCTTCCGCCAGCGCATCGACCGCATGGTGACGGACGTGGCGGCGGACGTGCTCGAGCCGCTCTCCGATGACCTGGCCGCCGGGCTTTCCATGGCTGCACGCCCCGGCGCGCAGGCCGCGCGCACAACGCCCGCCGCCGCAGCGCCCGCCCGCCCCGCACCCACGCAGGGGGCCTGATGGCAGGCGGAGCAGACGGCTCGGACGCGTCGTTCGACCTCACGCCGATGATCGACGTGATCCTGCTCCTCATCATCTTCTTCATGCTGAGCTCGCAGTTCGCCACCAGCGAGCTGCGCCCGGTGGACCTGCCGCACCAGGAGGGCGCCGCGCCGCCCAGCGAGTCGGCCGCCGCCAAGCTGGTGATCGACGTCGACCGCGGAGGCCATTACTCGATCCTCGGCGAGGAGCTGACGCTCGAGACGCTCTCCGCGCGCATTGCCGCGAGCCAGGGCGGCACGGGCACGCGCCACAGCGGCGTGGTGGTGCGCGCCGACCGCGGCGCGAACTCCGCGGCGCTCAACCGACTGGCAGACCGGCTGGCCGGCGCCAAGATCGCCAACTGGTCGCTTGCCGTCTCGCCCGAGGGCACGCCATGAGGATGTCCGCGCGCCGCAATTCCGGGCTCCTTGAACTGTCCGAGATGCGCCTGCCGCTGATCGCACTCATCGACGTGATCCTCTTCCTCCTCATGTACTTCCTGCTTGCCGGAAGCCTGGAGGCCGAGGAGCGCGAGCTGGCGTCGACGCTCGGAAGCGGAAGCAACGTGGCCGGCGACAACGGTGGATTCACGCCGCAGGTGGTGGACGTGACCATGTCCGGAGGCACCGTGGCCTACCGCATGGGCGGCCGAAGCGTGGGAAGCCGCGAGTCGCTCGCCGACCTGGTGCGCGCGCTGCCGAAGGCGCCGGGCATCGTGGTGCGCGTGGCGGACGACGTGCCGGTGGAAGGCGCGGCCGCCGCGCTGCAGGGATGCCGCGACGCGGGGTTCGAGCGGATCGCGTACCAGCCGGGTGGGCGAAGCGGCGCCGGGCAAGCCGGGAAGTGAACGAACGCCCCGCGCCTCACTCGAAGCGCAGGTGCTTCACGCTCTCGCCGCGGTCTCGCAGCTCGCGCAGCGCGTCGAGCCCGATGTCGAGGTGCAGCTTGACGAACCGATCGGTGACGTGGCGGTCGCTCTCGCCGGTCTTCACGCCCTCGGGCGTCATCGGGTTGTCGGAGACCAGGAGCAGCGCGCCCTTCGGGATGCCGTTGGCGAAGCCCACCAGGAAGATGGTGGCCGTCTCCATGTCGATGCCCTCCGCCTTCATGAGGAGCAGCTTCTCGCGGAAGCGCTCGTCGTGCTCCCAGACGCGGCGGTTGGTGGTGTAGACGGTGCCGGTGAAGTAGTCGCGGTCGTGCTTGATGATGGACGCGCTCACCGCGCGCTGCAGGCGGAAGCTCGGGAGCGCGGGAACCTCGGGCGGCATGTATTCGTCGCTGGTGCCTTCGCCGCGGATGGCGGCGATGGGAAGCACGAAGTCGCCGACCTTGGTCTTCTTGAGACCGCCGCACTTGCCGAGGAAGAGCACCGCCTTGGGCGCGACGGCCGACAGGAGATCCATGGTGGTGGCCGCCATGGCCGATCCCATGCCGAAGCTGAGGATGGTGATGTTCTCCGCCGTGGCGCTGAGCATCGGGCGGTCGCGACCCACCACGGGCACGCCGAAGCGTTCGGCGAAGAGCTCCACGTAGTTGGCGAAGTTGACCAGGAGGACGTACTGCCCGAAGTCCTCGAGCCTTCGCCCCGTGTAGCGCGGCAGCCAGTCGCGGACGATCTCGTCCTTGTGCTTCATGGGCGCGCAGGGTACGGCCGCGCTGCGCCGGGCGCATGGCGCCGCCGCCGCGGGCGTCCCAGCGTCACGCCGGCGCGCCGTTGAGGTGCAGGCCCGGCATCTGCGCCAGGTACGGCCGTACGTGCGGGTCCGGGCTTGCCACGAATTCATCGAACGTGCCGTCGAAGAGCACCGTGCCGCCGTGCAGCATCACGATGCGCGGCCGGAGGCGGCGCAGGAGCTCGGTGTCGTGCGTCACCACGATGCTGGTGCGACGCACGCCGGGATGGCTTGCCGCAAAATCGGGCTGCGCGCGGTGCGTGGCGCCGATCAGCTCCTGGATCTGCGCGGACATCTCGGGATCGAGGCCGGCGGTCGGCTCGTCGTACAGGATGATCACCGGATCCATCACGATGGCGCGGGCCACGGCCACGCGCTTGGCCATGCCGCCCGAGAGCTCCTCGCGGTCGCGGTGCATGACGAGCTCGGGATCGAGCCCGACGTCGACGAGCGCCTGGCGGGCGAGCGGCAGGATCGCCTCGTTCTTCATGCCCTTCACCTCGCGGGGAAGGACGGACAGGTTCTCGAAGACGTCGCCGGTGACGAGCGCGTTGCGCTGGAACACGATGGCCCAGTGCATGCGGATCTGGTCGAGCTGCTTCTCGGAGACGTGGCCGATGTCCAGGAGTGGCGAACCACCGGAGGCGTCCGGCGGGAGTTCATGGTCCGCCACGAGGACCTGGCCGGCGTCCGCCGGATAGTGCCCCATGATCAGCTTCAGGAGCACCGTCTTGCCGCAGCCGGACCCCCCGACGATGGCCAGGAGCTCCCCGCTGCGGATGGCGAGGTCGACCCCCTTCAGGACGGGTTTCCCGTCAAAGGCCTTCCGGAGGCCCGTGACGGACACTTCCAAGGGGCTCCGGGGCGTCTGGGAAGCGGCAATTGTGGCGTCTGGCACGCCGGAAGCGTACTTGGGCGAAGAAAGTGAAATTTCCCGCCGAGGCATGATGGGTGGCGTCCGCGGTTCTCGTTTGTATGGGTGAGGAAGGCAGAAACGAACGCTGGTGGGAACCCGCGAACGGATCTGAGAGGCTGAATGGCGGACGGGAACCCGCCTGCAGGCCAGACACGTTCGAAGACGGACGGGAACCCGTCGACGAACAACGAGTTGGACCCGACGAGGGGAATTCTGAGGGTCCAACGAATGCCTGGGGCGCGCTCGGCGGGAACCGAGAACGCCAACAAGACAGGCGCTTTAGGAGTGTGGCCTCGAGAGATCGAGGCCTACTCCGTTTTTAGGGGCAATCGGTCGCGCGCGGCGCGCCGACGCAGCGCCTTGCCCGCAGGCATCACCGCTACGCTCCGGCGATGGCCCCCGTGATCCGCCCCATCGAGCCGCGCGACCTTCCCGAGATCCAAGCCGAGCTTGAGACCCACTGGCACTCGACGCAGATCTGGTCGCTGGGCAGGATGCACCAGGCCGATGCGCTGCCGGGCTTCGTGGCCGAGGTGAACGGCGCGTTCGCCGGCCTCCTCACGCTCCACATGGATCCGGGCGGCTGGCAGTGCGAGGTGATCACCCTGAGCAGCCGCATGCCGGCCGGCGGCGTGGGCGCCGCGCTCCTGGCGGCTGCGGAACGGCACGCGCGGGCGGCAGGATGCCGGCGCATCTTCCTCACCACCACCAACGACAACACCCACGCCATGCGCTTCTACCAGCGGCAGGGCTGGTGCTTCTGCACGCTCCACAAGGGCATCGTCGACCGCGTGCGCACCGTCATC
>Ga0209400_1003995_pt1 | contig 10561 bp, 12 predicted proteins | sample M_130807_EF_Meta_FD_187313 | JGI IMG/M metagenome (GOLD analysis project Ga0209400, IMG submission 187313) | Freshwater microbial communities from Lake Montjoie, Canada to study carbon cycling - M_130807_EF_MetaG (SPAdes) (version 2) | ecosystem: Environmental > Aquatic > Freshwater > Lake... | reverse complement strand
TTCTCGGCAAATCACGCGTAGGAGATAAAAATAATTAGACTGGTCCACATGTGCCGCCTACTTGGTTACACCTCCCCAAACCCCACCACCTTTAATGATGTGGTTGGCGATAACTTCAATGAGTTTGTAAACCTTGCCAATGATCACTGTGATGGTTGGGGTATTGCTACCACCTCTAACCACAAAGCTGATCTCTACAAAGAGCCAGTTGCAGCAACTAAGAGTGCGCACTTTAAAGAAGCGTTAGCCAGCCATAAATCAAATGCCGCACTGCTTCACCTTCGGTGGGCAACAGAAGGTATGCCGGTAAATGAGAACAACACCCATCCTTTTACCTACCAAGACATAACCTTTATTCACAACGGCTCAATCTCCCCCTTTGATTGCCTAGATCCCTTAATAGATAAGAAGTACTTAGATCTTGCAAAAGGAAGTACAGATTCAGAGCGTTACTTCCTCTACCTTCTAACCCAAATAGAAAAACATGGCTTTATCGAAGGTGTTAAACAAGGCTTGTCTTACATAAAACAAAACTGCACATTCTCATCCATCAATATGATGATTATTAATGATCAAACCTTCATGGCAGCTTGCATCTATAACCAAGATAAAATCCCGCAAAAGTTTAAAGAAGATACGGATTACTACCACCTTAAATACACCAAGCAGAATGGCCAAGTAGTTGTGGCATCATCTGGTTGGAATCAGGATGGCTGGGAAGAGATTCCCAATGGGAGTGTGTTGGTGGTGGATAGGGTGGGGCAGGTAAGTCAGTTACAGAGCGTTTAACTGTTGAATACGCAAACACTTGTCAGTTTAATGAGCTATTCTTCTTCTATTCGAGCTAGGGTAGGTATATGAAAAAAAGCTTTGCAACTAAGTACGGCAGTGCCTACAACTCATCAATTGAGGATTTTCTAGATTCTAAAGAAGGAAAAGCACTACAAGGTAAAGTGCAATTAATCTTTACATCACCACCATTTCCTTTAGTAGTCCCCAAAAAGTATGGAAATAAAATAGGCGAAGATTATTTAAATTGGATGGCAGAACTTTCACCAAGACTTTCTAAACTGCTAAAACCAGATGGCTCAATGGTGATTGAAATTGGCAATGCTTGGGATAAAGGAGTTCCAACCATGTCTACATTGCCATTGAAAACCTTGATGGCTGTTGCAGATTCTGCAGATCTAAAGATTTGTCAGCAATTAGTCTGGCATAACACTGCGAAACTGCCAGGACCAGCTACTTGGGTAAATGTAAAAAGGGAACGCGTAACTGATTCCTTCACCCATATTTGGTGGTATTCGCCTTCAGAGCACCCAAAGGCAAGTAATACGAGAGTTCTACAACCATATAAAGATGGAATGGTAAAACTTCTCAAAAGCAAAAAATATAATGCTGGCACAAGAGCTTCTGGTCACAATATAAGTGAAACTGGATTTTTAAAGAAAAACAAAGGAGCCATTCCAGCATCAGCAATACTTATGGCAAATACATCGGTAGACCCGAACTACAGTGCTTGGTGTAAGAAAAAAGGAATTGATATGCACCCTGCACGAATGCCAATCGGGCTTGCAGATTTCTTTATAAAGTTTCTTACTACTCCTGGGGATATAGTCTTCGATCCTTTTGGTGGAAGTTGCACAACAGGCAAATCAGCCGAAGACTTAAAAAGAAAATGGGTTTGTACTGAACAAGATTTAGAATATCTCATAGGAGCAAAAGGTAGGTTTGTAAGCGCTAATCAATAAATTTATCTAAAGTCCATTCTTCTTCTTTAATTTTTTGGTACATAAATTTCAACCCCGCATCTGCTAAATATTGAGATTTTCTATAAGGCGCTTCACCAGGATATATATCTAAAAGTATGTTCTTTAGTACTAAATCACTATCGAGAGTATTAACATTGTGCGAAGTTTCAACAGACGCTTTTTCATCGACAAGTATATTAAATTTAATGGCCACAGAAATAGCAAACTTGAGAGCAGAATACTGTGTATCAAACCAACGCATTTCTTCTCCGAGAAATTCCAAGATTTCTTTTCCAGCAGCGCTTGTACCTATCTGCTTAATATCATCTTTAATTTCAGTCATGATTTATCCTTTCAAATCAATCAATGGCTTAATTTCGGACCAAGCGTCTTCCCCAATTGGAGTAATTTCATATTCGCGACCCACCATACCCGCCATAAGTATTTTTGCATTTTCTGGTGTTAGCTCATTCTTATGTGGAAGAACTATTATTTGCCGTTTTCTTTGGGAAATCCATCGCCAAACTGAAGGAGCCCTAATTTCATCTAGTTTTGCAATAGGACTATCAATTACCCAAGAAGACCCATTGCCAGACACATCAATTAAGGCTCCAATTAATGCATAGACAAAAACTAAATTTTGACCAAAAGATCCAGCAGGCTTTCTACCTAAAGTTTTGTGCTTAATCCACACTTGATAATCTTCAGAAATCTCCAGTCCAATAATGTCATCATTCTTCATGATATTAACAAAATGCTCAGAAGCCTTTTCTTCTACACGTAACCTTATTGAATTTGAAAACTTAACGATGGAAGTTTCAACTATTTCCTGAAGTTGCTCTAGATATTTCAATTTAACGCGGAAAGCTGGATTTACGCCCTTTGCGCCCACAATTTTTGCTCGTATTTTTTGTTTTTCTTTCTTTTTAATATTTAGATTTTCTGTCTGATTATCAATATTATTCTTTAAATCATTAATAGTGTTGTTATTTATCTCTCGTTTTGTGATTTTTTCTTGTAAGTCAAATTGATTTACTTGTTTTAATCGGTTTTCAATAATCAAAATATTTGACCGTACTGATGCAAGCCCAAATTTATTTCGCCTTATGCTCTTGTCCGCCTCTAGTAAGATTGGCATTAACTTTTGAGTTTGCTTTTCTAAATCTCTCCAGGTTGCGCTCGATGTGGAGGGTCTAGGTGCATTTCTATCCTGAGCGTTACTGGCCAAGTCTTTTTCTAATTGAGTAATTTCATTATTTATTGAAGTGGCATTTATATCAATCTGACTTCCGCATGACGAACATTTATTGGTTGATAATCGCATCCGTAATTCATTAATTCTTGCATTAAGAGTGAAATTCGTTTGCTGATACTCATTTAGTAGTTTCAAATTTTCAATTATTGATTCATTTTTGGATTCAATTATCTTGCTAAGTGGCAAAAACCATGCATTACTTAAATAGCCTGTTAACTGCTGCTCACCGGTATCGATTTCTGTAACAATTTTCAGTTCCTCAGCTTTTAAAGTTCGCAATTGGCCGATATCTTGTTGAGCGGCTTCAAACCGTTCCAATTCAAGCATTAATGTTTCATTTTCAGCATGCAATTCTGAGCTTTTACCAGCCATTTGCTTCAGGTCTTTTTCTATTCCATCAATATCCGAATCAATTTTTCTAGATTTTTCTTCATTTTCTAGGTCTGCCTCGTAATTCTTATCCCCACTTTTGATTTCTTTTTCAAGGTTATCAGACATTTTTTCAATTTCACTTGATAAATATTTTAATGAAGGAATCCCAAGAAGACTTTCTATCCCATCCTTTATGGGTAAGCGAGCAGTTGATTGATTACTGCTTAAACCTTTCAAGACTTTTTCTAGTTCTTCGCCATCAAATAAGAAAAATTTAGCAATTTCTTGAGGTAAATCTCGCCTAATAAATGAATCAATTGATTTTTCGTTTATAGGCTGTCCATTGTCAATAACCATACTTTGATAGGCGTCAGCCACAGTCACTTCTTTAGTTTCTTTGTTTACTGGAATAGCCGAAAAGCCTCTTGACAGCTTGATTTCCTTGCCTTGGGACTCATAAATTAAAGTTATTTTTACTGGGAACTCTTTCCCTTCTAATACTTTAAACCAATTTGCATATCTAGCCGCGGAAAACTTATCTGGCTGCTCACCGTACAAAACATAGAAAATTGCATTAAAAAGAGATGTTTTACCACGCCCATTATTTCCATAAATAATTGTTATGGGAGATTTATCACTTGTTTCCAATAAAATTGGGGGCATATTTTGGTAAGGACCCCAATTTAGTAATTCAATAGATTTAAATTTCATTTATTTAGGTTATCTACTGCACTCTGAATAATACTCTGGATATCTTTCGTAATTTCACTTCGATTTTCAACATCACGAGTTTGATATAAAAAACTTTGACGAATTATTCTATCTAATTCATCTTCCTTAATTATCAATTCTTCTCTACTGATGCTTTTCATTGAATCAATCGCAGATTGAATCGCAATATGAACATTCTCATTTTCATTCATGTTATTTGGAATTTTCTAGGAAAAATAAGAAATTTCATCCTCGAAAGTTTCCGTTTCTCCAATCTCTGGATTATTCTTTATTCCCCACAGGTTCTTTAACTCCCTAAGCCTAGTCTGAGCGTATAAGTTATTTGCATTCTTCGCTAGAGATTCAGCGCGACTCACATCGGATAAAAGTGCGGGCTGCCCGTCTAGCCTCGTAACGATAATGTCATATATGCCCGCTTTGTATTTACCTTTGGCTACCCGAAGTGCCCTGCCTCTACGCTGAATATATTCTCGCGGGTTACTAGAGCTAGCAATAATTAGTGCTCTATCCAGTTTTGGTATGTCTACTCCTTCGTCTAGACACTTAATTGACAGTAATATGCCACCCTCTCTTTCAAAATAATTTAACGTTGATTGCCTGTCACCTTCCATTTCCGAATGATAAATCATTGGATAAACACCTTTTTCTTTAAGTCTTTCCGAAATTGAATTTACATGCTCAATAGAATTGCAATAAACAAGCCATCTGTCATTTTTTTTGGCTTCAAAAAGCAATTTAAGTGCTACATCGTCCTTGTTACTTGCTTGCTTCACAATGTTAGCTCTTAACCTAGCAAAATGCTGTGACAGTGACGTAGAGCGTGCTTGGCCACCACTCCAATCTAAAGATTTTGCTAATTTAGATGTTAGTTCTACGAACTCATCTTCCTCATTTTCAGTTAATTGTGCAGTAACAAATTCATACTCATACGGAACTAATCGTCCAGCTTTTATCGCATCTGTAAAATCAAATTTTGGTTCAAGTTCTTTTTTAAAATATTCAAGTAGTGCTCTAGTTCCTTCTTCGTCACCATATCGCTTAATAGTGGCACTCAATGCAAGTCTTCCGGGACATTGAAGCGATTCCATTATATTTTTTGTATCCGGAGCCCCAAGTCGATGTGCCTCATCTGCTATCAAAAGCAAGTTTGAGATATTTTGTATGTTTAATAGAAATTCTGGCTTTTTAGCAGTCTGGTATGTTGATAGAAATAGGGCGGCTTCCGGCTTTATATTTTTCCCAAAAACGCCCTGTAAGGCAGGTTTCCAAATACTCTTCTTTGAATCGTTTCCAACTAAAATTGGAGTATATCCAAAAGGTTTTAACTCTATTTCTATTTCATCACGCCACTGACTGTGCAAAATATTCGAAGGTACGAGGATTATTACTGGCTTTCCTTTATCTAGCCAATATTTAGCAGCTCGTATCGCTGCAAGCGTCTTCCCTCCACCTGTAACAAAAGAAATGATTCCCTTATGATCAGCATCTTTCCAATTATCCAAAACGTCTTCCTGATGCTTGCCTAATTTTCTAAGATTTGAAGTTACTTCTAAGTCTAAATTTTCAAAAGTGCCAACTTTATGCATTTTTGATTTAACTAAATCTATACACTCTTGAAGTGATAAGTCATTTTCTCTCGGTACAAATACCTGTCCTAATTCACTAGGTTTATAAAGCTTCAAACCTGGTGTTAAGCCGAGCCATGTTTCTTCAAAAAGCCTTCTATGATTTTCAACTCTTATACTTGCCTCGTAAGATGTCCAACTTGTGAAAACGTCTAAATATTCGTGATTTCCGACATCAGACCATCCGCGCATAGTTTCGTTAGCGCTCCCATTAAATGAAACGCTATTACCCATTTCATCAAGAAATAAACCAACCTTTGGGTGATATATACCTTTACCAGCTCGTGGAACAGCAAATCTAAAGTCAACTATTTTTGATTCAATTAATCGCCTTAAGAGACTGGAAGGCGCAATACTCTCAAAAGTTTTATTCCAATCCATTAAATCAGAATTAATCGATTTTTCAATTATTTCTTGAGTGTTGGCATTGCCGGATTTAATTGCATCAGCATCTTCATTACTCATTTCTGGTGAACAAATTATTCTAATTTGTCCGTGGTTTTCAACAAATTGACCAAGTGCTGCATGGATTAATACAAATACTGCACTTGAGAAATAACCGACTGCTCGATCGTATCTGACTGAATTTGCAAGGCATGGTGAATAGAAATCATCGACCATGGAATCTTGAGAAGTTGAATAAGATCCTTTAATAGTTAGATGGCTTAAATTAAAGTCTAATTCCTTAGTCATATCAGTATTCTTTCGCTATATCAAAAAATTTAGATGTCCAAGTGTGTAATCGCACATTTCTCGCACCCATTTCCGACAATATTTCTAAACACTTAAGTGCACTTTTTCCTTTAGTTAGTTGGTCATCCAATAGAAGAACTGTACGATCAAACTTAGTATCTGGGTATTCAGTGTAAATATTGTCTTCAGAATCCTTCTTGAATAAGGAAAATACGGGTGTATTACTTAATTGTCCAACCCTAAGCGCAAGTCTAAGTGATGTTTCGGACGGTTTACTTTCAGAGAATTCAGAAGGTGGCACAGGCACAATAACTAGAGGTGATTCAATGCTAATTAATGACGCTGCCATGGTTAGGGCAATGAATTCAAGGTGTAAGAGAGCCACATTTGGACCGGAATTAGGCCACTTCCAATCTTTTATGTAAGCCCACCAGGTTGAAACATCATCATATTTGTAATGTGAATATACCATCAGTTCTCCATTAAACAAACGCTCAGGAATTTTAAACGGAGGGTTTATCAGTTTACTTGCAAAGCCAAGTTGTTCAATAAATCTCAGCAATTTTTCTCGAGTGCTTGAGTCTCTATCATATTCATAACGAGATATAAAAGCAGGATTAATAAATGGTTTCAATATATCACTCGCTAAGAATTTATCATCAAGTGGATTTGAGCAAAATATTTGAGGAGTTAGGACTTTAAGCACATTTGAAGGGTCAAATCCAGGATTAGTTGCACTATCGTCTATCAAATCTAACAGCTCATTCGTAACTCGCAAGTTCTCATTTTGTATATCTGCTATTTTATTTGCAGACTTTGAATCAGATTCCTCTGCTGTTTCACACAAACTAACTAAATTTTGTAGGTGATTACTGTGGTTTTCCGGACTTCCGAAGACTTCGTCAATATTTTGATAAAAAGTACCTACATTCCTGCTAGATATCTCATCACCAACTTCATTACCAATATATAGAACTTGGCTCGGTGTTACTGCTTCAGATTCAATTATGTAATGAAGTTTTGATTCTACTGTTGAAAATCTTTTGCTGGAAGGAATTAGAAACTGAAAATCGATTCCAAGCAAATAAATTAAAGTTGAAGCGTACGATTTTGGTGCACGAGTGATTACATAAATTCTTATTCCACTATTAATTAACCAGTGTACTTGACGCTTCAAGTCCATATGCATCAAAAGATTTGAATTTAAATCCCCAGGTCTAGAGAGGCTTAACACATGGGCTGGTAATCTTATTTTTTTATTTATATGAGCCGTGTCCGCGAGCGTACCGTCTAAATCAAAAACTACAACCTGAATCATTTAATTCAACTTTAAATAATTCAGGAAATCATCAGGATTTCTTATAATTATGTCTGCGCAAGGCTTTTTTTGATTGATTAGATTTTGGAATTCTTTACTGCCGCCGAGAATTTTTGAATCAAAATTACCTTCACTAATTAACTGGTAATTACCGGCGTATGATTCTTTGCTAGATTCTATTTGCGGCTCTAAAACCAATAATTTTCGACCAAGTTCTAATGCAAACCTAACAGTATGTAGGGTTCCAGATGGTACGCCGGATTGTGTGACAATCAAGGCATCACTCCAAGCAGCTTGTAATCGATTTCTCGCAATTAAATTGCCCGCCTCTGTTTCCGTACCAGGTGGTACTTCGGCAATTACACAACCACCATTCTCGATTATTTTGTCTGCAAGTTGAGAATTAGACTTGGGTGTTGGGAATCGAACGTCACAAGCTAAAATTGCTACTGTAGTTCCATTCCCCTGTAAGCAACCGAGATGTGCTTGGGTATCAATTCCTAATGCCAGGCCTGACACTACTACATAACCGTTTTCAGCAGACATTCGAGAAATTTCGAATGTTCTTTGCTTACCCCAGTCATCAGCTTCTCTGGTTCCAACAATGGATACGCTTTTTACTTTAGGTATTTTCCCTCTTACCCATAGCAAAAGCGGTGCATCTTTTAAATCTTTAAATCCAAGTGGATAGGCTTCATCAAAGTAAGTAACAATCTGGACCCCATTGTTCTCGGGTATATGAGAGTATTTTAAAAGATTAAAGTCCACTTTTCCACAGTTAGCAACTTGTTCCAATTCGAGAGGTGAAGCATTTTTCAAAGATTCAACCGTCTTGAAATACTCTATTAGGAGCCTGGCTTTCTTGTTATTTATTTTATCCGTTGCTAATAGCGCTGCAATGTTTCCTGCTGATCGCAGGTCCTGCTCAATGTTATCAACTGATGAAGATCTTAATTTTTGATCGATTTTCTCATCAAAAAAAGGAAGTTCATTCATTAATCCTCCACCTTCCAAAATAAATCATTCTCGCACTCCATTATCTTTACACACATCGCATTCAGCGACATAGCGCCGTTGTATTGCTCATCAATTTGGCCAAATTGTGTATTTACTCAAAGCCCATCTCTCAATATATTTTTGGTGTGAATTAGCTAGATATTCAGTAAAAATACGAGGGTGCTCTAAATTCTTACATATTCCAACTCTAATTTTACACGAACATGTAAAATCAGAGTTAGATTTAGATTTGATAATCATACAAATAATACTTACGCATACTTCTTTAAAAGCCTAATACCTAGTTCAGTTAATCCCGTTATGATTGTGGCATATAAAAACTTATATAAAAGATAATTTGGTACAAATGGAAGTACATCCCAAAAATGTGCCTTGCTCCAGAAGTTTTCATAAACAAAATTTGGCTCAGGTAGTAAAAAAAATACCAAGAAAACGAATCCAAGTATGGAAATTCTTACTTTATTCATTGGCCACTCCTTTGATTTTTTTCATATTATATTTTAAAACTAACTAGCCTTTAATTATTTTCAAAATGGGCCTACTTGTTATATCAGATGAAATATCTATATCCTGTTGTACCTTCTGCTTTATTTCAAAGAAATCCTTTGCAACATCAACAGTTACATACTCAGAACTGACAAGGGACCACTTATCAAAATCAATCGCATCTGAAAATGCCTCAGCCTCTTCAACACTTCTAGCCTGAACAACTATTTGCAGAGTGCTGGTAACTACGGCGCTTACTCGGTATCTCATATCTTCTTCATCCATCCCTGAATCCTCTACCTGCCCACTGACAGTTACAAGCCCTATACTTTGAACAGGTCAAGAACTAGGCGTGAAGCCCTTTAGCTTGCTTAGTACCAACCGCGCCCTCCGCGCACGGTGGTTCTAGAGGAAGACCTGCTGATGATTAAAGAGACCATCAGATGAGCAGGAAGAGGAAAAAATAATGGGATCAATAATCCTGACCGGAATATCACATGGAAAACATCAATTCTCACTTACCTATCCAGAGGTTGATGGCGTAATAATCTGTATGGCGATATGTAAATGCGGCTATGAGGTTGAGATCATCAACTTTAGAAGTTATGGCGGTGGTAAAGATCTACAAAAGAAATGGGAAAAACATATTGGGACTTGGAAGGGGTGGGTTTAAGAATAAATTAGTTAAAATTGATCCCAATTCCCTAACTTAAATCCAACATTTCTTCCAAGCTCTCAAAACCAGTGTCTTCATCGATCCCAAGCCGTGTTAGCAATGCTTTAAATGTTTCTTCAATATATTGATTTCCTAATTCAGAAATGGTCGCTAATTCTGCATCTAGAAAATAAGCGAGTGGTAATGCAACATCATTAAGATTACAAAAATCAATAAAATTCTCATCTTCTCTGTGATATTTCCATATTTCTGCAAGAATTTCGATTTTATCAGAGATGTCAGTGACGGTTTGATTTTTAACCCTCTTTTTGCAATTTGGACATACCGAGGGAATTGAGAGAGTCTTATGTCCACACTCTTGGCAGGTGTAGACTTTTATAACATCATCATCTTTCCAGCTTTCAGTAAGATCCGACATCTTTATCTCCCATCGCATTTTGATATAGATTTAAATCATAACTTATAGTTCTAAAAATGAAATATATCCGATGTAATTTTCTTTAAGGAATCGCAAGGTAGCTTCATGTGATTGCCTTTATAGCCGGCAGCACCAACTTAGGTTTCTTGCCTTCACTCTCTTTTAGTTCACTCTTTATGTTCTTAATGGTTTCAGGCAGGCCGTTCTCATAGGTGTAT
>Ga0209400_1003990_pt1 | contig 10574 bp, 9 predicted proteins | sample M_130807_EF_Meta_FD_187313 | JGI IMG/M metagenome (GOLD analysis project Ga0209400, IMG submission 187313) | Freshwater microbial communities from Lake Montjoie, Canada to study carbon cycling - M_130807_EF_MetaG (SPAdes) (version 2) | ecosystem: Environmental > Aquatic > Freshwater > Lake... | reverse complement strand
AGGCGCAAAGATTAAAGTGAAAGAACCCCACCGTGGAGGGTGAGGTTCTAGTAGGCCCCGTCGGGATCGAACCGACGACCCACGGATTAAAAGTCCGTTGCTCTAACCAACTGAGCTAGAGGCCCTAGCGTGCCAAAGGCACCAGCAAAGTCTTCCGCAACTCGGCTAACCGCTCCGAAATCAGTCGAGGCTCGGTTTAGCGAGAAGCTTTAGTGCGGCGAGCCAACGATCCGCCGCGGCTTCGTCGAGCGTCCCGGGAGTGCAACGTGACTGCACTCGATTGAGTCCAGCAACCTGCTCAACAGAATCCCAGATGCCCGCGCCTAACCCAGCAAAGAGCGCAGCCCCAAGAGCGGTGGACTCCAGCACCTCGGCGCGTTCGATAGTTGCTTGCAACTGGTCCGCTTGCATTTGCATCAGCAGGTTGTTTGCAGCTGCCCCGCCGTCCACTCGCAGTCGAGAAATCTCAATCGACGCATCTTTACACATGGCCTCAACCACAAACGAAACCTGGAACGCAATGCCTTCAAGTGTTGCGCGAGCGATGTGCGCCTTGGTGGTACCTCGGGTGATGCCGTGCAGCAGGCCGCTACACCCTCTGGAGCACGAGATCTGACTCGCTTGGAAACAAGATTTTCGACCAGACGTCATTCGTGGTCGAAGTCACTCGCTAAACAAAACCTTTTTGATTCGCAGATTGTGCGAGCCTGCGCTAGCTGTTTCAGCCACACCCCGATCGTTATCAAAAGCCTGTTGGGGCACAGAGAGTTTTAGCTCACGACTGCCTCTAGGTCATCCGTGCTAGGATGTGGGTGTAGGCCGAAAAGACCTAGTAGGGGAATGGGTCGCTCGCAGAGGTTGCGGGTTGAGACAGTTCAACGACCACCTGGTCTCTCTTATTAAGAATTCATTTCTAATAAGATTCGAGATTGCTCATGTTTAGACAAAAAAATCGCTGAGTTTGATTTGCAGCGTCGCACTAATCACCGCTCCCCTATCCCTCATCAATGCTTCGGCTTCGGCCGCTGGCACAGCGCTAACCCTCACCCTCACAGGTGGGGCACTGTCGATCAGCGCACCCGCAACTGCTGACCTGGGAACTGCAACAGCAAACTCAGCGGGTTCGTCAATCAGCACCCAAATAGGCGTGATTGTTGTGACCGATTCAAGAGCGGCTGCTGCGGGTTCTGGCTGGACAGCCACAGCAATTTCCACAGCATTGACTCCAACCGCAGGCCCAGCTCTTGCCGCGAGCTTGATTGCCTATAGCGCCGGAACGATCAGCGTGACCGGCACCGTGACTTGCACGGACAACGACCCAAACAACCTGACCGTAGTTTCTCCTGTGGTGACCGCAACAGGAATCACCGGAAGCAATACCGCCACTTGGAATCCGACCCTAACCGTGACCATTCCCGGTTCTTATGTTGCAGGTGTTTACACCGGGGCGATAACGCATTCGGTTCTCTAAGGGGCGCAAGTTTGTCACTGCGCTGGCAATTGCACTTGTTCTGAGCATCACCTTTGGTATGGGTTCGGCTTTTTCTGCCGGAAGCAGTCCAACTGGCATAGGTATTAGGCTCACCGAGGTATCTGCATCAGAGGCAAACGACCCGCGAGCACTTTTGTATGTGATTGACCGAATGGCTCCCGGATCGAGCATGTCTCGAGTGGTCGAGGTTTCTAACAACTCTCTAAGCAGTCAGGTCGTGGTCTGCTACGACTCGGCGGCAAACATAGTGGGAGGAGCGTTTGTTGGTGCCGAAGGCGATTCGAGCAATGAACTGACTAGTTGGATGTCGATTAGCAAGCAGAATCTCATCATGAAACGCGGGGCAAAGGCGAAGGTGAGAGTCACTTTCGATGTTCCCTCAGATGCTTCGCCTGGCGAGCGGTACGGCGCAATCTGGGCCGAGATTAGAAGCAAGAACACCAGCTCGGGCATTGTCACCATCAACCGGGTTGGCATCCGAGTGTATCTATCAGTGGGAGAAGGCGGAGCGCCTGCATCGAGCTTTGACATCAAATCGATATCGGTGAAGCGAAACATCGATGCCTCTCCCGAGCTCGACGCAATAGTGTCCAACACCGGTGGCAGGGCTCTGGACATTTCGGGTGAGCTGAAACTCTCGGGCGGTCCAGCGGGTCTCAGCGCGGGGCCGTTCACGACCAATCTAGGAACAACTCTGGCAATCGGTGAATCGGAAGTTGTGCATGTGCTCCTTCCCAAGGATGTTCCTGACGGGCCGTGGGATGCCGAGTTGACGCTTCGCAGCGGGTTGGTTTCAAAAACGGTGAGCGCACGAATCACATTTCCGCCGGCTGGTGAGGTTCGGCCGGTCGTGATTCAAAGCATTAGCCCATGGGCTGTTGTAGCGTTTGCCTTGGCCGGTGCTCTGGCGCTGTCTATCTCGACGATTGCTTATCGGGCATCAAGAAGGCGATTGCATGCAAGACGACGCAGAGCCAAAAAACATTAGTGCAACGGTGTGCGAGCCTGCGCTAACAAGCACAAGTTGAGCCTTAGGGTGGCGATTCTATGCCGAAGCCAAGATCACTCCCTCGCCTGGGTCTAAATAGGTGTCGGAGGTCATGGGGCAACTATCTGGGTTGGTCGTTAGAGCAACTGCACGGTATTCCGCGGTTGGCGCAAAACAGGCGACCGGAACTGCCTTCTCATCGGAATCCTGACCCCAGCAAGTCCCCACACCTGGCGAGTTGACTTTTATCGATTCAGGAAAAACAAAGAAACCGAAAAGCACCACTAAAATCCCGGCGGTGGCGAACGCAATTCTCTGCTGGCTTGCCTTTGGCTGCCCAAGCTTATCTGCCTGCTTGTTGAGCTTGAAAGCGCGGAACTACACTATGGCGCTATAAATAAAGCCGCCGTAGTAGTAGAAAACAGTATTAGAAGTGCTGGCAAGTGCAATTGAAAAGCGACGATTGACGCTGTCCACCAGGCTGTGCCTTGCCAGATTAGCTTTGTGGCTGAGCCACGCAGTTTCGCCGCTTCGTCGGCTTCATTCGGCTCGATAGGTTCGTTTGGTGCGCTGTTGTCTTCCGACATAATCCCCAGTCATTTCTGTTTGAATTTTTCTCAATTATGGCAGGGGGGGATCTTCGCAAGGCGACAACTTAAAACAAAACCCCACTGCAAGAGTGAGGTTTTATTTTCTGTAGGCCCCGTCGGGATCGAACCGACGACCCACGGATTAAAAGTCCGTTGCTCTAACCAACTGAGCTAGAGGCCCTAATCTGCTTTTGGCAGAAATACTATTCTAACTTTTACTGAGCCACTATTTCTCAGTGAAGGCAATAGTTGCCTGAACAGCCCGTTTCCAGGCCTCATAACCAGCCTCTGAATCGCTTTGTTTAGTGAAGGAAGCTTCGATTGGATTCAGTTCCTTGAGCTCTTCTAGGTTCCTCCAAATACCGATACCAAGACCTGCAAGGTAAGCAGCACCTAGTGCTGTGGAATCAATGTTGACCGGTCGCTCGATTATTACCCCTAGCTGATCTGCTTGAATCTGCAGCAAAAGGTTGTTTTCCGATGCTCCGCCATCAACTCTCAAGTGTGTAAGTCTGATTCCAGTTGAAGCCATGGCTTCAAAGATGTCTCTAACTTGGAATGCCAAAGCTTCAAGAGTTGCTCTCGCGATATGAGCTTTACTGGTTCCTCTGGTGAGCCCCAATAATGCCCCCCTTGCATCTGGTTTCCAATAAGGTGCGCCTAAACCTGTCAGTGCTGGAACAAACACAACGCCAGCACTATCTAGAACAGAAGCTGCAAGATCCTCAACTTCTTTTGAATGGTAAAAGAGTTGTAATTCGTCTCTCAGCCATTGAACTGCAGCTCCTGCAACAAAGACAGAACCTTCACTGGCATAAGTTCGAATGCCATCCAGTTGCCATGCAACAGTTGTGATTAGTCCGTTAGTTTGAACAACAGGTGTGCTACCAATATTCTGCAGAATGAATGCACCGGTTCCGTAAGTGCACTTTGCACCGCCAACTTGGAACTGAGTTTGACCAAAGAGTGCAGCCTGTTGATCTCCAGCTATTCCTGAAATAGGAATAGCTAAGCCAAAGAAAGATTCAGGATCTGTTGTTGCAACTGGACCACTTGAATCAACAATTGTTGGTAGTGCTTCACTAGGAATCTCAAATAAGTCTGCAAGTTCGTTTGACCAAGCCCCAGTGTGAATGTCATAGAGCTGAGTTCTCGAAGCGTTTGAAGCGTCAGTGATGTGTGTGCCATTGGTCGCTCTTGCGATGACATAAGAATCTATAGTTCCAACAACTGTCTTACCTGTTGTGACTTCTTTCCAGATAGCTGGCTCATATTTTGCTATCCAACGCAATTTTGCGGCGCTGAAGTATGGGTCTAGTGGGAGCCCAGTTAGGGATTGAACTTGTGAGTATGTGGGGTGACTCTCCAAATCTTTGAGGATTTCTGTTGTTCTGCGGTCTTGCCAAACAATTGCATTTCTAGGGGAAACAAGTGTTTCTCTGTCCCAGAGACCAATGGTTTCCCTTTGGTTAGTAATACCTAGTGCTTTGAAGTCTTTACCTACTTTGTCAATTACCTGTTGGACAGCTGATTTCGCGGCAGACCATATCTCTTCCAGGTCGTGTTCCACCCAACCTGGCTGAGGGAAGTGCTGGGGAAATTCTTGATAGCCACGGGCGACAATCTTGCCTAGATCGGTGACAGCGATCGCTGTTACCCCAGTAGTCCCTGAATCGATTGCAAGAATCATTAGTGTGCCATCGGTTCGTAAATAACTTCTTCTGGAGTTGAATCTTTTCTTGGCCATTCGATTAGCAACATGGCCGCTAACATGAGTAATCCACCAAAGATGACCTGCACCGATAGCACTTCTTGACCAACTGCAACTGAGGTGAGAGCTGCAAAAACTACTTCCATAGTCAGAATTATGGCAACTCTTGAAGCATCCATGATGGATTGAGCCCAAGTTTGGATAAAGAAGGCAAGAGCCGTTGCAAACACCGCTGTGAATAGAATCGCAAACCAAACTTCCCCATCAACTGGTTGCTGGATGCCATCAGGTGATGCCCCAATCCAGCACACAACTGCAACAGTTAGCAATTGAATAACAGTTAGGGCATAGACATCTTTGCCGGGGGACCATTTACCAAGTCCAACGATATGCGCTGCAAACCCAAGCGCACACAGGATTGTCCAAATTTGACCGAAATCAAAAGATGCGTCTTTGATGGTGATAAAGCCTAGACCGACAGTTGCCAATATTGCTCCGATGGCAACAATTCCTCTCGGTTTTCTCTTAAAGGTGACCCAAACCAGAAGCGGCGTCAAAATCACATAGAGGCCCGTGACGAAGCTTGTAATGGCTGCTGTTGAGAGGGTCAATCCAATTGTTTGGGTGATGTATGAGAAGCCAAGTATTACTCCAAGAATTATTCCGTAGAGCAGAGTTTTGCCCTTCAAGGCTTTAAGCACTTTTGGCTTTGCAATCACCATCAGAATTGCTGCAATTGTGAATCTGATAGCAAGGAAGTCAAAGACTGGAGATTTATCCATAGCTGGCTTCATTGCCACAAAGGATGCACCCCAGGCAATGGTCACCACCAAAAGGGAAGCGACACCTAAGCCATTGCGTTTCACTGAGCTAATCTATTTTCCGCGTTTGATTCTAGTGCCGTGAGCAACATGGCGAACCATGCTTGGAAAAACCAAACCGTGCATAGGAAATACGGTCCACCAATAGATCTGACCTAGTAATCCACGAGGAACGAAGATTGCGCGCTGAGTCACTTTTGTGCCACCATCTTTGGTTGGTTCTGCTCTGAACTCTAACCAAGCAAGACCTGGCATCTTCATTTCTGCTCTTAGGCGAAGAAGATAAGGACGTTCAAGTGCCTCGACCCGCCAGAAATCTAAAGATTCACCTTCGATGAGGAAGTAAGGATCTCTTCTACCTCTTCTAAGACCAACTCCACCAACTAGACGGTCTTGCAGCCCGCGTAGTTCCCATGCCCAGGTGGCTGTTGAGTAGCCGTGTTCACCACCGATAGATTCGATTCTCTTCCAGACAGTATTGATTGGATCTTTAGTTATCTCAGTGCGAATGTCTGTATAGAGTGATCCACCAGCCCACTTAGGGTCAGTTGGCAGTGGTTCGCTTGGCCCACCTGGAATCGAAGCATTGCTCCAACGAGTTTCTACGTTAGCTTCTTTGATTCTGGTCAGGGCAAGAGAAACAGCTCGCTTGAAAGTGGTGAGCCCGCCAGCTGGGTCAGGGATGAAATCTTTGATGCTTTCATCTCTTGCCACCACCTCATTTTTTAAACTGTCAATTAGTCTTCTAGCTAGAGTGATTGGCACTGGAGTAACAAGGCCAACCCAGCCACTGGAAAGTCTTGGAGTTAATACAGGTAGCGGAAGGATGTATCTTTTGCGCAAGCCTGCCGCCTCAGCGTACTGAACCATCATCTCTTTGTATGTGAATACTTCTGGTCCACCGATGTCGAAATCTCTGTTGATATCTTCCTTGACTCCGGCTGCTCCAACTAGATATCTCAATACGTCTCTGACAGCTATTGGTTGGATACGGACGGTTACCCACTTTGGTGTGATCATTACCGGTAGACGTTCAGTCAAATATCTCAGCATTTCAAAAGAGGCAGAACCCGAGCCAATCACGACTCCCGCCCGAAGTTCAATGGTTGGCACACCCGAGTCTCTAAGGATCTCACCGGTTTCAGCCCTAGAAGCGAGGTGTGGGCTTAGCTGGCTCTTGCTTTCAGCCATTCCACCCAAGTAGACAATTCTTTTGACATTAGCTTCTTTTGCGCACTTGCCAAAACTAGTTGCCCATTCGCGCTCTAGTTTTTCAAAATCAGCGTCAACGTTTAGCGCATGCAGAAGGTAGTAAGCGACATCAATGTTCTTTAGAGCGTTAGCTAGAGCGCTTTCATCGGCAGCGTCACCTTCGACAATTTCAACCTGTGGGAACCAAGGGTAACTTGTTAGACGTTCGGCATGTCTGGCGAGCACTCTAACTCGGTATCCATGTTGCAATAATTCTCGAACTAGCCGGCCACCGATGTATCCGGTAGCACCAGTTACGAGGCAGAGTGCAGGCTTACCATCTTTACCTAGAGCTAAGGGCAAACCCTGCGTTATTTCATCAGGCATTTAGGCAACCTGTGATTTGATGCCATCTGCGGTCACTCGATAGAGAGGCTTCATTTCCCCTGCTTCAACCTCAAGAGTTAACTTATTCTCAAAAGGAGCAACCGGGCAGGTGGCAAAGTCGGTGTATGAGCAGGGGAAGTTAGCTGCGTAGTTGAAATCAAGAATGTATGAACCATCAGCCTGCGCAGCTGCTGTCACTGATCTTCCAGTGCCGTAGGTTGAGCCTCCGCTGGTCGCGTCCTTGAAGTAAACGGTTAAATCTTCACTGTTGGCTTTGTCAAATGCTGTCAACTTGCACTTAGTACCTTTTAGATCGAACACTAAAGCGCCAGGGGAGATGTACGCGTGAGTCATTCCTTCAACTACAGAACCAACCACAACTTCGCTTGGAGCATCGTTTAGTTCAAGAACAGCCTTAACTCTAAAACTAGGGTCGTAATCAAAGGTTAGGACAGAATCAAAACTCTTTAGCATTGGGGAGTTCGGATCTCTTGGTCTTACAACAAGTTGTCCAGCTCGAGAGGCAAGCTCAACTCTAATTTCGTCGAAGTCGAAAGTCATCTCAGCTCTCGGTTGGATGGTCCAAGCATGTTCTCCGGTGCTTGAGTCTTTGACGTGAACGGTGTTTGCCTCTGCCCACCAAGAACCGCTGAGACCAGGAATCTCTTGTGGTTCATTGCTTAGCCAGATCAGGTTAGTCACCGATAGAAAACCGGTTGGGTTAGAAAAATTCTTGTTTCTGGAGTCGATCCAGTCGAGCCAGGCTTGAGGAATATTGTTCATTAGAAAAGACTAATCCTCAAATAGCGGCACTTGGCTCTCAATCGCCACTATCCCAGAGCCTTCAGTATGTCTCTTAGCCAGATGGATGATGTATAGCTCACCGGGCTTCATAGTCTGGGCCTGAGTAAGCATTTCCTGCTGTTCATCGTCTCCGTAAGCGCTGATCGCATTCAAGATGGTCGGTAGCGCTGGGCGATGACTACAAATAACTAGGCCACCACTGCGCTTTGCAAACTTCCTAACCAGTTTCTTTGTTCTGGTTGGGTTCAGTTTTGCCCCTCTTTCACTCAAGAGCGAGCGTTTAACCACTCGAACTTTGTAGTGGGAGATGAATGGTGAGACAGTATCTAGGCAACGCTGCCAACGACTTGTGAGAACTGTCTTTGGACCGTAGGCTGCCAAAATATTTGTGAGTGCTGCTGCCTGGATTCTTCCGATTGGTAGTAATGGTCTGGTTGATTCACCCTTAGGCCATTCCGATCTTGGAGTGGCTTTGGCATGCCGCAAAACAATAATTGGTGTGGTATCTAGGTGATCGCTCTCATCTAAACTCTGCAGTAATTTCAGAGGATCGATATCGTGCTTATAGGTCAAACGCTTTTTCGCTTCCGCAACAGTCATCCATTCGAGTGATGCTACTTCTTCATCTGGAACAAAGTTTTGTTGAGCAAGAGCTTTGTCTGTGACTTGAGCGGCCCAATAGTGCACAACCTTACGGTTACCGTTATCGAGTTTGTATTCAAGTTCGTATAGTTTGACCCCCAGTGATACAGAGAGTCCGGTTTCTTCTCTAATTTCTCGAACCGCTGCTTCACTAATGGCTTCGCCTTTGTCGAGTTTCCCTTTAGGCCAGCTCCAGTCGTCATAGCGATCACGGTGAATTAGTAATACTTTGAGCACGCCATTCTCTCGGCGCCATAGCAGTGCGCCGGCTGCAACAACAATCATTAAAAGTTGCCGCTTCTCTTAGCCAGAGTGTTTTTCATAAATTGATCTTGAACATCCATAAAGCCAGTGGTTTCTCTGTTGCCGCCGTTCTTTAGCCAATTTCCTTCAGGGTATAGATGCCAGGAATGAGAGGTCTCTGACATGCCAAGTGCAAACAGATTCTTCATCTCAGCAAGGTGATCAGCCTGTCTTAGCCTTACGAGTGTTTCAACTCTTCGATCTAGGTTTCTGTGCATCATATCTGCAGAACCGATATAGACAATCGCATCGCCAGCGTTGTCAAATCTGAAAACTCTAGAGTGCTCTAGGTATCTACCGAGCACTGATCTAACTTTGATGTTTTCACTCAATGCCGGAACACCTGGGCGAAGCGAACACATTCCACGAACGAGAATTTCAACTGGAACACCAGCCTGTGATGCTCGGTAAAGAGAATCAATTATCTGTTCATCAACAAGCGAGTTCAACTTAATTTGAATTCCAGATGATTTACCGGCAAGAGCATTCGCAGCTTCTGCCTCAATCAGTGAGGTAAGGCCATGTCTTACTCCAACAGGCGAAACTAGAAGTTCTTTGAATGACAGATCTTCCGCATAAGCAGATAGTCGGTTGAAGAGTTTGGCCACATCTTCGCCGACCTCATCACGGCTAGTTAGAAGTCCGTAGTCTTCGTAGAAGCGAGCTGTCTTAGGGTTGTAGTTTCCTGTTCCAATGTGGCAATAACGCTTTAGTTTGCCTTCTTCTTGGCGGATCACTAGGGCTAGTTTGCAGTGTGTCTTTAGCCCTACGATTCCATAAACTACGTGGACACCAGCCTGCTCAAGCTTTCTAGCCCAACCAATGTTGTTTTGCTCATCAAAGCGAGCCTTGATCTCAACAAGCACCAGAACCTGCTTGCCAGCGCGAGCTGCACTAATCAAGGAGTCGATGATCGGAGAGTCACCGCTGGTGCGATACAGAGTTTGCTTGATAGCAAACACCTTTGGGTCATTGGCGGCTTGCTCAATGAAAGCTTGAACGCTAGTAGCAAAGGATTCGTAAGGGTGGTGCAGCAAGACATCTCTTTGACGCATAGCGCTAAAAATGCTTCTACCTTCGTCATTTGCTAACTGCAATTGACGATTGGTAATAATTTGGTGGGAAGGATAGTGCAGTTCAGGTCGCTTCATGAAAGCAATATCGCTCAAGCCAGTCAAATCCAGTGGGCCCTCGAGCGAGTAAACATCCTCAGATTCAATATCTAGTTCTTGTTTTAGAAGATCAAGCACCTCAGAGTCGATAGTGCTCGATACTTCAAGTCGAACTGCAGGACCGAATCTTCTGCGCTTTAATTCTTCTTCAAGCGCCTTAAGGAGGTTCTCGGCTTCGTCTTCATCGACATCCAGATCTTCGTTACGGGTAACACGGAAAGTGTGGTGTTGAAGCACTTCCATTCCTTCAAATAGTGAACCTAAGTGCTCACCAATAATTTCTTCGAGTGTTACGAACTTAACTCCAGAACTCGCACCCGGTACTCTGACGAATCTTGGAAGTGTCGGCGGAACTTTGAGACGGGCAAATAGCCTGTCTTCGTGCTCAGGGTGCTTTACCATTACCGCAATATTTAGTGACAAACCTGAAATGTATGGGAATGGGTGAGCAGGGTCTACCGCCAATGGGGTCA
>Ga0209400_1003986_pt1 | contig 10579 bp, 6 predicted proteins | sample M_130807_EF_Meta_FD_187313 | JGI IMG/M metagenome (GOLD analysis project Ga0209400, IMG submission 187313) | Freshwater microbial communities from Lake Montjoie, Canada to study carbon cycling - M_130807_EF_MetaG (SPAdes) (version 2) | ecosystem: Environmental > Aquatic > Freshwater > Lake... | reverse complement strand
GTCGGCTCCGTAAGGTGCGACAAAAACGGGGGTGGGGCTGTTTAGGCGGGTGACGCCGAGTTCTTTGGACGAGAGAACCACGGTTTGGGGGTAGGAGAAGGATTTATCCGATCGAAGATAGCGGGGGATGATTCGGTATTTTGAAAAAGCTTCGACATTTTTTTGGGTGCTGTCTCCTGCGGCGGATTCAGTTTCGCCGTACCAGCCAAAGATATGCTTTGAAACCTCGCTTTTGACCTTGGCCCGGAGTTTTTCCATCTCCCAAGGGACGGGAGGGAATTCGTTTTTTTGGTTCGAGAGGGTGCCTTGGATTTCGGAGTAGTTGAGAAGGGCTCGCAGCGAGGTTTCGGTGAAACGGCGTGCATAGCTATCCGGGGAATTGAGGAGGGCACGGATGCCATTTTCGGAGAGGTCGACAGGGAACTTTTTCATATGGAAATTTAACTTAATCGATCAGAGAAGATGTGAAAACAAAAAGGGGGGAGTTCTTGGAGGGGCAGGGAGACTTTCGAAGATTAACTAGTAGGGCGGTGTGGATGAAGTTTAAGACAAGATGCTAATAAAAAAAGAAACGGGATTAGTTTTTCGTGACCGACTGTTCCCGTCTACGGATTGAATCCTGGAGTTTGGTGAGTAGTTGGGGTTGAGATTCGACCAAGCGGCTGAATCTTTCGTGGCTTAAGGAAAGGCAACTCGTGTGGGCGAGGGTTCGGAGGGATGCGGTCCGAGGGACCGACTGGAGTAGGGCAATTTCGCCAAAATGATCCCCATCCCGGAGTATGGCAATTTTCTTGTCCACTCCATCCGGCCCTTTTTTTAGGACTTGGAGACTTCCCCGAACCGCAATGTAGAACTTATCCCCTTTTGCACCTTCCTGAATTACCGTTGTTTCAGGTTCAAAAATCTCGGTGTTAAATTCCCCGGCAATATTTTCAAGAACCGGAAGATCTAATTCGGAAAAGATGGGAATGGCGCGAAGGCGATCGGGAGTGACTTTGAAATAACCTTGGGAAGTGATGCCGAATCCGTTCTGTTTGTCCCAGAGATTTCGGTACAGCCCCTTTTTGTCGAAAAGCTGCTGATGGGTTCCTTCCTCCGCCACTTTCCCCTGATCGAGAACAACAATTTTATCGAAGCTCTGCGCGCAGGCGAGGCGGTGAGTCACCATGATCACGGTTCGACCCACGGCCAGCTTCATGAAGAGAGCGTGGATGGAGGCTTCGGTCGCGGGATCGAGCATGGAGGAGGGTTCGTCGAGAATGAGAAGGGAAGGGTTTTGGAGAAAAGCACGGGCAATGGCGATTCGCTGACGTTGCCCGCCGGAAAGAGAGCTACCGCGGTCGTCCACCACGGTCTCGTAACCATGGGGGAGTTGCATGATTAGGTCATGGATCATCGCTTTTTTCGCTACTGCGACGACTTCGTCCATGGTGGCGTCCCGGTTAATGAAGCGGATATTTTCGGCAATCGTTCCCCGGAAGAGATGGTGTTCCTGAAGAACGGTTCCACATAAACGACGAAGGGAGTCGAGCGAGGCTTGCCTGAGATCAACTCCGTCAAAGGAGATCTTTCCCGACTGTGGCTCGAGGATCCGCATTACAAGTTTGGTCGTGGTGCTTTTGCCTGCACCGCTTGCTCCCACAAGTGCAACGGAGCTTCCGGCTGGAATCGAAAGATTGAGTGAATCGAGAACATGCTTGGCTGGGTGATACCCAAACGTCACATTGTCGAATCGGATTCCCTGGGTGAGGGGGGTGAGTTGGACCGGTTGAAGAGAGCTTTCGCTGTCACTTTCTTGTGCCAGTAGTTTTTGGATCCGGCGGAATGGGCGAATGGCATTGATGAAAATGGAGTAGGATCGTGCGGTCTTGGCGGATCCGTCGGCCACCTTTCGGAGCAGGGCAAAGCAACCCACAAAAGCGCCCATGGTCAAACTCCCCTGAATGGCAAGGACCGCTCCTGCGACTACGATGACTGCCAGGCTGAGGTTCACCCCGTACTCCGAAAAAACCGGGGTCAGGTTGATGTAGTAGGAGTAGTCGGAGGCACTTTGGGTGTACTTTTGATTCGTATCATCGAACCGCCCCCGGAGATGCTTTTTGTCGTTATAGACGCGAATGAGGAGCCATGAGTCGAGGAAGTCCTCCACGGAGGCAAGCATCCGATTTTTTAGTTCGCGACTCTGGGTGTTGAGCGAGTCCTCTCTCGGGCCCAGAAGCGCGTTGCCGAAGAAACCGACCGGAAGCAAAAGAAAAGCGGCTAAGGCCAAGCGCCAGTCGATCGAAAGAATTGTCAGCAAGCAACCCAGGGTTACGAGAATCGTTTCCACCATCATAGGGAGTGCCCGCGTGAGGGAATTCTCCAGACGATCCATGTCGCTGGCAAAGCGACTGAGGAGGTCGACTGTATCGAGGTTCGAATAAAAACGGGAGGGTACGGTATTGAGCTTATGAACCATCGTGGCCCTGAGTTCTGCCAAAATCAGGCCACCCACCTTGGCCATGTATTTTGTCTGGAGGTAGGCACCTAAACTGCAGAAGACCATTAGGAGTAAAATTTGCAGGATAACTTGAGCGAGTAGGGAGTAATCCTTTGCTGGAATGACGTGATCAAAGATATATTTGAACGAGATGGGATAGAGAATGAAGAACGCTACCTGGGAGAAGATTCCGAGGAGGACGATTAGGTATTTCTTTGGGTAGCGCAGCAACAGTTGGTGGTAGTTGCGCAGGAGAAAGAAGGTGTCGTTCAGTGCCTGATTCATGAAAAAGTGTTATAGGTAACTCTGAACTGTAAGGATGGGGAGTTCAATTGCGGTGCTTTTTGCCATCAACTTGTCACAATTCAATTTAGCCTAACAGATGTTTTAGGGTGGTGGATCGTTGCAGTGAATTTTGCCGGTGGGATCGCTTGGGGCGGTCGTTTCTTGAGTCAGGATTGAGGCTGGAAGAAAAAGGCACTTTCGCTACGATGAGAAGTTCATGATCGGCTGGGTTTTAAAGAAAATCTTGGGTACGCAGAACCAGAGGGAGGTTCGGCGTCTGACCCCTATGGTGGGGGAGATCAATCGGCATGAGGAGGCCTTGCGATCACTCTCCATGGAGCAGCTCCGGGGAAAAACAGCGGCCTTCCGGGAGCGGTTATCGAAAGGGGAGTCCTTGGATCAGCTGTTGCCTGAGGCATTCGCAGTGGTGAAGAACTGCTGCCGGCGTTTCACCGAGGAAAAGAGACGGATTCGGGTGCGCGGGCAGGAGATTTTGTGGGAGATGATCCCCTTCGATGTTCAGCTGATCGGTGGAATGGTACTGCATTCGGGGCGGATTGCGGAGATGGCGACGGGGGAAGGTAAAACGTTGGTGGCCACTTTACCGACCTATCTGAATGCGCTTTCCAGTAAAGGAGTACACATCGTGACGGTGAACGATTATCTGGCGGCTCGGGATGCGGACTGGATGGGGGAGGTGTACCGGGAGTTGGGATTAACGGTGGGATGCCTGCAGCACGGGCAGACGCAGGCGGAACGAAGAGATCAATATGCGTGTGATATCACCTATGGAACGAGTTCGGAGTTTGGTTTTGATTATTTGCGGGACAACGGGATGGCGACCACGCCAGAAGATCAGGTTCAGCGCGGGCACTTTTATTCGATCATCGACGAGGTGGACAGCATCTTGATCGACGAGGCGAGGACGCCGCTGATCATTTCGGGCCCAGTCACGGTTTCGACCCATCAGTTTGATAAGTACAAGTCGATCATTGAGGGGTTGGTGCGAAAGCAGAATACCTTGTGCACGGATTGGGCGAATCAGGCCAAGGAGAAGGTGGAGAAGGGAGATCTGCAGGGAGCGGGGAGGTTGTTGTACAAGGTGAAGCTGGGGTCGCCGCGAAATAAACTGCTTTTAAAGTTTCAGGAGGATCCAGGTACGAGACGAGCGGTGGATGATGCGGAGCTGGAGATGTATCAGGACACAAGAAGGACGGAGCTTTATAAAACGAAGGAGGAGATGTACTTCTCGATCGACGAGAGGAACAGTGAGGCAGACTTATCGCAGATGGGGCGAACGTTTCTGAACCCCAACGATCCAAACTTTTTTTCTGTGCCGGATCTGATCACGACCAATCACGATATTGATTCCAACGCGGGGCTTTCTGTAGAGGAGAAGATTAAAGCCAAGGCTCAGGCACAGGCGGATTACGAGGAGGCGAGTCAGAGGATTCACAATATCAGCCAGCTATTGCGGGCGTACTGTGTCTTTGAGAAGGATGTGCACTATGTGGTTCAGGAGAACAAGGTGGTCATTGTGGATGAGTACACGGGACGATTGATGCCAGGGCGCCGATGGAGCGATGGATTGCATCAGGCGGTGGAGGCCAGGGAGGGTGTGCAGATCGATCGGGAGACACAGACTTTGGCGACGATTACGATTCAGAACTATTTTCGTTTGTACGAGAAGTTAGCGGGAATGACGGGAACGGCGGAGACGGAGGCGAATGAGTTTAAGGACATTTATCGGTTGGGTGTGGTGGTGGTACCGACGAATCGGGATTGCGTGAGAAAAGATGCGGATGATCTGATCTTTAAAACCCGGCGGGAAAAGCTGAATGCGTTGATTGAGGAAATTAAGAAGAGGAATGCGGCAGGGCAACCGATGTTGGTAGGAACGGCTTCGGTAGAGTCATCGGAAATTATTAGTCGAATGCTGAGGCGGGAAAATATTCCCCATAGCGTGTTGAATGCGAAGCAGCATCAGTTGGAGGCGGAGATTGTGGCGAGGGCGGGAGAGCGTGGGGCGGTGATGATTGCGACGAACATGGCAGGGAGAGGAACGGACATTAAGCTTTCGCCAGGGGTGGCGGAGTTGGGGGGGTTGCATGTGGTGGGGACGGAGCGGCATGAGTCGAGGCGGATCGATCGGCAGTTGCGGGGCCGCTGCGCTCGGCAGGGGGATCCAGGTTCGAGCCAGTTCTTTATTTCTTTTGAAGATGATTTGATGAGGAACTTTGGGGATTCGAGGAAGATTGCCGGTTTGATGACGAAGCTGGGGATGGAGGAGAACGAGGGGTTACAGCATCCGTGGCTGAATCGGTCGGTGGAGACGGCGCAAAAGCGGGTCGAGGGCAGGAATTATCAGGTTCGGAAGCACACCTTGCAGTATGACGACGTGATGAATCAGCAGAGGACGGTGATTTATGCGTGGCGTTCCGATATGTTGAATTCGACCGATCCGCGGCCTGAGGTTTTTGAGACGGTGGATGAGAGAATTACGTCGGAGGTGGAAGCGAGGGCAGGGACGGATCCGGTGGATCTGGATGGATTAGTGCACTGGGCAAATTCGGCCATGCCGGTGGGTTTGCAAAAGGAGGATTTTCAGAAGGCGGGTGGGAAAGAGGAGTGGGCGAAGCTTTTGAAGGCGAAGGTGAGAGAGGCCTATGAGGTGAAGGTGAAGTTTGAGAATCCAGAGGCGGTGAAGGCGTTGGAGAGATTTGTGGTTTTGGGGGCGATTGACCGGTTATGGCAGGAGCATCTCTATGCGATGGATGGGTTGCGGACTTCGATTAATTTGCGGGCGTATGGGCAGAAGGATCCGTTGATTGAGTATAAAAATGAGGCCTATGGGATGTTTGGGGAGTTGATGGGAAGGATTAAGGAGGAGGTGGTGCACAATTTATTTAGGTCGGCATCCAGTTTGTCGGCCTTTGAGAGTTTTCTTTCGGCTTTGCCTCAGAGGGCGGGTCGGGGTGAGTTGCCGATGCAGGCGCAAACGACGGAGGGTTCGATGAGCATGCAGGCGGAGGGGGGGAGTACGATGGTGGAGGAGGTGTTAGCGCCGATGAAGAGGCAGGGGCCGAAGTTGGGCAGAAACGATCCTTGTCCGTTGGATGCGAATAAAAAGTTTAAGAATTGCTGTGGGGCGACGGGTGCCAAGGGGTGTTTGAAGGTTTCCGCATAAGGGCAAGAAGGGTAAATCTTGGTAGGGTTGGACAGGGTTTGGAACGGGGTTAATTTAAGAAGATGAAGTCGACGATTTTGGGTAGTTTATTTGGAGGCATGGGGCCTTTGGCTGCTTCGGTTGGGGTGGCGTTGGTGGTGGGTTTTGGGGTGGGAAGAGTCTCCGCCCCATCTAGGCCTACAGTTTCGGAAGAGGTTGAAGCCAAGAAAGTGGCGCAAGGAGCGGAGGAGAGTGAGGAGCCCAAGTGGCAATCGGTTGGGGGATCGGATAGGTCGGAACTGGTTTCAGAGTTAGCGGGCGCCGCGGCGATTGGCTCGCTGAAAGAACGGACTCGTGCGCTGGAGGATATTTTGGCCAAGGCAGGTTTGGAGGATGTGAAAAAAGCTTTGGCGTGGGCAAACACGTTGCCGGATGGGCCGATGAAGAAGTCGGCCTTAGCAAAAATTCTGGAGCGTTGGGGGCAGTTAGACGGGCCAGGGGCGGTGGCTTATGCGGCTGAATTATATGCTGAGACAGGAAATGCGAGTTTGATTCGAGAAGCACTGAAAGGTTGGGCGACCAAAGACCCTAAGACAGCGTATCAACAGGCGGCCGAACTCGGTTTATCGAAAGGGTTGCAAAGAGATATTCGTTACGAACTACTCACGCAGTGGGCAGAACAAAACCCAGGTGACGCAGCCGGGTACGCCTTGGCCAACCGGAACCCCGAGAACTGGGGTGGAGTGGTCGGGACGGTGGCGGAGCAGTGGGCCAAACAGGACCCCAAATCTGCGGTTACTTGGGCGGCGTCGTTGACCTCAGGAAAGGATAAAAAAAGTGCGATTTATGAGTCCATTTCAAGCTGGGCAGATCAGGATGTCAGTGCGGCTGCCTCCTACATAACGGCTCAACCCCCAGGGGAAGGGCGGGATACGATGGCGGGTACGCTCGCGCGGAAAATTGGGCAGGAGAACCCTGAAGCCGGAATCAAATGGGCAGCGATGGTAGGGGATTCGGCAACGCAGGAGAAGGCGGTGGCTGGGGCATTGATTGATCTGTACCGAAACGATGAGGCGCAAGCCCGAAAGATTCTGCAAAACTCCTCAATTTCTACCCAAGTTCAGCAGGCCGCCTTGATTCGAATGACGAACGGAGGTCCGTGGTGGAGGTGATAGTTGTTCCGATTTTAAGTTGGCCTTAAGCACCTCATCGGGAGGGTACGGAAATGGGTCAGGGTTGGAGGGCGGGATCGAGTGACGAGCGGGCGATGCGGCCGATTTTAATGGATTCCAAGGAGCGATCCTCGCTGCCAGAAACAAGGGGCAGGCTGGCGACATGGCCGTCAGCGAAGGCAAAAAGCGCCTGCTTTCCAAAGCGGGCGTGGACCGTCCTCTCTCTTTCATTGATCAGATAGAATTCCTCCAATGTGGGCGGTGGGTAGCCTGGTTTTCTCTGGGCCGATGTGCCAAATACGGCAATTTGGGACGGTTTTGAAATCTGTATTTGTCGCCAAGGTTCGGTACGGATTCCGGGACGACGTTGCCAAGGGTCTGGGCCGAGGATCTCGTTATAACCGTAGCCAAAGTTACGGGAGTTTTTATATTTAGGCACCACGCGGCCCTCATGCGCTAAGCCAGGACAAGGTCCACCTTGGACAAAAGAGCCTAGATAAGGACCGAGGGGGCCACTCTCGCCCTCAATCTCACGCTGGCCTTCGCCCCGACCGACGCTGGACCATGGCTCCAATCCAAACCACCAGCGCACCCCGTTTTTTTCCTGACCGCGAATATCCTCACGGTATTTCGGAAACTCCCCGTTATTTTCCGATGCATAGAGTTGGGTAGCTAATATGAGTACCTTAAGGTTGGAGGCACTGCGAGCTTGGTCACCTGCTGAAAAACCAGCTCGGTAAGCACCAAATCCAAATGTGGCAAGCACGGCTGTGACAAGTACAGTGGCCAGTAGTTCGATTAGGCTAAAAGCCGCTTCACGTCTCATGGAATATGAACCTGTAGCCTTAGAAATCGTTTGGACGAATCTGCAGGAACGCGAGCTACGACTGTGACCATTGGACCTGAGGCGTCTGGTGTCACGGTTTGTGTCACGTAATTCGCCCCCGATTGCCAAATCACGAGATCAGTACTGGTTTCCACTGTATAGCCAACGCCGTCATATCCAGCATCCGCTCCATCGGGAATGGTGGCCCATTCGTCATGGGGTCGGCGGTAAGTCAGGGCGAGATAAGTGGTGCCAAGAAGCTGTTCTCGTCCGGCCACAATTGCTCCGGCGGAGTCGGGCTGGCGAGGATGCCGGCGGAGGGCATATTCCAAAAGATTGTACATGCCGTCGCCGTCAGGATCTCCGTCAAGGTCTGTAATTTGGTGGGTGTTCATCCAGGCGGCCAAGCCAGGAGATGGGAAAGCAGTGGTGAGGACATAGGCATCATGGTCGCCGTTGGATAGAATCCGATCCGAAGCACCGACTGGGGCCGAGATGAAGTCGGCACTAGTTCCGCCGATTTGGTAGGTGAAGTACGATGACCAGCTACCATCGGATGCGGCCGATAGATTTCCTGACGCAAAGCCGTTGATAAATATGCCCCAGCCATAATCGTAAAAGTGAGCAAAAAGACCTTGTCCGTTCCACGTGCTTAATTGGGATGAGAAAAGGATTGGGTTCCCATCCGTATCTCTGCTGGCGGTAGTTACGGAGAGTCCTCCAGTCGCCTGAATTACAGTGGCCAACAATTGCTGACCGTTCTGAATGCTCCCGTCGTGCCATAGTTCGTATTGAAGCGTTTGTCCGGGTGCGAACAGGATCAGTAGGTGATTACTCTTTTGGCCAGTGCCGAGAAGGACGCTAGCCGCCTGGACGGGTAGCAGAGGCAGAAGGTAAATTGAAATTAACAGGAGCAGGAACCTTCCTACTCCTGACGTAACCCAGTTTTCGGTTTTCGTAGGACTCCGTTCTAGCGATAGCCAGACGGGTCCGCACGGGATGCGGGCATCCGGACTCTCGCCCTTCATTTTTGCGATGAGGGTTGACCTCTTTCTAACGAAAGAGGTGCGATGAGCCTTGACGGGCAGATGTTCGGACTCCGGGTTGCTAGCCTCCTCCCCGCCTTCACCTTTCAATCCTCTTTCGCTTTCGCGAAATTGGATTTCCAGATTGGCCTGCTTTCGCATGGGGATTTGTCACCCGATACCGCAGCGCAACTGTGGCCGGTTCTCACGGCCTTCCCTGATTCCACCAAGGGAAAGAACTAAACTCACTAATAGAACTAAACTCAGTGAGGTCAATGGGCAGTGTGTCATGATAAAATTTCGAACGTGGGGTTGAGGCAAGGTTTGAAGAGGGGGAGGGCCAATGGGTAAGGTTGGGAATGGCAAAAAAGGCTTATCGAGTGGCGGTGGTGGGGGTAACGGGTGCCGTGGGGCAGGAGATTCTCCGTGTTTTGGAGAGGCGAAAGTTTCCCGTATCGGAACTGGTCCCCCTGGCGAGTGAGAGGTCGGCAGGGACAGAGGTGGAGTTTGGTGAAAAAAAGTTCAAGGTGCGGAAGTTGGAGGCAGCTGCTTTTGCGGGAGTGGAGGTGGCATTCTTTAGTGCAGGGGCCACGCGGTCGCGAGAGTTTATTCCGATCGCGAGAAAAGCGGGCGCGGTGGTGGTAGACAATTCCTCAGCATTTCGGATGGATCCCGAGGTTCCGCTGGTTGTACCCGAGGTGAATGGGGATTTATTGAATGCCAAACCTGGACTGATCGCGAATCCCAACTGTTCAGCCGCTATTCTGGCGGTGGCCTTGGCTCCTTTGCATCGATTGGCGGGTCTGGAGAGTGTGGTGGTGGCGACGTATCAGTCGGCCAGTGGGGCGGGGGCGAAGGCGATGGCGGAGTTAGATCAGCAGGTGCGGGATTATGCGGCGGGAAAAGAGCTCAAGGCAGAAGTATTTCCGCATGTCTTGGCGCTGAATTTATTTTCCCACAACAGTCCTGTGGGAAAGGATGGATACAATGAGGAGGAGGAAAAGATGGTGGAGGAGACGCGAAAGATTTTCGGCTTACCCCATTTACGGATGGTGCCGACCTGTGTGCGGGTGCCGGTGCTGCGGGCTCACTCGGAGGCAGTTGTCGCCAGGTTTGCTCGGCCGATTACCTTAAAGCAGGCGCAAGAGGCTTTTGCCAAGGCAGCTGGAGTTCGTGTTGTGGATCACCCAGAGAAGAATCTTTTTCCGATGCCGATGCAAGCGTCAGGGGAGCTGGAGGTTTTGGTGGGTAGAATACGAGCGGTGGAGGGTGATCCTCAATCGATCGCGTTTTTTGTCAGCGGGGATCAGCTTCTGAAAGGAGCAGCTTGGAATGCGGTACAAATTACGGAGGAGTTAGCCAAGCGGGGTGGACTACCCGCGTAAGAAAAAGCTAGGTTACTTAGCGCCGCCCATTCCCGGGATACCGGAACCACCTTCCCAAGAGGCGGGTTTGTTCCAAGGGGTGTTGGTGACACTTTGTTCGTCTTTGGGGGTGCCGTCTGCATTTTTACCTCCACCCGTTGAGGCACAGGAGGAAAGAAAAATCGCGAACAAGATTGAGAAGAGTGCGGGAGCGAACTTCGACATACCGGATCAATAGACGACTTGATCTCCGACTTCAATG
>Ga0209400_1003985_pt1 | contig 10585 bp, 15 predicted proteins | sample M_130807_EF_Meta_FD_187313 | JGI IMG/M metagenome (GOLD analysis project Ga0209400, IMG submission 187313) | Freshwater microbial communities from Lake Montjoie, Canada to study carbon cycling - M_130807_EF_MetaG (SPAdes) (version 2) | ecosystem: Environmental > Aquatic > Freshwater > Lake... | reverse complement strand
TGTTCTAGTTTAAAGTTTCGTGATGGGTTTGCAGCCAGCACTTCAAGAAATTCATTTATACTCATGTTCAATCCTTTTATTTTAAACAGCATAGTTCTTCCAGCGATTTAGATCACCAGAGAGTCTACTTTTAATCTTATGACATACCACACACAATTCCTGTATATTCGATAACCGATTATCAGCATGGTCTCCATTCTTATGATCAATTTCAGTTATGTGTAAGCCTTTGGGTAGAAGTTTATGATTCACAGCACATTTAAAACCTAGTCTACCATCTTTGTTTTCGCAAATTCCAGTTCTATATGAAGTAACTCCAGCTGCATATGGTCGTTTGCCTTGCTGTGCTTTTTCACAAGAACAACATATAGGTTTCCAACGATGTGTTCCATCTTCATTTTTACGAGTCCATGTCACAGGTTTCTTGCACCCTCTATTGATACAAATTGGACGAAATTCTAGAATATTTCCCATTATGCCACCACAAAGCCAGATGTATCTTTCTTCGCTTTACCCTTAGCCTTCAAGCCAACGATAACACCCTTTGGATCCAAGAAACGCAAGTCTGTTTCATCACCATTTATAACTGGCAAACCCAAATATTTCTGTGGCAACTCTTTTCTAAAGACCACAGCAATATTCATACCAGAAGATTTTGCCTTCAACACATCGTTGATGTTACCATCTGCATTGGAAAATGTCAGGTGATAGTTCTTGATGTGAGAAACCTTACGACCAACAATTTTAGTGTAGTCATAGAATTGCACTTCAGGAAACATTTCAAAGATGTTCTTACGATTAGCAACTTCATATTTCTCCCATGAGAGATCAGAAGTGCCATTCAAACGAAACACTGGTGTCAACCCTTGCTTCTCTGCTTTAGTTTTTGTTTTGATAATCTCAACAACCAACTCATTCAAGAATGCTTGACGATCCTCGAAGAATGCTTTGGTCTTACGGATTCGTGCTTGTTGAATTACATTAGTGGATTCACCTTTCTTGAAGATGCCACCACGACCAGCAGTATTCAAACAAGCAGAAGTGCATCCAGCTGTTCGCTTAGGACATACTTCTTTACCAGAAAGATTCGCTGGAGCAAGGTGAAGAACAGAAGACAAGAAACCCTTCTTCTCACCCTTCAACAATTTTGGATTGCCAACAGTCAACAGTGCCATAATATATCCTTATTTAAAAACAATCAAAGCCAACAAGATGCTATTGAAGAAGAATCCAACTGCATTCGATACGATATACAGCGTATCTTTTTGCACGATGGCTCTAAACAAGAACAACATCAAACCAGACCAAACAAGGATCACCATGCTTACTGGTGGAACCTTGTCTGAGTAACCTAAGATTACTCCAAGAGTCGTTGGGAGTGTCGCTCCGTGGATCAAGATCATTCCAACCCATCCACTAAGAGCACCTAATTTTTTAATAGTATTTTCATTCATCATAAGATTATTATACAGCAGGATGCAATTAAAGACAACAAGTTTCTGAATGCGAAAAACCCCTGTAAATACAACAACTTACAGGGGTTTAGAGAGGGAAAATAACCCTTTAGTCCGTAGGGTTATCCCTTTTCGAGCCTTTTTCGTGTTTTGGAGGTGGTTTCTTCGACTCCAACTCTGCTTGCACCATTGATCTAATATATGCTCCACGCTCATGTGGATCGATAAAAGTTGCAGCCAGTTTCTTAGCTGTCTTACTCAGTTTAAAATTCTTATCAGGCTTGTTCATAATTCTCCGTTAGTTCATTTACAAAATTCAAAAGTAAAGTATGGTGACGACCACCATTATAGTATTTATGTATATATTGCCATGGCTTTTGAAACCAGTACTCAGGTGCTTCAGGGTGACAACCAATCAAACCAATCCTACCTTGAATGATTGCCATAGAGTCACCATTGGTATATCGTGCAACTGTTTTGAATTTAGTTTCATCACCAATTAATGCACAGCCATCATAGAAATACATTTTCTCTTGTTGGTCTTTCCATGTGACTGAAGCTACTGTTCCGTAGCTTCTTTTAATATCTGCGTTTGGTTGTTTTATATATTGAACAGGGTCAACACCATCAAGTATATCGAAATAACGCTTTCCAGCCCAATAAGCACCCATGCAGATACCAAGATAGTGACCACCACCTGATATGAACTCGGCGATACGATTCGCTCTTCTTCTAGTGAAGAAATTAGGATATGTGTCGCTATCGCCAATACCACCAGGAAAAGCAATAATATCAAGATTGTTGAAAAAAGTATTATCATCTAGTTCCTCCTCAGTGAAAATTCTTATCTGATAGTCTGACGATAATGCATGCACCATTGCATACGCACAATCCTTAGAACACTCTGGATGGCGCATGAATAGTGCCATCTTTTTCATGTTAGATTTTCTTTAAAGATTTTCCAAGCATTGTCCCATGTCCAACGCTGGCTACCTTCTAACACTCTTTCTCTATCTAACTGTAAACAAGCATCAATTGCATTGTTTAAATCTTCATTCATAAATCCAGTAACACCCTGCTCAATAACATCCATTGGTCCATCGCATGGATAAGCAGCAACTGGTGTACCACAAGCCATTGCTTCAATCATGACGATACCAAATGTTTCCCAACGACTAGGAAATACAAACACATCAGCATTTGCATAATACTCAGCCAATGATTTACCTGTTTTGAAACCAGTGAATATTACTTCAGGATATTGTTTCTTGTATGTTTCAAGCATCGGTCCATCACCAACCATAATCTTAGTAGCACCTGGATATTCCATTTCAAAAAATTGCTCAAGATTCTTTTCTTTACTAACACGAGCAACGCAAACAAGTATAGGTCTACCAGCTACTGTTTCACCACGATACGATGGATTGAAGATTTCTCTATCAACCCCACGAGTCCAAGGAACAACATCTCCATCAAAACCATGATCCTTTAAATCTTTTACCATAGTATCAGTAGTAGTCAAAACTTTACCACTGTGTTTATGAAACCACTTAACAAATCTCCATGTTATAAATTCAGGAATCCCAAAAAGGGTTTTAAGTCCTTCAGGAAACTTAGTATGATAAGCAGTATTGTGCCTAATACCACATTTTGAAAGATATGCTCTAGCCCACAAACCCAAAGTACCTTCGGTGGCGATGTGGATATAATCTGGATTGATCTCCTCAATCTTCGAGCCCACTTTCCATGGAAGGGTAATCTTGACTTCGTTGTAGCGAGGGCAATCAACATAACGGAACCTGCTGGGATCAAGATAATCAACAGTATAACCATCCCGAACCGCACACGCTTCAATATTTTTGTAAGTGGTAACAACACCATTGATTTGATCTGGTAAATTATCCGTAATAATTAAAATCTTTTTTGTCATTGAACTACTTGAGTATGTTTATGCTTTAGTGACTTCTTCAATGCTTTTAACCATAATTTCTTTTCTTTTACTGTATCATGTTTCAAAATTGCTTGGTACATTTTCTTTACTATCTTCTGAACTTTCATTATCGTTCTCCTTTGTCCATGTGACTATTTCCCAGCGACCATCGGTATGCTCAACAAGAGCAGTACATGATTCAACCCAGTCTCCGTCATTCATATATGTTACACCATCAATTTCTTTAATCTCTGCGTGATGAATATGACCACAAATGACTCCATCAAACCCTCGCTTTTTACAATAACGAGCGATATTAGTTTCAAACTGAAACATAAAGTCAGACGCTTTCTTTACTCTATGTTTTAGATATTTAGATAATGACCAGTATCCAAATCCCAGCTTGTGTCGTACCCAGTTGAAACGAGAATTCCAATCAAGAACCAAGTCGTAGAGTTTGTCACCAAGAAACGCAAGCCAAGGAGCAAGGCGAGTAATACCATCAAAAAGATCACCATGCGTGACAAGATATCTTTTCCCATCTACACCAACATGCTCCGTTTGATTTTTTATTTCAACCAGACCAAAAGAAAATCCATAGGGGATCATTGGTCTTAAGAATTCATCATGATTGCCTGCGACATAAATCACTTTTGTTCCACGCTTGGCATGTCCAAGAACTCTACGAACTACATTCGTATGAGACTGTTTCCATCGCCACTTATTCTGCTGAATCTTCCAAGCATCAATTATATCACCTACAAGATATAAAGTCTCGCAGGTGTTATGTTTCAGAAAGTTATTTAATTTAGTTGCTTGGCAGTCACGAGTACCTAAGTGAACATCACTTATGAATATCGTGCGGTATTTCATTATACCACCATCATTATTGCGCTTGCTGCTGTAACGATAAACCTCATTGCTTGTTCATCAGTAGATAGTTCTTGAGCAGCACGGACTTGAGCCACCTGTTCTACTAGATACTGATACTCTTCTTTAGATAATTCACCAGACTGATACTGTTCGTGTAATACTAATAGTTCATTAGCCAGTGATGCTGCTGGTCCACCAGTTCCTGCTACTTCTCTTAATTGTTCTAACATTATCTTCCCTTCCAAGCATCAACGACTACATTGATTCTTGTTTTGTTAATTTTTAAGATGTTATCGCAGAATGTATTATTCTTTGAATCTTTTGCTTTACCTAATGCTTCATGTAATTGTTTAATAGAATTAGCCTGTGGATCATTTCTTAGTTCAGAATATACTGCAAGTTTATTAACTTTATCCAACGCATCATTCCATGGTTCTTTTTGTTCACAAGACAGTTTATCAACAGCAATCTTTGTGTTCACTAAATTATCAAACATCACGGGATCATGTTTCTTTGGCATCAATAGTATAAGAGAGCATCCATTTAAACATAATACTACTAATATAACTAAAAGTTTTTTCATTACCACTCCTTGTAGTTTCCTCTAGTTGTCTCCATCATCTTCAACTGCTCTGGAAGTGCAGGAGAAAAGTTTATACCAGTATACTGTTCCAACTCAGAAATAGAAACTACATAATTCTCTATTTGTTTAGGGTCTAACTTTTGGTTTGGAAATAAGAATGCGATTGAAGTGAATCGTTTTGGATCAATTACAATTTTGTATACGAATGATGGAACTTTTACTCCATTACCCATTGTTGGAGAGTTGGCATCAAAAATCGTACCTGTAATAACATTTAAGTGTCCATACTTGGATGCCCAATATCTGGTGTTCTCTTCTAGATATTTCCAGATCCCACGATTGTTTCCTGGACTTTGTGGCATCATATTTGTTAGCAAAAAACTTTCACTCATCACTCCTGCATCATATGTAAAGTTTGCTGCAGGTGCCATGTGACCACGATCAAGACCAGCACCTTGATAGTCTTTTAATGTCACACGATACTGTTGAGGGATTTGTGGATCTTCACGGAAATCATCTTTACGAGAAACTGCCTTAGTTACTAGCAGTTCTGGTTTGATGACTTCAGCGACAAAGTAAGCAACTTTGGTTTGATAGTTATAGTTGACAGCATAACCAGTACGACATAGGTACTGGTTATTGCCTTCTTGAGAGATTTGTGGTGCACCCCAAACTACATGTTGTGGACACGAATCGTCAATCGGATTCGCTAGTGCGTTTAGGCTTAGGGCACAGAGTAAAGTTAGTAAGATTCTTTTCACTTGCATTTCCAATCAATTTATACGGTAAAAAATAATATTCTATCATGAGATATACTAAAGCATCATAATAGAAAAACGGATTCACTGTTATTTAGCAAGTGGGTTATCTAGTGCTCTTTGAATCTTACGATCTACATCTCTTTCTAAATTCTTAGCTACGCTTTCTGATTCTTTACGAACTTGTCTTACCTCATCACGAACTTCTTTAACTGCCTGATCAGTTTCTCTTGATGTTTGTTTGGCACTGCGTTCGACATTTTCAACAACACCTTCTAGACGACGGATATCGTTCTTTAAGTCGCCTTTGATATCACGAGTATAATCGCTAGTCTTTTGGCTATTTTCTTCAATAACAGCTAGTTTCTTATAAACTTCTGTTAAGTCTGGAGTTACATATTTGGCAATTTTAGTCTTCATATCTTGATAGTCTTTGTAGACTTCAAATGCACCATAAAGACCACCTAGTGTAGAAGAAACAATAGTGAACGCAATCATTAGTTTGGCTGGAGTGAACTCATATCCACCGATACTAATAACTGTATCTTTACTAGCGTACTTCTTTACACCTGCTTCTAGTTCATCGATCTTAGCATCGACACTTTTTATTTCTTCTGACATTTTAGTGATCCTTTATTGTGCCTAGTTTGTTTCTGATACCCATTCTATCTTCAAGAATCGCAATGTGTTGACGATTTTCAAAAATTGTATCACGATTCTTTTGAATTTCTTTTTCTAAATCTTGACGGAGTTTCTCACGAGCCAATTCGGCACCACTGTTACTTGCTTGCTTGTTGTCTGTTGTAACAACCAAACTTACCTTCTGATTTAAAATAGTTACATCATGCTGTAACGCACCCAATGCACTAATCAGGTAACCAGTGCTACCGATTAACAGTGGTAATAGTGCAAATAATAACTTCTCAATGAATGCGCCTTTGTCGTTTTCTTTTTGTTCTGCCATTTTATTTCTCCTTGTTATATTGTGATTCTACCATGTCATTGTGTAGTTTATCAGTGCCACCAAACATTCTTAGATTAGCACGATTATCAATATTCTTTTGATTTCCATAAACTTGATATGGTTTATAGAACTGTTGTTGAACAATTAGCTGTTTGCTATAAGCATCAAATCCAGGAGTAAACCCCATTGCTTGAATAACTACATTCTGAACTGCTTTTTGTGCTTCTAAGTCTGATGCTTTACCCATTTCGCCAGCAAGATTCTTACCCTTTTCTACGGCATCTGCCTTTGCTGCAGCTTCTCGTTTTGCTTGGATTTCTTGTCGGACAGTTGGTGCTGCTGGTTTATCAGATGACGCTTGAGCAGTATTAGTATTCGGTGGCGGAGGACTGCCTCCAGTGCCTTTCGGAGCATCATCTTTTTTGTCCTCTTGTTTGTCATTACCACCTTTTGGCTCAGGTTTATCTCCACCCTTTGGTTCGTTCTGAGCCATCTGTTGTTGCGGAGGTGGTGGAGGTGGTGCTAACTGAACTGCTGCTGGTGCAGTGTTAGTTGTAGATGGTTTAGCAGTAATTGCTTTATCCACATTAGTATCACCTGTAACTGATGCACCAGTAGAAACTGAACCATCAGTATTAATAGTTGTTGTAACAGTATTGACTGCTACCTTAGTAGTGGCTGGATCGTTTGCTTTTACTGCAGCTGTATCTGAGAGAGAGCCATTGACTGCATTGGCAACTGTTGAGTCAGATGATATTGGTGTTAGATATTTAATTGCATATGCAGTGTTATATCCTTCACATTTTCTAGAGTAAAGAGAATCTTTAATACACTGAGAATCTAGATACGCTTGTTCGTATCCTGGACATGTAGTACTATAAAGAGGATTGATAGTGCACTGATATGTTAGATAAGCAGAAGCATAAGTTGGGCAAGACGGATCTGAAAGAGGATTGGCAGTACACTGTTGAGTAAACATTGCTGCTGCATAACCTGGACATGCAGAATTATATGTCGGATTCGCTGCACACATTTGAGCCTGATATGCTGCTTGATAACCAGAACATGTTGTAGATGATAGTGGATTAACTACGCATGGGTCTGGTGTATATTTCCAGCTACTAAACTTATTGAAAACAGCACCAGTGCCATATACATTATCAACCAGAGCAAAGCCACCCATATCACCGAGCAATAATGAGTTATTAAAAACATGAGAATTTGTTATTGAACCAGATGAATTCTGTTCTTCATGGTAATGACTATTAGAATATAAAACACTTCCATCAATCTTTGTTACTGCAACACCAACAGCAATAGATGATGGTTCCCATTTTGAACAACCAAGAGTTCCGTCAGGATTCGTTCCAGCAACTGAACACCATGTTCCACCAAGAACATAGTCATATCCATAATTTAAACCATGTATTTTTAATCCAGCACCAACTAAGTCTAATGCTTGATTGATAGCATAACTTTCCGCATACATTCTTCTGCTGGTAAGAATATCATTGAACCCAGCACAAGATGATGAGTATGCTGGATTGCTCATACATGGATCAGTTGTATAGTTTAAAGTTAGAGATGGATCACGAACTCTTGGACCATAATAACCTGCCCAGAATCTACTATCCTTACCAGTAAATGATAATGCAATTGAATCTGCAGCAAGAAGATCTTGAGGATTATTAAATGTTTCTGTTCCCTTCTTTAACTCAAATCCCTCAGTGGGAGTATTATAATTGTAAGTATAAGATTGTAGAGCAGTACCACCTCTTAACATCTCAACTTTACCACTTAATGTTCCTGACTGTTGACCAGAGTTATCAATTTGCCATGAATAATTATATCCATTAATTTTAATACCAGAATTTGATAAATCTAATGCATGTTGAAGCGCAAATGCTTCAGCAGTTATTCTTTGTGTTGCTGTTGCATTTGTGTATCCGAAAATTAAAGTATTTGTTCCAGAGTTGAATGCTGGACCAGAACCACCACCACTTAATCCACCAGCAGCACCAGCAACTGAACCAGTCCATGCACCAACTGTTGGTGTTAGTATGTTTTGAGATACAATTGGAGTTTGTGCTTTGACTGAGCAAGATCCGAATCCTGCCATCAAAATTGCAGCAATTACAGCAACTAACTTCATGAGTTAGTCCTGACTTTTAACTTTTTGTGGTTGACGCTTTGGATCTGCTGACCAAATTTCTTTGGCAGACTCTCCGATTTTACCATCAACTGGACAAGGTGTACCAGCATTCATCATTGCTGAGAATACTCGTTCATCTTGACACATGATAGCAACTGCAGCTACTTTCATACCCATATCGTAAATACCACGAGCAAGTTTTAATCGTTCGCAGTTTTTATCAACCATAGTTGAACCAAAGCTGATACCTAAGATTTGAGTTTGTGCTGCGCCAGATACACCCACTGCGCAAACATCGGAGTTGATAACAGTAACTGCTGGTGCGACGGCAGTTGGTGGAGGAGATTTAACAGTTGTGGTGCTAGTAGAGTTTGAATCTGTTGTACTTCTACTTGTCGAGTCGGTTACGATAGGATCTGCCATCGTAAGTGATGTAGTCATGACAAAAAGCACCGCTGTAGCGATTCTTTTGTACATTTGAATTACCTTTTTTTATAGTGTTATAGGAATCCATAACCAAAGTGCTTGTGACATTAACAATGCTCCAACAATACCTACACCAATACTTGCTTTAAACATTCTGTTATTTACTGCCAATATTGAAGCTGTTAATAATACAATAGCGATTTGAAATAAAGAACCAGCATAGGTGTAGAAAGGACTTCTACTTTTTGCTTCTGCCCTGCCTGCTTCTAAATTTCTGGCTTTTGCCATCAATTCTACTTTACCCTCTCCTGTTTTAGGATCGGATTCATATCTAGCGATTTTAGCTGTTAATTTTTCAATCTTAACTTTATCATTGCGATATTGTGCGTCATCTAGAGATTGCTCAGCTAATGTTTGTTTAATCGATTTTGCTTGGTAAAATGCCCAAGTGTTATTTGCTTCGATTGTATTATTCAAAATTTTACTAGAATTAGAACCACCCATCAATGTATTGATGGCTAGCAATGCTGCAAGAACGCAGATTACTAGACCAGCTTTGTCTTTGATTTGTGCTTCTCTCTCAGAACGAGAAAGTGGTTTTACTTCTTCTGCCATCTAAAACTCCAAATAGTTACTATCTTGTCTATTTAGTGGTTTGCAATTCTTCTACTTCTTTTTCAATGGTTTTGACACCAATAGATTCACCATGAAAAGCTGGTGTAACTCTTCTTCCTGCAGAATCGAATTCAATAACCTTTGGGGGATTACTTATAGTCCAATCAGGCTCTTTAACTTCTGGAACAGAGACTGTTTCACTTCCGCTGGTGGATATTCTACTTGTGTCGGTGCTGCTAGACTGGCTATCACTTCTTTCATTTCCAGATCCCTCTGCTCTGGTGTTACCAACTTCTGTTGTTTGTTCGACCAAACTCGGACTGGTTTTACTTGAGAATTTTCTAAAGAATCGTTCTTTAATTGCGTTGGCTTTTTCGGTGAAGTTTTCTTTGCTGGGGTTTTCGCTGGTGACTTCTTTGCTGGAGTCTTTTTCTCTGTAGGTTTCTGAATCATGATGGGCTTCCTCTTTTCTAATTGGCATATTAGCAGCCATTAATAATAGCACTGCTAGCGGATCAAATACTAACACAATCATAATAATTACTATACGAACTGCTTTTTCCAAAATGGTATTATCGGGATTATCCCCATAGATCAATGCAGCTATATATTTGATTGGTCCAACTTCTGCTTCTACTTTTCGTAGTTCAGCAGCAATTGGTGCTCGTTCTTCATTCAGTCTGGCGATTCTGGTTTGAGCTGATCCAATTTCAGTAAGTAGTGTGGTGCGCTCTTTCTGCTGTCCTCGTCTAATTTGTAGAGATCTCTCCACACCCTTCGAGTCTTCACTTCTTCCGATGGTTTGGTCAACTTGAACATCCAGCTGTTTG
>Ga0209400_1003981_pt1 | contig 10594 bp, 15 predicted proteins | sample M_130807_EF_Meta_FD_187313 | JGI IMG/M metagenome (GOLD analysis project Ga0209400, IMG submission 187313) | Freshwater microbial communities from Lake Montjoie, Canada to study carbon cycling - M_130807_EF_MetaG (SPAdes) (version 2) | ecosystem: Environmental > Aquatic > Freshwater > Lake... | reverse complement strand
ATAAGATCATCAAACTGATAATGCCAAATAGGATAAAAAACAGTAGCACTTGCATTACGAATACCTCCTTGACTACAACTACGTAGATCACCGAACCATTTCTTTAAAAATGGTACCATACCGGTGTGCATTACTTCTCCACCACGAATAGGTGCGCCCAATGGACGTAAGCGACCAATCTCTAATCCTATGCCAGCTCGTTTAGCAGCATACTTGGCCATCATTTCGCCACTAGCAAAAATACTATCCAAGTCATCATCACTGCGAATGAGTACGCACGAACTGAATTGCTTAGTAGGGGTACCGAGACCAGCAAGGACGGGAGTAGCAAGGGTAAATAATCCATCACTTGCGGCATTGTAGTATTCCTTTATGTAACGCATACGAGCTGAATTAGGTTCTTCCGTGTGAAAAACTGTAGCGGCTGCAATCATATAACGAATTTGTGGAGTTTCGTAAATTTCTTTAGTGGCACGATTACGCACAAGGTATTTTTCAATTAATTGTTCAATTGCGGCATAACTGTATTGTTCATCCTTGTCATGATCCAGCATGTCATTCATTTTGTTCCAATCGTCTTCGCTGTACCACTCTAAGAGCTCATTGGTATATAAACCAGTTGCCACATTCTTTTTTACAATAGTGTAGAGATCTGGAACTTCATATGTTCCATACACATCTTTACGCAACATACTCAATCTTTGCTTGCCAGCTACAAATTGATAATTTGTGTGACCTACATCAGGATTACTTTCAACATCAATTAAATCCACAATGGCTCGTAAAGTGATGCCATCAATTTCTTGTGTCGTAATGCCATCATAAAAATGTAATTGTGCTTTGATTTCTATCATGCTCTGACTTACGTCAGCAATTCCTTGACAAACTTTAGCAACCTGGGCCTGCCATTTATCAATTTGCAGTGGCTCTTTTAGTCCGCTTCTTTTAACTACACTTATCTGCATCTTTTAACTTTCTTGTTCTAATTTTATATTTTACTATGTAACTTGGGTTTTTTTAAACCGTTTGATCGTTTTAACTTTGGGTTTGTTATTTACTATTGAATCTCGGTTCCAATTAAGTATATATTTTTCTTTTGCTACCTGGACTAAATTAGTGCCATCTTCAGCCAAAACCAGCTCTGTATCGGTCATATCCGCACGATCCAGTAGACTTATAGTATACACGATTCCAAGCCCGCGAGCAAGATCACAATAGACATTGTCACTCAAAAGTTGCCAAGGATCTGGCCAATCCGTTTGGTCATCCCAGTGTAGATAATACGGTTGCCAAGGGGAATTAAACCACCATTGATTAATGGCAGTTAATGCGGTTTCTAAATCAAGAGATTGGCAACGACTACGAAGTTCAACCCAGGCTTGCAGCCTATTATCAAATGTTGCTGGCCACATCAAATCAGGCTAGGTAGTTGATAGAATAATTAATTGTTCCGTTACCCAAGGTATTTTCAGCGGAGTATGTTATCGTTATTGTAGTGTCAACTTGAGTAACTGACAATATAACTCCGGTGTCTGCGTTTTGCACAAAGTCATCAGACCAAACAGGATTACCTGTTCCGTTAACTGATGATATCAATATGGTTCCTGTGCGATGTGTAGTGCCTCTTGCAATGGTATAGTTGACTGCAAACGCACTAGTTTGATCTGTGGATACCGTAGTAACTGTATTAGTATCATTGTTGGCTATTTCCGTTTGAGATCCACTTTGTCTTATATAAGTTCCGGTGGCCAATACAATCTGTGAACCGTTTGTGGTAGCAACAAAGTTGGTGGCTATGTCAGCATACACTCTAGGATAAGTTACAGCATCTGCGTCACTGCGAGAAAATAAATCGCTGATACTAATGTTATTACTGTTATTAAGAACAATAATAGAAGTAAACGGAGTAGTGTCAGGTGCGTGATTTCCTACATTATAAAAAATATTATGTCCAGAGGCATTTGAATTAGAATACTCACCAAATACAATTCCTTCAGCATAAATGTTATCAAACAAATTACTAGTAATACGAATACCAGTTGGAGAAACCAGTGTAGGTGCTACAGTTCCTAATAACACACCTTGATATAATGTATTAAATTCAGAATTTGAAATAGTAACACCACTGACTTCTTCATTGGTGTTGATTCCATAAACTGTTCCGCTTAATACACATCCATCAAAAACTATGTTTTCGCATGAATAAGAAGCAGTTGTATTAAAAGCTACTGCAATAGTAGCAGCAGTGTCTGTCGTTGGTGCAGATTGATTTGGGCCATAAAATCCTACATTATTAAACCGACAATTGGTGGCTTGGCCAACTAAAAATACGCTGGCTGCAGTATCAACCGTTTGAAATCCAAGATTGGTGATGGTGATATTTTGTGGTGGTGTAGCGCCACCAGACCCAATGTTGACACCTGTCTGTTGCAGGCTGTCAGCCGTTTGCGCCACGTAGGCAGCACCAGAGGCCAATGAAATTACAGAATTGTCTAGGCCTTCACCATACAAGGTAGCATAGGGAGGGATATTGATTGTGCCAGTTACTTTGTATACGCCAGCTGGGAAAAATAAACTACGACGTATTTGTGGGTTAACTTCTCTACAATACAATTGATACAACGCACGATTAATTGCCGCTGTGCAGTCTGTTGACCCGTCACCTACTGCACCAAAATCTAATACCGAAGCAAACTGATCAAGCCAACTTTGTAAACTTAAATCAATTGGCGTACCTGACGTAGGACCAGTTTGCACAGTATAACCAGCAGCCAAGCCTTTGTAAGTGTAGGTTGTGGAAAAATTTAAAATATCACTGAATTCTGTTAAAATTTCAGTGTTACCAATGACTGGTGCGCCATCTTCTAGGGTGCCATTGCCAATCCAGAGTTGACGTGTGTCGGTACTCCAGCCAAACTCTGCGCCGGCTAGTTGTGGTAGATTTTCTGCCAAACCTTTACGGTTTGTAATTTGGGATATTTGAACAATGGCCAATTTAGTCTTCCTTGAATTCTATTCAGTATTTAGCTGGTTAGGCTAGTAGGTAATACTGCTCTAAACGGCGCCACCATTGATCTGCCCAATAGTCAAAATTCTCAGGTTTTAATACGAATTCTTGATAAACAGGGCGGGACAATGGATTACCCATGTCATCTACTGGGGGTTTAACACACATTAATACAACACCTTTGCGTATGTTGGTTCCGTAAACTTCATTGTGTGCCAGGGCATACGCTGTTAATTGTAGATAGTAGTCCTCAATCCATTCTTCGCGTTTGGGTTTGTTTGTTTGCTTGTAATCCAATATGCTTTCTTCGTTTAGGTGTAACCCACAGCCGTCTGTGGTGCCAGCATATAAACTAGGAAAATATAAAGGAATTTCTACACCCCATATTTCGTTGACATTTTTAAGACCATCTTCAATTACAGTCTGCGCCATGGCGTGACTTGCCCAACCAAATGGGTTTGACCCACGCTCTTTTAGTTGGCCTTGTTTGATATAATCTTCAAGGTAGGTGTGCATACGTGTACCGCGGTTAGCCGCTTCCGTGGTAATCTTTTGTGCGTTTTCTACCCCAACACGTTGGCGCCATTCGTTGAGCGCCTGTTTCTTTTCTTCAGGTTTGGTCCGGTCAAGAACTGTTGTTACACTAGGCAATCGTTTTCCATCCGGTGTAGCATAAAGACGGTGGCCATCTTCAGTAACACGACTCAGAGGTTTGTAATCAAATTTTGGGTTATACATTTTCATTGTCAACATGGTTTACTTCTATTCCTGATTTTTTAAGAAACTGGGTGCCGGTGTCATCCCTGTATTTTTCGCTGTAAAAAACACGCTTGATACCGCTTTGAAAAATTAGTTTGGCACAATCCAAGCAAGGACTATGAGTAATAAACATATCACTGCCAAGGCCAGATTCATTCGACCTCGCCAACTTGGCAATCGCATTAGTTTCAGCATGTAATACCTCAGGTTTAGTTGTTAGAAATTTTATGTCACCGTTGGGCCATTTAATTTCATCTTCACAATTGTTGTCCCAACCTGCCGGCATACCATTGTAGCCGATACTGATAATTCTATCGTCCTTGACCACAATAGCACCTACGTGAAGTCTACGAGCATGGCTGAGCTCAGAGGTGCGCCGAGCTATGTCCATAAAATATTTGATAAATTTGTTTTTCAAATGCGAAAACTTTCTCCGCAACCACACCGATCACGTTCATTGGGATTGCTAAATTCAAAACCTTCGTTTAGACCTTGACGCACATAGTCTACTTCAACTCCAGTTAAATATGCCGAACTCTTAGGATCAACTACAACAACAAATCCATCTTGCTCAAAGGCAATGTCTTCTGAGTTAACAACATCGATATATTCTAACACATAAGCAAGTCCAGAGCAACCTGTAGTTCTAACACCCAAACGGATTCCCATGCCCCGGCCTCGTTTAGCTATATTAGCTACAATTTTTTTAGCGGCTATATCAGTTACCGTAATCATATTAGCTCTTTTAAATTTTGTTCAATCTTTGTTTTACAAGATTTTTCACATGTATATAGCAAATTTCCCGTTTTAAAACTATCTAAAAGTTTATTTTTAAAAAATGGTTGTTCAAAGATTGAAGACAACATATATTTAGATATGTCGTAACGTTCAAATCCTTCAGCCATTTCTCTTAACTGATCACCTCCAAAATATTTTAACTCTGTATCAAAATGCATCATACAGCAAGGTATAACATAATTTTGATGTGTAATATAGATCCGCCCTGAGATCAAATTAGGACATATACGTTGTATATCATTAAACTGTTTATAGGCCGTTGGTTGTAGTTTGTTTTTAAATATAAACTGTTGTGGGCTAATGTTTAACGTAGTATCAGATAGGTAGTGTATTTGACCTTCAACGTCAACTGGCCATAGAGCTTGTCCTTTGAATCTTGGCTCTGCTGGTTCAAGTCTAAACTCAGCAAAACCTAAATCTTTCGCCAGCATTTTAATTTTGTCAATTTGATGTTCGTTATGTTTGAATACGATCATCTTCCAGATTGCTCGGCCACCTGCATTGATAAATGTCTGAGCATTTTTTATAATAGTGTTGTAGTCCAATCCAACCCTGTATAAATGATTAGTGTCTTCAAGGCCATCGATACTAAAAACAACTTCTATGTTTTTAGTTTCTGCCAATTGAGCCCACCATTGATTACTTCTGATACTACCGTTAGTAGTTAATGTTATGTATGGACTGCTTGGTGCCGAAATTAGTCCACTAATAAGTTGATTAATCTTTGGGTGCATACATGGATCGCCTTTGTCACCTTGTATAATAATTTGACTTAACAAAGGCATGCAGTCAAGTTCTAAATTTTTTAGTACCGCGTCAACATCTATGTGATTGAGTGTTAAGTCTGGATGTAAGGTACCGTCGCTTTTAAATACGTCGTGGTGAGTAATGTTGAACCGTGGGCAGTGAGCGCATCGAGCATTACAATGGCTTGTGGGTTCAAATTCTAATTTCTGAACTTGATCAACTTTCATTGGTTTTTGCTTCTGTTACTGATATCATGTTCTCGTATTTTTGTTAATTTTTCCATATACTTATTATAATAAGTTTTAGCGTAGTGTTGATTAAAATCTGTTAATCCCAGTTGAGAATAAAAAGTTTCCAATTGCGTTAAAAACTGTGATCTATCAAAATAACTACCAATGTCCCAAATTAAAAATTCATGTTGTTCTAGCAGTTCTGTATCTTCGGGTCGCGTATACTGACAGTTGTTTCTCCATTCAATGAAAGTGGCATAGTTAGTCAAATATATTTTTTTAGCATTTGGCCAAATATTATTTAATTGTTCAAAGGACTCAAGCTCATGTGCTATTGCAAAAAATAATGTATTTTCATGACTGATTAAATCAATATCCGACAAAAAATTTTTTGTATCAACTGAATCAGTTCCAAATAATTCACGGCACCCTAACCCTAGATCTCCCCAGCTATGATTATTATTACCAATACGTTCTAATAATGTCATTAGTTTAAGTTTTGGTGTAAATTTGTTGTTCCGTTGCAGTTTGACACAATCAATGTCTTGAAAATAACAACCGTTGCTTAATCCCAACGAGTTAATAAGAAACTTACCCCCAGCCTGACGAGGATAATAGACTATTACTATACTGTCAGAATTGACATTTCGCATTAGACATGTTTCTTACGATAATCTTCTATTGCGGCTTTTATAGCATCTTCTGCAAGTATGCTACAATGTATTTTAACCGGTGGTAGGGCAAGTTCTCCAGCAATATCCGAATTCTTAATCGTTCCTGCTTGGTCAAGCGTTTTTCCTTTAACCCACTCGGTGACAAGACTTGAGCTGGCGATTGCTGATCCACACCCGTACGTTTTAAATTTGGCATCAGTTATTACTCCTTCAGTATTTACTTTGATTTGAAGTTTCATGACGTCGCCGCAGGCAGGAGCACCGACCATGCCAGTACCAATAGAGTCATCTCCTTTGTCAAACGAACCCACATTGCGTGGATTTTCGTAGTGATCTATAACTTTTTCTGAATATGCCATTTACTTCTCCTGTTTAGTATTATAACATGTAACTGTTGTATTTACAACCTTTTTGAACGGATTATACGACTGGTTCTAGGGTGTATTGTTTTCGAGCTTGATTTTTAGTAACTGCAAATAATCTATTCTTATAGTCTAGACTTTCTGGGCAGAATTTACACATGGTCAATTGCTCATCAATTGTGTCCAAAAACTCTTGCCCGCGTTCTGCATACTCGTAAGGCGATAACGGCTTGTAGGAATTTAATACGGCTCGATCCGAATCTGAAATATCAAATCCATGTTGTTGATCAAACTCTGGGAACAATGCAGCTGGGCCACATTTATACAGTTTACCTTTAATCATATGGTAATTTTTATGGCGCCTAAATCCACAACTGTTGTGTGCCACTTCAGGTCTACTATTGTGTAGTGTGAATCGACCTGTGGCATCGCGGCTAATGGCACTATCATAAAAATCATATTGTATCCATAAAGGAATAACAACTTTATTTTCATCTACCCATGCTACGTCGGCACCGTATTCGTTGCGAGGATCATCTTTTTCTATTTTTGTAATTTCACCTTGAAGAAATTTATGGACTTCTGCTTCAAACTCATCGATAGTATTGGGGTTGTGCCAGCTGATACCCATCCAATTGCCATTGGCCCGTAGGGCTTCATACAGTCCTTTTACATTGTTTAAGCGAGTGCCGTTTGACAAGATCTGCACATTTCTTTTAAAGATACGATTGATTCCATACACCCAATCAAGTATGTCAGGATTAAGCAATGGTTCGCCGCCCAGTATTACTATTTTGTCAACGTCTACATACTCAGCCCATTTGGCATAGTCAGCTTCGTAATCACTCCAACATTGCCATCCGGCAAATGAGTAGTTGTTAAAACGATTACACCCTTCACAGGTCAAATTGCACACGTTGGTTATATAGAACTCAAGTTTGGAGAATAAGTGTTTTTTCATAGTATGGTGCATCATCTAATAATCAGATGATGTTTGATATTTACGACTAATGTGTTTACTGGCGACGTTTTAATGCCGCTTTGGCATTGCTGTCTACTACAGCTCGAGCTTGGTCTACGCTCATACCAGTTTCGGCTTCGGTATTGCCTTTGAATCGAACCACACCCGAATTGGGTTCAAGCGGTTCTAGGATATTGCTTAAAGGTTCTTTACTAATCAAATCGCCTAGGTTAGCTGATGTAACATTAACACCTAAACTTTTTGCAGCGTCGATAAAAGCCTGTTGGCTAATTTGTTTTGCGGCGGCTTCATCTTCACTCCGTCCAAGCAAAAACTGGCTTAATGCAGCCAGTCGTTGTGTGTTAGGATCTGCAACTTCTCGAATTAACATTATCTACGTTCACGGCCTAAACCGGCTGCTTGTGCGGCAGCATCCAAATCTGCACCAGCGGCATCCAAGTCTGCAACTTCTTCTTCGCCTGGGGCAGGAAGTTCAGCACCCATGTCAGCACCCATGTCCGGAGCGGCGCCCATGTCAGCACCGGGTACTTGCGGAGCTTGTCCAGTGATCACACCAAGTGCAGCTTCCAACTGTTGCTTGGCACCTTGCAGGTTGCCCAATAAGCCACTCAATGCAGCACTGGCATCAGCGTTGTATTGTGTGGCCTGGTCGACTCCAACTTCATTTCTGATCTGGTCTAGCAGGGCCGGCAAGTCTTTAAACTGCATGGCACTGACCTGTTCACTCATCTTTTGAACTTGGTCTACCATGTCTTGGCTTGCCAACACAACTTGAGCTTGTTGAATTTCACTGGCTTCGCGCAAACGACGAGCACGACGACCTTCGGCCATGGCCATCATAGTTGGGTCATTCATTTGTTTTTGCAATTGAGCAATCTCACCTTGCTTGGCTTTGATAGCATCTTGAATTTGTTTTTTCTTTTGCTGGACCTGTGCGGCTTGCATTCCAGCTTGTGCTTGAGGATTTGCAGCAGGAACGGCGCCTGGCGTAGTTGCTGCGGCGGCCAAGGCCTGTTCCATCATGACCAATTTCAAGTATGATGGATTTCGCTCACTGTAGTGAAATTCTGGAGTGCGGCGATGTTCGGCAATTAAGCCACGCACACGCTTGAGCATGTCTCGTGCTTGGCCTTTTGAAACAGTGTTGAAATCAACACGGTTGCCAAAATAGCTTTCAAAAACCTTAGCGGCTTGTTGTATTGGGTTGGCTACGGCCAGTTCTTGCAGTTTCATTATTGAATCCTCGTTGTTGAATATATTTAGCCCGGTTTACATATTTGTTTAACTGATTTTCCAGCAATTTCTTTTGTATGATTTTGCTTTCTAGCTTGGTTAAAATAATTTCTCGTAAACCCGGATCTCTGCTGCGATCACCAATTGCAGCTCGGGTCTGAATGTCATTTTTAAGTGCTGTTAATTTATTGTCAGTTCTCAGTATTTCGCGGGCTGTGTTATAATCGTGATTTTTGTCGGCGATGCACCAACTGAGTGCTGTGCGGGTGCTGCTAAACGTGCCTACTTCTGTAATGCCACAAACAACTCGATAACCAGGCAAGCTGGGCTGTATTTGATAGTGTCCAAATACTTCGTATCCATCTTCACTTTGCCAAATCAAATTAGGTGAAATGTTTTTAAATTCCTGGTGGAACAGGCGTTCAAATTCTTGGTCCGATTTCATTTTAATACGTAGTTAGAGATCACATAACCCAACGCCGTTATCAACACTCCAATGGATCCCACTGCCCAATTGATCAGTTGACTGTTGCGTTGACTGTTCATCTGGCTTACACTGTCTTTGACTTCTGCAACCATATCGCACAAATGTCCAATACTTACACTCATAGCTGTCATTTTGTCTTCTAATGCATTGTAGCGTTCTGCACACAGTTCTACGTGTGCTTCAAGGCTTTTCTTTTCAATATCAGTTGGCTCAACCATGATTAATCTCCATCACTTATTTATGGAAATGGGTGCAAACCAAATATTCTGTCTAGCACCTTCAGTAATCAACACTGTGGCAACATCCGGATCGTTATCAAGTTCACGCAACATAGGCACACCGTTGGCATCAGCACGTAATACTGATACTGGATCTGATTCAGGACCGTAAATACCATCCGACTCGGTTTCAAATTCAAACATCCAACGTGTACCTGTTTGATCTACAATAGGATCAGTTAACGCAAACAGCTGAGTGCGTAGGCTTAAAATTTGTGTAATTGTTTCCCAATTGCGTTGTTGATTGCGACTACGATTCCAAGACTCAGTATCGTGTATCAATCGGGCAGCACCGTCACGAAATGGCATTCTGCTCTGTTTGCAATGTCCGGTTACTCCGGTGGCTGTAATGTCAAATAGTGTTTGGCAGGCAAATTTCATTCGGGTCGCCTGCTTAGTTCATAGAGTATTTCTACTTGTTCGCATAAGTGATCAAGTTCTGGGTCATCGCGGCGAGCTTGAAAAATTTCAACCCAGCGTTTTGACTTTTCCAAGTCTTTGAGTTCTTGTTGCAATTTAGGGTCTTGCCAATGCAGTTCTCGTTTGACAGAACCAGGGCTACGAGCATAGACTGTTCGGCCACCGTCGGGGCTTTCAAACACTGTCAATTCTGTTATTTTGCTGACCATCATAGTAGAGTATTTAAGTCGTTATTGCAAGACCCATATTAAAGTCAACAAAAAAGCACCCGAAGGTGCTTTTTAATTACGCTGCGTCTACAAACTTTTTGAGTTCTTCAGCTTTGACCACAATGTCCGTGCTAGACGGAAAGTCTGGCATGGTTGGGAAGGGTAGGGTACCACGATTGGCATCAGTTAGTTTAGAGTGATACTCATCCCTGAGTTCTCCACGTCTTTCGTGAACTGGCGTTTGAAGTATTTCTCTAGCCAGATGTAAAAGTTCGAGACGGATTTCGTAAGGTGTTTTGCTCATGTTTTTCTCCTGTGTATGTGTGTGTCGTTCCGGTCCCGCCCTATGCAGGACAAGATTGCTACACGAGCATGAATACTTATACCTGTAAAATTCAGTCAACAAAA
>Ga0209400_1003979_pt1 | contig 10598 bp, 6 predicted proteins | sample M_130807_EF_Meta_FD_187313 | JGI IMG/M metagenome (GOLD analysis project Ga0209400, IMG submission 187313) | Freshwater microbial communities from Lake Montjoie, Canada to study carbon cycling - M_130807_EF_MetaG (SPAdes) (version 2) | ecosystem: Environmental > Aquatic > Freshwater > Lake... | reverse complement strand
TCGGATTAACTGGTCCCGCAGGTACTAATGGTGCCGCAGGTGCAACGGGCGCTCAAGGAATTCAAGGTGTTGCAGGACCAACCGGCCTCCAAGGTCCGGCCGGCGTAGCTGGACCTACAGGAGCTGCAGGTGCAAATGGACCTCAAGGTATTCAAGGAGCAGCTGGAACAAACGGCACCAACGGTACGAACGGAACAGCCGTTCTGAATGGTAACACCAACCCTGTTGCGGGAACTGGAGTCAATGGCGACTTTTACATCAATACAGCTACCAATACCTTATTTGGCCCTAAAGCAAACGGAACCTGGCAGGCAGGTGTTTCGCTTGTAGGGCCCCAAGGAATTCAAGGTGTTGCAGGACCAACTGGTCCAATCGGATTAACTGGTCCCGCAGGTACTAATGGTGCCGCAGGTGCAACGGGCGCTCAAGGAATTCAAGGTGTTGCAGGACCAACCGGCCTCCAAGGTCCGGTTGGATTAACCGGACCGGCCGGCGTAGCTGGACCTACAGGAGCTGCAGGTGCCAATGGACCTCAAGGTATTCAAGGTGTAGCTGGAACAAACGGCACTAACGGTACAGCCGTTCTGAATGGTAACACCAACCCTGTAGCAGGAACAGGAGTAAATGGAGATTTTTACATCAATACAGCTACCAATACCTTATTTGGCCCTAAAGCAAACGGAACCTGGCCTGCAGGGATTTCGCTTGTAGGGCCCCAAGGTGCGCAAGGAATTCAAGGTGCGACAGGAGTTGCTGGACCTCAGGGTCCGATTGGATTAACCGGCCCACAAGGTTTGGCCGGCACAGCAGGTGCGACTGGGGCTACAGGTGCAACCGGCCTCCAAGGTCCTGCCGGCGTAGCTGGCCCCGCTGGTGCACAAGGTATTCAAGGTGTTGCAGGTCCCGCCGGACCAGCAGGTGCCTCAGGTTTACTAAGCAGTGGGAATGCCGTAGGAAACACCCCGTATTGGGATGGTTCGCAATGGGTTGTAAATGGCACGAATTTGTATAACAACGGCACCAACATCGGTATTGGAACGGTAGCGCCTAACACCACCGCCAATTCCGATTTAACATCAACTACGCAAGGATTCCTTATGCCTCGAATGACCACAATTCAACGCAATGCGATTGTTAATCCCGCAAATGGATTGATGATTTTCAATTTAACCACCGGATGTCCGAATTACTTTTTCAACAACCAATGGTATGAATGGTGTGGAACGGGCGTAACCCCTGTGGCCGCTATCTCAAGTATCAACTGTGCCGGTGCTACCACAACGGGGACTTTAACACAAGGAATGGTATCCAATAACGTCTCCGTATCCATTGGATATCTGGGCGGTAATGGCGGTAGCTATTCAAGTCAATCCATTGCTTCCACCGGTGTAACTGGATTAATAGCCACGCTTTCCCAAGGAAATATGGCCATCGGCGCTGGAACCTTGAGTTTTACCATCACAGGAACCCCCGCTTCGGCCGGTACCGCTACTTTTGCCATTACCGTTGGGGGACAAAGTTGTAACCTTACCTTAAGCGTAGCCTCGTTGGCAACACAATACCCTGCCAACAGTACTTTTTGTGCAAATGGTCCAACGGCGATTGTGAATGTAACGAACCCAACCACAGGGAAGACTTGGATGGACCGAAACTTGGGAGCAACGCAAGTGGCTACTTCCACTACGGATCAAGCAGCCTATGGAGATTTATACCAATGGGGAAGACGTACGGATGGTCATCAGTGTAGAACTTCAACTACAACCGCTACCTTAAGCAGCGTTGACCAACCCGCACATGGAAGTTTTATTACGGGGAACAATGCACCTTTCGATTGGCGCAGTCCACAAAATGCGAATTTATGGCAAGGGGTGAATGGGGTAAACAACCCTTGTCCAAATGGCTACAGAATCCCCACCGAAACGGAACTCAACAACGATCGCTTAAGTTGGCCAAGTTCCAACGCAGCAGGAGGTTTTGCCTCTACCTTAAAATTGTCCATGGGAGGCATTCGCTACTACGATGGATCTTTACTAAACGTTGGAGGAACGGGAAGGTATTGGAGCAGTAACCTTAATGGAACCAACACCAGAAGCATTGAATACGACGTCAACGGTGCAGCCATTCAAGACAATCCAAGGTCATACGGAATGACGGTGCGTTGCATTAGAGAAACCGTGGGCGCGCTCGGCGCATTAAACTGTGGGGGTTCTACAACGACAGGAAATCCAATCATTGGCATGCTTCTAAGCAATGTGAGTGCAAGTGTGCCCTACACAGGCGGTAACGGCGGTTATTATGCTGCGCAAACAACTGCTTCGACCGGTGTAACTGGCTTAACGGCAACACTTTCTCAAGGTGTTTTAATCAATGGCGCAGGATCTTTGAATTTCACCATCTCCGGAACCCCTGCTTCTGCCGGTATTGCCAGTTTTGCCATCACGGTAGGAGGACAATCGTGTTCATTTACGGTGAATGTTGCAGCCATAGGCCAATACCCGGCAGGAACGGTACATTGTGCAGGCGCTACGATAGTGGTAGATGTGACCAACCCCACCACGGGTAAAATCTGGATGGACAGAAACCTCGGTGCTACCCAAGTAGCCACCAGCAGCACGGATGTAAATTCCTACGGCGATTTATACCAATGGGGAAGGCGGGCAGATGGGCATCAGTGCCGCACTTCTCCCACAACGGCCACTTTAAGCAGCGTAGATCAACCCGCGCATGGTAATTTTATTTTAACACCCAATGCACCATACGATTGGCGTTCGCCTCAAAACGCGAACCTGTGGCAGGGGGTAAACGGAGTAAACAACCCCTGCCCAAGTGGCTACAGAATTCCTACAGAAACAGAAATCAATGATGAACGCTTAAGTTGGAGTGTAAATACATCGGTGGGTGCTTTTGCTTCCCCTCTAAAATGGACGATGGCGGGCTTCCGCGACCCTACTAATAATGGCGCGCTCATAAATGTCGGCTCGCTCGGCCTCTATTGGGGTAGCACGGTGAGTGGAGCGTACTCTCGTTACTTACACTTCTACGGTAGCGATGCCTACATGGGCGACAGCTACCGATCGGCAGGCTTAACTGTCCGCTGCATCAAAGAAATCGCAGGTGCGCTGGGTGCGTTAAACTGCGGGGGTTCTACTACTGCAGGTAATTTGTTCAGTGGTTCGGTTGCGAGCAATGTAAGCGCAAGTGTTCCCTACACAGGCGGTAACGGAGGTTATTACGCTGCGCAAACAACGGCCTCCACAGGTGTAACCGGCTTAACGGCAACGCTTTCTCAAGGTGTTTTAATCAATGGCGCCGGCTCATTAACGTATACGATCACAGGTACGCCAACTACGAGTGGAACTGCCAGTTTTGCCATCACGCTAGGTGGCCAATCTTGTTCATTTACGGTGAGTGTTGGAGCAGCCATTGGCCAATACCCAGCAGGAACGGTACATTGTGCGGGTGCTACCACCGTAGTAGATATAACAAACCCCACAACGGGGAAAATTTGGATGGATAGAAACCTCGGCGCCACACAAGTAGCCACCAGCAGTACCGACGCAAATGCTTATGGCGATTTATACCAATGGGGCAGACGAGCAGATGGCCACCAGTGCCGCACTTCTCCCACAACGGCTACCCTTTCCAGTATAGACCAACCCGCGCATGGTAATTTTATTGTAGCACCCAATGCTCCATACGATTGGCGTTCTCCTCAAAATGCGAATTTATGGCAAGGGGTAAATGGGGTGAATAACCCTTGCCCAAGTGGCTACAGAATTCCTACAGAAACAGAAATCAATGATGAACGCTTAAGTTGGAGTGTAAATACATCGGTGGGTGCTTTTGCTTCCCCGCTAAAATGGACGATGGCGGGTTACCGCAGCTACATTGGCGCGCTCGGTAATGTCGGCTCGAACGGCTACTGTTGGAGTAGCACGGTGAGTGGAACGTACTCACGAAACTCGAACGTCGCCAGTAGCAATGCCAGCATGCAATCCAACTACCGAGCGTCCGGCTATACTGTCCGTTGTATTAAAGATTAGCCATACCTGCGAAGCACGTTTGGGCTAGTCCTGACTGCAAAGCACGTCAGGACTGACCTAGTTCCCTCTGCTAGGCTGCTCAGCCTGGCCAGAACACTCAGCTAGCTTTCATAAACGCTATCGAGCGCATATCTTCTGTCAGTTGACGGATCGATGTGCTCTTATGTGAATCGAGCGGAAATAAATGACAAGGGATTGCTATTGAAAATTAAAAAAAATAGTACTTTTATTGTGAGATGATCAACCAACTTGAAATAGTGCAATTTCTTAAATCGAACAAATCTTTCATTTGTTCGGAGTTCCATATCACACGAATTGGTATTTTTGGTTCGTATGCTAGAAATGAACAAAATGCTGAAAGCGATATTGATATTCTCATTGAATTGGAACATCATACGCCTGGTGTTTTTGATTTGAAATGGGCCTTACGTGAATTTTTGGAGCAGCATTTCAAACGCTCGGTCGATATTTGTAATGTGAAACACATCAAGCCATTTGCAAAAGAATATATTCTAAAAGATGCTATTTATGTCTAAGAGCAACGAATTAGCTTTATTGTCTATGCTTTAAGCCATCGACAAAATCCATCGTTTTACCGCTGATTTAAACTCATGGGAGGCATTTAAAGATGATGAGGAATCCTTCGATGCCTGTCTTATGAACTTCGTGGTCATCGGACGAAGCTGTACTTCGATTAGAACCAAGCTTTATCGAAACAAATAGTGTCATTGAATGGCATAAAATTAAAGGTTTTCGTAATCTAATTGCCCACGATTATTTTGGGATTGATACCGAAGAAGTTTGGGATATTGTTACCAACAAAATACCAGGCTTAAAAACGTTTATACAAGAAAAATTAAAGTTGACCTAGCCTTAAGGTTATTATGGCAACATGTTTATTTTTTTTGCGCTAGCCTCGTCCGCTCCGCCGCTCCGACTGGGCGGAGGAGGCCGACAACCCTACCTGTGGCAGGGCAATTCGGCTAGCTTTTATGAAGCTTATAAAAATGAATTATTATTATTTAGCTTCTCTAATACAGCTGGAAGAAACTCATTGAGTTTAGAAATGGCGAACCATTTTTTACCTAAATCTTTTAACGATGCACCAATGTGATAAAGTTCTTTTTCATCAATAATCAAAAAGCGATCATGTGCACTGTTGAACTGATAAATTTCAATTTTTGAATATTGTTGGTTATGTTTTGCCAAATCTAGCTTCAATAAGGCATTTATTTTTTGAGTATAAATGATTGCTTTACATGTTTCCTTTCTTTTGCTAAGCATCAACAAGCTTGACTCATCAAGGTAATTGTCTATCAAAATTATTGAATGATTTGCACTTTTAATCAGATCATTCACAAACACATAGGCATCGAACACTTGTCCGTCGAAGAAAACCATTCCATTATTGCTAGTCAAGTTAGTGTTAACAGTATTTTCTTCGAATGCAATTAATATTTGCTCAAACTGATTTTCTGATAACAGTTGCTTTCTTTCTAATATATCTATGCGTTGTATAATACCACTTTGCGTAAAAATATGTTTTCGCATAGTTACAAAAGCCCTCATTATCGAGACATGAATACGTGACGTTTGTTCACTCTTTAGTACACCTGACAAGCCTGCGACACCTTGCTCAGTGAAAACATAGGGCAATTTTCTGCGACCACCATGATTTCTTGATATCGCATTTTGAGATATCAAATTTAACCATTCAACGGTGGTAAGTTGAAACATGAAGTCAACTGGGAATCGTTCTAAATTTCGTTTAACTTGTTCATTTAAGCGACTCGTTGGAAAGCTTCCCAATAAGCTTATCGAGAGAAGCACACAGCTAGTTTTCATAAAGCTTATCGAGTGGGCACAGCTTGCTGTGGTTGTCCGCCTTGGCGGACGAAAGAAGCTTATCGAGCGCATCTCGACTACGCTCGAAGTGCTCTTGAAAGTGAATAAATTCCGCATAAGAACAGAAAAATCATTTTTTTGCTGTTTCATTTAAGCATTTTTATATTTTTTTGTACATTTAATTAATAATTAAATAGTATCTTTGCTCAAATAATTAACGTTAATGGAAACCTTAGAACAAAAATCAAAAGTAATAATCGAATCTGTATCCTTGGATTTCATCCGAACGTTTTACAATACGATCGATTGGGACAGCCGATTAATTGGAATCGTTGGTGCAAGAGGTACTGGAAAAACTACCATGCTAATTCAACATTTAAAATCTCAATTTCCATTTTCGGATGAAGCAATCTATTTAACATTAGATGATATTTATTTCACAAATCATACATTGGTAGAAACCATAGAACGATTTAGACAAAAAGGAGGTAAGTACCTATTTTTGGATGAAGTTCATAAATATCCAAATTGGGCCCGGGAAATCAAGAATATTTATGACTATTATGTAGACATAAAAATAGTATTTACCGGTTCTTCCATAATCGATTTATTAAAACAAGAAGTAGATTTAAGTCGCAGAGCAGTAATGTATGAATTACCGGGACTGTCATTTCGAGAGTATTTACATTATGCTGGCATAGCTAATTTGACTTCTTATTCCTTAATTGAAATACTCAGTAATCACGGCCAAATTAGCGCTGAAATTGTTTCTAAAATTAAACCCTTAAAGCATTTTGATGATTACTTGAGTTTCGGATATTATCCTTTTCACTCGGAGAGTAAAGCAACGTATCACTTAAAATTGGAGCAAGTTGTTCGAATGATAATTGATGTAGAACTCCAATTCATTGATGGTTTCGATGTACAAAAGTCGCGTAAGATTTATCAACTACTTTATATTTTAGCTTCTAATGTACCATTTAAACCTAATATTTCTAAGCTCAGTGAAAAAATTGGAATTCATAGAAATACACTCGTAAATTACATTTATTACCTTGAAAAAGCTAGATTAATTAATAGCATGTCAGCAACTGGAAAAAGCATTAGTACCTTACAAAAACCGGATAAAATCTTTTTGGAGAATCCCAATTTATGCTATGTATTGGCTCCTGAATTTGTCAATAAAGGAACGCTGCGAGAAACGTTTTTACTAAACCAGTTAACCTACAAACACCAAATTAGTTTACCTAAACAGGGAGATTTTTTAATCGATGAAACCATCACAATTGAAGTCGGTGGTAATTGGAAAACAAATAAGCAAATCGTTGATTTACAAAATGCCTACATTGCAGCAGATGATATAGAAATAGGCTCTTTCAATAAGATTCCCCTATGGTTGTTTGGATTTCTTTATTGAAATATGAAGCTTATATAGAGCATCTCGGCTTGCGCTGATTTTCAATCTGATGTATCAATAAAAAGGTTAATTCTGCTTTTTAATATAGCAATAAAATATTATTTTTGCTTTTTAAAATAGCAAAATGGAAAAATTAGTAGAAAAGTCGGCGCGAAAAATAAACCATGTGTCAATGGCATTTAAACGCTATTTATACCGTGAAATCAATACATCCAACCGATTGACAGCGATAAAAGGAGCGCGAGGAACTGGAAAAACAACCTTATTGCTACAACTTGCAAAAGATTACCAACCCGATGAGGTGCTTTATGTCGCTTTGGATGATTTATTTTTTTCTGAAAACACCTTATATGGTCTTGCTGAAAAATTCACCAAAATTGGTGGTAAGCTACTATTAATCGATGAGGTTCATAAATATCCAAATTGGTCGCGTGAACTAAAATTAATGTACGACGATTTCCTTGATTTAAACGTCATTTTCACCTCTTCATCCATACTGGATATTTATAAAGGAGAGTCGGATTTGAGTAGAAGAGCAGTAACGTACAATTTAGCTGAACTTTCATTCAGAGAGTATTTGTTGTTCTATGAAAAAATCGAATTGCCTGTTTTAACCCTTCAAGAAATTTTAAACAACCATAAAGCAATTAGCTTAGAATTTTTGAAGCAAATTACCCCACTTAAACATTTTCCCAAGTATTTAAAAATTGGTAATTATCCATATTTTGAGAACAATGAGGAAGAATATTTTCAAAAACTTAGAAATACTGTCAATCTCATTTTAGAAGTAGATCTCCAGACTACTGAAAATTTGGATTTCCAAACGCTCGCAAAATTGAAACGGTTACTGTTTGTTATCGCATCAAATGTTCCTTTTACGCCCAATATCCAAAAGATTAGTGACACGATCCAATTGAATCGAAATGCGCTTGTTCGTTCCTTGCAATTACTCGATAGAGCTGCGTTAATTCGCAAGATTTACAAGCAAACAAGAAGCATCAGTCTTTTAAATAAACCCGATAAAATTTGGATGCATAATACCAATTTGATGTTTGCAATCAGTGGAGATAATGTTGAAATAGGAACGGTTAGAGAAACGTTTTTTATGCAAAACTTAGCGCATAACCATGTGCTCTCATTGCCTGAAAAAGGCGATGTTTTGGTGGATAATACGTACCTCTTTGAAATTGGAGGAAAAAATAAAACGAAAAAACAAATTGCGCATATAGAAAATGCTTTTGTTGTACAAGATGGAATTGAAATTGGCTTTCAAAACAGCATTCCCTTATGGCTTTTCGGCTTTCTTTATTGATACTCGGTTGGTGAATCGGGTGGGCACAGCTAGCCTCGTCCGCCCAGGCGGACATTCCTCCTTCGCCAGAACACTCGGCTAGCTTTCATAAACGCTATCGAGCGCATCTCGTCCGCTCCGCCTCCGCCTGGGCGGAGCGGAGGCGGACGAGAGACACGGTAAGACGAGCTACTTGAGCTGAACCTGCCGAAGGAATCTCAGTTGCCAACCAAATACAAAATCAAAATTTCATTTTTGCTTTATTTAAAAACTATTTTGTATAATTGCTTTATTCAAAAACTATATTGTACTTTTGCTTTATATAAAAACTATTAAATGGAGATATTACTTTCGAAATCGGTAAAAAAAGCAGCTTCTGCAAGTGGAAAAGCAAAACGCTTGATTTTTGATGATATTCAGTGGGACGAACGTTTAATCCTATTGTTGGGGTATAGGGGCGTTGGAAAAACAACTATGCTATTACAGCGCTTGAAGGAATTTGGCGATAAGGGAATTTATTTTAGCCTCGACGATTTGTATTTTGAAAGCAATCGATTGGTGACTGTTGTTGAACAATTTTACGCCTTAGGTTTCCGTGCATTTTTTTTGGACGAAGTACACCGTTATCAATTTTGGTCAAAAGATTTGAAGCAGTTATACGACGATTTCGAAGATATTCAATTGATCGCTACAGGGTCGTCCATCCTCGAGTTATCCAAAGGTCAAGCGGATTTGTCACGAAGGGCAATTGTTTATCATCTTCAAGGGCTAACGTTTCGAGAATATTTGCAATTTGAAAAAAAAGTTGCGATTCAAGCCATTGACCTGGAAACAATTTTGGCATGTCATCATGAAATTTCAGCTGATTTATTAGAACAATTTTCCTTTGAAAAGGATTTTAATAACTATTTAAAAAATGGTTATTTCCCATTTTATAAGGAGAATAAATCGGTTTATTCTCAAAAACTCTTAGAAACCATGAATTTGGTAATTGATATTGATATTGCTCCTTTCGAAGAATTGAATTACACCACCGTTCGAACCATGAAAAAATTACTGCATGTAATTAGTCAATCTGTTCCATTTACGCCCAATATATCCAAACTTTCCGAGCGATTGGAGGCACCTAGAAATACCATTTTACGACTGTTGGACTTGTTGCACCAAGCCAAGCTAATTAAGCTCTTGAACGCAGAAAGCGAGAAATTAAGCTATCTACAAAAACCTGAAAAGATATTTTTGGAAAATACCAATTTTGTATACCTTTTTGCTGACGGAAAAGCAAATATAGGTTCCGTTCGAGAAACATTTTTTTTCAATCAGTTAAGTCAGATCCATCGAGTAACTGCCTCTAAATTTGGTGATTTTATGGTGGACGAAAAATACACTTTTGAGGTTGGGGGGCCAAATAAAAACTTCCAACAGATTAAAGGTGTTCCAAATTCTTATCTTGCCATTGATGTTAAAAATGGCATTGGCAACAAAGTGCCGCTTTGGATGTTCGGAATGCTCAAGTGAACCTAAAAAATCGAGCGGGCGAAGCTAGCCAATGGTGCATAAATCAATCGCATCGTATTTCTAATGTATCCCCACAGTAGAAGGGGTTGATAAGCATTAAAGCTTACTTTCCTATGTTTTTCTTTGAAGCGGAAGCTTGGGTTTTGCGTAAGAAAACCGCGTAATTAATTTTACATCAAGGTAGGCGTCCAGTCCCAGGGTGCCAACAATGCCCAGTTTCGTAAGGTCCGCAAAACCATCAGGTGCGACGATTTCATCCGGATACCTCATCCATTCGACTTCACCTATGAGTATCTGCGTCCCATTCGAGGTCACCTCTAATTTTTCCCTGAATTTCATTCCGAAAGAAACTTGGGAATTCAATACGAAAGGAACAGGAAAGGCTTCGATATGTCCCTCTTGCAGTCCCGTTTCAATAAATTCCGATTCTTCGCGTGTATACCTTGCAGAGGTTTGATGCGCTTGGGCAATGAAACTTTGGTCA
>Ga0209400_1003978_pt1 | contig 10599 bp, 9 predicted proteins | sample M_130807_EF_Meta_FD_187313 | JGI IMG/M metagenome (GOLD analysis project Ga0209400, IMG submission 187313) | Freshwater microbial communities from Lake Montjoie, Canada to study carbon cycling - M_130807_EF_MetaG (SPAdes) (version 2) | ecosystem: Environmental > Aquatic > Freshwater > Lake... | reverse complement strand
AGACCGGCGGATTACATGCCGCAGCACTTGTAAACCCACAAGGCAAAGCGGTTTATGTTCGAGAAGATGTTGGTCGCCATAACGCGGTAGATAAAATAATTGGCGCAGCGCTGATGGCGGGGGAGTTGCCGCTATCTAATTGGACTGTTGTTGTTTCTGGTCGCGTAGGTTATGAAATCATCCAAAAGTCAGTTGCTGCAGGTGTTTCAGCACTAGTTGGCGTGAGTGCACCAACTTCTCTTGCAATAGATCTTGCCCACGAATTTGGCTTAACTCTGATGGCCTTTGCAAGAGATGGAAAAGCTAAACAGTTCTTGCCGCAATAATTATTTCGTAGCAGAATCCAAAAACTCGCTAACAATTCGCTTGAATCGCGCTGGCTCTTCAACGTGTGGCATGTGTGATGATTCTGGGAATAGTTCCCATTTTGAACCTGGAATGAGTTTGTTAATTTCTTCAACCATCGCAGGTGTTGCTTCATCGTATTGACCTGAAACCAAAAGCGTTGGGATTGAAATTTTTCCAAGATCTTTACGGATATCCCATGTTTTGAGAGAACCAATAACGTGAAATTCGGATGGACCATTCATCGTGTGATAAACCGTTGGATCTGCACTCATTTGTTCAAAGCTTGCAACAACAGATGGTGGTTGCGGAATACGACACAAGTGGCGTGCATAGAAAACATCAACCGCAGCGACGTATTCTGGATCTTCAGTGGTTTCTGCTGCTTCGTGCTTAAGTAACGTTGCTTCAACTTCTGGTGGCAATTGCTTACGTAATTTATTTGCTTCAGATACCCAGACTTCCATACTCGCTGGTGAATCAGCAATCACGATCGCTTTGAGCCCTGCAGGCTGAGTGATTGCAAATTGCATTCCAAGCATTCCGCCCCATGATTGTCCGACGATTGCGTAATTATCTGCAATGCCAAGGTGCTTAGTAAGAAGAATGAGTTCTTCCATAAATAACTCTGGAGTCCAAAACTCTTTTGGTGCATTTGGTAAGTGCGTTGAATTTCCGCAACCAATTTGATCGTATAAAACAGCAGCGCGACCAGTTTGTGCAATTAGGTCAGCAATTGGCTCGCAATAGTTATGTCCAGCACCAGGGCCGCCGTGTAAAACCATGATGGGAGTTTTGCCAGATTTAAGGTCGCCAACTACGCGATACCAAGTATTTCCGTGCTGCCACTTCATCTCTGACATATCTGCTCCTTAGGTAGGTGTTAAATCTTAAATGGTTTTGGACAAGCCGCAATCTTTGGAACGCGCATCTTTGCAATTACGGTTCCACTGCTTGGGTGTACCGATTGTGCAATGCCAAGATCGCCTGCAACGGATAGGAAGATAAAGGCATCTTCGTATGTGAATCCCCAGTGGTTAACCAATAAACCAGCAGCTTCTTCGCACGCTAGTTTAATAGCGAGGGTGAGATCTTCAACGGCTACACCGTGGGTAATCCAAGAATCCGCTGTTTCAGTAACAGGAAAATCTGTTGTGATGCCTTTGATGACTTCGACTTTAATCAACACGTCGCCGGCAATTTCAACGCCAGTTCCGCAAATTTCTCCATCACCCATCGACGCATGCATATCTCCCATGCCAAGTAACGCGCCTTTATGTTTTACAGGTAAGTGAACAATTGAACCTTTACGGTTCATGTTGTTATCTAAATTTCCGCCATGTTTTCCGGCTGGCATTGTTGCAATTTCTCCGCTTTCAGGTGCAACGCCGATTACTCCAAGCATCGGAACTGCTGGAAAACTAACTGTTTCATTCATAGAAACCATTCCATCAATGACAGAGAAAAATCTGCCGTATGGTGCTTTTACTTTGTCATGAAGTTGACCTTCACCGACACCTAGACGTGCAACACCACGTTCTTCGGGTTGAATATCAATAAGTGTTACTGACAATGTGTCACCAGGTTCAGCGCCATCAATATAAATTGGACCAGTCGCCGGATTCACAAAAGCTAGATCAACATCTTTAATAAGGTCAGCGTCGGTTTGTATAACGCCTTTGTAACAATCCCAGGTCTGCACATGAATCGTCTCGCCTGCTGAAACACGTAATGCAGGGGAGTGGGTCGAACTAAAACTTTGAGTGTGGTGTTCACGGGTTAGGTGATGATCTGCAGTGCCAAATCTGGATGTCATCGAATTATTCCCCTTAATAACTAGTGCGAAATCTAGCGTGTGATGACACAATCAGCCATCCAATCTAGGAGGTAGGAAATTGCGTAGACGTCCCATAGCTCTACTCTCAGTGCTAGCAGCAGCAACACTTGTGCTCACAGCCTGCGGAGGATCTTCAGATTCAGCGAGTTCATCAGGTGGTGGCTCATCATTTGGTGCATACGATGAAACTAAAGCTGGCGGCATTGTTACATTTGTAGCAGCAGCAGCTGGCGGAACTCTTGATCCAAAAATTAATTACACAGCCCAGTACTGGCAACTTTATCAAGCATCATATGACGGACTACTTGGATTCAAGTATGCCGATGATGCTGGTTCATTTGAGATTGTTCCAAACTTGGCAGAAGCATTGCCAGAAGTTTCAAATGGCGGAAAGACTCTTACATTTAAATTGCGCAAGGGAATTATGTTCTCTGATGGAAACGAAGTTACAGTCAATGACGTAAAAGCCTCATTCGAACGTATCTTCAAAGTTTCATCTCCAACAGCTGGCGGCTTCTATAACGGAATCGTTGGCGCAGATGCATGTCTTAAGGCACCAGCAACTTGTAAGTTGGATGAAGGCGTCGTAGTTGATGCAGCAACAAATACTGTTGTCCTCAACTTGGTTGCAGCCGATGAAACTATCAATTCAAAGTTAGCTGTTCCACACGCTGCAATTAACCCAGCAAGTGCACCATCTAAAGATGCTGGCACAACACTAATTCCTACAACAGGTCCATACATGTTTAAGTCATATGACCCAAATAAGGAATTAATCATGGTTCGTAACCCACACTTTAAAGAGTGGTCACACGATGCCCAACCACAAGGTTATCCAGATGAGATTCACTACAAGTTTGGTTTGACTGCAACTGCTCAAGTAACAGCAGTTCAAAATGACCAAGCAAACTGGATGTATGACCCAATCCCATCAGATCGCTTAAATGAGATCGGAACTACGTACGCTGATCAAGTTCACATTCAGCCATTGACTGCAATGTGGTACTTGCCGATGAACGTCAATATGGCTCCGTTTAATAATGTTAAAGCTCGTCAAGCTGTTAACTTCGCACTTGATCGCGCTGCAATGGTAAAGATATTCGGTGGAGATAAGTTGGCAGCACCTGTCTGTTCATTCTTGCCACCAGCTTTCCCAGGACACGTTGACTATTGCCAATACACAGCAGGTGGTTCAGTCGAAGCACCAGCTACTGCATGGACAGCACCAGATATCGAGAAGGCTAAGAAATTAGTTGAAGAGTCTGGAACAAAGGGTCAAAAGGTTGGCATCGTTGTATCTGATGATGAAGTAAATAAGCAGATGGGTGAATACATCCAGAGCGTACTTACTGAAATCGGTTACAAGGCAACTCTTAAGCCAATTTCTGGAAATATTCAATTCACATATATTCAGAATACAAATAACAAAGTTCAGATCTCACTTTCACAGTGGTATCAGGACTACCCAGCTGCGTCAGATTTCTTGTACATCTTGCTCAGCTGCGCATCATTTACACCAGGATCTGATTCATCGATCAACATGAGCGGATATTGCAACAAGGCACTCGATGCCAAGATGCAAAAGGCCATGGATCTCGGTCTAACTGATCCTGCTGCTGCTAACAAGATGTGGGGCGATATTGATAAGGAAGTAATGGCAGATGCACCAGTTGCAGTGGCATTTACTCCAAAGCAGGTCGACTTCATCTCAAAGAGCACAAAGAACTACCACTTCTCAAAGCAGTACAAGATGTTCGTAAGTCAGTTACAGGTTAAGTAACTACTAAACGTGTCTATCAACGAATCAGCGTCCGCAGTGTTCTCGGAATCTCCGGGAAAAATCGCACTGCGGACGCTGACTCGTGATAAACGAAGTTGGATCTCCCTTTCAATTCTGGGAGTTGTTTTATTTCTTTCCCTCATTGCTCCTTTTTATGCATCCTCTATCGCCCATACAAATCCATTTACATCAACTCTGAATGCAACTGTTGATGTTGGCGGAACAGTGCGACAAGTACTCGAGCCATCTACAGAAGGCCTCGGACTTGGAATTACCCCAATCGGACCAACTTGGCGACCTAGTGCTTATTTCTTGGGATCCGATAATCAAGGTCGCGATGTTGCAGCGCGTTTGCTCTACGGCGGTCGCAATACATTATTCATAGGTACAACTGCAGCACTTGTCACCATCACACTGTCATTGTTAATTGGCTTAATTGCCGGTTACCGCCGCGGAATCGTTGACTCCATCTTGAGCCGCATGCTCGATGTGATTTGGGCATTTCCTGTATATCTCTTATCTATTTCTCTGTCAGTCGTGTTACTGACGTCTGGTCTCTCTCTCGGTTTTATTCGCTTTGGGGCTGGGTCGATTGCGCTTCCTATTTTTATTATTGGAATTGTTTATATTCCCTACGTTGCTCGGCCAATTCGTGGGCAAGTCTTAGCGCTACGTGAACGCGAATTCGTGCGCGCAGCAGTCGGTAGCGGCGCCAAGCATTCCACAATTATTTTCCGTGAAATTCTGCCAAATGTATTACCAAGTGTTTTGGTATTTATTCCAATCATGGTGGCACTTGCAATGTTGACCGAATCAGCGCTCTCATTCTTATCTATTGGAGTGCAACCACCACAAGCATCGTGGGGCACAATCATCAATGATGGACTTGGTCTTCTGTATACACGGCCGGTTGTAGCTCTTGCTCCGGGATTAATGATCGTGCTTACGGCCGCCTCTCTTAACTTGTATGGCGATGCAGTGCGTGATGCACTCGATCCAAAGACTCGTGCGCGAGGTGATGTATGACAACTTTTATTGTAAAACGCATCGCAGCGATGTTTTTTGTGCTTTTTTCTATTTCCGTACTTGTATTCCTAATCTTCTTCGCAACCCCTGGTGTAGATCCAGCTGCTCGTATTGCGGGTCGAAATGCCGATCAACTTACATTGCAACAGGTGCGAGCATCATTTGAATTAGATAAGCCAATTCCTGCTCGTTACGTATCGATGATGAAGCACCTTTTCGTAAGTCAGGATTTAACCTCGTACGTAAACCGTGGCGCAAAGGTGCTGCCACAACTGACCCAGGCTATCCCTGCCACTCTTTCATTGGTTTTTGGCGCAGCAATCATTTGGTTATTAGTCGGAATCTTTTTGGGTATTGCAGCAGCTAGTTCCAAACGAAAATGGATGGATCCGACCATAAGCTTCCTTGGAATCGTGGGTATATCTCTGCCTGTTTACTGGTTGGGCGAAGTTGTAAACCTCATTACGCAATCCAAATTGCATAATTCGGTATTTAGTTGGGTTCCACCCCTTGGCTATGTGCCGCTTACTGAGAATCCTTTGCAGTGGTTTTTACATCTACTTTTCCCTTGGCTCACTCTGGCTCTGCTGTATGCCGGTATTTATATTCGAGTTCTTCGCAGCGAAATTCTGGGAGTGATGCGTGAGGACTACATTAAAACTGAACGCGCTAAAGGTGCCAGTGAAAAACGTATTTTGTACAAGCACGCCACTCGCATGAGTTTGATTACTATCGTTTCACTCTTTGGTTTGGATTTTGGCGCACTAGTTGGTGGATCAGCTTTACTGACAGAAGTTGTTTTTGGAATTCAAGGAGTTGGAAAGCTGACTTTTAACGCACTTCGTGACTTTGATCTGCCTGTAATTATGGCAACTGTTATGTATGCCTCGTTCTTCGTTGTTTTGGCAAATGCCGTTGTTGATATTTTGTACGCTGTTTTAGATCCTCGGGTGCGACGTGGCTGAGAAATTACTTGAAGTAAAAGATCTGAACGTCACATTCAGTACCCGACGTGGGCTTGTAAAAGCAGTGAATCATCTTTCCTTTGCACTGGGTAAAGGCGAAACACTGGGAATCGTTGGAGAGTCAGGCAGCGGAAAATCTGTTTCCATGAACGCTGTTATGGGCCTTGTTCGTGATTCAAATGTAAATATTTCAGGTTCAGTTAAGTTCAATGGAATCGATTTACTCACTCAAAGTGATGAACAAATGCGCGCAATTCGCGGTAAAGAAATCGCGATGGTTTTCCAGGATCCAATGACCGCACTTACGCCTGTATACACAGTCGGATGGCACATCATCGAACAAATTCGTCTGCACACTGAGATGAGTAAAGAAGATGCTAAGAAGCGCGCAATTGAAATCTTGGATGAAGTTGGAATTCCAGATGCAAAGCGCCGGGTAGATCAGTACCCACACGAATTCTCTGGTGGAATGCGTCAACGTGCAATTATTGCAATGGCATTGTCGCTTAACCCAGCATTGCTCATTGCAGATGAACCAACAACTGCGCTCGATGTAACTATCCAGGCACAGATTCTTGATCTATTAAAACAGTTACAACAAACACATAATTCTTCAATCATCATCATTACCCACGACATGGGCGTTGTTTCAGAAATTGCAGATGAAGTCTTAGTTATGTACGCGGGTCGAATGGTTGAGCGTGCAACCAAAGATGCACTCTTTGCCAAGCCGCAACATCCATACACGCAAGGATTAATGAACTCTGTTCCTCGTCTTGATCGACCACGCACGGATCGACTTGAAGCAATTCCGGGACTCCCAGCATCCTTGCTTGCATTGCCGCAAGGGTGTGCATTTTCTACTCGCTGTTCCAAAGTGCATGCAGCATGTATTAACGAGCCAGCTTTCATCGCAGATTCCAATGGCTACGGCAAGGCTTGCTTCTTGGAAGGTTCACGATGAGTAATTCAATTCTTTCCATCAAGAATCTCACAAAGAACTACACACTTGCCGGTGGATTCTCTCGGCGTTCAAAAGATGTGGTGCATGCAGTTGAAAATATTTCATTAGAGATTACAGAGGGCGAAACACTTGGCATCGTTGGTGAATCTGGCTGCGGTAAATCAACTTTGGGCCGCATGATTGTGCGCTTAGAAGATCCAACCGCTGGTTCGATTATTTTCGAAGGTAAGGATTTAGCCAAGGAATCAAATAGATCGCTGCGTTCAATTCGAAAGCGTCTGCAAATGATTTTCCAAGATCCATATGCATCTCTTAATCCACGCCGACAAATCGGCAAGATTGTTGAGGAACCACTTCGCATTCATGGAATGGGCAAGACCGAACGTCGCACCCTTGCAATAGAACTGTTGAAAAAAGTGGGACTAGATGAAAATAGTTACGAGAAATATCCACATGAATTCTCTGGCGGACAACGTCAACGTGTTGTTATTGCTCGAGCCCTTGCACTAAATCCAAAGCTTGTTGTGGCCGATGAGCCAGTGAGTGCTCTGGATGTTTCTATTCAGGCCCAAGTTCTCAATCTCTTTAAGGACATTCAAAAAGAGATGGGGCTGACCTACGTTTTCATCGCCCATGATCTTGGCGTTGTCCGACATGTTTCAGATCGCATCGCAGTGATGTATCTAGGAAAAATTGTAGAACTTGCGAATGCAGAAGATTTATACGCGCACCCTTCACATCCTTATACACAAGCGTTGCTATCTGCTAACCCACGCATGGACAAAGATGACAAGCGTGTTCGCATAATTTTGAAGGGCGATATTCCAAACCCAATTAATCGACCAGATGGTTGTGCATTTAATCCACGCTGTCCAAAGGCGCAAGATATCTGCAGAACGAAAGCACCCGAGTTATTACAAGTTGGCACACGACAAGTCGCCTGTCATTTCCCAGAGTAATCTGCCCGCACACAAGAGAAGAGAAAGAAAACAATGACAACTCCCACAGTAAAGATAAGTAAAGATCAACACGTATGGGCATTTGATTCTGCAATGCAGCCAGTTGTCACCGTTGACCCAGGAACTGTCATTGAAATTGAAACATGGGATTGTTTTACCGGCCAAGTACAGAGTGAAAATGACACTATTGCCCAACTAGATTTAAATCGTGTTAATAGCGCAACGGGACCAATAGCAGTTAATGGCGCCGAACCTGGTGACTCTCTTTCCGTAACATTTATTGATATCAAACCAGGACCACAGGGCGCCGCAATGGTTATTCCTGAGTGGGGACAACTTGTTGAACACTGCAAGTCGCCAACAACTCGCATATTTAAAGTAAAAGATGGCATCATCACAATGAATGACAAGGTTTCATTTCCAACACGTCCCATGTTCGGAGTTGTTGGTGTTGCACCTGCAGAAGGAGTGATTCCTACTTTCTTAGCTGATCGTCACGGTGGAAATATGGATGATCACCAAAATGGAATTGGCGCAACGCTACACATGCCAGTTTTCCAACCAGGTGGAATGCTCGCAATTGGTGACATGCATGCATCAATGGGTGATGGCGAAATTTCTGGAACAGGCGTTGAAATCGGTGGAACAGCCACAATTAAAGTAGATCTCATAAAAGGCAAGCATGGTGGTTGGCCAATTACTGAACACGCTGATTCCTGGTACACACACGGAACGCATGCGGACAGTATTGACGCGGCACTTAAGAACGCCTGCGAAGAAGCTGCGAAATTACTTGTTGATCAGTGGGGTTTCACAATGGAAGATGCGTTTATCTTCTTATCTGTGGCTGGTGACTTGGGAATTGCTCAGTACTGCCATCCATCGCCAGGAAGTGTTATTGCGCGCATGCGAGTTCCAAAGATCTCTGCATGCCCACGACCTTTTAAGGTCTAACTAGCGGGGGATAAGTGTTCGTGGATTGCAATCCATGAGCCATTTGCCAATTCAAAGACAATAGTTTCGCGTTCTGCCACAGTGTCCACACCATCATTGGTGGAAATATCAGTAGAAACATTGTGTGTGAAAATCGCAACGTCATCGCCCACGAGTTTTATATCTTGATCTGTGCTTCTGCAAGCCAAAACTTTGAAGTTCATCTCTGCTTCCCATGTTTTCCAAAGATCTTCATAAGCTTTACGGGATTTCAAACGTTCAGTGTGTGTATAGAAGATGAAGTCCGCAGATTCACTAAAGCATGCAAAGTATTCCTTCACGCGAGCAGAACCAAAATGTCCCACGAGGTCGGCTGCTGTTTTCTTCACATCATCTGTGGCGCTCATATTTTCCTTTTTCTACTCTGCGGTATGCGAGGGCTTTGATAAAAGTCTAGATAAATCTAGGTCAATGTGGGTGAAAAAAGAGGAAAATCCTGTACCTTTTTTCCACGTTGATTACTTATTAATCACCTGGATGGAGAAATGAATGAGCAGTAATAACAAGCCAAAGATGACCGAAGTTGAATCCTTCGGCGTTGAATCAATTCCAGCAAAAGATCGCACATCAACCCCAATGGATCTTTTCCGAATTGCATTCGGTGGCGCAAATAGCTTTGCAACTGTGTTGCTTGGCGCATTCCCAATCTTTTTTGGTCTCTCACTAACTCAAGGTTTATTAGCAACACTTCTTGGTGTTGTAGTTGGTTCAGCAATTTTGGCGCCTATGGCTGTCTTTGGTCCGATTAACGGAACCAATAACGCAGTGTCATCCGGTGCTCACTTCGGCGTTGTCGGCCGTGTACTTGGTTCATACCTTTCATTACTTACTGCAATCGCGTTTTATTCCATCGCTGTATGGACCGCAGGAGATGCAATCGTCGGTGGAGCAGTGCAGCTATTTGGTTTCACAGATAGCAAAGCATTCCGCGGTGTTGCATACGGCGTAATGGCGCTATTAGTTCTGGCTGTGTGTATCTACGGATACCAATTCATGCTCTGGGTCAATAAAGTCGCAATTACGGGTGCATCTATTGTTCTTGTGCTTGGATTTATTGCATTCTCTGGAGATATTAACTTCAGCTATGCAGGAGCCTTTGAAAGCACTTCAACTGCAGGTTTCTGGCCAGCGTTCTTGGGTTCAGCATTTATCGTGCTTTCAAACCCAATATCATTCGGTGCATTCCTCGGTGACTGGACTCGTTATATTCCAAAAGATTCCGGTGGATCAAAGGTAGTGAGAGCTGCGTTTCTTTCACAGATTGCCTCCCTATTGCCATTCACATTTGGTTTGGTAACAACTGCAATCGTTGCTGAAAAAGCACCAGAAGCATTTGAAAACTTTGATTATGTCGGTGGATTACTTGCAACTACACCTGGCTGGTTCTTAGTTCCAATTCTGCTTCTAGCAATTATCGGCGGAATGTCTACAGGCTCAACATCGCTTTACGGAACAGGTCTTGATTTCTCAAGCGTGTTTCCAAAGCTCAGCCGTGTACAAGCAACAATCTTCATCGGCATCATTTCTATCGCACTGATCTTCATCGGTCGCTTTGGATATAACTTGGTGACAAGTGTTACAACATTCGTAACGTTGATTATTGTCTGCACAACTCCATGGATGGTCATGATGATGGTTGGTTACTTACATCGTCGTGGACATTACTTGCCAGATGATTTGCAAGTATTTAACCGTGGTCAAAAGGGTGGCGCGTACTGGTTTAGAAATGG